>Ga0134095_1000066_pt1 | contig 115993 bp, 107 predicted proteins | sample 6_2taG_FD_94449 | JGI IMG/M metagenome (GOLD analysis project Ga0134095, IMG submission 94449) | Switchgrass degrading microbial communities from high solid loading bioreactors in New Hampshire, USA - 6_20_20_110_A2 metaG | ecosystem: Engineered > Bioreactor > Semi-continuous > Anaerobic >... | reverse complement strand
GACTGCCTTGTCCCCGGAATCGGCGAGATTATAGGCGGCAGCCAGCGTGAGGAGCGTCTTGATGTGCTTGAAAAGCGCATGAAGGAGATGAACCTTAAGCCTGAAGACTACTGGTGGTACCTCGACCTTCGCCGCTATGGCGGGACAAAGCACGCAGGCTTCGGCCTCGGCTTCGAGCGTTTGATTATGTATCTCACCGGCGTAAGCAACATACGCGACGTCATCCCCTATCCGAGAACAACCGGCAACGCGGAGTTTTAAATTTTGAATTTTGAAATAAAAACCGGGCTTTAACGCCCGGTTTTTAGCATTTATTTTGCCTTCGCTCCGATTGACAAAGAAATGCTGCTGTGCTAGAGTTTATATAGTTAGACGAAGCTAACTTCGAGGCGATGTTTTATGCAGAGGACATTGAGAGACTTAAATCCCGGTGAGAGCGGGATTATATCAAGCGTGGGAAACAAATCCGCAGCGGTAAAGCGCAGGCTTGTCGATATGGGGCTTACACCGGGCACCAGGATTACCGTGAAGAAGATAGCGCCTTTCGGCGATCCCATAGAAGTAACCCTGCGGGGTTACGAGCTCTCCCTCCGCAAGGAGGACGCAAGCCAAATCGAGCTTCTCCCCAACGGAAAGTCCGCCGCCGACATACGGCGGAGCAACAAAATCGTATATCCCGAGCGCAGGCTTGACAGCGAAACGCTCCAGAAGATGCGCCGCGACCACGAGCACGAGCAGCGCCACCATTTCGTGGCCTACGACTCGCAGGCTCACGACAGGCGCGAGATGAGAATTGCCCTCGTCGGAAACCCGAATTCGGGCAAGACCACGCTTTTCAACGCGCTGACAGGCTCAAACCAGTACGTCGGCAACTGGCCAGGCGTCACGGTTGAGAAAAAGGAAGGCAAGGCGAAAATAGACGGCAGGAGCGTAACCATTGTCGACCTTCCGGGCATATACTCCCTCTCCCCCTACTCGATGGAGGAGATTATCGCGAGGGACTTTATCATTAACGAGATGCCCGACGCGATAATTAATATAGTCGACGCCACAAACATCGAGCGCAACCTCTACCTGACCGTGCAGCTCCTCGAGCTCGAGCGCCCGATGGTGCTCGCTGTAAACTTCATGGACGAGGTGCGAAAGAAGGGCGACATAATCGACGTGGACTCTCTCTCCAAGCAGCTTGGAATCCCCGTCGTGCCCGTGACCGCCAAAACCGGCGAAAACCTAGACGAGTTACTGCACGCCGCCCACATGCAGATGCACGAGGGCTACACTCTGGAGCCGGACGACCTCTACGACGATTTCACCCACGAGATACACCACGAGATAGGTCAAATCATCCACGACGCAGCCTACGCCGCCAAAATACCGGCGCACTGGGCGGCGATAAAGCTGCTCGAGGGAGATATGATTGTCGAAAACTCACTCAATCTGAGCGCAAACGACAAGAAGGCTCTCTCGGAAATCATTAGGAAGTACGAATCCTCGAGCCCCCTCGGCGACCGCGAGACGCTAATAGCGGACAGTCGCTATCGCTATATAGAAAAAGTCGTAAAAAACTCCGTCAAAAAGGGACAGCCGCCCGAAGCGCTCAGCCCAAGCGACAAAATCGACAGGATAGTCACCCACCGTATCTTCGCAATCCCGGTGTTCCTGCTCATGATGCTAATCATGTTCGGAATCACCTTCGGACCCATTGGCTCTGCCCTTCAGGACGGCGTAGCCTACCTGATTGAAGAATACCTGTCCTCGGGCGTCGAGGCTCTGCTAACTTCACTTGGCGTTGCAGACTGGCTAAAGAGCCTCGTTGTGGACGGAATTATAGCCGGAGTCGGCGGCGTGCTCACCTTCCTTCCCCAGATTGCGCTTTTGTTCTTCTTCCTCTCGCTGCTTGAGGACTCGGGCTATATGGCGCGCGCGGCCTTCATCATGGACAGGCTTCTGCACCGCTTTGGCCTCTCTGGCAAGGCCTTCATACCGATGCTCATGGGCTTCGGCTGCTCTGTCCCCGCGGTCATGGGAGCGCGCACGATGGAGAGCGAGAAGGACAGGCGCATGACGATAATGCTCGTCCCCTTTATGAGCTGTTCGGCCAAACTCCCCGTCTACGGTCTTATATGTTCGGCCTTTTTCGGAAAAAAGGCGGGACTTGTGATTTTCTCGCTCTACGTTCTCGGAATGATAATGGGAATAGTGTCAGGCCTTATATTTAAGGATACGCTCTTTAAGGGCGAGGCACCCGCCTTTGTGCTAGAGCTTCCCCCCTACCGTGTCCCGGGCCTTAGAAACACCCTGCTCCATGTCTGGGAGCGGATAAAGGGCTTCCTTGTCAAAGCCGGCACCCTGATTCTGACCATGAGCGTCGTTATCTGGCTGCTCCAGAGCTTTGATTTAAGCCTTAATCTGACAGACTCGGCCGCCGACAGCATACTCGGCAGAATAGGCGGCTTTATCGCGCCCGTGTTCAGGCCGCTCGGCTTCGGCACATGGCAGGCTGCAGTCGCGTTGCTGACCGGTCTGGTGGCAAAGGAGGCCGTTGTCGCCTCCCTTTCGATGTTCTACGGCTTCTCGCTTACCGCGGAAAGCTCGGTCGTGGCCGGCGCCCTCAGCGGCACCTTCAACACGCTCTCCGCCTTCTCCTTCCTCGTCTTCATCCTCCTTTACGTCCCCTGCGTCGCGGCTGTGGCGGCAATCAAAAAGGAAATGGCGAGCTGGAAATGGACCTTCCTTTCGATAGGCTGGCAGATTTTCATCGCCTACAGCTGCTCCATGCTGGCCTATCAGTTCGGCAGGCTCCTGGGGCTTGGTTAAGCAGAATAATTAAAGGAGCAAACACCGGTTTGCTCCTTTGTTATTAACGCTTTAATTATCTCAGGCTATTTTAGCACATCGAAGGAAATGCTGCCCGCTATGCCTTCCACCTGCTCTGGGGTAAAGGCCTCTCTGTCAAGGTCCAGCGCAACATATACCGGCAACGTTTTGCAGTACGAAACAATTCCGAACTTGTATTCCTCCTCAGTATAATTGCCTCTTTCCTCGGTCTTAGGTCCAAATCGTTATATACTTCGGTTATTGCAGTCTGGATTTCTTCGGTATTGTTAACTATCTCATACTTTTGCTTTACTGTAAACGGAAAAGTCGGCCGAGGATGGCATCAACGGCGCATTTTCCAATATTCCAATCCTGAACGACAATGGCGAAACCGTCGGCTGTATCGGATATAACGTATACGATGCCGAAATGCTCCGCGACATTCCCGAGGATGAAATAGAGCCGCTGATGATATACAACCAGATAGGTATTGGTAAAAATACCATTTATTTACCGTCATTCCCAGGGACAAGGTGAGATTTAGCGTAAACTTGGTGGAGAAGATATGCTCGTTGTACTCCACTCTTCATACATCATTGGCGGGAAAACCGATAGAATACTTCACGCCGGTTTTCTGCTCAGCCTTCGAGCATGAGGCTAGCAGAAGAGCAAAGGCCGCCGCACATAAAGCAAAAATATAAGCTTTTCTTCTCCTCAACACATTCATACCGTTTTGCCTTCTTAAATAACAACGCTTGATATCTTGACTTTATCAAAACCAAGCAAACAACTGCCTTTTGGCGCCGGGATGAGGGTTATTCCTCATCTTTCTTTATTATGACTATTCCCTTGTCGGCGCCTTCGTCGTTTACAATCAGCATACCGTCATCGGAGTTCTTTGAAAGATTCTCAATCTCTTCCCTAGAAAGCTTCAGATATATCTCGCTATTGTTTTCAAGCAGTTTATTCGTATCCTTAAGCTCGCTTGGCACATCGTCCTCTTCGAGAACGAGCACCGCGTAGAGCTCTCCCTGATACTCGTCCACCGCGTTTTTATACTCTTCCGGCGGGAGCGATTCAAGGTATTTTATGAATTTGCGCATATCGGATATCGAACAGGTTGAGAAACCTTTTTCCTTACTATTCAGACTATCCTGTTCTATACCTTCTTCACCGCAGTCCTCGTTGGCGGAACTGCCGAAATTATTCTCGGGCGTTTCAACCTTAGCCGCATCAGAAGCGTTCTCCATGCTCGCAGCAAGCCTGAGAGAAGGAGTATTCTCGCTGCTGTCTGGAGCGAATACTTTGTTGCCGTTAACGGCGGCGAGCATCACGAGGGCAAAGACCGCGGCGAGCCCTATATACCTTAGAAAGGGAGGCCTGCGCCTGCGTGCATTAGCCTCGGCCCTTACTTTCCGCATTATCGAATCTTTCAAATCAGAGGGAGGTTCGACCGTTATCTGGGGCATACACTTTGCAATTTCGCAAAAAGACTCATAGACGGCACAGCAGACCTGGCATTTCGCAATATGCTCGAGCACCGCAGCCTCTTCCTCGGCGGAGAGCTCGGCGTCGACAAGCGCGCTTATCTGCTCTATAAACTTTTCACAACCGGCCATCGTCATTCACTCCCTCTTCGTCTTTTTGACGATACTTCAACTGAAAAGTTCCCTGCCCCGCCAATAATCTTTGCAAGGTTCAAACGCGCTCTTGCAAGGCGCGATTTAACGGTTCCCACCTCTAGGTCCAGCACCCTGGCTATTTCGGCGTAGCTGAGCCCGTTTATGTCTCTGAGCACCAAAATCTTCCTGTGGTCTTCCGAAAGCTGAAGCAAACCCTTCTCTATGGCCTCGCGCAGCTCGCAGCGCTCGAGTTCGATCTCGGGGTTGTTGCGCAAATCGGGGATGTCAAGTTCCTCGCCCTCGCCGTCTATGTAGGTAATGGAGATGGTTTTTTGCTTCTTCTCCTTGCGCAGATAATCTATGCATATGTTAGAGGTCAAGCGGTAGAGCCAGGCGGAAAACCTGCTGTCTCCCCTGAAGCTTTTGAGTGATGTAAAGGCTTTGAGAAAGGTTTCCTGCGTGATATCGAAGGCCTGCTGCTCGTCGCGGGTTATGCGAAGGGCGAGATTATACACATTTTTTTGGTTTTCAATAACCAGAAGCTCAAAGGCGTTCGTATCCCCGTTTAAGACCTGGGCTATTATTTCCCGCTCCTTTTCCCGAGTCACGCAATCACCTCAGCTTTCTCTTTATTTCATCGGTAATCCTGTAAATATCGTCCATCGTCGATATCTTTGATATCTGTTCCTTAAAATACCCGGAGTGCGGCACCCCGTGCAGATACCATGCGTAGTGCTTTCTCGCTTCAAGGCAGGCGATTTTCTCGCCCTTGTCCTCTTTCGCGAGCTCAAACTGCCTGACCGCCGTATCGCAGCGCTCGGCAAGGGGCGGGATTTCCGGAATTTCCTCCCCCCGGATGGCCGCTTCGGCGCGGGCGAAAATCCAGGGGTTACCCAGCGCGCCGCGGCCTATCATGACCATGTCCGCCCCGGTCCTTTTTAGAATCCTAACGGCGTCCTCGGGCGTGAATACATCGCCGTTGGCTATTACGGGAATGCTCACAGCCTTTTTGACCTCGGCGATTATATCCCAGTCCGCGACTCCAGAATAAAGCTGCGACCTTGTCCTCCCGTGCACGGCTATCGCCGAGGCGCCGGCTTCCTGTGCCATTCTAGCAAACTCTACGGCGTTAACGCTTCCCTTGTCCCAGCCCTTTCTGATTTTCACGGTCACGGGCACGCTCACCGCCGAAACGACGGCCTCGATTATTCTCATCGCGCGCTCGGGGTCGAGCATAAGGGCGCAGCCTTCCCTGTTTTTGACTATCTTCCCGGTCGGGCAGCCCATGTTGATGTCGAGAACATCGGCGCCGGATATATCGACAGCCTTCGCAGCCCCCTCGGCCATGACCTCAGGTTCGCTGCCGAATATCTGAGCCGCCGCAGGGTGCTCGCCTTCGCCGAGCTTAAGAAGGGCCCTGCTTTTTTTATCCTGGTACACGAGGGCTTTCGCGCTCACCATCTCGGTGTAGGTGTAGGAAGCCCCAAGCTCGCGGCATATCGTGCGGAAGGCCAAATCCGTTACCCCCGCCATCGGGGCAAGCGCTGTATATCCCTTTATTTCAACATCTCCGATTTTCACAGCTCTATATCCAACCCTACAGGGCAGTGATCCGACCCCATAATCTCGGAGCAGATGTACGCCTTGATTATTTTGTCGCGGATCCTGTTCGAGCACAGGAAATAGTCTATGCGCCAGCCGGAGTTGTTGGCCCTTGCGCTCTTTGCGCGGTAGGACCACCAGGTGTAGGCATCCCGAGCGTCCGGGTGAAGGTACCTGAAAGTGTCGGTAAAGCCCGCATCGAGAAGCTCGGTAAACTTCGCGCGCTCCTCGTCCGAAAATCCGGCGTTGCCTCTGTTGGCGTTGGGGTGTTTAAGGTCTATCTCCTGGTGCGCGACGTTCAGGTCCCCGCATATTATAACCGGTTTTTGCCTGTCCAAATTCGTGACAAAGCCGCGGAAGGCATCCTCCCATTCCATGCGGTAGTCAAGGCGCCTGAGCCCGTCCTGGGCGTTGGGGCTGTATGCGCAGACCAGATAGAAATTCTCATACTCGAGCGTGAGGACCCTGCCCTCGTCATTGTGCTCCTCGGTACCGAAATTCCGCATAACGGAGATAGGGGTTTTCTTCGTGAAAACCGCGGTGCCGGAATAGCCCTTCTTTACGGCGTGGCACCAGTAGTCCTCATAGCCCGTTATGTCGAGTTCTATCTGCCCTTCCTGGAGCTTTGTCTCCTGTATGCAGAAAAAATCGGCGTCTATGGCTTCGAAGAAATCGAGAAAGCCCTTCTTCATGCAGGCGCGAAGGCCGTTGACGTTCCAAGAAATCAGTCTCATTTCAGTCTCCCGTCACTTTTGTGTCAACTTTGCTACACAGCGGTTTATCGGTATACCCTGACTGTGGAATTTCTCCTCGTAATCGGTCATAACGCCGAAAATACCGTTTTCATGCAGGTTGCGCGTCACGTCGAAAAGCTCAAAGCCGTTCTCCGCAAACTGCTCGAGAGAGTATTCAAACAGGAGCGTGTTGTCCGTTTTAAAGTGTATCTCCCCGCCCTCGGCGAGAATGGTTTTATAGATATTGAGGAAGCTGGGCGCCGTCAGCCTGCGCTTAGCGTGGCGCTTCGTCGGCCAGGGGTCACAGAAGTTTATATATATGCGCTTTACCTCGCCCTGCGCAAAATACTCCGCGAGAAGGGCGGCGTCGCATGTAATGAAATATGCGTTTTTTAGTCCGGCGGCGACAGCCCTCTCCATCGCGACGACGAGAGCGTCGGGCACTTTTTCAACGGCAATGAAAAGTTTATCCGGGTTGTTGCCCGCGGTCTCGACTGTAAAGCGCCCTTTTCCGCAGCCGATTTCAAGGTGAAGCTCGGAGCAGCCGCTGTGGAGTTCCAGCCATTTACCCTTGTGGTTTTCGGGGTCTTTTATATGAACGGCCGCGCAGCGCTCGAGCCGAGGGATAAGGTTCTTCTTTTTTCTCATTCTCATAGGATGATGCACCAAGCAAAAATTAGTCGAAAAGTATCGCTTTATTTTACCATAAAAGAATCAAAAAGCAAAACAAAAATGTTGCACCTTATGAGTAAATCATGTATAATATTCTCCGTTCGCCGGGGCGTAGCGCAGCTTGGTAGCGCACCTGCTTTGGGAGCAGGGGGCCGCAGGTTCAAATCCTGTCGCCCCGACCAGCCACTATAAAACCGCCTTTCGGGCGGTTTTCGTTTTATTGTGGCTGATAAAACCGCAAGAAACATAGAGGGCAAAAAAATGTCCCCGCAAAACGCCTTCTCGCATTAAGTCGTTTAATTTGTTAGACTCCGATTTATCCAAGCTTCTCCTCCCACTCGTCCTGCTTAAAGCCCACCAGTACGAAATCGTCGCCGACGAGGATTGGGCGCTTTACGAGCATTCCGTCGGAAGCAAGCAGGGAAAACTGCTCGTCCTCGTTCATGGAAGGCAGCTTCTTTGAAAGCTCCAGGGCCTTGTACTGCATGCCGCTGGTGTTGAAAAAGCGTTTAAGCGGCAGACCGCTTCTCTTGTGCCAATCCCTTAGCTCAGCTTCGGATGGGTTTTCGAGCTTAATGTCGCGAAAGACGTAAGGCACTCCCCTCTCATGGAGAAAAGCCTGAGCCTTCCGGCAGGTTGTACACTTGGGATAGCAGACAAACAGCATAGTGATTCCTCCCTCGTCAGTGGATTTATGTAATTTGCGCAGTTAAGACTCTTAAAGAGCTTGTCCTCGTTCCGGGTAAAAAATTATTCACAGGTTATAATCATCCCAGAGAAACCATACGCATAACGCCGCGTCTCTGTCAGCAGCACTGCGCAGTTTTAGAGCGCAGTAAGAATGTCACGGTATTTCAAATATTTAGTATAGCATATTCCTCGGCAAAGCACAGCATTTGACATTGTTTTTTAGATCTGATATTATATGCTGGTTTAATCAGCGTGAAAGGAGCATTAAAATGGAGATATTTATCCCCTTTGAGAAGCTCTCAAAGAAAAAGCAGCGGGAGCTAATGGCAAAAAGGCGCGGAAGCTGGGGCGCACTGAAGCCGGTGACGCGCAAACCCGAAAACCCCAAGGCATACAATCGAAAGAAGGCCCGGAAATGGATTGACGATTCCATGACCGGGCCTTCTTATTTTGGATTTACCGGCATCAAATAGGATTCGAAGCTAAATCTTTCCCATTTCTTTCATATGTCAGCTTAAATCGTAAGTTCCTGTTGAAAAGTTTCATTCCTCAAGGAAATCGACAAGTTCCCGGTTAAACCTTTCGCGCTGGTCATAGAACAAAAAGTGACCGCAGGATTCAATCGGCACAAGCCTTGAACTCTTTATCAGCTCCTTCTGCGCCTCTGCGAGCGGGAACTTGCACACCTGGTCGTTTAGCCCGTGGAGAATAAGCGTCGGAACCCTGATTCTCTTTAAATCGTCGAACAGTTCCTCGTCGAGCCATGCGTATGCAATCGCCTCGGTCGACCAGCTTGCCGCCTGCAGCCCCAGCTGGAAAACCCAGTCGGACAGGGCCGGGCTGACCGGATTGTAAAATACCCTGCTCCCAAATTCTCTTAATGTATTTGGTCGGTCGTTATGTAAACCCTCTATTATCTCAAGCACTTCTTCCTTTCTCAGGCCGTAGGGGAAGTGCGGGCGCTCAATAAGGCTCGGGGCCGCCGCGGCGCAAAGGACAAGTTTCGAAACGCCGTATCCCCTGTGCCTTGCCATATAGCGCGCGCAGATGGCGCCTCCGGTCGAATGGCCGAGCAGCGTAATGTTGCTAAGCCTCATTGAGTTTATAATGCACCTTAAATCGTCCGATATTCTGTCGTAATTGTAACCGTTCCATGGCCTGTCGGACTTGCCGAAGCCTCTGTAATCTATTCCGATGCACCTGTAGCCGAGCTTTGGCAGATAACTGTACTGGTATTCAAACAGAGTATGGTCCCCGGGCCAGCCGTGGACAAAGAGAATTGTTTTCCGGCCTTTTGGATTGATGTCTTCCACGTAAACCTTTATGTTGCCCTCAACGAAGATATAATAACCCATACAAGCACCTCAAATTATAAATCATTACTTATAATTATTATGGTGCTGTCTGGCCGAAAATGATTGATAGGCCGTTGAGGACAAATTGGGCTTTTCAAAATTCTAAAAAACTCTCACCGCTACCTTGAGCCTGCCCTTCCTCGTCTCCTTCTCAACGCCCTCGTAGATAAACCTGCCGAAGCCGCGCACGGATACGATGCTCCCCGGCCCTGGCGAAAAGCTAACACTCTCGACAAGTCGGCTGTCAACATATACCCTGCCCTGAATTATAAGCTCCTGGCTCTCACTCCGCGAAAGCTTGTAGACGGCGGCGACAATTGCATCGAGCCGCTCAGAAGCGACATGGGCATGGCTTATTTCGGGCAGCCTGCTTATAATCTCCGGGGCTTCCGTTACAGCGCATTTAACCGACGTGTTCTTCACCCGGTCAAGCTGTTCTACTATAATGGATGAGACAGATTTAAGGCAGAAAAGATAGGCGGAGTTTTCGCTAAGGACAATATCGCCGAGAACGCTCCGGCGAAGTCCCAGAGCCATCAGAGAGCCTAGGAAATCCCGGTGACTCAGCTTATCGGCAAACTTTTGTGATTTCGGCGAGATTAGTATGCAGTCAATCGGAGGCTTCTCCGTATAGCCGCAAAACCGCTCGTCGCCGAAGCAGGCAATTTTCCTCTCCGCCGTGTCGTAGCCTCCTTTCAGGCAAAAAGGGGCGCAGCTGCCGTCAAAATCTATCCGGCAGAGCATATCCTGCTCGGCGAGAGTCAGAAACTCCGAATAAACATATACGCCGCGGCTGAAAGAGCGGCGCGCAAGCTCCAATATTCTGTTTTTGAATAGGCGTTCCGACTCGTCCATTACTAATCTCCCTGTATACTAATGCTTCAGCCTTGGCGTAAGTTTATGCAAAACAAAGCCTATTAAAACACCCATCGTGTTCAATATCAAGTCGTCGACTTCGCTGATGCCTGTACCGAAGGCGAACTGAAGGAATTCAATCGAGAAAGACAATAGTAGGCCAAGCAAAATATCCCGAAGAAAGGACGAGAACCTTTCACTCATGCAAGGCATAAGAAAACCGAAGGGCACAAACCAGATTATGTTCCCTGCAAACAGATAAATAAACTCATAATACATACCATAGCGCAGCATATCAATATAGCCGGCAAAGAAATCGATTACGACGTTGCCGTTCTGAAAAAGGTTTAAAAAAGAAAAGCCGGCTCGAAAGACGGTTATTTTGAGCAGAATCAGCAGGTAAACGCCAAAGACTATGTAAACTAAGCGTTTTTTCACTCTTTCCACATCCAAAGGCACGTTTTGACGCTCTTTTTTGCGATAAACTCAGGTATCTTGTCAAATCCTCTTGACATTGGCAAAAATTGGTAATATTATATTCTCAGCAGTACGAAGGGGGTTTGACTATGTCTGAACTAGCCGGCGTAAAGCACGTTACCATCGACGTCCCGGGCGATTTCAACAGTGTATTTCACGCCTGCGCTTCAGCGGTCGACAAGACCGGCGGAATAAAGCAGGGAAAAGTAATGTGCGGATTTCTCTATTTTAAGTACAAGCGCTCCTTCACATGCAACTCCTCTTCCCTCTACATAAGCGTGACAGAAAAGGACCCCGATTTATGCAGCGTATCGTTCATAACAAGGTCTTACGGCGACAATGCGGGCGCCCGCACATACTGGAGACTAATCAACCATCTGACGAGCACCTTTCAGTGATTATCTTCATTATTTTCATGATTTTCCGCCTCGGCAGCATTTGAGTATGGTCAATACCAGAAAGACATATTGAGAGCGGATATGATTGGTTCGGAGCTGGAGCACAGCTCTTTTTTGTTTAGTTATTACGACCTTCTCCTATTGAATCCCAAATATTTGTCTAGTATTTTGAATTGCTTTAATCTGGATATTATCATATAATGTGAGCAGATTGCAGAAAAAGGAAAAGATTCTATGGAACAGCTGAGAGCAAAAAAGGGTTTCATATGCGACATGGACGGCGTCATCTACCACGGCGACCGCCTTCTGCCCGGTGTCAAGGAGTTTGTGAACTGGCTCTACAGGGAGAACAAAAAGTTTTTATTCCTCACAAACGCAAGCGGCAAGACCCCGAAGGAGCTGCAGCTGAAGCTCTACCGCATGGGGCTCGACGTGGACGAAAGCCATATCTACACAAGCGCCCTCGCCACGGCCAAGTTTGTCAGCCGCCAGCATCCCGGCTGCACCGCCTACGTCATAGGCGACGCGGGTCTTTTCAACGCTCTGCACGACGCCGGAATATCAATAAACGACGTGGACCCGGACTACGTCATCATAGGCGAAACCGAAAACTACAACTACAGGAGCATATGCCGCGCAACTTATCATGTTATGAACGGGGCAAAGCTCATTGGCACAAATTCCGACCTTACCGGCCCTTCGGAACACGGAGTATATCCCGCCTGCCGTGCCCTAGTGGCCCCGATTGAGCTCACCACCGGCAAGACCGCGTATTATATCGGCAAGCCCAACCCACTTATGATGCGCACGGGGCTGCGCATGCTCGATGTGCACTCGAGCGAGGCGGCGATAATCGGCGACCGCATGGATACGGACATAATCGCGGGCATAGAAAGCGGCCTTGACCCCGTACTGGTCCTGTCGGGCGTTTCCACAAGGGAAACCGTGGAGCTCTTTCCCTACCGCCCGAGGCTGATTCTAAACGGCGTCGGCGATATTGTGCCATAAGCCGGTTGGCATTTGCGATGCTTATATAAAAAACCCCGATTGTTCAAATCCCGCAGACCTTAGTCGTCTGCGGGATTTAAGTTTTCGGTATTGAGCAAAACTTTCCCGATTTTTTCAGCGCAGAGGCACATGCTGTAGCCTTCCCTGAACGGTATGTGCCTAAGCTCGGCCCCCTCTATCGGGGATAGAACGGAGAAGCCGGCAAGGCCCTGCGAAAGCCCTTTCCCGGTAAATTTGACGTAGCTCTCCTTTGCCGCCCAGATTCTGAAAAACTCCTCCGGGGCATAACCGCGGGTCTCAAGATACTCCGCCTCTGCGGGATTGAAAAAGCGCTTTGAAATATCCCTGTAGCGGCATTTTTTATGTTCCTGTATGTCTAGCCCCACCTCGGAAGAGCCGAAGGCGCAGGCCCAGTAGTCCCCGCTGTGGGATATGGAGAACTTGATATGCGGGGCGTTCGGGAAAAAGGGCTTGCCCCCCTTCGTCCTTACCTTGCTGAAGACGGAGGGGTCCAGGCCGGAGTAGTGCGAGGCTGAGCGGTACAGCCTCTCTTCCTCCGAAAGCTCGCTTTTTGCATCATAGATATAGACGGTTAAATCGCTCACGGCCTGCGCATACCTCTTTGATTTAAATTATTACGACCCGGCTTTCACTGCGTGAAATAGCCTTAGGGACCTTATTAAAGTTTTTATCCGTCTTTTCATACAAAGCATTACAAGGATTTCGAGCAGTTTTCAAGCTCCTTTTCGATTTCCTCCCAGTCTTCGAGCCACTGGAGAAACACGTCGACCAAATCCGCGTCAAACTGAGTCCCCTTGTGCTTGATAAGCTGCTCTTTCGCCTCTTCAAACGAAATAGCCTCGCTGTAGGTCCTAACCGAAAGCATCGCGTCGAAGGCATCGACGATGGAAACGAGGCGCGCTTCCTCGGATATCTCGCTACCCTTTAGGCCCTTGGGATAGCCTTTGCCGTCGATTCGCTCGTGGTGCTCGAGCACGATATTCGCAATCTCCTTGTAGTAGTCCACAACGGACAGAATATCGTAGCTCTTGCGCGGGTGCTGCTTTATAATCTCAAACTCGCTTTCGGTCAGAGCGCGGTTTGACAGGAGTATCTCGTCGGGTACGGCTATCTTGCCTATGTCGTGGAAGAGCCCCGCAAGCCTCACCCTCTCGCAGTAGTCCTTGTCCTTGTTCATGGCCATTGCGAGCTTTTCGGCCAAATAGGCCACCCTGTCGGAATGACCTCTCGTATATATGTCCTTGGCGTCAACCATAAGCCTTATCATCTGGGCCATTTCCATATAGCTCTTGCGTATTTTCGACATGAGCAGGGTGTTGCCCAGGGCCGCGGAGGACTGGCGGGCAAAAAGCTGGAACAGCTGCGCCTCATGCAGAGTCGGAGCCTCTTCAAGCTCAATCCCCAGGATTCCGACTACCTGGTTCTTTTCGTCATACAATAGCGTCTCCAGAATCTGCCCTCCATTGCCTATTCCCTTCCGGAGCTTTCCCACAAGCGTCACAAAGCTCTCGTTTTCAATGGAGGCTATGCCGTTTCCCGCCCTTATGATTCGAATGTCGGGAGCGCCGCTCTCCGAAAAGTTGAGTATCAGAGTGCCGTTTCTGCCCCCGAGGAGCCCAAGACTCGTGCGCAGAATTTTCTCGCCGACTATATCTATATTCTCAAGGTTGTATATGTTGGGAATCGCCTCTATCAGGGAGGCCGTGCTCTCCTGATAGCTGCGGATTGTACGCAGCTGGCGAATCGACTTTACGCAGGATTCGATAAGCAGCTCAAGCTGCTCCAAACGGTTGCTCTTCTCATAATAACCCTGTATATCCAGCTCGCGTATGGTTTTCAGCGGCGGCACAAGGCTCTTTTGGCCGGTAAGCAGTATGATATATATATCCCTGTTAAACTCCCTAATCTGCTCCACGACCTTGTCGCCGTTGATGGGCCGCATCAGATAATCGAGCAGGAGTATGTCGTAATTGCCTCTCCTCACACGCTCGATGGCTACATAAGGGTCATTCTCCACATCTATATGGTATCCCGCTGCCTGAAAATAGGACTGGAGCATCGCTGTCACAATCGGGTCGTCGTCCAGTGTTAAAATTGAAATATCGCCGTTGCCGTTTGGCCTCTTTTCTTTTTCCATTTAAACCTTCTCTCTTTCACTCGGATGAGAATTAAGCTATTCCAGCGGGACAGAAAATCTAAACTGCGGCTGACCTGCTTCTCCCTCGGGATAAAATGGCCGCATTATATTAATAGGCAAGCAGTCTTGCTCCCCCATCCCATAACCCCCGAGGAGGTTTATATCCTATTCCCCATCAAGCCCTCAAAGCGCTATCCGGCGTTTTATCAAAATACGGAACAAACAGCCTGCCCGCTCCGTCAAAGACTGTAAACATCCGAAGGGCGAGCCTTATCGGACGGTCCAAATCATACCGTATAAAGCCGCCTTTAGCTTATGTGATATTCTCATGTGTGAGGGTTGGGCAGCGGCAACATATCAAATCAAAATAAAAGCGCCCAGGCGGTTTGTTGACTCAAGCCTATGTTCATCCACCTGAAACAACGAGGCGTGGCTCAGCAAACACGCAGGCGGTATAATTACACTATTTGAGGCTTTGAACTTAAAGGGCAAAAGCCCGCACAGCGGCACGGCCTTCCCCGCCATGGCAAACCTGCGCCCAGGCATAAAGCGGGCTTCGGCCAGCGAGGTAACGCATATATCCGGATATTCGCAGGCGAAATAAGCATGCCGCCCCGATACCGAGGGCATGGCGGTGCGCATATCAAGAGATTTGCCGCTATTAAATTTCGCTTCCCGAGCATTTTTGCGCAACGAAATCTCCATCCGTCCCCTGCCGCGGATGGTAAAGCCTCTATTTAACAAATCATTTCCGGTGAATAAACGCTTTAGTTCTCCAATACTCTGCAGTCTCAAAGTCTGGAGAAAGACGCCCATCTTTTCAGGAAGCAGATTTCCCAAAAGAATTCACCGCCATATATATGTAAATGGTAGTAACATAAGTATACATAATTCATTGGAAAATGCAACTTATTCGACAAAAAAAGACAATCATTTTTGCTTGTTTGAGACGTTTATTACAAAACTCAAAACATATCAAAACAACTGCAACCTTTTTCCATTTTAAAAAGTATTAAGGGTGAGGTGGATTTATGGAGGAGAAAATCACGCCGGCAGCCAGCGCAGATGAGTCCACGCATAGGAGACTGATAGAGAAGTACGCAGCGGCCGTGTACCGTCTCGGATTATCATACCTCGGCAACCGCGAGGACGCCGAGGACATCATGCAGGAAGTCTTCCTGCGCTACATTAGAAAACCCCGCGCTTTTGCCTCCGAGGAGCACGAAAAGGCGTGGTTTATCCGCGTTGCCATCAACTGCTGCAAATCCTTCATGAACTCCGCCTGGAAGCGAAAAATAGTCCCCTTTGAAGAACTCGGCAACCAGCCCGCGCCCGAAAAAACGGTCAGCTCTTACAGCTCGGTCTACGAGGCCGTGAAGGCCCTCCCGCCTAAGCAGCGCATGTGCATACACCTCTACTACTACGAGGAGCTTTCGATTAGCGAAATTTCAAAGCTGACCGGTATCCGCGAATCCACGGTAAAATCCCACCTTTTCAGGGCAAGGGCCGCCTTGGAGCAAATGCTGAAAGGAGAGCATCTTAGTGAATGACGATTTCAAGAAGAAATACCGCGAGGAAATGGACAGACAGTTTCCCTCCGCTGAATCCCTGAAAAGCCTTGAGGACGCGATGGGCAGGGCTTCGCGCAAATCTAAAGCGGTCAGAATCCGCTCGCTCGTGGCGTTAGCCGCCTGCTTCGCCCTAATCGTCGCCTTCTCAGGCCCGATTATGAATTTAATAAGCAAACAAAGCAAAAAAATCGAAGTTCCAACCGTAGCTGGAAGCTATGAAGAGCTCTATACCCTGCTGTCCGAGCTAAGGACGGAGAACAACAAAAACACATACGCGCTGGACGTATGGTTCGGAGCCCATGAAGCCGCAGCAGCCCCGGAGAGGGCGGCAAGCGCCACTGACAGCAGCAAAGGTCTTGCAGATATACCCGAGTTTTCCGATACCAATCTGCAGGTCGCCGGAGTGCAGGAGGCCGACATTGTCAAGACTGACGGCAGATATATCTATGCCCTCTCGAGCGAATACCTCTATATAGTGTCCGCCGTTGACGGGAAGCTGCAAAAAGTCTCCCAGATAGTGCGTAATGTTTCGGACGAGCAAAACCGCAAAGGAAAAAGCTCGCTTGAGATGTACGTCAGGGGCGACCGCCTCATCGTGCTGACAAATTACTACTCTTACTATCCAGGGCCGTGGGGAGCGGAGCCCGCCCTGGATGTGGTTCCCGAAAAGCGCGCCTACATCCTGCCCTATTTCGGCGCGAGCGAAGTGGGCGTAGAAATCTACGATATCTCGGACAGGGCAAACCCGAGGCAGCTGAGCACGCTCTCCCAGAGCGGCAGCTATGTCTCCTCCCGTATGATAGGCGACATTGTCTACCTTGTGTCAAACCAGAACGTATACGACATAGCCAAGGATAAGCCCGAGACATACGTCCCGCAGGTTTTCCGCAACGGCGAGGGCAGCCTGATTGAGGCTAAGGACATCTGCATTGCAATTGCCCCCGAATACCTTCCGTCTTCCGCCCAGTATCTGATTGTCTCGGGCATCGACACAAGCGGAAGCGGCGAGATTGTCTCCACAAAATCCATCCTCGGCTACGGAAGCACCGTATACTCAAGCAAAGACAACCTCTATGTGGCCGCATATTCGCAGCTTGACAGCGCGGAAAACAAATACTCCGACGCGACGAAGCTCTACCGCTTCTCGCTGAACAGCGGCCGTATCGAGTTTGAGGCCGAGGGAATTGTTCCGGGCACGATAATCAATCAGTTTGCGATGGATGAGCACAACGGTACCTTCCGCATAGTCACAACAGTGTACAGCTACACCTACTCGGACGGCCGGGACGGCGACATTGTGTGGCGCTCGGTTACGGACAGCGAGCAGCACAACGCGCTCTACACACTCGACTTAAACCTCAACCTAGTCGGCAAAATCGAGAACCTCGCCCCCGACGAGAGGGTATATTCGGTGCGCTTCATCGGCGACACCGCCTACTTTGTGACCTTCAGGCAGGTTGACCCGCTATTTGCCGTCGACCTTTCCGACCCCGCGAACCCCGTGATTCTCAGTAAGCTCAAGATACCCGGCTTCTCGGAGTACCTCCACCCCTTCGCCGAGGGATTGCTCTTCGGGCTCGGAAAGGACGCCGACGAGGAGAGCGGCAAGGTCGGCTTCCTGAAGCTCTCGATGTTCGATATTTCGAACCCTTCCGATGTAACCGAGACAGATAAACTTATAATTGATGGCACCTTCTATTCCGAGGCAAGCTACAACCACAAGGCCATCCTTATAGACAGCGAGAAGAATATCATAGCCTTCCCCGCGGACGGAAAATACTATATCTACTCCTACTCGCGCGATAACGGCTTTATGCAAAAGGCGGTCATCTCGCTTGTTGAGAAGGAAAATGACTATTACTATTATTACTACGAATTGCGCGGTCTCTATATCGGCGATTATCTCTATGTGGTAAGCGACCGGAGCATTTCATCGTACAGCATGGAGACATACAAGCTCCACGATACGCTGAAGCTCAGCGCATGAAATAGTCTTCATTCCGAAATACCGCGGCTCTTTTGCCGCGGTATTTCTGCTTTCGAGATTGAAAAAATATGCAATTGATGCTATAGTGTCAATGTTATTGTGTCAAAAGCTTTGGAGGTATTGATGAACGGTTATAAATACATTCTTTTTGACCTCGACGGGACCCTGACCGACCCCAAGGAGGGCATCACGCGCTCCGTCGCCCACGCCCTTAAATGCATGGGGATAGAGGCTCCCGAGGACCTCGACGAGCTCTGCAAGTTCATAGGCCCCCCGCTTAAAGACTCCTTTATACGTTATTACGGTATGTCCGACGCCGATGCGCAGACAGCCGTAAGCAAGTACAGAGAGCATTTTTCCCAGGGAGGCCTGTTTGAAAACGAGGTATACGAGGGCATGCGCGAGCTGCTCGAAATTCTGAAATCAAAGGGCAAAACCCTAATCGTCGCGACTTCCAAACCCCAGTTATTCTCGGAGATGATACTTGAGCATTTCGGGCTTTCGCAATATTTCGATTTCGTCTCCGGCAGCGAGTTTGACGGCACCAGAGTCGAAAAGGCCGAGGTCATAGCGCATGCGATTAAGGAATGCGGCATCGATAAGAGCTCGGCCGTGATGGTCGGCGACAGGAGCTACGACGTAGTAGGCGCGAAAGCAAACGGGCTGCCCTGCATAGGCGTCCTGTACGGCTACGGCAGCCGCGAGGAACTCGAAGAAGCCGGCGCCGACTTTATCGTCGCAACAGTGTCCGAGCTTAAAGACATGCTTATATAACAAACTCCGTTCCGGGCTTAAGTTTCCGGAACGGAGTTTTTCGCTTCTCTCGTAAGCACTCTTATCCACTTGTATCTGTTTACCTTAATTCCATTCGGCAGGCATTTGGCTATCTGGTCAAGCTTAAGGCACAGATATGTGACTTCAGGCGGCCAGCGGAAAACAAAGGCGCTTATGTAGGAGAGCGGCAGCGTAAACAGGAATGTAAATGCGGTGTCCACTATCAATCCGTACTTCGTGTCCCCGCCGCTCTGAATAATGCCGGCTACCACGGGGTATTCGTATGAAGTACCCACAACCGTTATCGCCAGTATCAGCATGAAGGTGCGCGTAAGGCTTCTAGCCTCGGACGTCAGCGTGTAATAATCCAGAATAAAGCTTCTCAGCAGCATGATTATCAGAGCGGATACGATACCGAATCCAAGAAACAGAAGCTGGATTGTCCTTGAATAGGTCCTAATCTTATCCGTTTGGCCGGCTCCTATGGTTTTCCCGATAATAATTGAACTTGCCCCGGTTGTCCCGCGGTAAAATATCGTCGATGTCTGAAACATTGTGGATGCTATGCTGTTTGCTGCCACCGCCGAGGCGCCGACGTGCCCGAGTATGGAAGCCTGCAGAAACGTACCCACTCCCCACGACGCGCAGGCCGCGACAACCGGTATAGATACGCGCAAATAATCCCACAGGTATTCCCAGTCCGGCTTGAGCCAACTTGAAAATCTTATTTTAAGCTTCTTGTCGACAAATCTGACGTATATCACAACAATAAGAAGCTCCGCCAGTCTCGCTGTGAGCGTGGCAAGTCCGGCTCCTTTAGCGCCCATTTCCGGGAAGCCAAGATTGCCGAAGATAAGCAGGTAGTTGAGGAAAACATTAACCACCAGGCTGCAGAGCGCCGCAACAGGCGCTATTTTTGTGCTCTCGACGCTCCTGTAAGACAGGATAAGCGTGTTTGAAAACGTAAACACCAGGTAGGTAAACGATATGTAAGTGAGGTACTCGACACCCTGCTCGATTATCTCGGGCTCGTCCGTAAGCAGCGAAAGACATTGAGCCGGGTAAAAATGCGTAACAATCGTGAAGATCGCCCCGGTCAGGAGCGCGAATTTCATGCCTAGCGCTATGATGCGCCTAATCGGCTCCACCTCTCCCTTGCCCCAGTACTGAGCGCTCAGCACAACCACGCCGCTTGCGATTCCCGTAGAAATCTGCATCAGGAGATATTGTATCTGGTTTACGAGCGACACTCCCGACATCGAGCTCTGGGCGTACATGCCTATCATTATGTTGTCGGCAAAATTGACGACAAATGATATAAGCGCCTGCAGAGCAATCGATATGAAAAGCGAGAAGAACCACTTATAAAAACTTTTTTCACGGACCACAAACGACATACAGGACCTCCCAGCAGTTTGTCCGATTGATTATATCACTTTTTATCCGTCCTTCACAGTCCTAATTTGACAATTCCTTTATCGCCGCATCGAAGCAAATTTTAATCCCCTGGGATGTCAGCTTGTCGATTATGGTGGCGAGCATTTCCGGCGGTTCCACCATGCCGGATTGAATCCACAGCTGTATTGCCCCTATGCTTCCGCTGGAGACAAAGCTGTAAAAGTACTCAATCAGCTTCTCGTCCTCGACCTTCATGCTGAGGGTCCAGCTCTCGCGGCTCTTTTCATAGGCAAAGTCGATTATGCGCTTTAGAAACTCGGAGTCGCCGTGCTCGCCGAGGAGTATCTTGCAGATGTCGCTGTTTGCCTCAATGCACTTTATAATCTCGAGCACCATTTCGTAAGACTGGAGCGCGGCGTCGGTGTTTGTCAGATACTTGTTCAGAGTGGCCTTAATGTCGTTGTAAAGTTCGTTTTGTATCTGCTCCAAAAGCGCGCGAGGCTCGCTGTAATGAGAATAAAAGGTGCCGCGGTTTATGTCGGCAAGCTCGCAGATTTCCTTCACCGTTATCTTGTCTATAGGCTTTGACTTCATAAGCTCAAGCAGGCTCTGCCTGAGCACCATCTTGGTATATTTCACGCGGCGGTCCAGCTTGTCATTGCTCATGTTTAACCCTCTTTTCCCGTTCACGAAATTTTTACATTTGCACGCCGGGGATAACGAACATGAGGCTTGCTTTCTGTTTGTTGGCATACAATCCTAAATAATCTGATTGTTGTTAATTAGACACGGTATAAATATAATATAAGCGTGTACAAAAATCAACATGCTGTCCGAAAAGAGGTTTATTTGTGAGTCTTTCAAGGGTTATTTTAAAACACCGCAAGCTCGTCATAGTCCTGTTTGTCGCGGCCGCCATCCTGTGCGTAATTCTGCAGTTCGGGGTATACGTAAATTATAATATAGTAGACTATCTACCTGAGGACGCAGAGTCCACAAAGGCGCTCAATATTATGCGCGAGGAATTTGAATCCGGCGTGCCCAACGCAAGAGTCCTGATTCCGAACGTGTCGATAACCGAAGCGCTTGAGTACAAAAAGGCGCTGTCAAAAATAGACGGTGTTTCCGACCTCATGTGGCTTGACGATGTCATTGATTTGCACGAGCCGCTTGAGATGGCGGACAAATCCCTTGTCGAGACGTACTACAAGGACGGCAATGCCTTAATCTCCCTCGCAATCCGGGAGGACGACGACCTTCGCATCGTAAGAGAAATCCGCGAGCTCATCGGAGAGAACGGCGCAGTATCGGGCAACGCCGTGGTCTCCGCAACCTCAAAGGAGATGTCCGCCGGCGAGACCACGAGGGCGATGATTTTCCTCGTTCCGCTTATCATTGCAATCCTTGTAATCACCACCAACTCGTGGATTGAGCCTCTGCTTTTCATGGCGGCGATAGGCGTTGCGATACTTCTGAACATGGGCTCAAACCTCTTGTTCGACGACATTTCCTTCATCACGTTTTCCGTCGCCCCCATACTGCAGATGGCAGTATCTCTCGACTACGCGATTTTCCTGCTCGGCAGCTTTCAAAAGTACAGGGAAACTACGGACGACATCGAGGAGGCTATGAGTCTTGCGATGAAGCGCTCCCTGCCGGCGGTGCTTGCCAGCGCCCTCACCACCCTTTTCGGCTTCCTTGCCCTGGTCTTTATGCGATTTGAAATCGGCGCAAACCTCGGGCTTGCACTTGCCAAGGGAATATTCTTCAGCCTCGTGTCGGTCATGGTCTTTCTTCCCTGCCTCACAGTATCCTGCTGCAAGCTGATTGACAGGACAAAGCACAGGAGCCTTATTCCCAGCTTTAAAGGAAGCGGAAGGTTTTTTACAAAGGTTCGCATCCCCGCGTTAATACTCGTAATTCTGCTCGTCCTGCCCAGCTATCTGGCCCAAAGCAAAACGAGCTATCTCTACGGCATAGGGGACCTTGAGCCTAGCTCGAAAGCGGGCATGGACGAGGCCAAAATAAACGAAATATTCGGGCAGTCCGTGCCCACTGTGCTCCTTGTCCCGAGATGGGATGTGGCGAGGGAAGCCGAGCTCACGGACGAGCTTATGAAAATAAAAAACGTGACCTCGGTGGTATCCTACGCAAGCTCGGTGGGGGCGGAGATACCGCCCGAATACCTCGATGAGGAGATCGTTTCGCAGTTTTATTCAAGGAATTACAGCCGAATCATAGTTTACGGCGATACGAACCAAGAGGGCGAGGAGGCCTTCGAGCTCGTAAAAGAAATCCGAGATACCGCGGAGAAATACTACGGGAGCGAGGCGCTCACCTTCGGCGCGAGCGCGAACCTCTACGACGTGAAGGAAATCGTGACGGCCGACAGCTTTATCGTTAACCTGCTGGCTGTGCTTGCAATAGGCTTGGTTCTGCTGTTTACCTTCAAATCGATCTCACTTCCAGTCATACTGATTATAACGATTCAGAGCTCGATTTGGATAAACCTCTCGATTCCCTATTTCATGGGCACTTCGCTCTCCTATATAGGCTACCTTGTCATAAGCACCGTTCAGCTCGGCGCCACGGTCGACTACGCAATCCTCTTTACCGACCACTATCTTGCCAACCGCAAAGTGATGCTGCCGAAGGACGCCGTGATGAAGACCGTGGGCGAGACTATAGAGTCAATTCTAACCTCGGCGGCGATTGTCTCGTTATCCGGCTTTATCCTCAGCTTCATATCTTCGAACAGAATAGTAAGCCAGCTTGGCACACTGCTCGGGCGCGGGGCCATACTCTCAACGATTATGGTGTTCTTCTTCCTCCCCGCAGCCACCACACTGCTTGACGGCTTGGTTAAAAAGACTACACTTCGCGCGGATTTTTACAAAAAGGAGCATAAACATGAAAAGGCTAATTAAACTTTTGCTTCCTGCTTTGCTTGTATTGACTGTGGTGCTATCTGCACTCACCCCTACTCTTGCGTCACGCAGTGAGGCTGATTTGTCGGCGGCGCCTGACGCCGAGGCCATCGCTTCAAAGGAAGAGGTAGTTTACGCAAATCTGAACAACGACGGCACAGTCAGCAAAATATATATTGTTAATATTTTCGAGTCCGATAAGGGCGGCATCGTAAGGGACCGTGGCGATTACGAGAGCGTTATGAACCTCTCGGACACCTCGGAAATCAGGCGAAACGGCGACGAACTTTCCTTCAGCATGGGCCCCGGACGCTTCTATTACCAGGGCAACATGAGAAGCACGCTCCTGCCCTGGGATTTCAAGATAAGCTATTCCCTTGACGGCACCGCGCTCTCCGCCGATGAGATTGCCGGCAAATCCGGCGCGCTTGAAATAAGCATCACGACAAAGGATTCGGCCTTCCCGGATAAAGCGTTTTTCGAAAACTATATGCTGCAAATCTCGCTTACGCTCGACAGCTCGAAGTGCCGGAACATCTCGGCAGGCGGAGCGACCATCGCAAACGCGGGCAAAGACAAGGTAATCAACTTCACCGTTATGCCGAACAGCGAAGGCAGGCTGAAGCTCTCGGCTGAGGTCACAGACTTCGAGATGAAGCCAATACAAATCACCGCCGTTCCCCTGTCGATAAGCGTGAACATGCCCGATTCAGAGAGCTTAAGCGAGGAATTGTCGCCGCTCTCCGACGCCATAAGACAGCTTAAGGACGGAGCAAACCTGCTTTCAGGCGGCATCGGTGAGTTGAGAGAGGGCTTTGCCGGCTACAAAGGCGGCTTTTCGGAGCTCCGCAACGGCTCCACCGGCTTTTTGGGCGGCATCAAGGCGCTTGCCGAACAGTCCCCCGCCCTTACCGAGGGTTCCGCTGCGATACTAGAAGGCCTGAGGGCTCTCAGCGCCTCGCTTGAGACCGGAGAGCTGAGCGGCATTGGGCAGCTGAGCGAGCTGCCCGGCGCCCTATACCAGCTTTCAAAGGCGACCGAGGAACTGGCCGCAGGGCTTAAGGAGCTTGAGACTAATTTCACCCAGGGCTACGCTGCCCTTTCCGCCTCCATAGAAGCCCTCCCCTCTCAGGCCCTTGACAGCTCGGTACTCGCGGCCCTCTCCTCTTCATCGGACCCGAATGTCCTCGCTCTGCTGGGCGCCTATCAGGGGCAGCTTGAAGCTATAATGAGGCTCAAGGCAACCTTTGATAGCTTAAAACCGCTGTTTGAGAGCATCTCACCCGCTCTTTCGCAGTCGGCTTCCGGGCTCAGCGAAGTCTCGCTCAACCTTCTCAATATTTCAACGGCGATGGGTTCCTCGCTCGGAAATCCTGAGCTTGGCAGTTCCGTCGGCGGGCTTAAGTCGGGCGTAGACCTTTTCCTCGCAAATTACGAGAGCTTCCACGAGGGTCTTGTCGCCTACACAGCCGGCGTCAAAGAGCTTGAAAATGCTTACATTAAGCTGGACGGCGGCATCGGAAGCCTCTACGGGGGTACAATCGATATTTCAGACGGCCTTGACGAGCTTCACAGCGGCGCATCTGGGCTCTCGGCCGGCATAAATGAGCTGTATTCTCAGACGAGCGATATGGACGCTCTCATATCGGATAAAATCGAGGAGCTTCTGTCCGGCTACGACAAAAGCGATTTCGTTCCCAACTCCTTTGTCTCGCAGGGCAGCGAGGTATCTTTGGTCCAGTTTGTTTTCAAAACCGCCGGCGTAAGCCTGCCGGAGCCCGAGCCAAGCACTCCCGTTATACCTGAAAAGCCTAGCTTCTGGAAGAAGCTCCTCGACCTTTTTGGACTCTAAACTGAGGCTTATATCACAATTTCAACCAATTGACCTCATACTCCCCTCCATTTTTCAAGAGCGGTGGCAAGGGCACAGGTCCCGCCGCCGCTTTTTTATAAAAATATACGGCATTTCGCTTGGAGTGTTTCCCAAAGCCGCCGTATTTCGCCTGGAGAAATTACTGTAACTGAGTACATTATTTTTTGATTATACAAATCTTGTACACAAAACAAGCATTGCAAAACCCTGCGGCCGGTCTTGGCCGCAGGGTTTGCTTTTGGTAACCGAGGAATTAAATCCGATACGCGTCATAATTTAGCAAAATCTATAGGCGCTTTGAATCTGAAGCAAATATCCAGCTTACTAAGCCCAAAAAGATTTTAAGCTTCGCCATCGTAAAAAAAAACAGCCTCCTTAATCGGGGGCTTTTTTGTCAGATTTAATTTAGAGAAAATGTTTCAAAAAAGCTATAATATGCTAATAGAAGTTTTTATTCAGCTTATTCTATTATAAGCTTACGAAGCCATGGGATATAAAAAATCCCGCAATCTCGGGGACTGCGGGACAGTATTGGCGGAGAGAGAGGGATTCGAACCCCCGGTCCTTTTGGGACAACGGTTTTCAAGACCGCCGCTTTCGACCACTCAGCCATCTCTCCGTGTTGTCGCTAGGTTATATTAACACAAGGATAAGTCTTTGTCAATTCATGCAATAAGATAATGTTAATATTGCAAAATACATTTGTGGTGGTATAATATGAGCAAACATTTATTGTAATTTTCGTCGCCCCGGCGGCATGATTACTTGCGAAATTATGCAAATTTCAAATCCCTGCCGCCACAGCGTACACGCTCAAAATATATCTCAGGAGCCCATAATGGATAACAGTAATTCCAACCCGCAGAAACTCCCCCTAAAAGAGCTGTTAAATCTGTTTCTGATAACATTTAAAATAGGCGCCGTCACATTCGGCGGCGGTATGGCGATGCTAACGATATTCTCCACCGAGTTTTCGGAAAAGAGAAACTGGGTGTCGGGAGACGACATTGCCGACATCGCGGCCGTAGCCCAGACGCTTCCCGGAATAATTGCGGTAAACGTCTCATTACTCATGGGCTACCGTATCGGCGGAGTACCGGCCGCACTGGTCGCGGCCCTCGGTTCCGTTCTTCCCTCGTTTATCGTTCTTTGTATTGTTGCCACATTCTATTCGATTTTATCCGACAACGTCTATGTCCGCGGAATACTCAGGGGGGTCTCCGGCGCCGTCGTGGCGCTTTTTGTTTCAACTCTGTATAAGATGTCGAAGAAGAATGTAAAAGACTACTGGGGATTCGGCATATTTATTATCGCCGCAGTTCTGATGTTTGTCTTCCCCTCTCTGAGCGTAGTCTACATTATATTGGGCGGAGCTCTCCTCGGATTTGTCCTATACTATCTCATACTGCGCAAAAGAGGAGGCACCGGCCGTGACTGATTACCTGCTTTTGTTCTGGATATTCTTTAAGACGGGGCTGTTCACGATTGGCGGCGGCATGGCGATGATACCCTTGATTCAGCAGGAGCTTGTCGCGCGCGGCTACATGACCGCAGCCGAGGCGGTAGACATGGTGGCCATATCCCAAATGACCCCCGGTCCCTTCGCCGTAAACGCCGCGACCTTTGCCGGCTACAACCTCGCCGGCATTCCGGGCGCAGTTGTCGCCACGCTCGGCATCGTGCTCCCCTCCATTATAATCTGTCTCATAGTTGCTCGCTTTTTCTTCCGATTTCAGGAAAGCCCGGTTGTCAAGTCCACCCTCTCGGGAATTAAGCCCGTTGTATTGGCCTTGATTCTTTCGGGGCTTGTTTCGGTTTTCCGCTCCGCAGTATTGCCCGAGCTGTCTATAACCGCTATAGATTTCCCCGTATTACTGATAGCGATTGTCCTTTCCCTTCTAATGCTTAAAACCAAGATTAGTCCGGCTCTTCTAATCCTATTATCCGGTGCGGTTGGGGCCGTTTTTCTAAGGAGTTGACATTTATGCGATTTGCATTCAACGGAAACGTTAAGTTCGACAATCATTTGGAATTTGACGTGGTTATAGTTGGCGCGGGGCTCGCGGGGCTGTATACGGCACTGCACATCGACAAGAAGTTCAGCTGCTGCATCCTCAGCAAGGAGGGCGTGGATACTTCAAACTCATGGCTTGCGCAGGGCGGTATAGCCGCGGCCATCGCAGTAGACGACAACCCGAGCCTTCACCTTGAGGACACTCTGATAGCGGGCGCCGGACTCTGCGACAGAAAGGCCGTCGAAGTTCTGGTTGACGAAGGCCCGCACGACATTCAGAACCTCATCTCCCTGCACGTGCCCTTTGACCTCAACGAAGACGGCGACCTGCAGATAACGCGCGAAGGCGGCCACAGGAGAAACAGAATCGTCCACGCTTGCGGGGACGCTACCGGGCGGGAAACCGTTAAGGTGCTTGCTCAGCTGGTCTATCCCCTAGAAAACGTCAAGCTGATGGACCACACCTTCTTTATCGACATCCTAACCGATGAAGAAGGCGTCTGCGGCGTGGTCTACGCTGACAAAGAGGACAGGCTCGGCGTAATATCAACCCGGCACGTCGTCATTGCTACAGGTGGAATCGGCCAGGTTTATCTCTCGAGCACCAATCCCTCAATTGCCACCGGCGACGGGATTGCCGCTGCAATGCGCGCGGGCGCGAAAATTAAGAACCTCGAGTTTATTCAGTTCCACCCGACGGGCCTTTACAGCCCGAACCCCGAGGAGCGCGCCTTCCTTATATCCGAGGCGGTGCGCGGAGAGGGCGGCCTGCTCAAGAACAGCAAGGGAGAGCGTTTCATGTACGGCGCCCACGAGCTGAACGAGCTGGCGCCGCGCGACATAGTCGCCCGCGCCATAGTGAGGGAGCTTGAGCGCAGCGGCGAAGACCACGTATACGTGGATATAACCTCGAAAGACGAGGAATTCCTGAAGAAACGTTTTCCGACAATATACAGCGAGTGCCTAAAGCGCGGCATTAACATAGCAAAGGACTGGATACCCGTTTTCCCGGTACAGCACTATCTGATGGGCGGCATCGAGGTCGACCTAAACTCCGAGACCTGCATAAAGGGCCTGTACGCCTGCGGCGAGGCAGCCTGCACGGGCGTGCACGGGGCAAACCGCCTTGCCTCCAACTCCATGCTCGAATGCCTCGTGTTTGGGAGAAGGGCGGCCATGAGCATCAACGATTCCTTAAAATCCGCTCCCACGGCAAAAGAGCCCTCGATTCCGGACACGCCCGTAAGGCCCGTAATCTCGCCCGATTATACGGCGCTTCGCATGGAGATACGGCGCCTTATGAGCGAACACTGCTATATTATCCGCACGGAAGCGGGCATGAAAAAAGCTCTGAATAGAATAAGCGAAATCCTTGAATATCTCAAATCCGGCTACAGCGCAGGCAAAGCATATATTGAGGCGCTGAATGTCGCAAGCATCGCTAAGGAAATTCTAATTGCCGCCATAGAGCGGAAAGAAAGCGTAGGAGCTCACTACAGAGAGGATTGCGAGAACAAATGTACTATTTAGGTCTTGACGATTTCATCAGGCGCGCACTTGAAGAGGATATAGGCACCGGCGACATAACCACGATAAGCTGCATCCCAGAAAACGCCGTCTCCAAAGGTGCGTTTAAGGCAAAGGAGGCCGGCGTCATCTGCGGGATGGACATACTTATTCGGGTCTTCGCCCTTTTAGACCCCTCGGTCGTCGTGACCCCCCTCGTCACCGACGGGACCTTCGTTGAAAAAGGCAAGGTAATTGCCGAGATTTCCGGCAACTCTAGAAGCATTCTCTCGGGCGAGCGCGTCGCTCTAAATCTTATTCAGAGACTCTCCGGAATCGCGACGCGCACCTATGAGGCCGCAAAGCAGGTTGCGGGGACAAAGGCCGTAATCGTCGACACCCGCAAAACCACGCCCGGCCTCAGGGTGCTTGAAAAATACGCGGTCAGAACCGGCGGAGGGCAAAACCACCGCTTCAATCTGGCCGACGGGGTCCTTATAAAGGACAACCATATCAGGGCGGCCGGCGGCATTAGCAAGGCCGTCGAGGCCGTTCGCAAAAGGGCGCCGCACACGCTGAAAATCGAGGTCGAGGTCGAGACAATGGAGCAGGTCGACGAGGCCCTGGCTGCCGGCGCCGACATAATCATGCTTGACAACATGAGCCTTGAGGAAATGAGGGCCGCCGTTAAACGCATAAACGGCAGGGCGCTCGTCGAGGCCTCCGGGAATATGGGCGAGCGCAACCTGCGCGAGGTTGCGGAAACAGGCGTAGACCTCATCTCAATTGGCGCGCTTACGCATACGGTAAAAGCGCTGGACATCAGCCTTAAGTTCTATGAATAAATGCGCACTCTTGTAAAGAAAGGTATCCGGCAAGCGGGAATGAAACCGCTTGCCGGATTTTGCTTGCTCAAAGAAATTACAGGGCTATTCACCACTTAAACCTGCCATTTGTACCGGAACGTTGGAAGACTTAATCGGAAACTCAATAAGAAAATCGGAACGGTTAAACCGTTCCAATTTCTTATCTTCTTATTATTAACTTACTTATTCGTCGTCTTCGTCGTCCTCATCCTCGTCGTCGCTGACACAGCAGCACTCATCCTCGTCCTCGTCAAACTCGAATTCGAGTTTTTCATCGCAGTTGGGACAGTTTATCGACCCGAGGCTGAGAACGTCCTCATCCACGGTTATCTCGTTATCGCAATTGGGGCACTTGACGGTGAAGAACATAGGCTCGTCTTCTTCATCGTCGTATTCGTCCTCATCGCTGTCATCCTCGTCGTTTTCGCTGTCGAAGACATAGTCCTCAACGTCCTGCAGGTCCTCGCTCACCGCGTCAATCTCTTCACCCAGCTCGTCAATAGCATCGCCGAGGTCTTCGATATCCGCAGCAATGTCGGCAAGCAAGTCTATGATTGCGCTGAAAAGCTTGCCTTCCTTTGTCTCCTTGTCGATTCCAAGACCGTCGGCCAGGCCCTTCAGATACGCCGCCTTTTCAGATGTTGTCATTCTAGCTTCCTCCTTTGTAATGTAGATTATCCCTTCGCGCGCTCCAAATATTCACCCGTTCTTGTATCAATTTTAATTTTGTCTCCGGTGTTGATGAAGAGTGGAACCTTTACCTCCGCACCCGTTTCGAGCGTCGCAGGCTTCATGGTATTCGTGGCGGTGTTCCCTGCAAAGCCGGGCTCGGTTTGGATTACTTCAAGCTCGACAAAGGTCGGCGGCTCGACGCCAAATATCTTGCCCTTGTATGACATGACCTTGCAGACCATGTTTTCCTTAACAAAACGGAAGCTGTCTCCAAGGAGTTCGCGTTCAATAGGTACAAGCTCGAAGGTCTCGGTGTCCATAAAATAATAGAGGTCGCCGTCTGAGTAGCTGTACTCCATATCTCTGCGCTCAATATACGCAGACTCAAATTTGTCGGTCGGGCTGAAGGACGTTTCGACAACGGCACCAGTCATGACGTTCCTCATCTTGGTGCGAACGAAAGCCGCTCCCTTTCCGGGTTTTACATGCTGGAATTCGATAACCTGCATGACCTTTCCGTCCCACTCAAAGGTTATGCCATTTTTAAAATCGCCGGCTGATATCATAAATATTTCCTCCTGTATCTGTATGCCCAGTATAGCTAAAAAGATTTGTTCTGCAGGTCATTTTATATTATTTTCTCATCATTTGCAAGTAAAATGTAGCAATTCAAATGACAATAAGTTCTTTTTTGGCTCTTGTAATGTTCTCGCAGCCGTTTTCCGTGATAATCAGCACATCTTCGATTCTGACGCCGAAACGGCCGGGCAGATAAATGCCGGGCTCTGCGGATATAACGGCTCCCGGCTCCATCACTGTTTCCGAGATTGGTCCCGCGTTCGGCTCCTCGTGAATCTCGAGGCCTACGCCATGCCCGAAGCCGTGCCCGAAGTATTCCCCGTAGCCGGCCTCCTCTATTACCTTTCTCGCTGCGGCGTCAATCTCGCGCCCCTTGACGCCCGCCCTTGCGGCAGCTATACCCGTAAGCTGGGCTTCAAGCACGATGTTGTATACGGTTTTCATCTCCTCGCTTACATCGCCGATAGCAACCGTGCGCGTCATATCAGAACAGTAGCCGTTATAAATGCAGCCGAAGTCCATCGTGAGGAAATCGCCGCGCTGCAGCTTCCTGTCCCCCGGCATGCCGTGCGGCATGCTCGTCTTCTCCCCGGTCACAACTATCGGGTCGAAGGAGATGTTCTCCGCACCGTTTCTGAGCATCCGGTAAACCAACTCCGCGGCTACCTCGCGCTCCGTCATCCCGGGGCGGATTATCCCCAAAGCCTCGTCAAACGCGCGCTCGGCTATGCGCTGCGCAGCAATCAGGTTATCGATTTCCGAGCGGTCCTTTGTTCGGCGCAGCTCATTTATCAGCTTGGAAGCAGGCTTCATCGGAACCTTAATTATCTCGCCGCTGTACTTGCCATACTCCGCGCAGCTCATATAAGCTTCCTCGAAACCCACACAGCTGCAGCCGTGCTTCTCAAGGGCTTCCGAGATGCGCAGCTTGTAGGAATTCCTGTTGTCCACAAGCTCTACTGTAAAGCCGGCTGCGGTCTTCTCCGCCGCTTCAAAATAGCGCGAGTCGACAAACAAGTAGGCGCCGTCCTTTGTTATAAGCGCAACTCCGTCCGAGGAGTGAAAGCCCGAGGCGTAGCGCCGGTTTACGGGCGAAACAAGCAGAAGCGCGTCAATCTCATAGTCTTCAAATTTGGACCTGATTTTTTCTATGCGGTTCATCACTAATCCTTCTTTTCCTTATCTACTCGAATTTTTTTGCAAAAATGCGGAAAGGCAGCTCCGCTATATATCGCAGGATGTAGAAAATGTTCGAGAGCTTCAAAGGCTCCACTATGACCGAAACCATGCCAGCGCGGTTGGCGCTCCAGACGTCCGTAAATATCTGGTCGCCTACGAGCAGTGTCTCCCACGGCTCCCTGTTCATGCTGCGGGCGGCCCTCTTCACCGCGTCGGGCCTCGGCTTTTTCGCGCCGTCGATATAGGGCACGCCCCAGAGCGCCGAAAACTTCTTCGCTCGCTCAGTCCTTGTGTTAGACACAATGAAAACGTCAATCGAGGCTGCCGAGAGCTCATTTTTCCACCTAATCAGCTTATCCGAAGGCTCCTGCCCCGAATAAGGGGCGAGCGTGTTGTCGAGGTCTGTAAGCACAAGGCTGATTCCATGCTTCCTTAACAGCTCGGGTGTGAGCTCAAAAATCGACTTTACCCTGAATTTTGGAATAAGCGAGCTAAACATTCGTCACCTCGGAATAGGTTTGATTGTGAACTAATATGATTATACTGCGGTGTTTTTCTATTCCTAATCTTATATGGGCTTGTACGCAGTTTAAGTTTTTAAGCTCGGCTGCGTGTGAAACCAATACGCGCCGACGTGGAATCTCGTAAAAAGCGTGATAAACCTAAAAAGCGGCAGCGAATACTCAGGCGGCCTGCCTGCCACATAAATTTTAGTAATTATATCATATCCGGCTTGTATCGGAAAGGGGCGGAGAAAAAAATGCAGTATATTATCGCGGCGGAGCCGAAGGAGATAAAAAATGCCTCATCTTTCAGGCAGCCCCTGGCGCACATCGCCTACAAAATCGGCAGGGACGCGCGCCTTTATCGCGCCGAGGACGCGGCGGGCATCGAAGGCGGGTATATGATAGTAAGCTCCGACGGCGATGTACTTCCGGACGAGTATACGGTCACGGAAATAATAAACGAGTGCAAATCCCGGCGTTTTAAAGGTGTCTTTGCAAATTTTGGGCCGACTCCCCTGCTTGGTGAACTCTCCAAGGCGCTTGCCGAGCAGAACCTGCGGCTTATTGTAACTGAAAACCTAGGAAGCGAACACCCGTACGCCTGGGTCCTCATATCCTCGGCGCTGTCCGGCGGAACGCTCAGGAGACGGCTCGGCGAGGCTATAGGCAAATACGGCGCGGGCAGGATTGTGCTCGACATTGAAAGGATTATCAGGGAGTTTGTTCCCCCTGCCTACGACGGTGAAGGCAGGATTGTTTCCAAAGAGGAGTTTGAAACGCTGAAGGCACGCTACTCGCCCACCCCTTTCTTCTCCCATGAGCTTTGCTGCAATTACTTTATATTTTTTGAAGGCGGGCGGCCCCATATCGTGCTCTACGACAATCTGGGAAGCATAAAAAATAAGCTCTTTACAGCGAGCTCGCTTGGAATCGACAAGGCGATGTTCCTCTATTCGGAAATCTACGACCTTATGTCAAATCTCTGAAATAACAACAAATTCGGGCTGCCCAAAGGGCAGCCCGAATTAACTATCAATAGTATCTTTTATTCTTCTTCCTAGCCGCCTCCGACTTTTTACGGCGTTTAACACTTGGGCTCAGGTAGTATTCTCTCTTCCTTAAATCAGCAAGAACACCAGCCTTCGCGCAGCTACGCTTAAAGCGCTTCAACGCGCTATCCAGCGACTCGTTCTCTTTGACGCGGACTTCCGACACAATCTTCCCTCCCTCCAACTACGCTGCAAAGCAGCGCTGTAAGGGCCATCATCATATGGCTTTAACATTGGTATTATAATTTACTTATAAAAAAATGTCAAGAACTTTAAGCCTTCGCTATCAAATTAATGAGCTTATTCTTAACCACAATGGTCTTAACTAGCTCCTTGCCTTCCATGGCCCGCTTAACCTTTTCATCGCTGAGCGCGGCATTAATTACAACGCTGTCCTCGCTGTTGTTCGGGACCGTCACCGTCGTCCTGAGCTTGCCGTTAATCTGGACGGCTATCGTTATCTCGGCTTCTACGGTTTTCGCCTCGTCATATTCGGGCCAAGGCTGCTGGCAGCAGAAGCCCTCTCCTCCGAGCCTCTCCCAGAGCTCCTCGGCGATGTGGGGAGCAAAGGGGCTGAGCAGCTGCAGCAGTAGCTTTATATCGGACTTGTTGCAGCCCTTATCCGAAAACTCGTTCACAAGCGACATGAGGCTCGCGATGGCCGTATTGAACTTGAGGTTCTCTATGTCCTCGCCGACCTTCTTGATTGTGCGGTGGATGGCGGTCTCGTTCTGCGGCGTGTATCCCTCGTCGGGCAAGTCAATCACTTTCTCGGCGAGGTTCCAGACCCTGTCGAGGAAGCGCTTGCAGCCCTTTACGGCGGTCGAGGACCAGGGAGCGGCCTTCTCAAAGTCGCCTATGAACATAATGTAGAGCCTGAGCGTATCGGCGCCGAACTCGTTAACTATGTCGTTCGGGTTTATAACATTGCCCCTCGACTTGGACATCTTCTCCCCGCCCTCGCCGAGTATCATGCCGTGGCTCGTGCGCTTTGCGTAGGGTTCGGATGTCGGGACAACCCCGAGGTCGTAGAGGAACTTGTGCCAGAAGCGCGAGTACAGCAGGTGGAGCGTGGTGTGCTCCATGCCGCCGTTGTACCAGTCGACTCTGTTCCAGTACTTTATCGCATCCTCGCCTACGAGGGCTTCCTTGTTGTGCGGGTCCATATAGCGCAGGTAGTACCAGGATGAGCCGGCCCACTGGGGCATCGTGTCGGTCTCGCGCTTGGCCGCTCCGCCGCACTTCGGGCAGGTGGTGTTCACCCAATCCTCCATAAGGGCAAGCGGCGACTCGCCGGTATCAGTCGTCTCATATGACTCGACTTCGGGTAGAAGGACCGGCAGCTCGCTCTCGGGAACCGGGACCCAGCCGCATTTCTCGCAGTAAACAAGCGGTATCGGCTCTCCCCAATAGCGCTGGCGGCTGAAGACCCAGTCGCGCAGCTTGTAGTTCACCTTTGCTTTGCCGATGCCCTTGGCCGTTAGCCACTCGATGATTTTGGCCTTGGCGTCCTCGACGGAGAGCCCGTTTAAGAAGCCAGAGTTCACCATCACGCCGTTCTCTATTTCCGTATAGGCGGCTTCCTCCACGTTGCCGCCCTTCACGACCTCGATTATCGGTAGCCCGAACTTCTTTGCAAACTCCCAGTCCCTCTCGTCATGTCCGGGAACAGCCATAATGGCGCCGGTTCCGTATGTCGCAAGCACGTAGTCCGAGGTGAAAATAGGGATTTCCTCCCCGGTCACGGGGTTTATCGCGCGCACGCCCTTGAGCTCGATACCGGTCTTTTCCTTGGCAAGCTCAGTCCGCTCAAAGTCTGACTTGCGTGCCGCCGCCTCCTGATAGGCGATTACCTCCTCCCTGTTTTCCAGCCTCGGAAGCCAGGACTTGAGGAGCTCGTGCTCGGGAGCAATTACCATGTAAGTGGCACCGAACAGCGTATCCGGGCGGGTTGTGAAGACGCGCAGCTTGTCGCCCGCAGTTGTGTCGAAGTCCACTTCAGCACCGGTGGAGCGGCCAATCCAGTTCCTCTGCTGGACCTTGACGCGCTCGATGAAATCGACCTCGTCGAGGTCGTTCAACAATCGCTCCGCGTACTCGGTGATTTTGAGCATCCACTGGCTCTTTTCCTTGCGAATGACCTCGCTGCCGCAGCGCTCGCAGACGCCGTCCACGACCTCCTCGTTAGCAAGGACGCACTTGCAGGAGGTGCACCAGTTCACGGGCATCTTGGCCTTGTAGGCAAGCCCCTTTTCAAAGAACTTAAGGAAAATCCACTGGGTCCACTTGTAGTACTCAGGGTCGGTTGTGTCTATCACCCTGTCCCAGTCGAAGCTGAAGCCGAGCATCTTGAGCTGCTCGGTAAAGCGGGCGATATTGCGCTTTGTGACCTCCCTCGGGTGCATCTTGTGCTTTATCGCGTAGTTCTCCGTGGGCAGGCCGAAGGCGTCGAAGCCTATCGGGAAAAGCACGTTATAGCCCTGCATGCGCCTCTTTCTCGCGACTATGTCCATCGCGGTATAAGGGCGCGGATGGCCCACGTGCAGTCCCTCGCCCGAGGGGTAAGGAAACTCTATAAGTACGTAATACTTCGGTTTCTCTGAGCCGTTAACCGCGGCATAGCACTTTTTTTCTTCCCAAATCCTCTGCCACTTTTTCTCTATTGCAGCAAAATCATACTTCATATCTACACATCTCTTTCGGTGGTAATGAACATGAAAAATCACCCCGAACGGGGGCGGCTTTTTACTGAACTATAAGCTCGGAAATATCGACCTGTTCCGCGTCCCCCCAGAGACGCTCAAGGCCGTAAAACTCGCGCACCTCTTTGGTAAAAACATGCGTTATCACGCTTCCGAAGTCAAGGAGGGTCCAGCCTCCGCCTCGGTAGCCCTCAATCCTGAGAGGCGGCGTGTCGTTCTCCTTGAGGACCTTTTCGGTCTCCTCGGCAAGCGTCTTTGCGTGAGTCGATGAGGTCGCGGTACAGATGACGAAATAGTCGGCAAGAATTGTAATCTTCTCGGTCTTTAATACTTTGATGTCCTCAGCTTTCTTCGAGTCCAGGGTTTTAACTATTAATTTCATTACTTCCGCAGGAGCCATCTTCAATCTTTTGTTCCTCCTATGATTAGTCACCCAGTATTATGCCGGATGTCGCGTAGAGATTACCGTTTTCGTCCCTCGTGATAACGTTGAGCGCGTCCTTCGTAATCTCCTCTTTATAGGGACTGAGCTTCGTGTTAATCATATCGAGCCACTCGTCGAGATTCACGACGCAGCAGGCCATTCCGAAGGCGTAGTCGTTGTAGTTTGCGGGCAGGGTCATGAAATCCATCGACGAGCTGTCGAGCTTGAGAAGCTCAAGGCCATACCAAACCATATTTCCGACGGTAAGGTCGGTTAGAACGTAGTCCTTCCATATCTGGGCAAACTCATTCACCTTGCTGGCGTTTCCTATCTGGAGGCACTGCTTTGCAAGCTCCTTCATAAAAGCCTGCTGGGTTGCGATGCGGTCGATATCCGCCCCCAGATACCCGGGTCCGTAGGGTGAATTTTCATTGTTCTGCCTGAAGCGCACCACGCCCAGGGCCTTTTCTCCGTCGAGGTGCTGGTAGCCAGCCTCAATGTGAATATGGAAGTCCTGAACCGGGTCGTCGTAATCCATGTTCACCGGCACGTCGAACCATACTCCGCCTATTGTATCCACTATCTTCACAAAGGCCTCAATGTCCACGACCACATAGCTGTCAACCGTAAAGCCAAGCAGGCTCTTGAGCTCTTCCTTGGCCTTCTCCATATCGTAGCCGTTGTGCGAATAAAGGCCGTTAATCTTCTTATATCTGCGGGAAACGTTGACCAGCGTATCCCTCGGGATGCTGACAATGTTTAGTTTCCTGTTCACCGTGTCGAGGGCGCCGACCAGAATCGTGTCGGTGAGGTCCGCCTCGTAATCCTTGCCCAGCACGACAAAGGTGTAGAACCCGTCTTTTCTCGTATAGCTAACAACCGGCTTTTCGCTGGGCCTTGCCGAAGGATGGGGCGTCACGGCGCTGCTCGGCGTCGGAGTCGGGGTGACCTGCGCAGGAGGACGTACGATAATCTTCCATGCAATAAAAATTGCGGCTAAGACAATCACCGCAACCGTAAGCGCGATAATCCTTCTTCGCCTTTTTTTCCTCTGATAATTCTCAATTAACGCGTCGATATGCGCGCGCTCCTCGGGAGTCTTTCTATGGGGCACATCGTCCGTGTTTAAATCCTTAATAATCTGTGTGTCCTCTGTCATCACGTCTTTTTCTTTTTTCGACTTTCTCTCTCTGTCGTTGTTTCCGGAACGCTTCATTATGCTTTATTGCTCCTTTTCAGATACTCTATTGCCAATAGAGTATTCGGATGAGGAATTTGCCCTTCTTCCTTGACGGCCTCGATTGTCATCTCCAGCCCCAGAAGCATAGCCCTGTCCAAATCACTGTACGCAAGCTGCCTCAATACATCGACTCCCGGAAAGTCTCTTCCAGGCTCTATGTAATCGGCGATATAGATAATCTTTTCAAGCAAGGACATGCCGGGACGGCCCGTCGTATGCCATAAAATGGCATCGCAGACCTGCTCCGGCATTCCGAATATATCCCTGGCTATTGCAGCTCCCGTCTTTGAGTGCAGGAGCTTTACGTTACTTCTTTCGGCGGTATCTGTCATAATATCATATTTTTTACATAATATCAACTGCTCGTTTAGCGTGAGTTTTTTAGTAATGTCGTGCAGTATCGCGGCGCTCCTTGCGTCCTCCTCGTCGGCGCCCCAGCGCCTTGCGAGCTTCACGGCCTCCTGCTCGCAGCCGAGGACGTGGGGTATCCTCTTTTCGCTGAGCATAGCTATCGCCTTTTCTCGCAGCCAGTCAAAATCAGGCTTCACGCCGTAGAGCCTGTTTCTAACTATGAAAGCGTATACCTCGTCGTCGAGGTATTCCCTGCCCCTTCTCTGACCCAGCATCTCGCGAAGTTCGCTGGATGAGATGTCAATCGCGTCGTTCCGGGCAAAAACTATTCTCACGCCGTACTTTTCTTCAAGGTTTTTCGCGCAAAGCTCCAACTCGGACTTGTCGCTGTGCCTTGAAAGGGCGCAAATGGATACGTTCTTCACAAGCCAGTCGATGCTCTTCCAGGTTTCAAGAGTGCAGAGCATATCATTCCCTATCAGGAGCCAGAATTCAGCGCCCGGATAGAGCTTCTGAAGCTCTTTTATCGTATCGACGGTGTAGCTTATCCCGCCGCGGCTTATCTCTATATCCGAAACCTCGGTGTTCGGCATGCCTTTTGTCGCAATCTTCAGCATCTCAAGCCTCATCTCGGCCGAGGCTGAATCTTCGGGCAGCGCCTTGTGCGGCGGATTGAGGGTGGGTATGAATATCAGCCTGTCAAGGCCGAGCTTATCCACCGCCAGCCTTGCAGCCTCGGTGTGGCCGATATGGACCGGATTGAAGGTGCCGCCAAAAAGGCCTATTTTTTCTGTCCTGGAAAATGCCACGCTTAGACCCCCGTATAATCCACTCAGACCAGCTCTATGCCCGGCTTCTCTTCGTTCCTTTTGTAAAGCACGAATCTGCTCCCTATCACCTGTACTGGCTCGGACTGTGTGAGCCTGGCAAGCTCGTCGCAGGCCTCGCGCGCCGTGAGCATAGAGTTTTCAAGCACGCGGCACTTTATAAGCTCCCTTGCCTTGAGCGCATCCTCGGCCTGCTTCACCACGTTCTCGGTGATGCCGCCCTTGCCGATGTGCACTATCGTATCTATGGAATTTGCCAGCGCACGGAGCTGCGCTCTCTGTTTGCTAGTCAGCATATATAATAATCTCCCAATTTTTCTATTTTGAGTATATTTTTCCGAGTTCTTTTTTTAAATTATTCAGGGCCTTGGCCCTGTGCGATATTTTATTCTTCTGCTCGGGGCTCATCTCTGCCATAGTCATATTATACTCGGGCAGATAGAAGACCGGGTCGTAGCCGAAACCGCCGCTGCCTCTCGGCTCCCTCAGTATAAGCCCGGTGCACTCGCCTCTGGTTATGATTCTCCTGCCGTCCGGGAAAACGCAGGCAATCGTGGAGACAAAACTTGCCCCGCGCTCGTCCGTGTCTCCCATGTTCCGGAGCAAATACTCTATGCGCTCTGCGTCGGTCCTGCACTCATCCCCGCCGTAGCGTGCCGAATATATGCCCGGCGCTCCGCCCAGCGCGTCGACCATCAGCCCCGAGTCGTCGGCAATCGCGGGGAGCCCCGTCGCCTCCATGACGGCCGCAGCCTTGAGCAGGGCGTTTTCCTCGAAGGTCCTGCCGGTCTCCTCGACCTCTATATTCACTCCGGCCTCGCCCTGGGAGATAACCTCAATGCCGAGCTCGGAGAGTATCTCACGCATCTCTTTAAGCTTTTTCGGATTGTTGCTTGCAAGTACGAATTTCATAATTACCTCAGCAGCGCGTTAACAAATTCCAGCGGTTCAAAATCAATCAGGTCGTCTATCTGCTCGCCCACGCCCACATAGCGCACGGGCAGCCCGAGCTCGTCGGCTATCGCAAAGACTATGCCGCCCTTTGCGGTGCCGTCGAGCTTTGTCAGGACAAGCCCCGTGACTCCCGCCGCCTCCTTAAACTGCTTTGCCTGCATTAGGCCGTTCTGGCCTGTGGTGGCGTCAATCACGAGCAGGGTCTCCCTGTCGGCGCCCGGCAGCTCCCTGTCGATTATGCGGCTTATTTTATTGAGCTCGTTCATCAGGTTCTGCTTGTTGTGGAGCCGGCCGGCCGTGTCGCAGATTATTATGTCGGCTCCTCTGGCCTTGGCCGCGGAGATTGCGTCGAAAACCACAGCCCCGGGGTCCGAGCCCTCCGCATGGCGCACGATATCGGCCCCGGACCTCTTTGCCCATTCGGACAGCTGCTCGGCTGCGGCTGCGCGGAAGGTGTCGCCGGCGCAGAGCAGAACCCGCCTGCCCTCCTTGGTGAAACGAGCGGCGAGCTTCCCTATCGTCGTCGTCTTGCCAACGCCGTTTACGCCTATCATCAGTATAACGGAGGGCTTGGTGTTGAGGCTCACCTGTTTTTCGCTCGATTTGAGTATATCAAGAAGTATCTCTGAAAGCGCCTCACGCAGTTCCTCGGGCCCTCGCAGCCCTCTCTGCTTTGTCACCTCGCGCAGCTTGTCGACGCAGCGCGTTGCAAGCTCTGCTCCAAGGTCGGCCAGAATCAGGGTTTCCTCAAGTTCTTCGAAAAACTCCTCGTTCGCGCCCGTAAAGGAATCGAACATGCTCTGAAGCTGCGCCGATATATTTTTTCGGGTCTTGCTAAGTCCCTGCTTTATTTTATCAAAAAATGCCATAATTTTACCTCTAAGCTGTTAATATTTCTTTTTCCACCTCGTCGAGGTCCACGCTGAGTATCTTCGATACGCCCTGCTCCTGCATCGTGACGCCGTAGAGCGTGTCGGCCTCCTCCATCGTTCCGCGTCTGTGCGTGATTACGATAAACTGCGTCTTTTCGGACATGCGCCTTAGGTATTCCGCAAAGCGCTGTACGTTCGCCTCGTCGAGGGCCGCCTCTATCTCGTCCAGGACGCAGAAGGGAGTGGGCTTAACTTTCAATATTGCGAAGAAGAGCGCAATGGCTACGAAGGCCTTCTCCCCGCCCGAGAGAAGCGTCAGGGTCTTGAGCGATTTGCCGGGCGGTTGCACCCTTATCTCTATGCCGCAGTTTAGAAGGTCGTCCTCGTCCTCAAGCTCGAGCGAGGCACGCCCTCCGCCGAACAACTCGACAAAGGTCTCCTTGAAGCGCTCGTTGATGGCCTCGAATTCCCTTTTGAAGATGCGCTTCATCTCCGAGGTTACATCCGCTATTATATGCTCAATTTTGCTCTTTGCCTTCTCTATGTCGTCCCTCTGGCTTGCGAGGAAGTTGTAGCGCTCGCTGACGCGCTCGAACTCCTCTATAGCGCCGAGATTCGGCGTCCCGAGGGCGCTTATCTCGCGCCTGAGCTCCGCAATCCGCCGCTGGACCTTTGGCAGGCTCTCAATCTTGCAGCGCACGCTCTCGGCCGAGCTGGGGCCAAGCCCGTAATTGTCCCAGAGCCTGTCCACAATCTGCTTTTCCTCCATCTCGGCGGCAAGCTTTTTCTGCTCAAGACGCGAGAACTCCTTTTCCAGGCCGAGAATTTCGCGGTTTTTCTCCTGACTTTCCTTTTCTATCCTCTCGCGCTCGGCTTCGAGCTCAAACCTCGAGTTTACTGTTTCCGTAAGACGCTTCCTGCTCTCGGCGATTTTGCCGCGAAGCTCCGTCAAGTGCTTTTCCTTGTCGCCGAGTTCCGATATCATCCGCTCGTTTTGCGACTTCAGCTCGTCTATCTTAAGCGCTCTCTGCTCCCTGTCTCCCGACATCGCCCGCTGCAGGCCCTCGAGCTCGGTTATCGCCTGCTCCGTCGCAAGGCGCTCGGCCTCAAGTGAGGCCTGCTCCGTCCGGATAGCCGAGAGCTTTTCGGAGATTTCCGCCATAAGAGCGACAAGCTCGTCCCTGCCGCGCATAAGCTCCTCGGCTTTAGCCTTGTGCTCCAAAGCCAGCCTCTCGTGCTCGGTCAGGGCTTCTCTTGTGAGCATTATCTCGCTTTCACACTTCTCCTCGCGCTCGTTTATGCTCTTGATGCTCTGTTTTAAGCTCTCGCAGTTATCGGAAAGCGCGGAAATGAGCATTCTGTGCTGAGTTAGCTCGGACTCGGCCTTGAGTATGCTGTCCTCAAGGCGCCTTTTCTCAGCCTCGGCGAGCTCAAGCTCGTATCTTACCGCGTTCAGCTCGCGCTCAGCCTCGAGATACTCCTTTTCCACGGCCGAGATGTCCGCCGAAAGTCTTCCCTGCTGCTCTTTCAGGCGCACAATCTCGTTCGCCCTTGAGAGTATTCCGGCGCTTTTCGACGCGCTGCCGCCGGTCATCGAGCCGCCAGCGTTTATAACCTGGCCGTCGAGCGTGACTATCCTGAAGCGGTGCGAGTACTTTCTCGCCAGGGCTATCGCGCAGTCCATATCCTCCACAACGACGGTCCGGCCGAGCAGGTTAAGCATTATCTGCTCATATTTTTTGTCGTAGGATATAAGGTTAACCGCTATGCCCTCGAAGCCTTCCTCTTTTTCAAGTCGAGGCTCGCCGAGCAGGCTTCCCTTAATCGCCGACAAAGGCAGGAAGGTGGCCCTGCCCCCGTCCCTGCGCTTTAAAAGGCTTATCGCGGCCTTGCCGTCCTCTTCGCGGTCCACCACTATGCTCTGCATCGAAGCGCCGAGGGCCGTCTCGATGGCTAGCGCGTACCTGTCGACCGTCTTTATAAGATTGGCTATCGGGCCGTGTATGTTTTTTAGCGTGCCTCTTGAGCTCTCCTGCATGACTATCTTGACTGCTTTGGAGTAGCCCTCGTACTCCTTTTCCATCTCGGAGAGCATGACAATGCGGGATTCCAGAGTGTTTATCTCAAGTTTCAGCTTGTTTCTTTTCTCAGCAAGGGCCTCGACCTTTTTCTGCCTCGCTCCAAGCAGCATTGAGCGGCCCTTTACGGTGTTTGATAAGGCCTCGGCCTCCTCCTTTTTTGATTTCAGTTCGGCCTCCCTGCCGGCTGCCAGGGCTTTTTCGGACTCAAGACGGCTTAAAGCCTGGCTTAGCTCCTGCCTTAAAGCCTCGCCCCTGTCGCAGAGCTCCTGAAGCGTCGAGGCCAGCGCCGAGAGCCTCTCTCTTGCCTCGGCCGCAAGCTCCCTTTCCCGCTGCTCGAGCTTAAGCAGCTCCTCGACCTTCAAGGAAAGCTCGTCCGCGGACGCGCTTGTCCTTTCAGAGTCGCTCAGGAAAGCGCTCATCCTTAAGTCTAGCTCTTGCTTTTTCTCCTCGATAAGCGCGATGCGGCCTTTCCTCTGCTCTATCTGCTCCGACAGAGCCCCCGCCCTGCCTTCCTGTTCGGCAAGCTCGGCCTTTAGCTGCTCGATGCTCTCGAAATTGCCCTTAAGCTTTGTGTTCAAAACCGCAATCGCGCTGTCGAGCTCCGCCGCCGCGGCCTCAAGCTCCGATATCTCCCCGCGCAGGGCCTCGGCCTCGACGTCCTTTCCACGCACTTGCTCGGCAATGTCCTCGGCCTTTTTGTAAAGCTCCTGCATGCGGGCGTGCTCCGTATCGAGCTGCTGCCTTGCGGCAATGAAATCCTGCTCGAGCTTCAGCGTCGAAAACCTCAGCTTCTCAAGGGCGTCGAGCCATACGGAAACCTCGAGCGTCCTCAGCTCGTCCCTCAAAAGCAGATACTTTTTTGCAACCTCGGCCTGCTCGCGCAGCGGCCCGACCTGAAGCTCTAGCTCGGCTATCTTGTCGTTGATGCGCAGCAGGTTTTCGTTGGTGCGCTCGAGCTTCCGCTCGGCCTCTTCCTTGCGGTGGCGGTACCGGGAAATGCCCGCCGCCTCCTCGAATATCTCGCGCCTGTCCGTGCTCTTTTCGGACAGGATATTGTCTATTTTGCCCTGACCTATTATGGAATAGCCTTCCTTGCCGAGTCCGGTGTCCATAAACAGCTCGTGGATGTCCTTGAGCCGGACCGGCTGCTTGTTTATGTAGTATTCGCTCTCGCCGCTTCTGTAGTAGCGCCTTGTCACCATCACCTCGGAGCCTTCGACGTTAAAAAGCCCGGTGCTGTTGTCAAGGATGAGCGAAACCTGGGCAAAACCGAGCTGGGCGCGCTTTTCAGTTCCTCCGAAGATGACGTCCTCCATTTTGCCGCCGCGCAGTGTCTTTGTGCTCTGCTCGCCTAAAACCCAGGAAACGGCGTCCGATATATTCGATTTTCCGCTTCCGTTGGGCCCAACTATTACCGTTATGGGCTTTTCGAAGGTCAGCCTTGTTTTTTCGGGGAAAGATTTGAACCCCTGTATTTCAAGAGCCTTTAGATACACAATATACACTCCCTGCGGTCAAATGGAATACTTTGTATAGTATATCTCCTTTTAAACCGCCTTTCAAGAAATTACTGCAGAATTTTGACGAATCTGCCGTCCGGAAGACAGGTTTCGCGCACTTTTACCGATTTCAGGTTAAATTCCTGCATAAGCGCCTTTATATTCCGGCGGCTCTGCCCGGTCATCAGGGACACGCAGCCCCTCCCCACGCCCAGGACAAGCTCCTCGCCGTGCTCCGAGGTGGAAATGAGCTCCCGCGCCAAATTCAAGTAGAACTCCGAGCGCACAAGCTCGCCGAGGGCGGGATGGTAGGCGCCGCCCGCGGCCTCGCCGCCCGAGAGCTCGTCCGAGGGGTTGAGCCCGAAACGTATGACCGGCACGCCCGCCTCGGCAAAGAGCCTGTACAGCTTCGCCCCGAGCTTTACGGCCTCTTCGACCGTATGCTCTCTGTACTTCCCGGCTCTCCAGAGCTCATAGAGCGGCGTGTCGCGAAGGATAACGGTGGGATACACCCTCACTCCGTCGGGCGAGAGCGCGATAAGCTTTTTTGCCGTTTCGATTGCCTTTTCCTCGGTGTCGCCGGGCAGACCGGTCATCATCTGCAGTATAAGCTTAAAACCGTGCTCCTTAATAAGTCTTGACGCGCACTCGGTGTCAGCGGCGCTATGCCCTCTGCCCGAGGCTTTGAGCACCCCGTCGTCCATCGACTGCGCGCCAAGCTCTATCGTCCTGACCCCGTATATTTCCAGCCGCTCAAGGCAGGGTACGTCCACCGCGTCCGGCCGCGTAGAGAGCCTAATCTCCCCAATCCTGCCAGATTCGATATACGGCTGAGCTGCTTTAAGAAGCTGCGTCTGCTCCTCTTCGGGAATCGCGGTGAAGCTCCCCCCGTAAAAGGCAAGTTCCGCGGGTTTGTCTGCGGGAATCTTCCTCAGCGCCTCCTCGACGGCGGCTTTCACCGTGGCCGCGGTCGCGTGCTTAAGCTCGCCCGAGATTTTGCGCTGATTGCAGAAGACGCAGTCGTTCGGGCAGCCGAGATGCGGTATGAAAACGGGGATTATATACCTCTTCGGGTTCATAACTCGTTGTTCTCCAGCGCGTTTTTCGCGGCCGCCTGCTCCGCTTCCTTCTTGCTCCTGCCGCTACCGATTCCAATGCGCCTGCCGTTCAGCAGAACCTCGGCGACGAAGGATTTGGCGTGGTCCGGCCCGCTTTCCGAGACAATTCCGTAGGAAAGCTGATTGCCGCTCTTGCGCTGCACAATCTCCTGCAGCGTCGTCTTGTAATCACTGCTTGTCTTTCTCTCTCCGGCGGCAAGCGGCGGGAGAATGAATCTCCGGACAAAGGCGTCGGCCGCCTCCTTCCCGCCGTCAAGGTAAACCGCGGCAAGGATAGCCTCGACGGCGTCGGCCAGAATTGAGGGGCGCTCTCTTCCCCCTCCGCTCTCCTCGCCCTTGCCGAGGCGCAGATAATCGCCAATCCTCAAGCTTTTTGCCACCTGATAAAGGCTCTGCTCGCAGACAAGCTCCGCGCGCAGCCTTGTCATCTCCCCCTCCGGAAGCTCCGGGTTTTCGCAGTAGAGGTGAAGGGCAACCACCATCCCAAGAATGGAATCGCCCAAAAACTCCAGGCGTTCGTTGTGCCCGGTGCGGGGAAGCCTGTTTTCGTTTGCATACGAGCTATGCGTAAGAGCGGTCAAAAGCAGCTCTTTGTTCTTAAAGCTGTATCCGATATTTTTCTCGAGGTTGTTAATGCTCTATCACCCTATCGTATATTTTTGGGCGGGACCCTATGCCCGCCCAGAAATCCTATTCTATTCTTTCCGAAATATAGCGAACTACATCTCCCACTGTAACGAGTTTAGATATGTCCTCCTCGCTGATTTCGGAAATGTCGAACTCTTCCTCAAGAGCCATTGTCAGTTCAACGATGTCCAGAGAGTCGGCGCCAAGATCGTCCACAAACGAAGTGTCGAGCGTTATCTCATCCTCGTCCACCATGAATTGTTCTGCCAGTATTTCCTTTAACCTGGAGAAAATCATCAAATCACCTCTACAGGAAATGATATTCAGGTCACATGCGTTTGTCAACTGATTTGTTTCCAAATCCTCCGATTCATTTTATTCCTGTCCGGTTTTTATATCCCACATTTTATCCTGGATATCCTCTATAATTCCTGCGGATGCGATTTGCGCCGCCTGCTTTATAGCGTTTGAAAAGGCGATTGCGTTGGACGAGCCGTGCGCCTTAATCACCGGCTTTGACACGCCGAGGAAGAGCGTGCCGCCCACTTCGGAATAGTCAAGCTTCTTTTTAAATTCCTTGACCGGCGTCTTTACAAGCGAGGCTGCAAGCTTTGTAAGTACACTCTGAAGGAATATTTCCTTAAAACCGTCCACTATGAATTTTGCGGCGCCCTCAATCGATTTCAGCAGTATATTGCCCGTAAAGCCGTCGCAGACAACCACGTCCGCCACGCCTTCGAGCACGTCCCGGGCCTCTATGTTGCCGATAAAATTCAGGCGCTCCTTCTCCTTCTGCTCGGTAAGCAGACGGTAGGTCTCCCGCTGCAGCTCCCCGCCCTTTGTCGGCTCGGTTCCGATGTTCAGCAGGCCCACGCGGGGACCCGGCTTTTTGAGCACGTTTGCTACATAGCATGAGCCCATATACGCAAACTGCAGAAGATACTCCGGCGTGCATTCTACGTTTGCCCCGCAGTCTATCAGGAGGCAGCCGCCTTTCTTGGTAGGCAGAACAGGAGCGAGAGCCGCTCTGCGCACCCCTCTTATGCGCTTTACAATCAGAGTCGCGCCGGACAGAAGCGCGCCGGTATTTCCGGCGGAAACAAGCGCGTCGCCCTTTCCCTCCTTGAGAAGGTTGAGAGCCACGGTCATAGAAGAGTCTTTTTTCGTCCTGATAGCGGTGGAGGGGTCGTCTTCCATCTCTATTACTTCCGAGGCATATGCAATTTCTATGCCCTTGGGCAGCGTTTTTATGCCCCATTCCTCAAGGCAATCGAGAATCTCTTCGCCCCGCCCGACCAGAGTAATCTCGAGCTTATGCTCCCTGGCCGCCCATATAGCGCCGAGCACCGCTTCGCGAGGGGCATAATCCCCGCCCATTGCGTCAACTATTATTTTCATTTTGATCTCCCTCCCCGGCCATGCCGACTCTTGAGGCAATATCCTCTATGATTGTCAGCGCGCGCCTGGATATCTCCAGATTTTTGTTCCTCTTGCCTCTTACCTTGTAGCCAAGAGGAGCAATAATACCAAAATTCACATTCATAGGCTGGAAGTCCACGACGGTCTCGTCGCTTACATAGAGCGCCAGAGCGCCGATTGCCGTCTCTCTGGGGAAGTCAGCATGCGGCCTGCCGAGCAGCTCCAGCGCCGTTTCGATACCGCAGAGCAGGCCGGAGGCCGCCGACTCGACATAGCCTTCTACGCCCGTTATCTGCCCTGCGAAGCGTATGCGCTTTTCCTTTCTTAGCCTGTAGTACCGGTCCAGCAGCTTCGGAGAGTTTATATAGGTGTTCCTGTGCATAACCCCGTAGCGCACGAACTCAGCGTCCTTCAGCGCCGGTATCATCGAGAACACCCGCTTCTGCTCCGGAAAGGCAAGGTGGGTCTGGAAACCGACTATATTATACAAGGTCCCCTCGGCGTTGTCGCGCCGCAGCTGCACTACGGCGTAGGGCTCCTTGCCGGTCCTTGGGTCTATAAGTCCGACGGGCTTCAAGGGGCCGTAGCGGAGCGTATCCTCTCCCCGCCGCGCCATAACCTCGACGGGCATGCAGCCCTCGAAGACGCTCGCGTCCTCGAAGCCGTGCACCGGGGCCTCCCGCGCGCTTACAAGCTCCTTCCAGAAGCTCAGGTACTCTTCCCTTGTCATCGGGCAGTTTATATAATCCGGCGTGCCCTTGTCGTAGCGGGAGGCAAGGAAGGCCTTTTCCATGTCTATGCTCTCCCTCGTGACAATCGGGGCCGCCGCGTCAAAGAAGTTGAGGTACTTCTCCGAAGGGAAAAGCTCGTTTATGCTCTTTGATAGAGCGTCGGAGGTAAGAGGACCTGTCGCTATAATAACGGTGCCTTCCGGAATCTCCGTGACCTCGCGCTCTATTATCTCAATACTCGGATGGCTCCTTATCTTTTTCGTCACCATGGCGGAGAAGCCTGTCCTGTCGACGGCGAGGGCGCTTCCCGCCTCTATCTTCGTTGCGTCGGCGCATTCCATAATAAGGGAGCCCAGGCGGCGCATCTCCTCCTTGAGAAGCCCGACCGCGTTTGCAAGGTCGTTGCTTCTCAGGGAATTAGAGCAGACCAGCTCGGCGAAGTCCGCGCTCACGTGCGCGGGCGTCATCTTATGGGGCTTCATCTCTATGAGCGTGACCTTTATTGCCCTGTTTGCCAGCTGCCAGGCGGCTTCGCAGCCGGCGAGCCCGGCTCCCACAACAGTTACTTTAATCATGTTTATCACTTTATTTCCGCGGTTTTGCTCAGCCTTTCACAGCTTCGGCGGGCTCTGCTTCGTGCTTTACCTCATCCGCCGTTTCTCCCGCTGAATTTCCGCCTTTCGCCGCGGCCTTCCTGTAGCCGCCCCGCTTGTCCTCGGGTACGAAGTTCGGGCAGGACTCGTTGATGCAGAAGGGCTTTTTAAACCCCCTGCCGGACTTCTTGAACATCGTCTTCCCGCATTCCGGGCAGACTTCCTTCGTGGGGACATCCCAGGTCATAAAGCCGCATTCCTGTCCCTTTTCGCAGGCGTAATAGGCGTAACCCTTCTTGGAATTGCGCTTAAGTATCCTCGAGCCGCATTTCGGGCAGCGACCGGGCATCTCGACGACAAGGGGCTTTGTGTTGTTGCACTCGGGATAGCCCGGACAGGCGAGAAAGCGCCCGAAGCGCCCCGTTTTTATGACCATGTTTCGGCCGCATTTTTCGCAAATCTCGCTCGAAACCTCGTCGGGCACCTTAATCCTTTCGCCCTCGAGCGACTTTTCGGCCTTATCTATGGTTTCCTTAAAGCCCTCGTAGAATTCGGAGAGGACCGACTGCCAGCCAATCTTGCCCTCCTCGATGAGGTCGAGGCTGTCTTCCATGCGGGCGGTGAACTTTAGGTCCACTATATCCGCAAACTTCTCCTTCATTAGCTTGGTGACAATCTCGCCGAGCGGCGTGGGCTTTAAGGTCTTCCCCTCGCGCACTACGTATTCCCTGCTAATGATTGTGGAGAGTATCGGCGCGTAGGTCGAGGGGCGGCCTATCCCCTTTTCCTCCATCGCCCTTATCAAAGTAGCCTCGGTGTACCTTGGGGGCGGCTGGGTAAACTTCTGCTCCTTGAGCATATCCTTGAGCTCTACGGTCTGACCCTCAACAAGCTCGGGCAGGGGCGACTCCTTCTCTTCCTTTTCATCGTCGTGCCCTTCCTCGTATACGGCCGTAAAGCCGTCAAACTTAATCGAGGAATAGGTCGCCTTGAAGACATAGCCCGCAGACACCGCGTCTATCGAGACGCTGTCGTAAACGGCGTTCGCCATCTGCGAGGCGATGAACCGGCTCCAAATCAGCCGGTAGAGCTTGTACTGCTCGGGCGTCAAATCCTTTTTCACGCTGTCGGGCGTGAGGCCAATGTTGGTGGGGCGAATCGCCTCGTGGGCGTCCTGCGCGTTGCCCTTAGCCTTAAACTTGCGAGGCTGCGGCGGACAATACCTGTCGCCGTAGTGCGATTTAATGAAATCGCGGGCGGCTCCCATGGCCTCCTCGGAAATCCTGAGCGAGTCGGTTCTCATATACGTTATTAGGCCCACGGCGCCCTCTCCGGCTATGTCCACGCCTTCGTAGAGCTGCTGCGCTATCGTCATCGTGCGCTTCGGCGTCATGCCGAGCTTGCGCGAGGCCTCCTGCTGCAGCGTGGAGGTTATGAACGGCGGCGCGGGAGACTTGCTCTTCTCCACGCGTTTTACGTTCTGGATTACAAAGCTCTCGCTTTTTACGGCGTTTATTACATCGTTGACCTCGTCTTCGCTCTTGAGTTCCTGCTTCTGCTCTCCCTTGCCGTGAAAGCGGGCCGAGAAAACGCTGCCCTCAGCCATGAGCTCGGCCGTGAGCGTCCAGTACTCCTCGGGCTGGAAGGACCTTATCTCCTCCTCGCGGTCGACGACCATCCGTGTCGCGACGGACTGCACCCTGCCGGCGGAGAGCCCGCGCTTAATCTTGCGCCACAGAAGGGGGCTTATCTTGTAGCCCACGATGCGGTCAAGTATGCGCCTTGCCTGCTGGGCGTGGACGAGGTTCAAATCAATCGGCCTCGGGTGTTTGATGCTCTCGGTCACGACCTTCTTGGTTATTTCGTTGAAGGTCACGCGGAGAGCCTTTTCGTCGCTTAAATTCAAAAGCTCCTTGAGATGCCAGGAAATAGCCTCTCCCTCGCGGTCGGGGTCGGTGGCGAGGTAGACTTTTTCGCTATTCTGGGCCTCTCTCAAGAGCTGTTTTATCGTTTCCTCGCGGCCTTTTATAGGCCTGTATTCAGGTATAAAGCCGTTTTCTATATCAACACCGAGCTTGCTTTTAGGCAAGTCCCGCAGATGTCCTATCGAAGCTGCCACCTTAAAGTCGCTGCCCAGGTATTTCTCTATTGTTCTTGCCTTTGCAGGCGACTCTACAATTACAAGGTTGGATTTTGCCATAAATTGATGTCCTCATTTCTTACTTTCACTTTTGTCTCTCGTGACTATAAGCGTGTAGCGCCTTCCCTTCCCCGAAACTGCGTAGCCCTTGAGTTCCAAAGAGGTCAGGGCCGAGAGAACCCGGCTCGGCTCGCGTCCGCTTAGGTCTATTATGTCGTCTATGTGCATATCGCGCTCGGTCATTACTGATACGACACAAAGCTCATCCTCGCTTAAATCCGCCAGCTGTTCTTTTAAGTCAATATATTCCAGCTCCCTAGCCTTGTCAACTACTTTTTCTGTCGATTCCTGCAAAACCGGGACCGCCGATGCCGTGTTTTCGGGGAGTTTCAAGGCCTTGCCGGCGCAACTGGAGCTTGAATTTTCCGCGTTTAATTTTAATTTCTGCGGATATGCGGCTTCATATTCACGAAGTATGTCGTAGCCGGATGTGACCGCCAGCGCGCAGTTGTCCTTCAGAAGCTCGTTCGAGCCCTTGCAGGCGGGAGAGTCTATGTTCCCGGGCACGACGAAAAGGTCCCTTCCCTGCTCCAGCGCCCTTGCCGCGGTAATCAGCGCCCCGCTCTTTTTCGGGGCCTCGACTATCGTAACGCCGAGCGACAGCCCGCTTATAATGCGGTTCCGGGCCGGGAAATTGGTCCTGACAGGCTGCGTGCCGGGCGGGTACTCGCTAATCAGCGCGCCCGCCTGGGCGACGTCCTCCTGCAGTAGCCTGTTTTTCTGGGGATAATATACGTCAAGTCCTGTACCAAGCACGGCCAGGGGCCTTCCGCCCGCACGCAGAGCGCCCAGGACGGCCATCGTGTCTATGCCCTCGGCAAGCCCCGAGACTATAATCCCTCCGCCTTTTGCAACCTCGAAGGCAAGGCGCTCGGCGACCCTGAGCCCGTAAGGGGTGGCCTCCCTCGTGCCGACCATCGCGATTACCACCTCGTCGTCTATCGCGGGCAGTCGCCCCTTTATGTAGAGCACTATCGGAGGGTCGTAGATATTGGCAAGCCGCTGCGGGTAGTCGGCGTCGTGCATGGTTAGAATCCTTATGTCGAGCTCGTCGCAGTCGCGCCAGATTCTCGCGGCCCTGTCCAGGTTCTTGTTCTCAAGCGCCTCGAGTTCGGCCTTTTCGCATATCCCGGCCTCGGCATAGTGCTTGTCCCGCGCGAAATAAACGCTCTTTGGGCTCCCAAAGTAGTCTATCAGCTTCCTTGCAGTTACCGGGCCGATTCCGTGAAGGGTTGAAAGCCACAGCCAGTACTTAAGTCCGGACATGACGAATCCCTCCGACTCTGTCTATCTGTAAAGCTCCCACATGATTACAGTCGCGGCCGCGGCCGCGTTTAAAGATTCGCAGGCGGGGTTCATCGGTATCGTAATTCTCTTGTCTGAAGCGTTAAAGAGCTCGGCGCTCAGGCCCTGCCCCTCGTTTCCGATGGCCACGGCAATCGGCCCTTCCCTGGGCAGTTCGTTAAGCCTTACGCAGCTTTCGTCAAGGCCTGTTGCGTAAAGCGGTATTCCGGCCTCTCTGAGCCTTCGGAGCAGCTCAGCTCTGTCCAGCTGTATAATCTTCTGCCTGAATATTGCGCCCATAGTGGCCCGCACCGCCTTCGGATTGTAGGGGTCGGCGCATGAGCCTGTCAGAATGACGCTGTCAATCATAAAGGCGTTCGCGGTTCTGATTATCGTCCCTACGTTGCCGGGGTCCTGGAGGTTTTCAAGAATGATGTGGCGCCCGGGGCTTATGGACTTGTCCCGCTCCTGCATGCGGCAGGAAAAAACAATGTCAGGCGCGCTCTCCATCGGCGCTATGCTCTCAAGTATGTCCTTCGGAACACAGGCGCAGCGGGCGCCTACCGGGACCTCGGGCTCCTCTCCCGAAAAGAGCACGGCGGTGACCGGAGCCGACCACTTGAGGGCCTCCTGATAGAGCTTGATGCCCTGACAGAGGTATTCTCCGCACTCGTAGCGGTAGCTCCTGTCCGTCCCCAGCTTTTTCAGGTGCATTACAAGCGGGTTTTTCCTGCTCGTCAGTCTTTCCATTGAAACCTCCAGCCTTATAAACCCGAAGAGCCGCAGCACGGAAAATACTGATTTTCGTCTGCGGCTCATGTACGCGAATATTCGGTTGCTGCGCCCGGCCCCCTTCATCGCCGCATGAGACTGCGGGCGCCCGGCGCCGCAACAATTAGTCGTCCAAGGGTTTCATTGTCGGGAACAGGATTACATCTCTTATCGAATCGCTGTTTGTCAGCATCATAACAACGCGGTCGATGCCGATGCCGAGGCCGCCCGTGGGCGGCATGCCGTACTCGAGGGCGTTGATGTAGTCCTCGTCCATCATGCCCGCCTCCTCGTCTCCGGCCGCCCTGAGCTCCACCTGGCGGCGGAAACGCTCCTTCTGGTCAATCGGGTCGTTGAGCTCCGAAAAGGCGTTCCCCATCTCGTTTCTGCATATAAACAGCTCAAAGCGTTCGGTCAGCCGCGGGTCCTTGCGGCTTTTCTTGGCCAGCGGCGATACCTCGACCGGATGGTCGAGGATAAACGTGGGCTGTATGAGCTTCGGCTCGACCAGCTGGTCGAAGCACTCGTAAAGCAGCCTGCCCCAGTTCCTCTCCTTGGGAAGCTCTATATTGAGGGATTTTGCGGCCTCGAGCGCCTCCTCGTCGGAGCTAATCGACATAAAGTCGACGCCCGTGTGCTGCTTTACAGCCTCCGCCATCGTAATGCGGGGCCAGCCGGGCGTAAGGTCAATCTTATTGCCCTGCCACTCAAGCTCGTAGGTCCCGAGTATCTCCTTGGCCGCAGAGGACAGAAGGTCCTCGAACAAGTCCATCATGTCGTTGTAGTCGGCGTAGGCCTGATAGAGCTCAACGGAGGTGAACTCGGGATTGTGTTTGGTATCCATTCCCTCGTTTCGGAAAATGCGCCCTATCTCGTAAACCCTGTCCATTCCGCCCACAATGAGGCGCTTTAAATGGAGCTCGGTGGCGATGCGCATATACATTGTGAGATTAAGCGCATTGTGGTGTGTGATAAAGGGCCTTGCGCTTGCTCCTCCGCTTATGGTGTTGAGCACAGGCGTCTCCACCTCGATATACCCGCGTCTATCGAGGTAGTCTCTGACATATTTGATAAATTTACTGCGGATTTCGAAAATGCGCTTGACCTCCGGGTTCATAATGAGGTCGACATATCTCTGGCGGTATCTCAGCTCCTGGTTCGTAAGCCCATGGAACTTCTCGGGCAGGGGTTGAAGAGATTTTGCAAGGAGAGTAACCGACTTAACGTGGACCGAAATCTCTCCCCTGCGGGTGCGGAACACTATCCCCTCCACGCCTATTATATCGCCGATATCCCATTTCTTAAAATCCGAGTAGCAGCTCTCGCCGAGGTCGTTAATCGTTATATAAAGCTGTATTCGGCCTTTTGAATCCTGCAGGTCGCAGAAAAAAGCCTTGCCCATATCGCGCTTCGACATTATTCGCCCGGCCAGCGACACAGCCTGGTTCTCCATCGCTTCGAAATTATTTTTTATATCGGTGGAATAAGCGTTGAACTCGTATTTTGTTATCGCAAAGGGGTCGCGTCCCTCGTCCTGCAGTTTCTTTAGCTTTTCTCTTCTTATCCTCAGTATCTCAGACAGGTTTTCCTCCGTCTGTCGAGCTTCCATGATATTCTCCTCTGCCACCAGGAGCCCTCCTAACTTGTAATTTTATCTTATCGTATATCAATTATCTCAAAATTCAGCGTCCCCGAAGGAGCCTGCACAGTAATCCTATCGCCTTTTTTGTGGCCTATCAGAGCGGCGCCGAAGGGTGATTCGTCGGAAATCCTTCCCTGTAGGGGATTGGCTTCCTGGGAGCCGACTATTTTAAAAACCTGCTCCTCGTTTAAATCAAGGTCGCGTACTGTGACCTCGCTGCCCATCATGATTTTTCCGGTATTTTCCTTTGCATCCTCTATAATTTCGGCGTTTTCTATGATATTTTTTAGCTCGGCAATTCTCGAATACAGCTTTCCCTGCTCGGTTTTAGCCTCGTCATACTCACTATTTTCAGACAAATCGCCGAAGCTGCGCGCCTCACGAATCTGGTCGGCAATCTCCCTCTCCCTAACAGTCTGGAGATATTCCAGCTCATCAACGATTTGCTTATAACGTTCGGGACTCATTTTGTACTTAACTTCTCTAACCTCTTTTGCCACACTGCTCACCCTTTCAAAATAGGATATACTGCGAACAATAAACATTGTTCAATATTAACTCGGTATCTGCGTATTATAGTGTCTTTGTTATGGTCTGTCAAGTGCGACAGCGTCGACAAACCTTAAATAATAATAAAAGACAATAAAATTCCATAAAACTCTCTGCCGCTTTCGCGGCAGAGAGTTTTTGGCAATATTGAAATCTATAATATTTAATCCCACCACGGGATATAATCGTCAAAGTACTGAAGCGGGTCAACGCGCGAGCCGTTTTCCATGATTTCAAAATGGATATGCGGGCCAGTGGAATAACCGGTAGAGCCGACAAGGCCGATTACGTCTCCCTGATCCACATATTCCCCGACGTCAACCCAAATCTCGCTCATGTGAGCGTAAAGCGTATACCTGTCGTTGCCGTGGTACAGCATCACATAGTAGCCGTAGGACGAACTGTAGGTCGCGGTTACGACCTCGCCCGAGTCCGCGGCCAAAATGTCCGTACCGTAGCTTGCTCCTATATCAATTCCATTATGCATACGCCAGGTGTATATAATTGGGTCCTCTCTCATGCCGTAGGGAGAGGTGACGTATTTGCTGGAGTTTGAAGGCCATATGTACCGTCCCGTCGAGACGACTATACCGCCGCCCTGCTGCTGGCGCTGGCGCTCGAGTTCTCTAGTCATCTCGAGTATCTTTTGGGCCAGCTCCTGCTCTGCGGCTTCGCACTCTTCTATCAGCCTTGCGTTTTCGGCTATATTGTTCTCCAGATCCGCTATGAGCTGAACGGCCTGGCTTATCTGGCTGTCAAGCTCCGCCGCCTTTTGCTCCTGCAAAGTCCGGGTCTCGACCAGCCCGTTTTTCATATCCTCAAGCTCGTTCTTTTTCTTTTTCGCCTCGGCCTGAGCCTTCTGGTAAGATTTTATGACCTGTTCGTCGCTCTCCATTATCTCGGAAACAAAGTCGAGTCTGGTGAGCAGGTCCCCAAAATCCTTCGCGCCGAACAGGATGGCCAGATAGGAAACCTCGCCGTTTTCCTCCATGACTCTGACGCGTTTTTTAAACAGCTCGCGCTGTTTCTCCTCGTCCTTAAGAGCAGCCTGATATTCCTCTTCCTTTATGGCTATCAGATTTTCGTATGTAGCTATCTGGCTGTTTAAGTTCGCTATCTCCTGCCTTGTCAAATCGGCCTGCCTGTCCAGCATCTCTTTCCGCTCGAGTATCGCCGCCCTTTCATACTGGGCCGAGTCGAGTTTCGACTGTAATTCTTCCTGCTGCTGCTTAATCTGTTCCTGCTGCTGCTGGAGCTGATAGAGCTCGCTCTCCGACACCGCCCGGGCGTTAATCGGCCTGAACAGCACCGAGAGTATCGGCACCAGAATGAGAAGCACCAGGAATACCGCGATTAGGGTTATAAATCTCTTTTGTCTCTTCATTATAACCTCCGTCAGACCTTCAAATACTTGCGGATAACGGTCAGGCTGCCGCCGATGCCTACAATAAAGCCGGTGGCAACGAATACTCCAAGCAGGGGCAGCGCGATTTGTCCAAAACTCAGGGTCTCGATTATGCGCATGGTCGTCGACCTCTCAATCTGGACAACAACGAACTCGTATATGCCCCACTGGAGCAGAAACGCGACCAGCGAGCCGAAAAGCCCCAGCAACAGACCCTCGAATACGAAGGGCCACCTGATAAAGCCGTTGGTCGCTCCGACAAGCCTCATTATCGCAATCTCTTCTCTCCTATCGAAGGTCGTCAGCTTTATAGTATTTGCCATTATGAACATGGAGACTATAAGGAGAACCAATATGATTGTCAGCGAAACGATTCCCACAACGCGGCTGATGGACACAAAGCCCTCGGAAATCTCAAGGTGGGCGTTGACCTTCGCTATTCCGTCGACCTCCACAATCCTTTTCTGAGTTTCGGCCATATACTCGATGTCGTCAAGGTAAATCATATACCTGTGGCGCAGTACGGTAGGCTCAAGGTCGGCAAATAGCTCGTTTTCGTCCTCGTCGAATTCCGAGAGGTATTTTGCGAAAGCGTCGTCTCTGGAGACGAACACCGCGTCGGATACGTTTTCTATAGCCTCGAGCTTGGTTTCGAGAGCCCTGGCCTCCGCGTCCGAAAGCTCTTCGTCGACGAAGGCCACAACCTGATTTTCCGACTCCCATTTTTCTATCATGTTGTTTACGTTGAGGACCAGCAGAGTGAAGCTGCCCATTATGATAAGGCAGGCAACTATAACACAAACGGAGGCAAAGGACATAAAGCCGTGGCTGAAAATGCTGCCTAAGCCTTCACGAAAAAAATAACCAAAATTATTTCGCTTCATAACTGTAGTACCCGTCCATTCCGTCGCTTACGACCCTGCCGCCATCTATAGCTATAACCCTCTTAGAGAAGCGGTTTACAAGCTCTTTTTCGTGCGTAACGACGAGCACTGTTGTTCCTAGCTTATTAATCCTCTCTAAAAGCATCATTATCTCAAGGCTGCGCGCAGGGTCTAGATTACCGGTGGGCTCGTCCGCAATTATGAGCTTGGGGTTGTTGACCAGTGCCCTTGCGATAGCCACACGCTGTTGTTCACCGCCCGAGAGCTCTTCCGGCTTTCTTCTCGTCCTTGTGTCAAGCCCTACAAGCTCCAGAACATAGGGGACCCTGCGTTTGATCTCCTTGTTCGAGGCGCCAATGACACGCATTGCGAAAGCCACGTTCTCATAGACTGTCTTGTTTGCAATGAGCCTGAAATCCTGGAAAACGACACCTATCGTCCGCCTTAAGTATGGCAGCTGGGAAGGTTTGATTTTCTCCAAATCATAGCCGTTTACATGGATGCTGCCGACCGTGGGTGCTATCTCCCCCGTCAGGAGCTTGATTATCGTGGACTTTCCCGAGCCGGAGGGCCCCACCAGAAAGACAAACTCGCCGTCTTCAATAGTAGCCGTTATGCCCTTGAGCGCTTTGGTGCCGTTTTCGTATGCCTTGCAAACATTTGTCATACGAACCATGTATTTGAAAACCTCCAAAAGGATATTCTACTTAGCGCCCTGAGAGTTAAGATACTTATTAACCATAAGGGCCACCTTGAACACAATTGCATGGTCGAACTCACGAAGGTCAAGACCGGTCAGCTTCTTAATCTTCTCCAACCTGTATACAAGAGTGTTCCGGTGTACGAACAGTTTTCTGGAGGTCTCGGAGACGTTGAGGTTGTTCTCGAAGAACTTTCTGATTGTGTACAGGGTCTCGTGATCAAGAGAGTCGATGGGGTTTTTCTTGAATACTTCGTTAAGGAACATCTCGCAGAGCGTCGTTGGGAGCTGATAAATGATGCGGCCTATGCCGAGGTTCTCGTAGCTGATTATGCTCTTTTCGGTGTCGAACACCTTTCCGACCTCGATTGCCACCTGGGCTTCCTTGTATTTCTCGGCCAGGAGCCTCAGATGCTTCGCGACCGAGCCTATTCCTATAACGGTCCTGATAAACAACTCGGTGCTTATCGTGTTCTCTATGTGCATGGCAATCTTCTGCAGCCCTTCAAGCTCGATATCTGCCGGAACCTCTTTCACGAGCACTATATCAGTTTCATTAACGCTCACAACGAAATCCCTATCCCTGTCTGGGAAAAGGTTCTGGACAACCTCAAGCGTCGATACGTCGGCTTTTTCGAGCTGGCGAATTAGGAATACTGCTCTTGAGACGTCCATATCGAAGCGAAGTTCCCTAGCGCGGACAAATATATCGCCAGGAAGAATATTGTCGAGCAATATGTTTTTTATGAAAGTGGTCTTGTCGTATTTTTCCTCGTGGTAAGCCTTCGCCTCGTTAAATGCGATAGAGGCCATAATGCAGATGCATTTTGCCTGGTTGTCTTCTCCGTCGACGAAAACGACATACTTGTAGCTGTTGTCCCATCCGCTCAGGTACTTAAAGGTCCTGCCGCCTGAAACTACAACCTGCTCCGTCTTTTCTTCAAGAACAGTCGATGTCTGGTCCAGCTTCGTCCCTATCAGAGAAAGCTCGCTGCAGGCGACTACGCTGCCCTCGGAGTCGATAACCCCAATTACCCTATCGGTCGCTTCTTTCATCTGTACTATAACGCTTTGGAATATTCTTCCCGACATAATATGTCCTCCCTCTGAGCGACAAAAGATTGCGTAAAATATTATAAGTAAATATTAGTCAACTTGCACACATTAACATAATAACCGGTTCCTTGGTATTTTTCAATATAAAGTTGCATTTTTATTTGTAAAATATTTTAAAATCTCCGAAGAAAATAGGTGTTTATCGATAAAAAAGGCCGGCGATACATGCCAGCCTTTGTAAAAATGACGAATTATTTCAAAACGCTTCAGTTTATTCTACGCTCCGTGTCGCTGTCGAAAAGGTGCAGTTTTTCGCTGTTCATGAGGATTTTAACCGATTCGCCGGCCTTTACTTTGGTCGCAAAAGAGGAGTTCGCGACAAGGCTGAGTCCCCGGCCGGTAAGGCTGAGGGTCACGTGCGTGCCCATAAGTTCCACGTTTTCAACCGTCATCGGGATTGCGGAGCCGTCCGTTTCATCGCCCTCGCCGCAGAGCGATATATCCGAAGGACGTATGCCCATAAGCACCTTTTTCCCCGAATAGCGCATAAGGCCCGCGGCGCCGGTTTTTTCCGGCAGCGCGAGGACGAAGCCCTCGCCGAAGCGGAGCCGGAGTTTGCCGTCCTTTGCAATAAGCTCGGCTTCGCAGATGTTCATTTGCTCGCCTATAAACTTTGCCACGAAGACGTTGACGGGGCTGCTGCAAAGCTCCTCGTAAGTGCCGGTCTGCTGGGCGGTCCCGTTTCGCATTACAAGGATGCGGGAGCCAAGCTCCGCCGCCTCGGCCGGGTCCTTCGTGAGGTATATAATGGTCTTCCCAATCTGGGCATGGACTGCCTTGAGCTCCGACCTGATTGAGGCCCTGAGCTTTGAGTCAAGATTTATGAGAGGCTCGTCCATAAGTATGACCTTTGGGTCCTGAATTATCGCCCTGGCGAAGGCGATACGGCAGCGCTGCCCGCCCGAAAGGGCCGCCGGCTTGCGGTCGAGGATTGGGCCGATATCGAGAAGCTGTACAGCCGACTCTATGCGGCTAGCGATTTCGTCCTTTGGGACTTTGCGCAGCTTGAGGCTAAACTCCAGATTTTCATAGACCGTCATGTTCGGGTAGAGCGTCTGGTTGTTCAGCACCATTGCGACGCCCCTGTTTTTCGGCGGTACGGACTGAATCGGGCTGTTGTCGATGAAGACGCTCCCCTTGGTAATATCCTCAAGGCCGGCAATCATTCTTATCAGCGTCGATTTACCGCATCCGGAGGGTCCAAGAATAACAAAGAATTCCTTCGACGAAATCTCAGCATTAAAGTTTGAGACGGCCACAGTGCCGTTTTCGTACTTCTTGTAAAGCCCCTTGATTACAACGCTCGACATTTTGCCACCTCCGCTCCGCAAAAAATGTCTCTGTTCTGGCATTTATACCAGATACAGATAATATCACATTGTCGGCGATTAGTATAGCTTTAGTATTGACCAAAGCTGAGCGAAACGTTTTAGTTAATTTGCCGATTCTGTCCAGGCGAAAGCGCGAGCGCCCTTTCCTCCTCGCCAAGCTCTCTGAAAGCGCCGGGTTCAAGGCTTTCGTCGAGAGGCAGCACCCCGATGGACAGGCGCTTTAAATATAGCACGGGCTTGCCGAGGCTCGCGAGCATTCGCTTCACCTGATGGTATTTTCCTTCGGATACGATTATCTCGCACTCGCTCACAGGTCCGGCAGAGAGGATTATAAGCTCGGCTGGCAGGCACTCCGTGCCGTCGCGAAGCACAAGGCCGGCCCTGACTTTTTGTACATCCTCCTTGCCGAGCTCCCCCGACACTCTTGCGTAATATCTCTTTGTTATATTGCTCCTGGGAGATATTATTCTGTGGGCAAAGTCGCCGTCGCTGGTAATTATGAGAAGACCCTCGGTATCCTTGTCCAGGCGCCCGACCGTAAAGAGCCTCTGACGCCTCGAGCGCTCGTCGAGGAGCTCGAAGACCGTTCTTTCCCTTAAGTCCTCAGTGGCGCAGACATAGCCTGCGGGCTTGTTCATCATTATATAGCGGTGCTCCCTGTAAACCAGCCTCTCGCCGTCGATTTCGATAACGGACTTTAAAGGGTCGCATTTGACGTCGGCTGAGAAAACCGGCCTGCCGTCCAAAAGCACACGCCCGCTTTTCACCAGAGCTTTCACATCGCGGCGCGAGGCAAAACCCATATCCGAGATTATCTTGTCAAGACGCATGATGGGCAAAATAAAACCCCCGTATCTGTCAATTAATATTGCAAGTGAGCGTCCGCTCTTCCGGCGCCTGTCGGCTCATTAGGCAGGACATGCCATTATAATCAATTATTTGACCGCTTGGCTTATATTCTAACATAAAATTGTCCACTCCTGAATAGTCTGTACCATCAACGTCGGGAGGGATGAGTATGTTCGTTATTACCGCCAAATTTAACCGCAAAAGAGCCGTCGCGATAATAGTCGCGCTGGCAATCATCCTGTGCGCCATAATTCTGGTCGCAGGCTATATCGACAGAGGCAAGAAGACAACACCCGCTGCAAAAGCCGTCACCGCGACGGGCATCAAGACAAACGCCGACAGGGTGAACTACCTAAAATCCTTCGGCTGGGAAGTCAACGAAACGCCGATTGACGAGCAGGAGGTAGTCATTCCCCGCGAGTTTACCGGCGTTTACGCGAACTATCTCAAGCTGCAGGAGGCGCAGGGCTTCGACCTGAAAAACTACGGAGGCGTGGAGGCAAAGAGATATACATACGAAATCCTGAACTACCCAACGGGTGAAAAAGGCGTGGTGGCCGATATCATCGTCTACCGGAACAAAGTCATCGCGGGCGACGTGCAATCTACGGCCCTCAACGGCTTTATGCACGGCTTAAACGAGAACACCATCCAGCCCGCGCCCGCGGCGTAAAGCCTTTTGACGATAGTCTGCCAATCTTCGCGGAGCTTAGGCTTCCCGGTAATAGTTAATTGCCCGCTCTATTGCAAAACCATTCTTCCGGTACATCTTAACGGCTATATCATTCCGGCTGTCCACTTCCAGGGTGATTTTGTAATCACCCTTCCTTTTTATATCCGATATAATCAAAAGCAAAAGTTCCCTGCCGTAGCCCTTTCCCCTGTGTTCCGGAGATATCCCCAGCCCGTAGATTGAGGCCTCCAGACCGTCGAAGCTGACGGCCCCAAACCTACAGGCTTCTCTCCCAGCACCGCGAGATATTGGATTCTGTTTTCAGAAGCCAGCGTGTTTGAAATCTGGCTTTTTGCATCCTCGTAGCTCTCTGAGAAGATTTTCATGCCGAGCCGGGCGAGAGACTCGATATCGCCGCGTTCCGCTCTCAGCAGCCTTATTTGAGCTGCGTCGGGGTTTAGCGGAACGTCGCTTTCCTGATAGCTCATAAGGTACTCCGTAAAGTCAGGTTTGCAGTTTAAGGCGTCCATCGCCTCGGCGCCGGACCTGGAATCGGAGTCCACCACAAATATTAGCCTCGGAGAACCGTATTTCTCAAGCTCCTTCCTCGCCTCTTTTAGAAGCAGGCCAAAGCAGCCTCTTCGTCTGTGCTCCGGCGAAGTGCAGGCGGAGATTTCCGCAAACTCGGCCGTAGGCATGAAGATTGTCAAAACGCTGAGCAGGGTCTCGCCCTCATAGAGAAGAAACAGGCAGTTCATATCGGGATAAACGTTCAGCGAGCTATCCAGGGAAATGCTGCCCTTTGTCTTGTCGAAATCCCTGCACTTTCCCTCAAGCTCTCTAACTCTGTCCAGCACGGCACCGTCTGCCCTGCGGTAGGCTTCTATTTTCAAGCACTTACCTCCTCATTTATTCGGCTTCAAAAGGGAAATATAATCGACAAGCCTGACACTTAGAAAGCGTCAGGCTCTGTCTTTCGTCGTATTATAAGATTACTCTTCCTGTGAATCCTGTGAAGGGGGATTGTCCGTATCGTAAACTATCGTGTCGCCGGTATCGCCTGCTTCCGCCTCCGCAGCTTCCTTCTCCAGAAGGGCGCGAATGCTGAGGGAGACCTTCTTGTTCTCGGTGTCAATATGGATAATCTTGGCCTCTACTTCCTGGCCCTCCTTCAGAACATCGGAGACCTTGTCGATTCTGCGGTCGGCTATCTGCGAGATATGGATAAGGCCGTCGACACCGGGGATAATCTCCGCAAAGGCGCCGAAATCCATCAGCTTTACGATTTTAACCTTTACGACGCTTCCTACCACGTAGGTGCTCATGAACCTGTCCCAGGGATTCTCGCCGGGGTCCTTGCAGGTAAGGGAAATTCTCTTCTTATCCTTATCGAAGGAGAGTACGGTCACTTCGAGCACGTCCCCGACCTTGACGACCTCAGCCGGGTTTCGGGTGCGTCTCCAGCCGAGCTCGGAGACATGGACCATGCCGTCGACTCCGCCAATATCTACAAAGGCGCCGTAGGAAGTAAGAGACTTGACAACGCCGGTATACTTTGCGCCGACCTCGATGGTCTGCCAAATCTTCTCGGCGGCCGCCTTCCTCTCCTCAATCTGAGCTGCTCTTATGGAACCGACCACTCTGCGGCGCGAGCGGTTGACCTCCGTAATGCGAAGCTTAACCCTTCTCTTCAGAAGTTCGGACATCGGGGCGTTCTTCGACAGACCCGTCTGCGAAGCGGGTACGAATACGCGCACGCCTTTTACCGAAACTACTAATCCGCCCTTGTTCTCCTCAGTGACTACGCCTTCCACGGTAGTCTTGTTGGCCCTTGCCTCTTCGACCATTTCCCAGTTCTTTGCCGCGTCGAGGCGCTTCTTGGAGAGCATTACCGTGCCCTCGGCGTCGTTGACGCGCATTACGTAGGCCTCTATTTCCATTCCGACCTTAACGGCATCCTCAAGCTTTATATCAGGGTCGTCGGAAAACTCGGATACGGGTATGTAAGCGGAGTGCTTCGTACCCAAATCGACCAGAATTTCAGCAGGTGAAATCCCGACGACAACGCCTTTAACCTTATCTCCTGTATTTAAAGTTATTAAGCTCTGTTCAAGTAATTCTGCAAAACTGGTCTCCATATTCTCGGTTTTGCTCTCCCCATCGGAAATAACTTCAATGTCCTTGATTTGTTCCGCCATCTTGTTGTAAACCTCCTTAATTATCCATGCGGGCGTTGAAGCTCCCGCCGTGATGCCGACAGTCCTGGCATTTCTCAGCTTGTCCACATCAAGCTCAGATGCAGTCTCGATAAAAAGAACCTGCGGACACTTCTCCGCGCATATCTCAAATAGCCGCAGACTGTTGGCACTCGATTTGCCGCCGATTACAACAATAGCGTCACAAACCTCGGAAAGCTTTGCCGCCTCGTTCTGCCGCATAGACGTTGCTCCGCATATTGTATCAAATATTTCGTAATTTGTACACTCTTTTTTTATTAATTTATTGCACTCGTCCTTATTTGCCTGAGTCTCGGTGGTCTGAAAGACGACCGTTATGGGAAGTGTCCTGTTCTCCGGCGCGAGGTTCAGCCAGCCGCTCAGCTCGGAGACGTTTTTAAAGACAAGCGCGCCCTCGCACCACCCGCAGATTGCCACAACCTCGGGGTGGTTTTTACTGCCGATGACTATGGGTTTTCTGCCCTTGCCGCAGGCCTCTTTTACAATTTTGTGTATCCTCGAGACATTGGGACAGGTCGCATCTACAATCTCGCAGTTTTTCTCGCGCAGGGCCTCTATGTCCTTCTCGGTAGCCCCGTGCGACCTTATAATCACAACGGAGCACTCCGGCACATCCTCGATAGAGGGAACCTGGCAGACTCCCTTTTCTCTTAGCCTCGACACGGCCTGTTCGTTGTGGATAAGGGGACCTAAAGTATAGCACCGCCCCTCCGCCGCGGCCTTCTCCGCGAGCTCGACTGCCCTCTTGACGCCGTAGCAAAAGCCGGCGGTTTTCGCCTGGATTATCTTCATGGCTTTAGCGCCTCAATCTTTCTCATAAGTTCGTTTGCATAGACGGAATATGCTTCGGAGCCGCCGCCTTTTATTCTGTCAAGCACGTACGGCTCGCCGATAACCACATTTACGGTGCTGAAAAACTTCTTGTGCCGGGGTATATAGACGGGTACTATCGGCACACCGGTTTTGGATGCGAGCATAATCGCGCCCGTCTTTGCGGAAACCGCATCGCTCTCGGACACCCTTGTGCCTTCCGGGAAGATGGCTACCTTCTCCCCGCTTTTCAGCGCGCCGAGCGCGGTTTTAATCGCCTTTACATCGGATTTTCCCCTGTTTACACCAATCGTTCCGGCGAGCTTCAGCAGAGAGCCGAATACCGGAATGCGAATCAGCTCAATCTTGGCCATAAAGCGCATAAAATGCTTAAACCCGAAGGCAAAAGCGAGTATCGGCGGGTCGCTGTAGGCCGAGTGGTTCGCGCAAATTAGCGCGGGCCCCTCGGGTATGTTCTCACGTCCTTTTACTCTGATTCTAAATAGGATGTGGAAAAAAGGGTAGAGCAATATATACCCCAGCCTGTATAAGCCCTTCATATTCCAAGTCTCTCCGATATGATTTGCGCTATCCTATCGGCGCTCTCCTCAAAACTGAGCTCTGTGGTGTCAAGCAGAATGGAGTCCTCAGCCGGCCTTAGAGGAGCGATTTCCCGGCTGCTGTCGTTTTTGTCGCGGTACTGCATGTCGCGCAATACCTCTTCATAGGTGCAGTTTACGCCTTTTTCCGTAAGCTCCTTATGCCTGCGCCGGGCCCTCTCCTCCGGCGAGGCCGTCAGGAAAATCTTTACGCTCGCGTTCGGGAGAACCACCGTGCCTATGTCGCGCCCGTCCATCACGACGTCGTAGCGCTCGGCAAGGCTCCTCTGCATGCCTAGAAGAAATGCTCTCACGGCGGGCATTGCCGATACGTCCGAGGCATAGATGGAGATTTCGGGCTCGCGTATCTTATCGGAGACATCTTCGCCGTTTAGCAGGATATGCTGATTTCCCTCGCCGTCGTACTCTATGTCGATGCTTATCTCGGGAAGAAGCTTTTCCACCGCCGGGGCGTCCTTCGAGGCGACCCCTTTCCGGCGCACATAGAGCCCCACCGCGCGGTAAATCGCGCCGGTGTCGACATAAACAAAGCCGAATCTCTTCGATATGCACTTTGCAAGTGAGCTCTTGCCCGCACCCGACGGGCCGTCAATCGCTACGCTTCGTTTCATTGCCGTTCTCCTTCGGTTTTGCCGCCTGTCTGCCCGCGAGCACCGCGGTAGACCAGGCAATCTGTAAATTGAACCCGCCCGTATACGCGTCGACGTCTATAACTTCGCCCGCGAAATACAAGCCCCTGACGAGCTTTGACTCCATCGTCGAGGGATTGATTTCCCGGGTGCTTACGCCGCCCGAGGTTATAATCGCCTCTTCTATCGGGCGCGGTCCGGTTATGTTAAGGGAAAACCCCTTCAACAGCTTAACAAGGCCCTGACGCTGCTGCCTTGTTATGGAATGCACCTTCGTATCTCCGGGTATCCCGGAGCGCTCCACAACCACGGGTATCATAAGGCGCGCCAGAAGGTCGTCAAGTGCATTTTTAAAGTCGCGGTTTGCGTACTTTTCAAAGTCGCGCAGTATTCGCGCGTCGAGCTTCTTTTCGTCAAGACCGGGCTTCAGGTCGATTTTCACGGTATAGCCGCCGCTTTTAAAATCTCGCATATGCGCGCTTGCTGACAGGACCAGAGGGCCAGAAATGCCGAAGTGCGTAAACTGCATCTCGCCGAGCTCCTCGTATATGCGCTTTCCTTCCCTATTATACGCCGAGAGCGTGACGTTTTTAAGCGACAGCCCCTGCATTCTCGGGCAGTAGTCGTCGTCCGTCTCCAGAGCGACAAGCGAGGGCTTCGGTTGGACTATCGTGTGACCTAGCCTCTCGGCCATGCGGTACCCGTCGCCGTTCGAGCCCGTCCTGGGATAGCTCATCCCTCCGGTACAGACTATCGCCGAGTCGCAGGGCAGCACCCCCGCGTCCGTCTTTACGCCTCTAACCCGGCCGCCCTCCGCGATAATGTCGAGCGCGCGGGCCTTTTTCACGTTAACGCCGAGCTGCCTCATGCGGCGGCTCAGCGCCTCGGCCACGTCGGCCGCCCGGTCTGAGACGGGAAAAACCCTGCCTCCCCGCTCGGTTTTCAGCGGAACTCCCAGACCTTCAAAAAACCTGATTGTATCCGATGGCGTAAAGCCGTGGAAGGCGGCAAAGAGGAACTTGCCGTTGCCCGGTATGTTCTCCATGAGCTCGTTGAGCGTGCAGTCGTTGGTCAGGTTGCAGCGCCCCTTGCCCGTTATCCTGAGCTTAACGCCCAGCCTGTCGTTTTTCTCAAGCACGGTGACGCAGCCCCCGCTCTCCGCGGCGCTAATCGCGGCCATCATTCCGGAGGCTCCGCCGCCTATGACGATGATGTTACTTGTCACCTTTTTCGTATACCCCGTATTCGGCCCATAAATTTTCAAGCTCGCTGAAGGTGCTTGAGAGCTTATCCCCGGTTTCGGCGCCCAGAGCGACGATAAGCGCGTTGATGAGCGACAGCGGCGCGACCAGGGAATCCACAAAGGAGACCATGTCGCTCTTGGCGAGGAGTTTTATCTCGGAAACCTTCGCTATAGGCGAATCCTCGTTGTCGGTTATGCCTATTACGGTAGCATTTCTGTCCCTAGCAAACTTAAGCGCCCTTACGGTACGGCTTGAATATCTCGGAAAGCTGATGCCTATTACCACGTCTTCGTTCGTGAGGCGGAGCATCTGCTCGAAAATCTCGCTTATCGAGGTGTCGTCCACAACCTTGACGTCGTCGAACAGCAGGTTGAGGTAGAAGCCCATGAACACGGCAAGAGCCTTGGACGAACGCACCCCGAGTATGTAGATTCTGCGTGCTCCGGCTATCGCCTTTACGGCTGCGTGGAAGGCCTCCCTGCTCGTCTCCTCAACGGTGTCGCGCAGCTTCTCGATGTCCCAGTGCAAAACTGTATCGAGCACGTCCTTTGAGCCCATTACATCCTTTGTCACCTTTATCCGCTGTATGGAAGTCGAACGTGTTCTTATCATCTCCTGCAGGGCCTTGCGCATACCGGGATAGCCGTCATAGCCCAGTTCCGAGGCAAAGCGCACCACGGTCGACTCGCTGACCCCGACGGTCTTACCCAGCTTGGCCGCGGTCATAAACGCCGCCTTGTCGAAGTTGTTCGTGAGGTACTCGGCAATGCGTCTCTGGCTCTTAGAAAAGCTGGAGTAATTCTTCTCTATCGCGGATATTACGTCCTTTTCCATATACACCTCCTAATAGCTCCGCTCATAATTGCTCCTCGTCAAGCTCGGCTAACAGGAGAACTATGCACAGCGAAGGCTGTCTTTAAGACGGACAGCACGTCATTTGTTAAGCCTGTACCCTGGTTTTTTATCCCGCTTATTTAGATATGATACAGTCAAGATAACATAAAATCAATAGATTTTGCAATTTCTGTTTCAGGAACATTCAAATTGCTCCGGCTCAAATCGAGCGCAGATACCTTATCTCATCCTCGGTGAGATAGCGCCACTTGCCGCTCTTAAGGTCCCCGAGAAAGAGATTCCCGACCGAAATGCGCTTAAGGCGCCTGACGGCAAGGCCGACCCTTTCGCACATCTTGCGCACCTGCCGGTTCCGCCCCTCGCGTATGGTTATATAAAGGCTGGCCTTGTCGCCTTCCACTTCCTCGATTCTGACCGAGGCGGCTTTCACCTTGTAGCCGTCAATCGTCATCTCCTCGCCGAGCGCCGCGATGGAGGCGTCGATGTCCTTTCCTCTGAGCTTCTTGACCTTCACAAGGTAGGTTTTCGGCACCTCAAAGGATGGGTGCATCAGGGAATTTGCAACCTCCCCGTCATTTGTCATTATAAGCAGGCCCTCGGAGTTGTAGTCGAGCCTCCCGACTGGATAAACCCGATACGGGCAGTCCTTCACCAGGTCGGCGACGGTCTTCCGGCCGTGCTCGTCGCTCATTGTCGTTACGTAGCCGCGCGGCTTGTGGAGCATTATGTATACTCTCTCCGCCGGGGCGCCGAGCACGATGCCGTCAACCTCAATCTTATCCTTATCGGGGTCGGCCTTGTCGCCGAGCATGGCGACTCTTCCGTTGACCCGGACCCTTCCATCGAGAATCAGCTTTTCCGCTGCCCGTCTTGAGGCTATCCCGCGGGCGGATATTATTTTTTGAAGCCTTTCCTTCATTTTCATCTCTCCCCCAAGAGAATATACATAACTTACTCCTGTTAAGGAAGCGCCGCTGTCGGCGCTTCCTTAACCCTTCATCTGAGTTTACATCGGCAAAAGCCCAAGCCTCAATCCCTGCATGCTTCCCAAATTCCACCAGCGCTTTATTCTGCCCCAGAAATCGAGCTTGGCTTCTTCGTCAAGTTCGACCGATTCGGCATATACCAGAGGAATTGACTTTACAAACTCGCCGTTTACGCTCAGCTCAATAGTACCGGCGACATCGCTCTCCCATACGGGCGCGTAGACGAATTTCGGCAGGCGCACCTTCACCTCAAGCTCGTCTTCCTTATTCAGAAGCAGGCTGAAGTCTTCTCCGTAGCAGACGCCCACCGTATCGGCAACTCCAGTGACTACGGGCAGCCTTATAAACTCCCTGCCTTTTTCGGAAACCGCGTGCATCCTGTACTGCGAAAAGGCCCAGTCGTAGAGCTTCATATGGTCGTCCCAGTCGTCGGGGGCGCAGAGCGTCACGCATATGAGCGTAAGGCCGTCTCTCTGCGCGCATGAGACAAGGGTTCTGCCGGCCGCCTTCGTATAGCCCGTTTTGATGCCCATTACGCCCTCGCAGCTCCAGAGGAGCTTGTTGTGGTTCACAAGGCTGCGCCCTGCGACCAGCTTGTGCTTTGTCGCGACAATCTCGCGGAAAAGCTCGTGTTCCATCGCCGCCGCTGCGATTTTCGCAAGGTCGGCGGCGCTGGAATAGTGCCCTTCCTCGTCAAGCCCGTGCGGATTTTTAAAGCTCGAATTTGTAAGCCCGAGCTCAGCCGCCTTTCTGTTCATAAGCTCGGCGAAGGCCTCGATGCTGCCGGCTGTGTGCAGCGCCAAAGCGTGGGCAGCGTCGTTCCCCGAGCACAACATCATTCCGTACAAAAGCTCCTCAACAGTAAGCTCCTCGCCCGGTCTGAGGTACATTGAGGAACCTTCGACGGCGGTGGATTTCGCGCTTACCTTCACCACTTCGCCGGGGTCGCAGTTTTCCAGAACCACGAGCGCCGTCATTATTTTGGTCGTGCTTGCTATGAGCATTCTTGCATCGGCGTTGTTTTCGTAAAGCACCCTGCCGTCCGGCAGGCAGAGTATGGCCGACCTTGCCGAGATGTCCGGCGCGGCAAAGGCCCTGCCGCACAGGAGCAGGGATATGAGAATAATCAATGCAATCAACGCAGTTTTCTTCAAAAATAAGCACCGCCCTAACAATGATGGGTGGTGCTTATTATATCTAGGACAGGTGGATTTTATTAATCGCCGGGAATTGAAACTCCGGTGCAAAGATTTCCCTGCGCCCTGACGGGAGCCTAATTGCCCTTGTCCTTGTCTTTACCAATCATTTCCTGCACCTTGTCCAGAACCTCCGGCACGAGCTCTATAACCCTGTCGAGAGCCGTATTGGCGGGCGGGGCTATGCTCACCAGCCTGACGTTGGAGTCCTTTATGACGAGGAAGGCGACCGGGGTTATGTTGACACCCGCTCCGCTGCCGCCGGTGAAGGGATTGGGAGTGCCCGAATTCTGGTTTTTCGACACATAGTCGCCGCCCCCGCTTCCGAAGCCGAAGCTGAGCCTTGAAACTGGTATCAGCGTTATCCCGTCGGGGGTGGTTATCGGCTGCCCTACTACGGTGTTGACATCAATCATGCTACGGATGTTTCGCAGAGTGACTTCCATGAGGTCTCCGATAGGATGCTTGTCCATACTACTTCTCTTCCTTTCCGCCTTCTTTATTTCTTAGTCTGATGTAATCCCGAATCGCGGGCAGGCCGACGTAGATTACCTGCCACACCGCCATGGTAAGTTTGGCTCTGAAAAAGATGCTCGGTTCCTTTAGCTCGAAGCTGAAACCGGATTTTATGTCGCGCTTTTTTATATTAAAATTCTGCTCCAAAACCGGAATTATCATACCCATCGCGGCCGATACCCCGCCGTAGGACAAGGCCACCTTCACGGGGTCCTCTCCGGCCGCCAGAACGTGCACGACAAGCTCGTCCATGCGGAACTTGTGCCTGAGCCTGATTATAATCTGTTTTATGAATGCCCATATCCCCTGGAAATCGGACATCGCACCGCCCTTTTTCTCGGGCTCGGGCTTCTTTGAGGGTTTGGGCGGCTTTTTTTCTTTTTTTGGCTTCTTCTCTTTCTCGTCGCGCGGGTAGAGGCGCCTCGAGACAGGGCCGACAATAAGCTCGACCAGGAAGCCCTCATCACTATACTCCAAAACCACTCCGACGCGCAATATGAGAATTAAAAATATCAGCGCGAGAAGGGCGAGAAAAACGTACAGGGCCGTCAAGGGCTCTCACCTCCCCGGTCTCAGGACAACGGTCCGCCGCTCTGCGCTTCCTCCTGCTCGATGAGGGCGGAAATGGCGTTTTGAAGCTCTATCTGGCCCTCGCTTATCCCGGTATCGGGAAGCTGGGGCAAATCGTTTATGGACTTCAGCCCGAAACATCTGAGGAAAGCGGGCGTGGTGCGGTAAACCGTCGGCCTCCCGGGTACCTTCAGCTTGCCGCAGGGCTCGATAAGCCCCTTTTCCTCAAGGCTCGCTATGGTATAGGAGCTGTCGACCCCCCTCATCTTTTCCACGAAAGCCCTCGTAACGGGCTGGAAATAAGCCACTATCGCAAGCACCTCAAGCGCCGTCTGCGTCAGCTGCGGCGGCTTTCTGGTCTCCAGAACCCTCCTTATCAGCTCCGCAAGCTCGGGCGCCGAGCAGAGCTGGAGCGAATTTTCAAGTCTTATGAGGCGTATTCCTCTCCGCTCCAGTACGTATGTATCGGCAAGATGGTCGGCGACATCGGAAATCAACCTGCCGTCCACACCCAGCGCGTCCGCTATCCTGTTTATCGGCACCGGCTCTCCAGAGGCGAATAATATCCCCTCGATGGCCGCTTCAAGTTCCCTTATCTCCATTAAAACCTCCGTCAGCTTAAGTAAATGGCGTTGTCCTGGCCGGCCCCTCAGTTCCCCGTACAGCTTACGACCAGATTGTCGTCAGTTCCAACGAAAATTATACTACCGCTCTTGCAAAGTTCAAGAAGCGCCACGAAGGTCGCTATGACCTCGGTCCGGCTGTGGCTCTCAAGCAGCAGAGTCTGTACGCTGACCGCTCCGCGGCTTTTAAGAGTCGTAAGTATCTCCTCGGTCTTCTGCGACACGGGATAGATTATCTTCTGCGGGAGAGCAAGGAGCTCCGGAATCCTCTCCGGTTCCGGCTCCCCTCTGGCAAGCACCGACAAAATCGCTTTTCTAAGGTCCTCCCTGGGGTGGACGTACGAATACCTGTTGTCCGCCTCAAGAGGCTCCGGCGGCTTTGTAAAGTAGCCGACGCCGCGCTCGCTGCAGGCCGCAAGGAGCTCGGCAGCGAGCTTGATGCCGGCATAGCAGTCGCGGCGCTTTAGCTCCTCGAGCGAGGACATGAGCGTCTCCAGCTCCGAAACCGGCTCCTCGTCGGTAGAAAGCAGCATTTTTGTTTTTATATATGTAAGATGGGCGGCCATCGCGATAAACTCGCTGGCAATCTCAAGGTCCATCCTTTTCATCTCGTCCAGGTATTCGAGATACTGCTCGAGTATCACTGATATCTGGACGTCGCGTATCTCTATCTTATTCTTGCTCAAAAGCTGGAGAATCAGGGCGAGAGGGCCTTCAAAATCCTCCATTTCGTCCTTGGACTTTATTATGCCTTCGAGCCTAAAGGTAGGGCCTTCCATATCCCCGCCTCCTGCTAGACAAGATTGAAAGCGTAATCTGCAATCGGGAAAAGCCTGCCGTATACGGCAGCGGTGATTCTGCCGAGCGGGACATCCAGCACGCCCGAAAACACAATCAGCATGAGCAGGATTACTCCGAATCTCTCGTACATCATCAGCCTCACATATAGCCGGTTCGGCAGCAGAGAGAAAAGAACCTTCGAGCCGTCGAGCGGCGGTATCGGTATAAGATTGAAAACGCCGAGTGAAACGCTAAGGTAGGCCGTTGTTCTTATGAGGCTCAAAATGATGCTGCCAACAGAGCCGCTGTACAGGCTCTTCCATAAAAGCCCGTAAAGAAACATGCAGACGGCCGCAAGCAGAATATTGGAAAGCGGCCCCGCCAGGGCGGTGAGCGCCATGTCCCGTTTGGGCCTTCTGAAATTGTACATATTCACGGACACCGGCTTCGCCCAGCCGAAGCGGAAAACAGCGAGCATCAGCAGCCCCAGCGGGTCTATGTGCCGCAGAGGGTTGAGGCTGAGCCTTCCCTCCAGCTCGGAAGTCCTGTCGCCCAGCAGATAGGCCACAAAGCTGTGGCTCATCTCATGTATGATTATGCAGGCAAGCGCCGGAACTATCGAATAAACAAGATTAATCAGATACGACCAGTCTAGATTTCTGAATACTTCCCTTATTCCCATTTTCTGAATCCTTGCGTCACTTCCCGACGCGTCTTAATATCTCCGATATCAGCTCGTCGCGCCCCGTTCCCTTTTCAGCGGAAAAGAGTATTACGGGAACGTCCTCCCCAACTCCCAGCGCAGACTTTATCATTTCTATATTCGGCTCGATTTCGCTCTTTTTAAGCTTGTCGGACTTGTTTGCAACCACTATGAGCGGGCAGCCCGTGGACTTAAACCAGTTTGCCATCGTAACATCGTCGGCGGTGGGCCTGTGTCTGCTGTCGACAATCATGACTCCGAGGCTGACAAGCCCTTTGGCAAAGTAGCTCTCCAGCAGCTCCGCCCAGCGCTTCTTCTCGCCCTCGGACACCTTCGCGTAGCCGTAGCCCGGAAGGTCCGCGAAGTACGCGGTCCTGTCGATGAGAAAGTAGTTGATGTGCGCGGTCATGCCGGGCGTGGAGCCGACCCTCGCAAGGTTCTTCCTGCCTGTAAGCCTGTTTATTACGGAGGACTTGCCGACGTTCGACCTGCCTGCGAAAACAATCTGGGGTCGCCCGTCGTTTATGAAATCCCGCTCTGAAGCGGCTGATTTGACAAATTCCGCGTTGCTGAAGTTCATTTCTTCCCCTCACAGAAAACGGAAGCCGGCTTTCTCCTTGAGCAGCACCACGGCATGCACGGCTATGCCGAGGCAGGCGCCCGTAAAGCCAAGCCCCTCTTCGGTTGTAGCCTTGACATTTACATTGCGGACGTCCGTCTTCAGGACAGACGCTATATTCTGCTGTATCTCGGGTAAAAAATTGAACAGCTTGGGCTGCTGGGCTATTATCGTAATATCGACGTTGCCTACCTTGTAGTTCGCGGCCTGTATTAGCTCCAAAACCCTCTCAAGCAGCTCCATGCTGTCCGCATCCTTGTACCGCGGGTCCCCGGGAGGGAAATACATGCCGATATCTCCGAGAGCGGCGGCGCCGAGCAAAGCGTCCATAAGGGCGTGAGCCACGACGTCGGCGTCGGAGTGCCCGTCGAGTCCTTCGGGATAGGGAATCTCGATTCCGCCCAGGACGAGCCTTCTTCCTATTTTGAAGCGGTGCACGTCATAACCGTGTCCGATTCTCATACCTCGCATACGCTCCTCTCTCTGAGTATGGCATCGGCGACGATTAAATCAGAGGGCGTTGTTATTTTAATATTGTCATAATCCCCCTGAGTTATTTTAACCGTGAGCCCGAGCTTTTCAACCGCCATGCAGTCGTCGGTAATCTCCGCCTTCGTGCGTATCACATCGGTCAGCGCGGCTTTTATAATATCGGTCTTAAAAACCTGAGGGGTCTGTATCGCAAACAGCGTGGCCCTGTCCGGAGTGCTCACAACCTCTCCGGACTTTACAACCTTTATCGTATCCTTTACCGGAACTCCGGGCGCCGCAGCATTATATTCCGCAGCCGCTTTAATCGTTTCCTCAATAAGCCTCTGGGTAACAAGGGGGCGCGCGCCGTCGTGTATCGCCGCAAGCTGCGATTTCGGGGATACCTCCATGAGCCCGATGTATACCGAGTCCTGCCTTCTCTCCCCGCCGCGTATTACCTTTGAAACCTTTGAAAAGCCGTATTCGTTTATAAGTACTCCGATATCGCCTATCTCCTCGGGCCTTGCCACCACTATTATCTCGTCGACTTCGGGGCACAGCTCGAAGACCCTGAGCGTGTGAGCAAGCACCGGCTCGCCGTCTATCTCGGCAAAGAGCTTGTTGAGCCCCATCATTCTTTCCCCTCTGCCGGCGGCGAGTATTACGGCGCTGCAGAACAGGCGCTCGTTCTTTCTTCGCCTCGATATTCTGAAGAGCTTTTTTAGCAAGCCTGACATAATGTGCCCCCGTTCCGATTATGTTTATAAAAAGGAGCTGTTTCTACAGCCCCCCACTATAACCGTCTTATACAGCTTATTTTTATCAGGCGCAATTAATGCAGCTTAATTTGGACGACTAGTGAGACAGGGCCTCGTTTATTTTCGCCTCTATCTCGTCGTAGGTGGATTTTTTGGAAAGGACTATCTCGGATATGAGAATCTGCTTTGCGCTTCTGAGCATCTTCCTCTCGCCGGTGGAGAGGCCCCGCTCAACCTCTCTGTACATAAGCCCCTTGATGACCCTCGCGACTTCGATGAGGTCCCCGCTTTTCAGGCGCATCATATTCTCGCGGTAACGCCTGTTCCAATTCTGGTCCATCTCGACCTCAATCTCGCTTATGGAGGCTATGACCTTGTCCGCCTGCTCTTCCGTCAATATCGGACGCACGCCGATTTCCTCTGAATTTTCCACAGGAATCAATACAACCATACCGCCAACAGGCATTCTGAGGACATAGTATTCCCTTGTAACCCCGTTAATCGTCTTCTTCTCTATGGCTTCTATGACGCCGGCCCCGTGCAGCGGATGGGCTATCATGTCGCCAATCTGAAACATGGGAATCCTCCTTTCCTCAGAATTTTGTTACGATACATTATTATATAAGTTAATTATACACACTTTTTCAATTTTTCGCAAGTAAGGCTTCAAAATCTTTTAATCCAGTCGCTTATATGCGATATTACAAAACAAAGCGCAGGAAAGATATCTAACCTTTCCTGCGCCTTAAACTTTTTTATTTATCTATTATTCAAAGGTCTCGATAACAACACCGGAGCCGACCGTTCTGCCGCCCTCGCGGATAGCGAAGCGCAGACCCTTCTCAATAGCTATCGGTGTGATGAGCTCGACGTACATGTCGACGTTGTCGCCGGGCATGCACATCTCGACGCCCTCAGGCAGGGTGATGGTGCCTGTGACGTCGGTTGTACGGAAGTAGAACTGCGGACGATAGTTGCTGAAGAACGGGGTGTGACGGCCGCCCTCTTCCTTGGTCAGAACGTAAACCTGGCCTTTGAACTTTGTGAGAGGATGAATGCTGCCGGGCTTTGCGAGAACCTGGCCTCTCTGGACCTCGTTCTTTGCGATACCGCGGAGGAGCGTACCGACGTTGTCGCCGGCCTCGGCGTAGTCGAGGACCTTGTGGAACATCTCGGTGCCGGTAACGACTGTCTTCTTGGTGGGCTTGATGCCGACGATTTCAACCTCGTCGCCGACCTTGACTCTACCACGCTCTACGCGGCCGGTGGTAACGGTTCCGCGTCCGGTGATTGTGAAGACGTCCTCGATGGGCATGAGGAAGGGCAGGTCGGACTTACGCTCGGGTGTCGGAATGTAATTGTCGACAGCGTCCATGAGCTCCTTGATGCAGGCATACTCGGGAGCGTTCGGGTCTTTTGACTCGCAGGTAAGAGCGTTGAGAGCGGAACCCTTGATAATGGGAATCTCGTCGCCGGGGAACTTCTCCTTTGTCAGAAGCTCGCGGACTTCCATCTCGACAAGCTCGATGAGCTCGGGGTCGTCAACCATGTCTATCTTGTTGAGGAATACAACGATAGCAGGAACGCCGACCTGGCGGGCGAGGATTATGTGCTCACGGGTCTGAGCCATCGGGCCGTCGGTGGCGGCGATGACGAGGATGGAGCCGTCCATCTGAGCGGCGCCGGTTATCATGTTCTTAATATAGTCGGCGTGCCCCGGGCAGTCGACGTGCGCATAGTGGCGCTTATCAGTCTGATACTCGACGTGGGAGGTGTTGATTGTGATACCTCTCTCCTTCTCTTCGGGAGCCTTGTCTATCTGTTCATATGCTTGGAAATCGGCCTTGCCGAGGAGGTTGAGGTACTTGGTAATAGCAGCTGTGAGGGTGGTCTTGCCGTGGTCGACGTGACCAATGGTGCCGATATTTACGTGGGGCTTTGTTCTTTCAAACTTTTGCTTAGCCATTGTGAGTTGTCCTCCTTATACTATAAAATAAGCATTTGTATGATAAAGTTATTCTACAGCACGTCCGCTGTTTTTGCAACCAAAATTTATATATCCTTTACTCTTCCGCTCAGCTTGATTATCTCGTCCTGGATATTCTTCGGCATCTCAACATAGTGACTGGGCTCCATGCTGTAGTTTCCTCTGCCCTGGGTCCTGCTGCGCAGGTCGGTCGCATAGCCGAACATCTCGGAAAGCGGGACAAAAGCGAATATCTGAGTGGCTCCGCTCCTCGTCTCCATTCCGGTTATCTGGCCGCGGCGGGCGCTTAGGTCGCCCATTACGTCGCCCATGTATTCCTCGGGGACGGTGACGACAACCTTCATAATCGGCTCAAGGAGAGTCGGTTCCGCCTTCTGGCAGGCCTCCTTGAAGGCCATGCTCGCGGCTATCTTAAACGCCATTTCAGAGGAGTCTACCTCGTGGTATGAGCCGTCGAACAGGGTTACCTTGACGTCAACTACATTGTAGCCTGCAAGTATACCGGACTGCATCGCTCCCTGGATTCCCTGGTCGATTGCAGGGATAAACTCCTTCGGGATTGCGCCTCCGACAATCTTGTCGATGAACTCGTAGCCTTTGCCGGGCTCGTTCGGCTCGACGAGAATCTTAACGTGCCCGTACTGGCCCTTACCGCCTGACTGTCGGACATATCTGGTATCGGCGGTGGCAGCCTTCTTGATGGTCTCCTTGTACGAAACCTGAGGCTTGCCCACGTTAGCCTCAACCTTGAACTCGCGCAGAAGCCTGTCCACGATAATTTCCAGGTGGAGCTCGCCCATGCCGGCTATGATGGTCTGTCCCGTCTCGCTGTCGGTATAGGTTTTAAAGGTCGGGTCCTCCTCGGCGAGCTTTGAAAGGGCTATAGCCATCTTCTCCTGACCGGCCTTGGTCTTGGGCTCTATCGCGACTCGGATAACAGGCTCCGGGAATTCCATTGATTCAAGTACAATCGGGTTTTTCTCATCACAGAGCGTATCGCCGGTAGTAGTGCTCTTCAGCCCCACGACTGCGACTATGTCGCCGGAATAGACTGCGTCTATATCCTCTCTGTGATTTGCGTGCATCTGCAGTATTCTGCCGAGACGCTCCCTCTGCCCCTTTGTGGAGTTTAGAACCGTCGTGCCCGCGCTGGCAGTGCCGGAGTACACGCGGATGAACGAAAGGCGGCCGACATAGGGGTCTGTCATAATCTTGAACGCGAGAGCCGAAAAAGGAGCCGTATCGTCGGCCAGACGCGTCTCTGTTTCGCCTGTGCTGGGATTCGTGCCTTCCACGGGCGGGATGTCCAGCGGCGAAGGCAGATAGTCCACGATGGCGTCGAGAAGCTTCTGCACGCCCTTGTTGCGATAAGAGGTGCCGCACAAAACGGGGATTAAATCGACGGAAACGGTTGCCTTTCTGATCGCGCTTTTGAGCATATCGGTGGGGATTTCCTTACCCTCAAGATACAGCGTCATTATCTCGTCGTCGAAATCCGAAACTGCCTCTATGAGCTTAATTCTGTATTCTTCGGCAAGCTCGCGCAGATGCTCGGGTATCTCCTCGACCCTCATGTCCTTGCCGAGGTCGTCGTAGTATACGTCGGCCTGCATCTCGACAAGGTCGATTATTCCCTTGAAATCAGATTCGCTTCCAATGGGCAGCTGAATCGGAACCGCATTGCACTTGAGCCTGTCGTGGACCATATTGAGCACGTTGAAAAAGTTTGCGCCCACGATGTCCATCTTATTGACATAAATTATGCGCGGAACATGGTAGCGGTCTGCCTGTCGCCATACAGTCTCGGACTGAGGCTCCACGCCGCCTTTTGCGCACAGCACTGTGACACACCCGTCGAGCACTCTCAGCGAACGCTCAACCTCGACCGTGAAATCGACGTGGCCAGGTGTGTCTATTATGTTGATGCGGTGGCCTCTCCAATAACAGGTCGTTGCGGCGGAAGTAATGGTTATTCCGCGCTCCTGCTCCTGCTCCATCCAGTCCATCGTGGCCGAGCCCTCGTGGGTCTCGCCCAGTTTATAGGTGCGGCCTGTGTAGAACAGTATGCGCTCTGTCGTTGTGGTTTTTCCCGCATCGATGTGCGCCATTATTCCAATGTTTCTTGTATCTTTGAGGGTACTTTGCCTCGGCATATTTTCTCTCCTACTTAAAACAACCTATGGGATTACCAGCGATAATGGGCGAAAGCTCTGTTGGCCTCTGCCATCTTGTGCATGTCTTCCTTCTTCTTGACCGAGTTGCCAACATTGTTGCTTGCATCCATTATTTCTGCGGCAAGACGCTCTTTCATCGTCTTCTCGCCACGGGTTCTGGCAAAATTCGTAATCCAGCGCAGCGCGAGCGTCTGGCGTCTGTCGGCCCTAACTTCGACAGGGACCTGATAGGTGGCGCCGCCGACGCGGCGTGCTTTAACCTCGAGCGAAGGCATGACGTTCTCCATTGCCTGTACGAAGACGTCAAGAGGCGATTTGCCGGTCTTATCTGCTATTATCTCAAAAGCGCCGTAAACTATCTTTTGTGCAACGCCTTTTTTGCCTTCCTGCATAACCTTGTTTATCAGTTTTGTAACCAAGGTCGAATTGTATATAGGATCCGGCAATACTTCTCTCTTGGGTACGTTACCTCTCCTGGGCACTATACTTCCCTCCTTCATAAAAAAATGATTTCATAGGTACTCGAAGGAAACTTAATCCCCCGTGAATGCCTGCCTCGAGATAACATACATTAAAATATATATGTTAATCTTTTCGGCAAGGCAAAGCCTTGCGCCAAAGCGCTGTAGCTTCACTTACTTGCGGCCGGCAGCAGCCTGACCGGGTTTGGGCCTCTTCGCACCGTACTTGCTTCTTCCCTGCATGCGCTTGGCAACGCCCTGCGCATCAAGAGTGCCGCGGATAATATGGTATCTTACACCGGGGAGGTCCTTAACACGGCCGCCGCGAATCATGACAACGGAGTGCTCCTGCAGGTTGTGTCCGATGCCGGGGATATAGGCGGTCACCTCGTAACCGTTTGTAAGACGCACACGGGCAATCTTACGAAGCGCGGAGTTGGGCTTCTTAGGGGTAGAGGTTCTAACTGCGGTGCATACACCCCTCTTCTGCGGTGAAGGCAGATCGATTTCCCTGTTCTTCAGGGTGTTCAGGCCCTTCTGCAGTGCGGGAGCTGTGGACTTGTAAGTCACCTTTTCCCTGCCCTTCCTCACGAGCTGGTTAAATGTGGGCATTATTCTCCTCCTTTCGTAAATAGTGGTTATTTTATACGGAAAACAGTTTTGTATTCCGTAAAAACCAAATTACTTCAGTAAAACTGCGGCGGAGGTCCCTACTTCTATGCCGCAGGCCCTGCCCAGTTCGCTCATAGTCGGAACAAAAACCACTTCCACGCCGTGCTCGGCGCAGAGCTCCAAAAGCGATTGTCTTATGCGGCTTTCAACGTCCTCTGCTATGAACATCGCCGCCGCCTGACCTTTCTTGACGGCTTTGCGGCACTGGTTGAGTCCGGCTACTCGTCTTCCGTTTTCTAGTCTCGAAAGCATACAACCTTCCCTCCGCAAACTGCACAGTATTCTAACACATATTATAAGCACAGTCAACAAATTTTTCTGGTATTTCCAGGTTATACGGAGTTTTGTCCAGGGGGCTTATTCCCCTGGCTTGATTTATCAGTTTGTGCTCTCCGTAGTCTGCTGACTATTTGAATTGGCGGGATTGTACTGCGTCGTAAAGTTTCTGTAAAGAGCAAGTCCGGAGCCTGCGGGTATCAGCTTTCCTATTATTACGTTCTCCTTAAGACCGACGAGGTGGTCGACCTTGCCCTTTATAGCCGCCTCGGTCAGGACCTTTGTCGTTTCCTGGAAGGATGCGGCGGAGAGGAAGGATTCCGTGGCTAGCGAGGCCTTCGTTATTCCCATCAGAAGCCGCGTGCAGGTTGCCGGCCTGAGGTCGGTCTCGCCCGCTGTTATTCTGTCGAGTATCTTCTGGTTTGCGTCCTTGAACTCGAAGATGTCCACGGTGGAGCCGGACAGCAGCTCCGTGTCGCCCGGGTCCTCGACCCTGACCTTTCTCATCATCTGGCGGACTATTACCTCAATGTGCTTGTCGTTTATATCGACGCCTTGCTGATGGTAGACCTTCTGGACCTCGCGTATGAGGTAGGTCTGCACGGCCTCGACGCCGCGTATGCGCAGCACGTCGTGAGGATTGAGAGCGCCGCTGGTGAGGACATCGCCCTTCTCTATGACGTCGCCGTCCGAAACCCTGATGCCGGCGTTTATCGGGACGAGGTAGGACCTGACTTCTCCCTCTTCCTCGTTTACGACGTTTATAGTGCACATGTTGCTCTTCTTGCTCTCTTCTATGCTCACGCGGCCTCCGATTTCGGAGATAATAGCCATCTTCTTGGGCTTTCTCGCCTCAAAGAGCTCCTCGACTCTCGGGAGACCCTGGGTGATGTCGTCGCCCGCTACGCCGCCGGAGTGGAAGGTACGCATCGTAAGCTGGGTGCCGGGCTCGCCGATGGACTGGGCGGCGATTACGCCTACCGCCTCGCCCGGGTTGACGGGCTCGCCTGTCGCAAGGTTCATGCCGTAGCATTTTGCGCACACGCCGCGCCTTGATTCGCAGGCGAGCACTGTGCGGATTCGGATTTTCTTTATACCGGCGGCCTCAAGCTTTTTCGCGTCGGAGGAAAGGAGCATGTGGTCTTTGCTAAACAGGACTTCGCCGGTATTGGGGTCGACTATGTCGTCCGTCGGGTACCTGCCGTGGATTGCGTCTCCGAAGGACTGAATTACCTGACCCTTCTCGACGACTTTGTATACCTCGATTCCGTCGCGGGTTCCGCAGTCGACTTCTTTTATAATGACATCCTGCGAGACGTCGACAAGGCGGCGCGTCAGGTAACCGGAGTCCGCCGTACGCAGAGCCGTGTCGGCAAGTCCCTTTCTGGCGCCTCTCGAGGAGATGAAGTATTCGAGAACCGAGAGGCCCTCGCGGAAGTTCGCCTTAATCGGTATTTCGATGGTTTTACCTGCTGTGTTCGCCATAAGTCCGCGCATACCGGCGAGCTGGCGAATCTGGTTCATGCTGCCGCGGGCGCCGGAGTTTGCCATCATGTAGATGGGGTTGAACTCGTCGAGAGCGTCCTGAAGGGCTTCGGTGACCTTCTTGGTGGTGCGCTCCCATTCCTCGACGACGAGTCTGTAGCGCTCCTCGTTTGTTATAAAGCCGCGCTTGTACTGCTTTTCAATATCGCGGACCTTCTGCTCGGTTTCTGCGATAAGAACCTTCTTCGCATCCGGTACTGTCATGTCGGAAACGGAAATCGTGATGGCGCCGAGCGTCGAGTACTTAAAGCCGAGCTCCTTGATTTTGTCCAGAACCTCGGTGCTGCGCGTAAAGCCGTGCTTCGAGATGCACCTGTCGACGATTTCGCCGAGCTGCTTTTTGCCGACCTTGAAGCTTATCTCGTAGTCGAACATGTGCTCCGGGTCGCTCCTGTCGACGAAGCCGAGGTCCTGAGGTATCGGCTCGTTGAAGATTATGCGGCCGACGGTCGTGGTGATAATCCTGGAGCGGAGCTCGCCGTCGATTTCCTTCGTGACTCTTACCTTTATGGGGGAGTGGATTCCAACCGCTCCTTCGTTATATGCCATTATTGCCTCTTCGGGGGAGAAAAATGCCTTGCCGGTGCCATGCTCCTCCCGCTCGTATGTGAGGTAATAGGCGCCGAGCACCATATCCTGCGTCGGCACGACGACGGGGCGGCCGTCCTGCGGGCGCAGCAGGTTGTTCGCCGAGAGCATGAGTATTCTGGCCTCGGCCTGCGCCTCAGCGGAGAGCGGGACGTGCACCGCCATCTGGTCGCCGTCGAAGTCGGCGTTGTAGGCTGTGCAGACCAGCGGGTGGAGCTTAAGCGCCCTGCCCTCGACCAGAACCGGCTCGAAAGCCTGTATGCCGAGCCTGTGCAGGGTCGGGGCGCGGTTCAAAAGCACCGGATGCTCTTTTATGATTACGTCGAGAGCGTCCCAGACCTCGGTGCGGCCCTTGTCCACCATCTTCTTTGCGCTCTTTATGTTGCTCGCTATGCCGTCCTGAACGAGCTTCTTCATAACGAAGGGCCTGAAGAGCTCGATTGCCATTTCCTTCGGCAGGCCGCACTGATAGAGCTTCAGCGTCGGTCCGACAACGATGACGCTTCGTCCGGAGTAGTCGACGCGCTTTCCGAGAAGATTCTGGCGGAAGCGCCCCTGCTTGCCCTTTAGCATGTCGGACAGGGACTTAAGCGGCCTGCTGTTGACGCCCGTCACAGCCCTGCCGCGGCGTCCGTTGTCTATAAGGGTGTCGACCGCCTCCTGAAGCATTCTCTTTTCGTTTCTCACGATAATATCGGGGGCGTTGAGGGCGATGAGCCTCTTTAAGCGGTTATTCCTGTTAATAACCCTGCGGTAGAGGTCGTTTAAGTCGCTTGTCGCGAAGCGTCCGCCGTCGAGCTGGACCATCGGGCGCAGCTCGGGCGGGATTACGGGAAGGACGTCGATTATCATCCAGGAGGGCTTGTTGCCGGACTGGCGGAAGGCCTCGACGACCTCGAGGCGCTTAACGAGCTTTGCCTTCTTCTGTCCGGAGGCCTCCTTAAGCTCAGCTCTCAGCTCCTGCGAGAGCTTGTCGCAGTCGATGCGCTCCAAAAGCTCCTTTATGGCCTCCGCGCCCATGCCGGCCTTGAAGTCGTCCTCGTACTTCTCGCGCATGTCGCGGTACTCTTTTTCGGTCAGTATCTGGTTCTGCATGAGCGGGGTGTCGCCGGGGTCCGTTACGATGTAGGCCGCGAAGTACAGAACCTTCTCGAGCACCCTCGGCGAGATATCGAGGATAAGGCCCATTCTGGAGGGTATTCCCTTGAAGTACCAGATGTGCGAAACGGGGGCGGCAAGCTCAATATGCCCCATGCGCTCGCGGCGCACCTTCGACCTTGTCACCTCGACTCCGCAGCGGTCGCAGACCTTGCCCTTGTAGCGTATCTTCTTATATTTTCCGCAATGGCACTCCCAGTCCTTGGTTGGGCCGAAGATTCTCTCGCAGAAAAGTCCGTCGCGCTCGGGCTTCAGTGTCCTGTAGTTTATGGTTTCAGGCTTTTTGACTTCGCCATGGGACCAGCTTCTTATCATTTCGGGGGAGGCTATTCCTATCTTTATAGCGTCAAACTGGGTGTAACTCATAAATTACTCGTCCTCCTCATCCAAAATATCCAGATCATCGTCAAAAGCCTCGTCGGAATCGTCAAAGTAATCGTCGGATTCCTCGGGTTCTTCCTCGATATCCTCTTCAATTTCTATATCGGCATCCTCGACGGTGTATCCTCCGAGCTCCATCTCGGACTCGTCGGGCTGATATATTACCTCATCCCTGATGCCCGGATAATCGTCATCGTCGTCCGACTTGAGCTCCACTTCGTTGCCTTCCGCATCAAGCACATGCACGTCGAGGCACAGGGACTGAAGCTCCTTGACCAGGACCTTGAAGGATTCGGGAATGCCGGGCTGCGGCACGTTGTGGCCCTTGACAATCGCCTCGTATGTGCGCACGCGGCCGGTCACGTCGTCCGACTTGACGGTGAGAATCTCCTGTAGCGTGTAGGCAGCGCCGTACGCTTCGAGCGCCCAGACTTCCATTTCTCCGAAGCGCTGTCCGCCGAACTGGGCCTTTCCGCCTAGCGGCTGCTGGGTGACCAGCGAGTAGGGGCCAGTGCTCCTTGCGTGTATCTTATCGTCAACCAGATGGTGGAGCTTAAGGAAGTACATATAGCCAACCGTTACGGGGTTGTCGAAGGGCAGGCCGGTTCGTCCGTCGTAAAGAATGCTCTTTCCGTCTCTCCTGAGGCCAGCAAGCTCAAGCGTATCCATTATCTCAATCTCGTTAGCGCCGCTGAATACGGGAGTTACAACCTTCCAGCCGAGCGCCTTCGCCGCGTAGCCGAGGTGGACCTCAAGGACCTGGCCGATATTCATACGGGAGGGAACGCCGAGCGGGTTCAAAACTATGTCGAGCGGCGTGCCGTCCGGCAGATACGGCATATCCTCTCTCGGGAGAATTCTCGAAACGACGCCCTTGTTTCCGTGGCGTCCTGCCATTTTGTCGCCGACTGAAATCTTCCTCTTCTGCGCCACATAGCAGCGGACGACCATGTTGACGCCGGGGTTCATCTCGTCGCCGTTCTTGCGTGTGAACACCTTGACGTCGACAACTATTCCGCTCTCGCCGTGCGGCACTCTGAGCGAGGTGTCTCTGACCTCCCTCGCCTTTTCGCCGAAAATCGCGCGCAGCAGCCTCTCCTCGGCGGTAAGGTCCGTCTCGCCCTTGGGCGTGACCTTGCCGACGAGAATGTCTCCGGCGTGCACCTCGGCGCCTATCGTTATAATTCCGCGCTCGTCAAGGTAGCGCAGCGCGTCCTCGCCCACGCCCGGAATATCCCTCGTAATCTCCTCGGGCCCGAGCTTTGTGTCGCGCGCTTCGATTTCGTACTCCTCGATGTGGATGGAGGTGAAAACGTCCTCCAGCACAAGGCGTTCGTTAATGAGAATAGCGTCCTCGTAGTTGTAGCCTTCCCAGGTCATGAAGCCGACAAGGACGTTCTTGCCGAGCGCAAGCTCTCCGTTGCTGGTGGAGGGGCCGTCGGCGAGCACGGTTTCGGCGTCGACCCTGTCGCCGACATTGACTACCGGGCGCTGGTTAATGCAGGTTCCCTGGTTGCTCCTTGCAAACTTAGTGAGCCTGTAGGTCTTGACCTCGCCGTTATCGTATTTGACTGTTATGCTGTTGGCATCGACCTTTGTCACAACGCCGTCGCCGGAGGCCATTATCAGAGAACCGGAGTCCACCGCGCACTTGTGCTCTATGCCCGTAGCGACCACCGGGGCCTCGGGCACAAGAAGCGGAACCGCCTGGCGCTGCATGTTCGCGCCCATCAGCGCGCGGTTTGCGTCGTCGTTCTCAAGGAAAGGTATAAGCGCGGTCGCTATGGAAACCATCATCTTCGGCGAGATGTCCACGAAATCGACCTGCTCCCTGTCAACCTCGATAATCTCGTCGCGGTGGCGGCAGGTTATGCGCTTGTTTACAAACACGCCGTTTTCATCGACAGGCTCGGTCGCCTGAGCGATGATATACTGGTCCTCTTCGTCGGCGGTGAGGTTGCAAATCTCGTCAGTCACGCGGCTGTTAGCCTTGTCAACCCTTCTGTAGGGCGCGACAAGGAAGCCGTACTCGTTTACTCTCGCATAGCTTGCAAGATAGGATATAAGACCTATGTTCGGGCCTTCCGGGGTTTCTATCGGACACATTCTGCCGTAGTGGCTGTAGTGGACGTCGCGCACGTCGAAGTTGGCGCGCTCTCTTGAAAGACCGCCGGGGCCGAGGGCGGACATTCTGCGCTTGTGCGTAAGCTCGGCAAGCGGGTTTGTCTGGTCCATGAACTGGCTGAGCGGCGAGGAGCCGAAAAACTCCTTCAGAGCCGCCGTCACGGGCCTTATATTAATAAGCGACTGCGGAGTGACTATATCCAAATCCTGGAGCGTCATGCGCTCGCGGATAACGCGCTCCATTCGCGAGAAGCCGACCCGGAACTGGTTCTGAAGAAGCTCTCCGACGCTTCTCAGGCGCCTGTTTCCGAGGTGGTCTATATCGTCGTCTTCCCCGATGTTGTATCCAAGGCCGTTTAAATAGTTTACCGCCGCGAACACGTCGTCGGGGATGATATGCTTCGGAATAAGGTCGTCGATATGTTCAAGAATAGCGGTCTTTAGCTCTTCGCCCTCGTATTTCTCGAGCAGGTCGCGCAGGATTACGAAGCGGACCTTTTCCTTAATTCCGAGCTCCTCGGGGTCGAAGTCGACAAAGCCGGCAAGGTTGACCATTCCGTTGGAGAAAACCTTGACGGGCTTTCCGTCGACGTTGAGGGTTACCTCCACGACGCCCTTATCCTCTATTAACTGGGCCTTTTCGCCTGTGAGAAGCTCGTCGCTATCGGCCAGAATTTCGCCGGTCAGCGGGTCCGCTACCGGATAGGCCAGCCTGTGCCCGGCTATGCGGGGAGCGAGGGCGAGCTTCTTGTTGAACTTATAGCGGCCGACCGCAGAGATGTCGTATCTGCGAGGCGCGAAAAAGAGGTTCTCCAAAAGCGTCTCGGCGCTGTCGACCGTCGGGGGGTCGCCCGGGCGCAGGCGCCTGTAAATCTCGATGAGGGCCTCCTCGCGATTGCGGGTGGTGTCCTTGTCGAAGGTTGCGAGCATTCTCTCGTCGTCACCGAAAATCTCGCGCAGCTGCTCGTTTGTAACGGCGCCTCCAGCTGCCGAGGGCATGGAAAGCCAGGTATAGGGCTGGCTCTCCTTCGGAGCGCCCATGGACTTGAGCAGCCAGGTAATAGGCAGTTTGCGGTTCTTGTCTATTCTTACATAGAAGACGTCGGAAAGGTCAGTCTCGAACTCGAGCCAGGCGCCCCTGTAGGGTATGATGGTCGCGTTGTAGACCATCGCCGCCGTCTTGTCCTTGTGCTTTTCAAAGTATACGCCGGGGCTCCTGATAATCTGTGAAACTATTACACGCTCTGCACCGTTTATGATAAAGGTGCCTCCCTCTGTCATCAGAGGCAGGTCGCCCATGAATATCTCCTGTTCTTTTATCTCCTCGGTCTCCTTGTTCCTGAGGCGGACCCTGACCTTGAGCGGAGCGGCGTAAGTGGCATCCCGGGCTTTGCACTCCTCCTCGGTGTACTTCGGTTTCTCGTCCAGCGAGTAGTCGATGAAGGACAGTTCAAGATTTCCGGAATAGTCCGTAATCGAGGCTACGTCCTTGAAGACCTCCCGCAGCCCCGTTTCGAGGAACCATTTATAGGAGCTCTTCTGCACCTCGAGAAGATCCGGCATATCCTGAATCTCATCGATTTTGGAGAAGCTCTTACGCACAACTTTGCCATATCTGACATCCTTGACCATCTGGCTCTTTCACTCCTCGTATGTGTTTAATCGGGTAAACAGCACGCCCGGATGAGTTGTCATATTCTAATCAATATGGGTTGCATTTTACAGGATTAATGATAAAATAAGAATGTTAAGAAAATGTAAAAATATGCCCGCTGAGGCATATAGCAAGTTATTCTATCATGCTTGGCTCATTTTGTCAAGCAATTTTTGCCTAGATTTTTCTAGATTATTCGTTTTTTAGCGGTGAAGCTTTAAGTTTCGCCGTTTTTTATTGTTTATAACGGAAAATTAAGTGCCTTTAAGGCACGGGGGTGCAATCTCTTGTTACCGCTATGCTTCCTTCTCCTTCTGGCTGCGGCCATGCTTTTTCTCTATCGACAAAAACTCGTCAAAAACAGCCTTGATTTCTTCATATGCCTCGGTCTTCTTATCCTTGTCCTTGCAGTCAGATGGCTCTGCATGGCGCACATAACATTAGACTACATCGATTTTCTTGCAAAATGGGTCGAATTTTTCCGCAGGAACGGCGGAATTTCAGCGCTTAAGTACTCGATAGGCAACTATAACGTTCCGTATCTCTATTTCCTTGCGCTTATATCATACATTCCTGTTCCCGACCTTTATCTTATAAAGCTCCTGTCCATAGTTTTCGACTTTGTCCTCGCCTCCGCCGGCCTTAAAATTGTCTCTCTTTTTACAAAAAGCCGGATTAAAAAGCTCGTATGTTTCTTTACGATACTTCTGCTGCCGTCGGTGATACTCAACGGCTCATACTGGGGCCAGTGCGACTCCATTTATGCCGCCTTTGCGCTCTGGAGCCTCTATTTTGCGCTCAGCGACCACCCCATTATCTCGATGGTGATGATGGCTCTGTCCTTCGGATTTAAGCTGCAGGCGGTTTTCATAATGCCCGTGTTCTTTGTGCTTCTCTACAGAAAGAAGCTGAAGTTATATCACCTGTTTGTGTTTCCCCTGACCTATGCCTTGCTGGTCCTGCCGGCCGTTATAGCGGGGCGCCCCTTCCTCGACACGATAACGCTCTACTTTAACCAGATTGACACCGTTGGCAGCGCACTTAATTATAATTCCTCATCAGTCTTTGCCTTATTTACTAATATTAGAAACATAAAGGCCGCGGAGAAGGCCGGTATAATCGCGGCATTTGTCTTTGTGCTTCTTATATTTTTCCTGACCTATTTAAAGCGCAGGCGGCTTACAAACGACACGTACCTCTCGGCTGCGCTTATCTTCTGCGTCGGTGTGCCCTTTTTCCTGCCGCACATGCACGACCGCTACTTCTTCATGGCGGACATCCTCTCGGTCTGCTTTGCGGTGGTGCACCCGAAGCGCTCCTTTGTGCCCGTGCTCGTGTCCTTCGCTTCCCTGCTCGGCTACCACGCCTACCTGAAAATGCGCTACCTGCTGCCCATGAGTTACGGCGCGGTCGCGCTCCTTTTCGTAATCCTTACGCTTTTCTTCGACCTTGTGTTTGCCTCGGAAGAGGGCTGAGGCGGAAAAAATGAGCGCACTTCGTCCGGGCAAGCCCTCTCGGAATGAATGCAAAATGGGTCTGAGTTCATCAAGCGAACTCAGACCCATATTTTATACTCTTATCTTAGGGGTTCTGGCGCTTTGCCGCCTCAACCACGTGCTTTACAAGCACGCTCGTCGTAACAGTGCCGACGCCGCCGGGAACGGGGGTAATCGCGCCCACGATGGGCTCAACCGCCTCAAAGTCCACGTCTCCGCAGAGCTTGCCTTCGCTGTCTACGTTGATGCCAACGTCTATGACAATCTGCCCGGGGCTGACGCAGTCGGCTCCGATGGCCTTGGCCTTACCCGCGCAGACGACAAGTATGTCGGCCTTCTTGCATACCTCGGGCAAGTTCCTCGTCTTTGTGTGGCAGATTGTGACCGTTGCGTTGCGCTTTAGGAGCATCATCGCGGCGGGCTTGCCGACCACGAGGCTTCTTCCGACAACGACGGCGTTCTTGCCTGTCGCATCTATTCCAAAGTACTCGAGTATCTCCATGCAGGCTTCGGGAGTGCAGGGGTCAAAGCCCGTCACCTTATTGGCATAGGTGCCGACCATCGAAATATCGGTAATCCCGTCCACGTCCTTTTCGGGGGCGAGGGCGGCGACTACCTCGGCCTCGTTCATGTGCTTGGGCAGCGGGCGAAGAATCAAAACGCCGTGCACGCCCTTGTCCTTATTGAGCGAATCGACTGTGGCCATCATCTCATCGTGCGTGGCCTCCTCGGGAAGCACAACCGAACGGACCTCCACGCCGACGCTCCTGCACCTTGAGATGGCTCCGCGCTCGTATGCTATCGCGTCTTCCTTTTCTCCCACGCGGACAATGGCCAGGGTGGGAACTATTCCTCTAGCCTTCAGCGCCTCAACATCGGCAGTCAAGCGTTCCTTAAGATTGGCCGTTACCTTTTTGCCCTCAAGAAGCATTGCCATAACTATTCCTCCTTATTTTTTGAGCCTGTTGTAGACGCCGTTGAAAACGTCGTCAGCGATAGCCGTGTACTTATCCAGCATTTCGGTTGCCCTGGCATTGAGCTTTTCCGCGTAATCCCTGTCCTTCATGGAATTCGTGTTTATAAACACGTTAAGGCTCGCTCCCAGCAGCGCGGCCTTGCAGAAGGCAACGCCCACGCCCGCGTCGCTGATAGCCAGCGCGCTGCCCTTGGCGGCGAACTCCTTCTGGAGCTCTATGGCCTCGCAGCACTTCTCCATAATCTCGAGCGGAACGGAGCAGGCATCCCTGAGGCATTTCTCCATTACGCGATCCTTCTCCGCCCTCTGCTCCTCGGTATCCTTGGGCATTCCATAGGCCTTGGAAAGCGGCTCGAAAACCTCAGCGTCGCGGTCAACCAGCTTCATAAGCTCGTCCATCAGCTTATTCGCCTTTTCCATCAGCGCAATAATTTCGCCCTCGACATCGGCATACTTCTTCTTTCCAACGGTTAAGGAACCCACCATGTTGCCGAGAGCCGTTCCGATGGCCCCCACCAGTGCGGACGCTCCTCCTCCGCCCGGCACCGGGGCCTTGCTCGCGAGCTCGGCGATGAACTCCCTGCAACTCTTATCGCAAAATGCCATGTCACACCTCCTGAAAATGAAAAAATTAGTATATGCTGATTTAGCCATTGGTTTAATCGTAAATAAGCTACATAAAATTGTCAATAAATTATATTGCTATTTTTTTGTAGAATCTTTTCATGAACTCACAGGATTTACGGCGCAATTTCTGTATTAAAATACAGTGCATGCTTAAAATAACCGTTTTTCGGCGGTTTTATCAACAAAACTAATCCCGGTTTAAAAAGGCGGCAAGCTCCCTAATGCCGGACATGGCCGCGGGGTCGTCTACAGCCGCAACCCTGTCGGTGTTGTGCGAGATTACGGGCGGCGCTATCTCCTTTGCGTTCATGTGCCTCAGCGCCAGCCTCGCTGTTTTCTGGGCCGTCGTTACGCTGCCGTCGCCACCGCCGACAAGGATAACGCCTCCGCGCTTTGCCTTCGGGATGGGCGTCTCTTTTCTGATGGCCTGCGCGCAGTAATAGGTCTGCAGGCGGCTTAAAACCGATAGCAGCTGCCCGGTGAGCTCCTCGAAGTTGATGGAAGAAGCCACAACTATGTTGTCGGCCTCCTGTATGTAGTCATAGACCTCCGTCATCCCGTCCTTTATCGAGCAGCCGGAGTTTTTCCAGCAGTATCTGCAGTCGATGCAGGCTCTTATTCCGCAGTAGTAGGCGTCGACCTGCTTGTACTCACCTTTCAGGTGCTTCAATAGCTCGTTTATAAGCGCCATTGTGTTTCCGTTTTTTCTGGGCGAACCGTTGAATATCAAAGTTTTCATACTTTTCCCCCCAATATTTGATTTTGCCTTGCTCTTTAGGACCTCAGCGCAGGCCGCTCTGCGAACCTATTATACCATCATTTTCAATTTTCCGATATAATTCGCCTCATTTCCCGTGTTAATTTCTGGAGTGGGCGCATCGGGTGCGGCTTCATGCAGAATAAAAATATATGTTTCACGCTAATATTATATCATAATCCGCCTAAATCCGCATTATATAAGCTTGTAAGGAGAACTTTTCGAAGGGTTGGTAGCATGACACCGGTAAAGCCATGCGGTTTGGAAAAAACGGACTGCGGCAGGAGGCTGAGAATCGGCCTCTTTGTGGACACCTTTCTTCCGATGCTCGACGGCGTGGTGATGGTGGTTGACAACTATGCAAAGCATATCTCGCGCTTTGCCGACGTCACGGTGTTTACGACAACCATCGACAAATCCTTCAAGGACAACCACTCCTACAGGGTCGTCAGGTGCAAATCGGCAAAGCTACCTTCGCTCGAGTATGTGATGCCTCTGCCCGACCTCGACCTGAACTTCAAAAACGAGCTTGAAAAGGCGAATCTCGATATTGTGCACATACACTCTCCCTTTTTTGTAGGGCAGCTTGGGCTCCGATACGCGAAGAAACACAATATCCCCGTCGTCGCCACAATCCACAGCCAGTACAAATCCGACTTCCACAGGGCGCTCAGGTACGAATTTCTTACAAAGCCCGCAATGTACAACGTGATAAGGCTTTACAACAAAGCCGACGAGTGCTGGACGGTAAACGCCGGAATGCGCAGGGTCTATCTGCAGGAGTACGGCGGAAGGAACATTCCGAAGATTCGCTGCAACGCGACCGACATGCGGCCCTGCGGGAATCCCGCCGAGTGCAGGGAGAGAGTAAACTCAAGGTACGGCCTGAGCGACGATGAAAAAGTCTTCCTCTTCGTCGGGCGACTCAACATATTGAAAAACATCCTCTTCATAGTGGACGCTCTGAAAATCGTGAGAGAAAACTGCCCTATACCCTTTAAAATGCTCTTTGTCGGCTCCGGCAGGGACGAGGACAGGCTGCGGGCGCGGATTTGCGAAACCGGGATGGAGGACAGAATCATCCTTTGCGGGAGAATTAACGACAGAAAGGAGCTTGCGGAAATCTACGCAAGGGCCGACCTCTTTCTTTTCCCCTCCCTCTACGACGCAAATTCCCTTGTGCAGATTGAGGCGGCCTCCCAGCGCACGCCCACGCTCTTCATCGAAGGCGCCGTCACGGGTTCAAGCGTTACGGACAACGTAAACGGTTTTACAGCCGAAAATTCCGCGGAGGCTTACGCAAAAAGAATAATCGAAATCGTCTCGGACGAGGAGCTTTTAAGGAAGGTCTCCGAAGGGGCCTTCCGCGACCTATACAGGACCTGGGACGAGGCGGTCGCCATAGTTTTTGCGGACTACCATCGCCTTGTACGCGAGCACGAAGCCGGAAATTCAGCTTTCAACAGGCGCGGAAGGTTCTATCGGAAAAATGCCCTCAGAGCCGAATAGCGCGAAAAGCCGACATATAAACATGCAAAACTTTAGGGCCGCAGCGAAAACACGCTGCGGCCCCTTTCGCCTTGGTGCAGGGTACGAAAGATTTGAATAATCAGCCTACTTCGACAAAGCGCACCTTTCCGCCTTCCTCGGGCCTGCGGTCGTAATAGATTGTAAGCGTATCGGAATAGGCCCGGGCTTCATCCAGAGAACTAAACCAGAAGCCCGTCGTCCTGTTGTAGCAAACGACGTTTGATGCCACGGGAATTTCCATATCCGGCAGGCTCAGGATTACCTTGCCGTCCCCCTCGGTACGGAAGGCGTTCCGGCTTACATTTCTGACTTCAATCAGCTCGACAATACCCGCGGTCTTCTGCCCCGAGGCGTCGGCGACGATGCCGCCTTTTTCGCCGCTTGTAAAGGACATTCCGGTTATAAGCACGGGAGCGTTGCCGCCGTTTTTCACGGTCACTTGACGATTGCCGTCTCCATCATTTCCTTCATAGGACAGTATTCCGTAAATATACCTGTCGCCCGTCACGTCGTTCAAAATGAGCGTTCCGACTTTACCGGAATAGTCCCTGGCTGCGTACAGTATTTTCGAGGCTTTTATCGACTTCTGCGTCAAATCATCAAGCGAAATCTGAACAAGCCCGCTGTTCCCGACACGCTCGTATATCTTTATGCCGGCGCTGAAGGGCGTGCCTCCCATTGTCCTGTTAACAAGGTCCAAATCGAAGTACGTTAAGGAAGAAGTCAGCGGAGCCAGGGTAATCTGGCCGGGCATGTAAGACGAAACGGTGACAAGCGCTCCGATGTATGACGAAGCCTCAAAATCCGACAGTCCCGGTTTTCCTTTAACCCTGATACCGTTTAAAAGCTCTACCTCCGCGTTGCTCGAGCTTGCCTGCAATACGACTCCTACAGCCGTGCCCTGCACGGTGCCGGGAGAGACGGCTCCCGCGACTTTGTTGTCGTCTGTAAACAGGAAGGTGACGGTCTGCCCCACTCTGAAGGAAGAGACGTCGCTCACAGCCGAGGGCAGAACATCAAATTCCATCCCCATCACCCAGATTTTTGTGGGCGACTCCTGATTCGGCTCGGCCCTTTCGTAGCAGCCTGTGAGGCGGAAGTCGGAAATTCTGAGTATGCGGGCTGCCTTGTCGTAGGTCGCGACATCGTACTGCCTTATATCCTCAAGCGTCGCCGGCGTGCCGTTCTTTATTATCGTATACTGCGTTTCTCCTCCCAGCAGAGAGTAGAAGGGATTGCCGACAACCGGGTTCTTCGCAACTACCGCAGAATCCGAGCTCGAAGTTTTTATGTAAACTTCTTCGACGGTGCCCTTCTGGTCATAATAGAGGGTAACCTGCATGCCCGGGGTTATTCTCCTCCAGAACTCGGCGTATGTGCCGCTCCCGCTCGAATCATATGCTTTGGCCGTCGAGGGGATATCGTATCTCCTGCCGCTTAAGTCGGTAATAGAGCCCTTTTGAACCGAGGCTACGGTAAAGGTCTGGAAGGACTGCGAAGCGGGGACAAAGCCCAGAAGATAGGAGTTGGAATCGACTATAAGCGTGCCCTTTTTGCCAATCAGGGACTCGGGCACCTCATTTTTTATCTTATAAAAACTTCCAGCCGATGTCTTTACGCCGCGGCTGCCGTCGGGCGATATCACGTCAATCGCCTGGATTACGTCCATCACGGTGGTTCCGAGCTTGCTCGGGTAGGCGGCGCCGGATTTCGTCTTTGCTTTAAGCATATTGCAGAAGAGTTTCGCCGCCTGCGCGCGGGTAATCGGCTTTTCCGCGGCAATATCGCCAAGGCCCTCCGAAAGCCCCGTGCTCCTGGCGAGAGCTATGTAACCCTGGGGCCAGAGCATCCCCGCGTCAAGGTCGGTGTATTCGAGTATTCTAAGTAAAATGGTCACGGCCTGGGCAAAGGTAATCTTCTCGTCCGGCCTGAAGCTTCCGTCGCCGTAGCCCTGAATAATGCGGACATTCTCGGATACCGCGATGTTGATATATCCTCTTGCCCAGTGGGAGCCCCTGACATCGGAGAAAATGGTGCGGTTGCGGTACAGCGGCTCGTCCGCCCCCTTCCCCATTATAACAACGGCCATCTTGCAAAACTCGGCGCGGGTCAGGTGGTTTTGCGGATTAAAATATCCTCTTTCATCGCCGCTGAGCACTCCGAGCAGGCGCAAAACGTCCGTTTCAAACCGCGTTGTCTCATCGTACACGTCCGGAAAAGGCGCCGCAGCCGCCAAAGCCGGCGCGGCCAGAGATAAGAGCAGTGTAAAAATGAGACTCAATATAATTAACTTCTTCATATTTCTCAACTCCTTATTCTGCCCGCAGCGCTTCGACCGGCTGGAGCCCGGAAGCTTTTATCGCGGGGTACATTCCAAATCCTACGCCAAGGACCACTGAAAAGGCGACTGCCCCTATCGTCATCGTTACGCTCGGCGTCAGCACGATATCCATAATCAGCTTTCCGGCGACCAGCGTGCCTAGATAGCCCACCGTGACGCCGAGAATGCCTCCTATCGCGCAGATGACCGAGGATTCAATCAGGAACTGAATTATAATCGACTTCCTCGAACCGCCTACTGCCTTTCTGATGCCAATCTCGCGCGTTCGCTCCTTGACCGTCACCAGCATTATGTTCATGATTCCGATGCCGCCGACGAGCAGCGATATGCCGGCTATGCCGCCGAGAACTAGGCTCATCATCCTTGTCGCCTTCTCGTCCTGCTCCATCCACTGGTTCTGCGAGTAGACGGAGTAGTAACCGGAATTCTGGTCGATTAGGCCCGAGAGGAAGCCGGTCAGTCTCGTTATTGCCTCCGTCGTGTCCTTCTTGCTCCTGGCCTTGACGACGAACTCCTCTATCCGGGTGGTCTTGTTGAGAAGGCGGACCATGGTGTAGGGAACGACCGCCATGTTGTCCATCGACCAGGTCGAGTTCGGGTCCTTCGCCTTATACACGCCGATAACCTCAAAGGGGTATTCCCCAATCGTCACTATCTCTCCTATCGGGTCGCGGTAAGGGAACAGGTATTCCTTCAGCCTTGCTCCCAGCACGACCACCTGGTTGTAGTTCTTGACGTCCAGATAGGAGATGTCGCGTCCGTACTCAATCTCGAAATTGTTGCAGAGCGAAAACTGGTCGCTGCCCATGTAAATCTGAGGTTCGCCGTACTCCATATTGTCAGTTGAGACGGTCTTATACCTCATGCCGCGGCCCCAGTAATAGGCGTTGGGCGTCACACCCAGTATAAGCTCGTCGAGGCTCAGGCAGTACTCGTACAGTTCGTCGGTGATATCCTCGCCGTTCCACTTATAGGCGTAGACGTTTATCTTGTTTGTGCCCATGCTCTCGTAGTAATCCCTGATTTGCTTGTTCGAGCCCTCGACAATGGACACCATTATGATTACGGCCGCAACGCCTATTATGATTCCAAGCATCGTCAGGATGCTCCTGACCTTGTTGGAAAAAATGGACTTGAAGGCCATTTTGAAAGACTGCCCGATATTCACAGCTCCGCCTCCTCCCTGGGACAATCCTGAACTATCACTCCGTCGGAAATCCTGATTATGCGCTCCGCGGCGGAGGCTATCCGGCTGTCGTGGGTAATCAGGATTACCGTCGTTCCCTCTTTGTGCAGACCGCGAAGTATTCCGAGCACGGTTTCTCCGGTTTTGGAGTCCAGGGCTCCCGTCGGCTCGTCGGCCAGAATTATCGGCGCGCGCGTCACTATCGCCCTTGCAATCGCGACGCGCTGCTGCTGGCCGCCGGACATCTCGGTGGGCTTATGGTAGGCCCTTTCCGCTATGCCCAGCTTTTCCAGCGCCTCAAAGACCATCTCTTCCCGCTTATCGGCCCGCACGCCCTGATAAATCAGCGGCAGCTCTACGTTTTCGTAGGCGTTCAGCGCGGGAATCAGGTGGAAGCTCTGGAAGATGAAGCCGACTTCCCGGTTTCTTATCTTGGACAGCTCCCTGTCGTCCATCTCGTTTACAAGCTGCCCGTCCAAAAAGTAGTCTCCGTATGTGGGCGTATCGAGGCAGCCGATGATGTTCATGAGCGTGGACTTTCCCGAGCCCGAGGGGCCGATAATAGCCACAAACTCTCCCCTGTCTATCGTAAGAGACACGCCGTTTAAGGCGCGCACCTCGTTTTCCATGTCTTCGTTGTAAATCTTATAAACGTTATCAAGCTCGATCAGTTTCATAGCCGCACCTAGTACACCCTTATTCCGCCGTACATATCGCCCCTGTTGGTCATGTACTGGGTGAATACCTCAGTGCCCTCCTCAACGCCTTCAAGTATTTCGGCATTGCTGTTGTCCGAAAGACCAACTTTTACGGGGACAGCATAGAAACCCTCGGGTATCTCAATCCCAAGCTCCTCAGAGTCAAGCGCGTTTTCCGGCGGGGAGTCGGACTTCACAAACAGGCAGGTTCCCGCAGAGGTGTATTTCACGGCCTGGACCGGCACGAGCAGGCAGTTGTCAGACTGCGAGGCGACCATGCTGTAATCGACGTACATTCCGGTCATCAGAGAGCCGTCGGGGTTGTCGACCTTTATGATGGCGGGGAAATATGATATGCCGTTTTCAAACTTGCCTTCAAGGCTGACGGACTCCACGACGCCCATGAACATCTGCTCGCCGAGCCTGCCCCACTGCTTGATGGTGCACATCATCCCTGGCTTTATGTAGCTTACGTTCATCTCGTCGATGCGCGCTTCCACGGTCATTACGGTCGTGTCGGCTATCGATACCGCAACGCGCCCGGACTCGACCTTTTCGCCGGGTTTCAGGCTGCAGGAGAGAATTGTTCCGCTCATCGGTGCCACAGCGTTGAAATGGCTGAGGTTCTCCCTGGCTTTTTCAAGCGTCTCTCTTGCAGATTTAAGCTGGTTTTCAAGGGCGGCTATCTGCTCCTCGGCGTCGTCACCGGTGAGCAGGAGCAGCCTCTCCCCTTCGCTTACATCCGCGAAATTTACAAGATTGACTGCCAGGACTTCGCCGGAGACCTTCGTCTCGATGTCCGTAGTTCTGTTATACGTGAGCTTGCCCGGCTCGTAGGGGTAAACGCTCTCCCCTGCGGCGGTGCTGAGCACGACCGAGGCCCCCATGCCTTCGGTAAGCCCGCCGGGATTGTCGACGGTGAATACAACCTCAAATAGTATCGCGCCCTCGTCGGTCACTTTGCGCACCTTGTTAATCTCGCTGACCTTCCCGTTCAGCACGCTCATGGTGACTGGAATTGAAATCTGGGCGGGCTGACCGACATATATGTCGTTTTCATAAGCGTAGCTGAAGTAGAGCTTCAGCTTCATCGTCCTGTCGTCCACTAAAGTTGCGAGCTTTACACCTTTTTGCAGCTCGTCCCCGACCTCTATGTCGGTTTTCACATTAAGCAGCTTGCCTGAGTACGGCGCCCTTATGTCGAGGTTCTCGTAGGCCTCGTAGAGCGCTGCTAGCTGCTTTTCGTAGTTGTTCACGGTCTTCTGAGCGTTCTGCACCGCCTCAACCGCCTCGGTGCTGTCTATCGTGTAGAGAGGGTCTCCCTTGTTTACCAGCTGTCCTTCCGTCACATATACGTCGAGGACCGTACCGCTCGCTGCAAGCGTGATGGTCGTCGCATCCTTTGCGCGCGTAACTCCGCTGCCCGTAACAAGGCTCTGGATGGAGCCGCGGTAGACGAAGTCCGTAAGTATCTGCTTTTCAACCTCTTCCTCGCGGAACAGGCTGGCAATGCCGTACCATATGCCGCCTACCACCGCGAGCACTATGACTATTGTGACGATGCGCTTTATCAGTTTCCTGCGCTTTCGCCTTTGCTTCAGAAGTCTCTTTTCTTCCTGTTTGTTGATTTCTTCCTGTGGCACTTTAGTCTCAACCATAATTACCCTCCGATATATTACGCGATAACATAGTAATTGACGAAAGCATAGTGCAGGTTGTTCCGAGAAAAGAAAATTTTGCTAATCAGTTGCTGTTAAGCTCGGCATACTGCAGCATGTTGCGGCAGAGGTAGAGCACCAGCACAGCGATTGGAATGTTGACGACGGATATCGTGAGCATAAACGTAAAGTTCTCGCCTATTATCATGCAGTAAGTCGTCATGAGGATAGCCGCCGCTATTCCCGGTACCGAAATAATTAGCATTACCAGGAAATAGAAAAGGATTGCAAAGGTCTTGGACGCGCCGCTCCAAACCCGTTCAACGAGAATAACGCCCGAGGTAAAGAGGAACTGGAAACTCATTCTCGCCACTATGCACAGTACCGTGTCAAGGAGCGAAAGCCGCATAATAAAGGCCACGGGAACGTAAATCAGCACGGCTTCAGAAAGGGCGGACAGGAATCCTTCGCGCAGGTTTTGCAGAAGCTTGCTAAGCGGGGGCTCGGGCACAAGATAAATGTAGGGCTTTGAAAGCTCCTTGACTATCCGGCCGAGCGCCACCGAGAAAATCTGCATGTAGGTCGTGGACGCAAAAAAGACGGTTGCGCCCAGGCCTCTCATAAAGATAGACATCCCGATTGAGACCAGTATCCAGATGAGGGAGGTCGAGCTCACCAAAAACTTTCTGGACCTTCTGTTTTCAAGCCGGTGCTTATAATAGAACGCGTCGGCTCCGAAACCGCCCTGAAGTCCAGTCTTGCCGACCTTCACGTTGACGGGCGCTGCCTCGACCAATCTCCCTTCCTTCTGCGCCGTTATTGCTGACTGGCTTATCTCCGCGGTCTTCAGCACGTCCTCATAGAAGTCCTGCTTCGTGAAAACGATGAGGCAGACAAGGACTGCGAGATAAACGAGGGATATGCCAAGCCCGATAAGCCCCTCAGCCGCTCCCGCCGTTATGCCGGCAAAAGCCCAGCCGAGCCAGCCGCCCACGGGGAGCAGATGTATAACCGTTCCGTTTGCGGCCGCGACGAGGTTCTGGAGCGAGGTCCCGGGACCTGCGAAGACCCGCCAGACAAGGTAGACTCCGAAAAGGCCGAACACGGCCCAGAAAATGACCTTGACAAGGTTTCTTAAACGCTCGTCGGAGCTCGTAAAGGAATAGATAACCATTGCTGTAATCTGCCCCAGAAACACCGCAAACCCGTAGCCCAGCAGCACTACGAGCAGGGTCCCGTAGCCGATGCCATAGGTCATATGCGTCCAGGAATACTGGTACAGTATGAATATGCCAACCAGCAGGGACGTACCCATCTGCCTGAACAGCCCGTAGAAGAGAACTTTCTGCTGGCTCACCGGCGCCGGGAAGACCAGGTTTACATCCGCCATCGTGAATATGCTGCCGCCCCTCGAAAAGCCGCCCGAGGCGATAAGCAGAAACATCAGGGTATACAGGGCTATGACTATGGCGTTAAACTCGCTTATATCGCGAAAGCTGTGGTCCGGCCCGCGCACCGAAAAATTGCCGCTGATTATGGTAAGGACTACCAAACCAAGCATTATAATAAGATATATGAGCTTGCCTGGGCTTCTTATAATGCTTTTTATGGTGTTCTTCAGCCGCATGAGAAGAAGGTAAACAAGGGCTCTGCCCATCTTACTGCTTCCCCCCCTCCGTGATGCTGAAGAAAAGCTCCTCAAGGCTCTGGGTCTCGTTTTCATCGGGCCTGTTGTACTTCGTCGCCGCGATGCTCCCGTTTGTCATTATGTGAGTGACGTCCCAGTAGTCCTCGACGCTGTCGATTATATGCGTCGAAATAAGCAGAGTCGCGCCCTCAGCCTTCAGCTCCCGGAACATCATCTTAAGCTCCTTTATCGCGTGGGGGTCGAGCCCGACAAGCGGCTCGTCAAAAATAATCACCTTCGGCCTGTGGAGCAGCGCGCAGCAGATGGAGAGCTTCTGCTGCATGCCCTTGGAGAGTTCCTTGCCGAGCTTGTCCTTCTTGTCCCAAAGCTCGAATCTCTCGAGCAGCGTCTGAGCGTACCCGTCGTCCTCCATTCTGTAAGCCCTGCGAATGAATTCAAGATGCTCGGCCACCGTAAGCAAATCGTAAATCGCCGGCATCTCGGGTATATAGCCAAGCAGACGCTTTGCCTCAATCGACTTGTTGTCATGGCCGTCAATGCTTATCTCGCCTTTGAAACGGAGAAGCCCCGCTATGCATTTTATTATGGTCGACTTCCCGGCGCCGTTCGGCCCGAGAAGTATGGCTATCTCGCCGTCGCCGACCTCAAAAGATATGTCTCTGTTCGCAACAGTCTTTCCGTACCGCTTGGTTACATTTTTAACACTCAGCATCTCTTTCCCTCTCTGTAAAAATTATGGAAGAATTTCCATCTCATAGTTCATAATTATATTTCTATTGGACTTGATAAATCAAGTGCTTTGGCAGAATATTACTTAACATTGTGTAAAAAATATGTAATAAATTTAGATTGATGCGGCAGCGTTGGACGTATTTAATAAAATTGCAGCAAAAAAGCTTGCCCCTGGATTTCACAGGCGGCAAGCGCAGTTGTTATAAGGCTTTTGCGAAATCAGAAAATGCCCGGCAGGAGCTCTGCTATTACCATGCCGACGCCGAATGAAACGAGGTTGGCTGTGAAGGCATATCCCCAGGCACGCCCTCCGCTTACAAAATGGTCTTTGCGGTTTAAGAGTCTTGAATAGACAAATCCCTCAATAACGAACACCGCAAGCTCCATCCAGACAAAGTTGAAGATAAAGGCGGCGTGGCCGTATTTATAATTAATGAGGTTGAGAAGGACGTTCAGCAGGGTCTGGGTTGCTATATTGGTCAGCGCGATGACCCTAATCTGTCTTTTTACTTTCAGGCCAAACAGAACGGCGACAATCAGCTCAATGGCTATGGTCGCAACTATCCTGCAAAGCAGGGATATAGCTTCCCATTTGAAGTCATATGAACGCCTAACCCTCAGCCCCTCCCCCGAGGGCGAGACGGAATTTATGTCGAGCTTTGACGCGTCAACCGTATAGTAGCTGTCAAAGGCGTAGCGCTCGTAGCTCTCCGAGCTCACAACGAAGCGGTCGTATTCCGGAAAGTAAATGAGGATTTTGAATCTGCTCGGCGGATAGTAGGTCCATTTAAACACATCGTCGTCGGAGCAGTCGGATAAATACCCCAGAAAATAGTAGCCGTCTGCGTCTGAGTATGATTTAAACTTCTCCCAGATTTCCCTGCTTCCGTAGTATTCCTGGTATTCATTGCGGCTGCTGTAAGGACCGGTGCTTTCCTGTTCCGAAAGCAGCGTCACATAATAGCTTTCATTCTCAAGCCCCTTAAATTCCACAACAACGGAAGGCTTCGGGCCTATATCGGCAGAAGCCGTCGTATTAATAAAGGGAATAAGCAGCAAAAGTACAAGAACCGAGGCAAGAATTTGCTTTTTCACACTATCACCCCTGTGGTCGGCTTTGCGCTCCTAATGCCAGTTCTCCGACAGGCTAAGTTTAACAAAATTTAGAAATAATGCAATAAATATATGGTAATTACTGCCATGTGCTGCCGGCAAAAGTTTGCGCAAAAAGGCTTGCCGCCAATATAACGGCAAGCCTTTCTTTACGCTTATTTTTCCGCTTTCGCCTTGTCGGCGGTTATGAGACGCTTCAATGCCTCGACCGCGACGGTGATGACGGACTCTGTGTTGTGGTTTTCCTTTTCGTCCATTCCCGCGTTCCGGCGCTCCTGGTTCCAGACCGTGTGGAAAACCGCGCCGCAGCGCACATGCAGGGCCGCGGCCGCGACAAAGAGGGCCGCAGACTCCATTTCGCTCGCCAGAACGCCGAGCCTCTTCCAGGCTTCCCATTTGTAAAGGAGCTCGGAGGAGACGGGCATGCGTTTTGGCGCGTGCTGTCCGTAGAACGAGTCCTTGCACTGCACAACGCCCGCGTGCCAGTTGTAGCCTTGGGATTTTGCGGCCTCGACAAGCGCGCAGAGGACCTCGAAGTCCGCGACCGCCGGGTATTCTATCGGGGCGTACTCGCGGCTTGTCCCCTCGTGGCGTATAGCGCCCGTGGCCACGACGATATCCCCGGCCTTGACTTTCAGGTCTATGCCCCCGCAGGTCCCCACACGGATAAAGGTGTGGGCGCCCAGGGCGACAAGCTCCTCGAGGGCAATCGCCGCGGAGGGCCCGCCTATTCCGGTCGAGACGACCGAGACCTTTTCGCCGCAGAGGGTGCCAGTGTAAGTTGTAAACTCGCGGTTTTGGGCGACCTTGCTCGCATCCTCAAAGTGAGCCGCTATCGCCTCGCAGCGCCCGGGGTCTCCGGGAAGCAGGACGTAGCTTCCCACATCGTCCATCTTGCAGGCGATGTGGTACTGTACGGTTCTGTAATCCATCTTGCCCATATCGAATTAATAATTAGCGGCGTGAAGCTCGAAGTACGCCCTGGGATGCGCGCAGACCGGGCAGACTTCCGGAGCTTCCTTGCCGTAGTGGAGATGTCCGCAGTTGCGGCATTTCCAGACCACTTCTCCGTCCTTCTTGAAGACCTTGCCCTCTTCGATGTTCTGCAGCAGCTTGAGATAGCGCTCCTCGTGCGCCTTTTCAACCTTCGCGACACCCTCGAACTGCTCGGCGATGTCGAGGAAGCCTTCCTCGCGGGCAATCTCGGCAAATTCCTTGTACATCTTGCTCCACTCTTCGTGCTCGCCCGCAGCCGCGTCCTTGAGGTTCTCGGCAGTCGTGCCTATCCCGTGAATCAGCTTGAACCAGAGCTTTGCGTGCTCCTTCTCGTTTTCAGCGGTCTCCAGGAAGATGGCGGATATCTGCTCATAACCCTCCTTCTTTGCCTGGCTTGCGTAGTAGGTGTACTTTGTCCTTGCCTGCGCTTCCCCGGCAAAGGCATAGGCGAGATTGGCCTCTGTCTTGCTGCCTTTAAGTTCCGGCATGTTATATAACCTCCTTAACTAATCGTTTCGTTATATATTTCCAAAAATTATGAGATATATAAGTATTGTACTTTATATTAGCAATTATTGCAACGTTTTTTATGACATAAAAAACATAAATAAGCTAATAATAGAATTGCGCCAAGCCATTTACAAGCAAATACAGGAGGAAAATCATGAAGCGCATTTTTGCTTTTATGCTAGCCGCAATCATTCTTGCTGCCACCTTTTGCGGCTGCGCTGTGACAGCTACAAGAACGACCCCCTATCCGACAGCTAGACCGGACACCGATTACGATTTAACCCAACCTGGCCCGGGCTATGGCATGGACGAAAACGCACCCTATAACGGCAACGTGACTCCTAAGGGAACTCCAAGGGGAAACCTCGACACTACGCCGGTACGTTAAAAAAACGTCCGCAGCAGAGAGCTGCGGACGTTTTTCCATATGTAACTATATGATTCCCCTCATTGCAAGGATACTGAGCACGCATGTCGCGAGCAGGAACAGAGCGAAAATCATAAACCCGAGGTTCAGCTTTCTCCTGCCTGCCCCTGTCTCTGACGGGGGCAGGAGCGAGGCCTTGCGAAGGGCTGTGACAACCGGCTTATACAGCAGGATTGTGAGCGCCATGTTTATACCCGCCTTCAGAAGGTTAAACGGCAGGATGGCGGGAACAAGGATTTTGACAACCTCTGAACGGGAGACGCCCAAATAAAGCGGGGTAATCAGGTAATTCCAGAGCAGCATCGAGATGGTCATTAGCACTACTCCGGCAAAAAGGCCAATCGCCGCGCCCTTCATGCTGTGATTTTTCTTGTAAATGTAGGCCGCCGTGCAGGCAAAGGCGCAGGTTGATATGACGTTCATCAGGAATCCTATAAGCCCCGTGTCGCTTATCGTAAACATCTCGACCAGCGAGACGATAAGAGAAATTAAAAAGCCGGTAAAAGGCCCCATCATAAAGGCGCCGATAGTGATAATAACATCCTTCGGCTCATACTTCAAAAACATAACAACCGGAATTCTTACAAAAACCACAACTACATAGGCGATAGCGCAGAACATCGCTATAACGGCAATTTTTTTCGTGTCCAGACGCATAGTTCTTCCTCCCTGAAAATCAATTGCGCCCGAAAAGCATGGCTTCTCGGGCGCAACAATGCAAGCAAAGAAATATGCATCACATTAGCAGCGTCTTCTCCCATCCAGACTATAACTGTCGGTATCGGAATTCCACCGATTCCTGCGGTTGCCCGCTCGCAGACTGTAACTGCCGGTAAGGACTTTCACCTTGCCCCGAAGACATGCTTTATTCGGTTCTAGAGCATTATAACACAGTTTATTAAAAAATCAAGATGTTAGTTTTGACAAACATATGTTCGTCGTTGTATAATACTGGTAATTTATAGCGTATCAGCTATTTCGGCGCGGCCTTTGACCGTCAAATCCATTTTTGGAGGTGCGAAATGAGGCCCAACAAAAGCCGGGAGATTACCTGCTGTTTCACCGGTCACCGCAGTTCAAAGCTTCCCTGGGGCAGCAACCACGACGACAAGCGCTGCCTTGCGCTCAAGGAAAAACTGTACGACATTGTCGAGGCCCTCTACAAGGCGGGGATAAGGCATTTCATCTGCGGCATGGCCCTCGGCTGCGACATGTACTTCTGCGAGGCGGTTTTAAGGCTCCGGGAGGAGCATAGGGATGTGTCGCTGGAGGCGGCAATCCCCTGCGACGAGCAGACAAAGCTCTGGGGCAGGCGCGAGCGCAGCCGCTATAACTACCTTGTGCACCAGTGCGACTATGAGACCGTCATACAGCACGAGTACACCGACGACTGCATGCAGAAAAGAAACCGCTATATGGTCGACAACTCCTCCGTTCTGGTCGCGGTATACGACGGCGGCTACGGCGGGACGAAGCAGACGATAGATTACGCTGTCAAGCAGGGCTTGGAAATTATTGAAGTAAAGCCCTGAGCGTTGACATAAAGGTTTGAGCCAGAATATAATATGATTAGCAGCGGACTCTTATCATTAAGCAATACTTACATAGCATACATAATACGAAAGAGCGAACTGAACAGGCTTAGAGCCGGGCCGCTTACGTGGCAGCAGAGTTGATTTAGACGTCTGCGGGACAGTTGGTTTAGTCCCGCAGATTTTTTATACCTCGGGGCGGAAAGGAAGAGCAGATGACTAAGGACAGTAACGAAAAAAGAGCTTTAAAGGTGACCTGGGGCACTATAATAGTAAACATCCTGCTGACCGCTTTTAAATTTGCAGCGGGCCTTCTCGCCAGTTCCGCGGCGATGGTTTCCGACGCCGTCGAAGGCCTCACGGACATACTGAGCTCTCTCTTTGTGATTGTGGGCATCAGGGCATCGGCAAAAGAGAGGGACAGCGACCACCCCTACGGACACGAGCGGCTGGAGTGCGTCGCCGCTATTATCATGGCGGCGCTTATAGCAGCGACGGGAATTGGCATAGGCTACAAAGGGCTTGCGCTCATTGTCTCGGGCGGCCGCGAATCGATACCTGCCCCCGGCCTTCTCGCCCTCATTGCGGCGGCGGTAACCATCGCCGTAAAAGAAGCGATGTTCTGGTATGTCCGGGGCGCTGCGAAAAAGCTGGGCTCGCCTGCGCTCATGGCAAGCGCCTGGCACCACCGCTCCGACGCGCTCTCGTCGGTGGGCAGCTTTGCCGGAATACTAGGCGCGCGTCTGGCCTTCCCCGTTCTCGACCCCATCGCGGCGACGGTAATCTGCTTTTTCATTGTCAAGTCGGCCTACGACATATTCAAAGAAGCGATTGGCGGCATGACAGACCGCTCCTGCGACAGTGAGACGGTCGAGAAAATCAAAAGCCTTACCCTCGCCCAGGAAGGCGTCCTCGGCCTTGACGACATAAAGACGCGTCGTTTCGGTTCGAAAATCTATGTCGACATTGAAATCTCTGCCGACCCCGACTTAACGCTCGTCGACGCGCACGAGATATCCGAGAGAGTGCACCGCGAAATTGAACGCAGCTTCCCCAGCTGCAAGCACTGCATGGTGCATGTAAACCCGCACGCATATCCCGAGGATAAAAACAGCGGGGCTCCTGCCTCGGAGAATAGCTTCGAAGTTCGTCCTGACGAAGATAGTACAACCGCTTATTTCTAAAAGCGCCGGCAAGGCTTTAGCTGACTTTCCGGCGCTTTGTTAATTTATACATCTGCCTTCTGCAGACCTTGATTTAGGAGCTTTCCAGTTCGGGATTTAAGCTCCGCAGTCTGTCAGGATAAAAATTAATGAAAATTATCACAGGAATGGAAAAGCCTATATTTTTATGGTAAAATAAATTAATTCTAAGTGCGTCGAAGGGCGGGCCCTTCACAGCTCCGGTTCAAAAGCGCAGACTGTAAATATCGGAATGAGCTCATCAGCCTTCGCGGTGTACCTTGTAATCAATTGTTGTTACAGCCCTTTTACTCGAAAAGCAGAATGCAGGCTCTGAATCAGTATTTGGGAGGAGTTAAAATGGGAAGAGCAACACGGGAACTTCGCAAGGAACACGAGGCCATTCTCTTCGTATTGCAAATATTTGACAACATGCTGCAGTCTGGCGAGAGCGATTTGGAGGCTATGCTCCACTATTACGGCGAAGTCGCCTATTTCCTTAAGGTTTTCGTGGACAAATGCCACCACGGCAAGGAAGAAAACTATCTGTTCGAGGAACTTGTCAAAAAAGGAATCCCGAGCGAGGGCTGCCCTGTCGGTCTTATGCTCCGTGAACACGCCCGGGGCAGGGATTACATAGCGCAGATGAGCGGCGGCCTTGAAAGCGGGGATTTAGGCGCGTTTCGTAGCGCCGCGGTAAAATACCGCGATTTGATGCGCAGCCACATAGAGAAGGAAAACAATGTCCTTTTCGCAATGGCTGACAGGGTGCTCGGCGAAGCCGAGCAGAACCTGATTGCCGAAAAGTTTGAAGAGTATGAGGAAAAGGTCATCGGGCAGGGAGTTCACGACAAGCTGCACTCGATGATTGACATCTGGGCAGAGGCTTTTGGTGTGGAATAAACACATCAAAGTACATATAAACGCCTACTAAAGAAAGGAAGATGAATGATGAGAGCAAAAATCGATAGGAACGGCTGCATTTCCTGCGGAGTATGCGAATCAACCTGTCCGGAAGTCTTCAGGATAGCAGATGACGGGCTTGCGGAGGTTTACACAGACCCCATTCCCGAATCGGCGATTGAGACGGCAAAGGAAGCCCGGGACAACTGCCCGGTATCCGTTATCTCAATAGAAGAATAGACACGAAAGGAAAACAGCAGAAGAGCCCTTCCGAAGGAATCGGAAGGGCGCTTCATCTTTTGATTTAATCCCTCTGCCGCCCCCGCCGCTGAGGCGGGCGAGAAGGCCTCAGACTTAAGTCCGGAAAGCGTTTCAGTTTAGCCTTCAATACTTAGAACTTTATGGCCGGGTTTAAGGAAAGCAGGGCCGGCTCACTCCTCTTCCTCCGCTTCCCCGTTTTCAAATTCCTGCATTATCATGAACTGCTCGGTAGGAGCCGTGCCGTGCAGAAGCTGCATCTCCTGCCACTGGGCCTTGGTTATCAGAACCTGTCTCGGCTTTGAGCCTTCAAAGGGTCCGACTATCCTCAGCTCCTCCATCTGGTCCACAAGACGCGCGGCTCTAGAATAACCGAGTTTAAGCCTTCTCTGCAGCATCGAAACCGAGGCCTGTCCCGACTCGAGCACAATTTCGACCGCGGCGGGCAAGAGCTCGTCGTAGTCGCTATTGGCCTCGTCCAGCGCACCTCCCTCGGAGCTGCCGTTCTTCTTCTCCTCGGTCGCCTTCTCCATGTGCTGGATAATCTCGTCGGAGTACTCGGGAACGCCGCTCTTCTTCACGAATTCGACGACGGCCTCGACCTCTTCCTCGCTGATTAGCGCGCCCTGTATTCTAACGGGCTTACCCGCGCCCAGCGGGAAGTAGAGCATGTCGCCGCGCCCAATCAGCTTCTCGGCGCCGGGCATGTCGAGAATAATGCGGCTTTCAAGCTGGGATGCGACCGCGAAGGAGATGCGCGAGGGTATGTTCGCCTTCATAAGGCCGGTTATGACGTCCGCGGAGGGGCGCTGGGTCGCGATAATAAGGTGCATGCCGGCGGCGCGGGCCATCTGGGCAATGCGGCAGATGGACTCCTCGACTTCCTTTGCCGCGGCTATCATCAAATCGGCAAGCTCGTCTATCAGTATGACAATCTGCGGCAGCTTCTGTCTCTCCGGGTCCTTCTCGCAGTGCGCGTTGTATGTGGTTATGTTCTTCACGCCGACTTCTGAGAAGAGCCTGTAGCGCTTCATCATCTCGGTTACGGCCCACTGGAGGGCTCCCGCCGCCTTCCTCGGGTCGGTGACCACGGGAATGAGCAGGTGCGGGATGCCGTTGTAGACGCCGAGCTCTATCATCTTGGGGTCTATCATTATGAAGCGGACCTCGTCGGGATTTGACTTGTAGAGAAGGCTCACTATAATCGAGTTCATGCACACGGACTTGCCGCTTCCGGTCGTACCGGCAATCAGCAGGTGCGGCAGCTTCTCTATGTTGCCCACCACGCATTTGCCGCTTATATCCTTGCCAAGCGCGAAGGTCACCTTGGACTGGGCCTTCTGGAACTCGGCAGATTCGATAATCTCTCTTATGTACACGGTGCTGACGAGCTTGTTCGGCACCTCTATGCCGACTATGGATATCTTGTTCGGAATCGGCGCAATTCTTACGCCCGAGGCGCCGAGCGAGAGAGCTATGTCGTCGGCAAGGTTCGTGAGTTTATTAAGGCGCACGCCCTGCTCAAGCTCCACCTCGTAGCGGGTGACCGTAGGTCCTCTCGTTATGCTTGAAATCTTGGCGTTTATTCCGAAGTTGTGCATGGTCGCCTCGAGGCGGCGGGCGTTCATGCTCACTTCGTTTTCGGCAGAGCCGACGGTCACGTTCTTAGGCTCGGTGAGGAGCGTCAGCGGCGGGAACACATAATCGGAATCCGATGACGAGAGGTTCTGCTCTATGGTCTTCGCAACGGCCCTGTGCTCCGCCTCTATCTCTTCCTTTTTTGCCTTCGGGCTCTCGGAAGCCGCGGGCTCGGCTGCGGGCGAGGGCTTAGGCGCGGGCGGCGCGAAGGGCGCATCCGCCTCGGCCTCGAGGGCCTTGTCCGGGGTAGGCACGCCGGGCGTCTTGTTAAACAGGGTCGGCCTCTTCTTCTCAGGCTTTTCGGCCAGAGGCGGGTCGTCTACGGGTATGTCGATGACTGACCTTAAATCGGTCTCAACGGCCGCAGGTCTACGCTCATACTGATTTGCCTGGGGCCCGGCATCCACCTCGGGTCCGACGGGTACGGGCTTGGCCCTGTGTTTGGGACGGCTTCGGCTGTACTCGATAATACTCGACGGGGTAATGTGCAGCGCCGCCATGGACATTACCACTATCAGCGCCGCGACTACAATAAGGCTGCATATTTCGCCGAGCAGGCTCACAAGGCCGACGGCGCAGAGGCCGCTTATCACGCCTCCGCTTTTGAGCGCCGCGCCGTCCTCGTAGAGAAACCTGATTAAGCTGCTTGTCCAGGCGTAATCGATTTTGCAGAAGACAAGGTGCAGGAAAATTCCGACTACGGGCACAAGCAGAAGGGTGCAGCTTACGCGCAGCCTGACGGGGCGCCCCCTGTGGAAGCCCAGAATATATGCCGCTGCAAGAAGGCTTAGCGGGAGCACGAAGAAGCCCCAGCCGAAAAGCCCTGTGCCGACGTTGCGAATCAGCTTCAGAAACAGGGCTTCGCCGTCAAAATAGCCGAAAACGGCGCATATGCCAAGAAATAAGCATATCACCGCCCCGATTTCCCTGTGCCTCGAGGGTTTCTTATTCTGTTTACCGTTTATTCCGTTCTTCTTTGTTTGAGTTTTCTTTTGTTTTGCCATAACGCACTCCTTAGCGCCATCGCTAAATGATTATCGAAAGTATTATCACAAGCAGTCCTACCGCCCAGCAGTAGTAAGCAAAGCTGCCGAACCTGTCTTTTTGCGAAATCAGCTTCACAATCTTAATCGCAATAAGGCCGGAAACCATCGCGGCGGCAACGCCCGCAAGATACACGGGCAAGAGCGAGGTGTCTATGCCGGCCTGCAGAGCGTCCACGAGGCTAAGGATATTTGCCCCGAGAATTGCAGGTATCGACATTAAAAAGGAGAACTTGACCGCAAACTCGCGGTCGAAGCCCTGAAACAGACCCATTGATATGGTTGTTCCCGAGCGCGAGAGCCCCGGCACTATCGCAATTGCCTGCGCTATGCCTACAATCAGCGCGTTTAGAAACGTCGCATTCTTCTCGTTTTTCCTGCCCTTTACGACCCTGTCGGAAATAAAGAGCAGCAGCCCCGTAACGATGAGGGCAAAGCCGATAAAGGTTATGTCGTAGTAGAGCTTTTCCACATAATCCTTCACAAGCACGGCTATGAGCAAGGGGAGCGTCGCTACTATAAGTAAAAAGAGAAGTCTAATCGAGGCGCGCTGCCTTGTCATGTTCTCGCCCTCTTTCCTGCTGAAAAGCGAGAAAAAGGCCCTGATGATACCGGCTATGTCCTTGCGGTAGACTATGCATACGGATACAAGGGTGCCCATGTGCAGCAGAACATCGAAGAAAAGATGGTTCTGCTCCATGTTCTCCATGCCGAAAACGTTTTGAAATATTGAAAGGTGCCCCGAGCTCGATATAGGCAGAAACTCGGTGGCCCCCTGTACGAGTCCCAAGAAAACAGCAAACCAAAGCTTCAAGCGGTATACCCCCGTCCCAGATGGCTTCTACCCGATATATATTACTGGAAATTCAGAAAATACATTGTCGCTTGTTATCATATAGCTTATATTACCATGTTTCTTCTAAAAGGACAACAAAAAAGTAGGACGCGGCAGGGTTAAATCCCTGCCGCGTTTGAAGTTATCCCTAATCAGTTTGCTCCTTGCTGATTTTCGCTTTGCCTTTTATTTATCTCATCGTGCAGGTACTCGAGCACATCGGAGAGGCTGCCGAGCTGGTCAATAAGGCCGACTTCGACCGCCTCCTTTCCGTATATTACGCTCCCGACGTCCGCAGCGAGCTCGCCGGTGCGCAGCATGTACTCGATGAGCTTTTCCCTCTTGATTCTCGAGTTTTCGGTGATAAACTGCACTATCCTCTCTTGTATCTTGCTGAAATAGTTGAAGGTCTGGGGAACGCCGATGACCACTCCCGTAAGGCGCACCGGATGTATGGTCATGGCCGCCGACGGCGCTATAAAGGAGCGCTTGGCCGCAACCGCGAGCGGCACGCCTATGGAATGACCGCCCCCGAGGACCAGAGAGGCGGTCGGCTTCTTCATGCCGGCTATCATCTCCGCAATCGCGAGCCCCGCCTCTATGTCTCCGCCGACAGTGTTGAGCAGAATCAGCAGCGCGTCTATCTCCTCGCTCTCCTCGATTGCCGCAAGCTGAGGCAAGACATGCTCGTACTTCGTGGTCTTGTTGTTCTCGGGCAGAAGCTGGTGCCCCTCAATCTGTCCCACGATTGTAAGGCAGTGAATGTTGCCCCTAAAGCTCTTCACTGTCGAGGAACCCATATCGGTGATTTGCTCTTTGTCGTAAATCGTTTCCTGTTCTTTTTTCTCTTCGTTTTCTTCCACAAACAATCCCCCTGTCCGTTTTAGTATCGGCAGGGGGACTAAAATTTATGAAGAATTTAAGCAAATGAGAAAAAAGGATTTTTGAAAGGACACTTCTGCCGAGACAATCGGCGGTCACCATTCCAAACGACGCAAAATTTTAGGAGTTATGAATGTGCCGACAAAGATAAATACGCTGATTTAAGACCATTCCTAAATTTGTGTAAATCTCCGATATGATATAAAATAGTATGAACCATATTTATATTTGACACAAAGAATACAAAAGAAATGAGTACATTGGAGCGGATGGGAGGTCGGGCTTCGTGGATTATAAAATCTTAATTGTTGAGGATGAGCCGAAATTAAGAGAGATTTTAAGCGATTATTTTATCAACAAACAGGATAAGGTCCTTACAGCCAGTGACGGCGTTGAAGCACTCGAACTAATAGACGAGCAGGATTTCGACGCGGTGCTCCTGGACATCATGATGCCGGGGCTTGACGGCTTTTCGGTTTGCAGTGCAATCCGAAGGAAAAACGATATTCCCATCCTATTTCTGACCGCGCTCTCCGACGAGGACGACAAGCTCTACGGCTATGAGCTAGGCGCGGACGACTACATAACAAAGCCCTTCTCTCTGTCCGTCCTCTATGCCAAGGTCACGGCGCTTATAAAACGCAGCAGGGGGAATATGCTCCACGGCGACCGCCTTGAAGCAGGTAAGCTATCAATAAGACTCTCGTCGCACAAGGTCTACGCGGGGGGCAGGGAGGTTAAACTGACACCTAAAGAGTACGCTCTTTTGGAATGTCTGATGAAAAACAAAAACCTCGTCATGAGCCGCGAGCAGCTTCTCGTAAAATGCTGGGGCTACGATTATGAAGGAGACTCCCGCGCTGTAGACACGCATATCAAACGGCTCCGTGAGAAACTGGGAGAACACGCCGCCTGCATTAAGACGGTCATTAAGGCCGGCTACAAGCTGGAGGTCTAGCATGAAAAGGCTTAGAAACAGAAATCCAATACGCTCCATGACGGCGATTACCCTTCTGCTCTCCGCCGCGATACTTATCATTTGGGGCGTCTCGGTGTGCTGCATAACTCTTGTAACCGCGCAGGAACTTTGCAGGCAGTTTTATTACAGAAGTCTTAGTTTTGTGGACTACGCGGACATAGTGTTTAGCCACAATTATTCTGGCGAAAGCAGCGCATTTAACATAGAATCATATAAAGCCGACCCAACTGTTTTGGATTATCAAATGCTGGATACAATTCATAATACTCGCTACTACTCTCTTGTCGACCTTTATCCTAGATATATTGACACGAAGCTGATACGCGATATTTACTTTCCCGTGGAGACGGCCGTGATTTTTTATGATAAAAACGGTAAGATACTTCATAAAAACAGCAACTACATATACTTCAGATATGTCATGCAGGAGGATTGGGATGCCGGCCGCGAAGAAGAGGTAGATTCTCAATACGGCTATATCACCCTGGAGGAGGGCGGCGAGGACGACCCCTACGAACGCTTTCGAGGGATGTATGCGAGAACACGCAGCCTGCACGATATCCGGGTGCTGCGGATAACCGGGACGATTGACGGCGCCGAGGTTAAGCCCGTATCCATGTATTTTCTCACTGATACCATGGTTTGGTCGGCGCTGTCTCAGGATAGAGCTGACCGTTTCAGCGATGAGTATATCCTCGGTGATTCGGACAGCACATCATCAAGCTATCCAATTACTATTACTCCCAACACTGGGTATATCCTCAGCGAATTGGACCGAGCCGGGCTTCTTGAGTGGCAGCTTCAATTTGACAATACTAACAAGGTGGAGAGCTCAGATAATCTGGTAACCATCTATGCTTTTATTCCCCAGATTAACATTCATCAGGAAAAAGCCATCAAATATCAGGGCGAGACTTACTTAAGCCTTGCCGCTCTGACGGAGGCGCTTAATTTTCCGTCCTGGACGGATGTATCCAAATACGCAAGCGGCGGCCTTGAAGGCATGAGCGAATACAGCCTTTCCCGCATAATCCATTTCAGCGGCCTTACATACAGAGATTGGACGGGCTTCAGTTACGAAGCGGGCGAGGAGATGCCGGAGCCGGAGCTTATCATGGTGACCGCGATAGCAAGCTACCCGCTGCGCTCAGCCGTAAGCGGGCTGCGGAATGTCTACATCTGGACCGGAATACTTGCGATTTTGCTGGTGCTTAAACTGCGAAGCATAATAAAAAAGCGCCTTGTCCGGCCGCTTGGCGAAGTAAACGAATGCATGGCG
>Ga0134095_1000065_pt1 | contig 116660 bp, 78 predicted proteins | sample 6_2taG_FD_94449 | JGI IMG/M metagenome (GOLD analysis project Ga0134095, IMG submission 94449) | Switchgrass degrading microbial communities from high solid loading bioreactors in New Hampshire, USA - 6_20_20_110_A2 metaG | ecosystem: Engineered > Bioreactor > Semi-continuous > Anaerobic >... | reverse complement strand
TTTCAATGTATATTGTCGCCCTGGATATATCAGTATAGGTATATGTTCCTTCAAGCTTTATCCATCCGTCGGCAACACTGATTGGTTTTTCCTGAAGATTAGGCCAGTTTGTGGAAGAACCCCTTGTAATCTCCGCTGTCAGCTTCACGGTTGTAGTATCGCTGCCAGTACCGGTACTTATCAGCTTAACCCAGGCAACAGCTCTGTACGTACTGTTGTTGCGGATAAATTTTGTTACATCCAGCTGTGCTCCATGCCATGCGCTGGTTCTTCCGGTTACTTTCAGCGAATAAGACCCCCCGGGTGTATGATTTGCTTCATTTGTTACAGAGATTTTTGTACTGCTTCCCCTTCCGGTGAAGCCCTGTACGGTATTGTCCTCGAAATCTTTTGGTGCAATAACCAGACCTCTGAATGCATTCTCAAGATCTATACCGGCCTGATTAACTTCCAGTTGTGTAGCATCAGGGTTATCACGTACTGCTATTGCTGCATCAAGTGCTGCTTTGAAAGCTTCCCATGATTCAGCTGTATAGCCCTCTGCTGTAAACCTGCTCATGTCTGTGATCTGCCCAATTAATGGGTTTTTATCTGTTGGAAGCAACTCACCAACACCGGCATTATTCCGGGTATAATAATCAAAATAAATATGGAAATCAGTAGTATCATTGCCTCCGCCATTGCTGGCCGAAAGACCGGTTTTCACATTTGTGAAGTTCAGGGTAAAGTCAGATCCCAGTTTTGTAAATGTTTCACCATCTGTTGAATAATATGCCCTGTATACATTTCCATTTTTGCTTATTCTGAGCCAGATGGTATTTGAGTCTCCCACAATGTTCCCGTTAATACTGTTTGAAGAAACACTGCCGTTGACTTCTCTCAATACCTGGATTATAGTCCCGTTTGACTGGGCTTCCCAGTCCAGCTTAATATAGTTGTCCATATCCTGGTATGCCATAAGCGCACCTTGCTGATAAATAACACTTGGCCTTGCGGATGCCGTGAACTTTGTTTCAATGGTCCAGTCACCGGGTGAATCCTGCAGCAGGATGTTTCTCATATCCCGGCTGCTCCCGTATATATCACCTTTTCTTGTTGTAATTTTCAGGAATCCAGGCCGGTCGGACAAGCTCCATGTTTCAGGATCCTCATTTACCCAGTACCATGGTTCACTTAATTCGGAACTGTCAAAATCATCTCTTATATTGATATCCCTGATAAAGGTTACCTTGTAAACTGACTGTGCACCTCCGCTGCTGACAGTAATCGTTGCCTCACCGGGAATTCCAGTTGCCTGTACAATATCTACATCAGCATTACTGCTTACAGCTTCAGCCCTTACTTCGGGTACTGCAGCAACACCTTCCTGAACGCGTATTATATATTCATATACATTGGGCTCAAAGCTGCTTAACAGGTAATCATTTACTCTTATATTGCTCAATGCGGTATCGGCAACGAATTCAACGGTATAAACCGATTTCTTGTCTCCATAGGTTACCGTTATCGTAGCCTTTCCGGGAACTGAAACAGCCTGTTCAATGTTTACGCTGGCATTTGCGTCAAACGCTGCAACGGATATTTCAGGCAAGTTCCCGTTCGTTGGATAAGTAACAGTATAATTGAAAACATCGTGTTTAAAATCTGTAATATCTACCCCGTCAATTTTTATTGAGACAAGAGCGGTACACATTTCCTCGTAAAAATCATTTTGCAAAGCGGTAATCATTTCATTTACTTTTGCCTGGGTCAGGTTTTCATCTGTCAGGGCCTCTTTGACAAAATTAACCAGGTTTGCGTTGCTTCCTGCGTAATTCTTCAGAGCATTGCGCAGGCTTTCGCGATCAGGTTCGGGGGTCATTGACAGCAAATCACAGTAAAGTATATTTGAATCCTCGGCATATACAGCTAAAACAACTTTGGCGGTTCCTTCAGGTTCACTGTATATAAATGGTTCACTGTCACTTTCATGCCATTTTGCCACTTTTACCGAGACTGCCTGGAAAGAACTCAAAGCCAATGGTCCGCCTTCAAGTATCGATCCCACCAGTTTGTTGTTTTCCCAGTAGCAAGGATCACCTGCTTCACGGGCTGCCAGCGGTTCAGGCATATCCCTTCCGCCAATCACCGTCATGCTGCCAATTTGATTACCTTCTGAATCATAATAAACCAGCGCAGCTTTAACATCGCCCGGATTATCTGCAGCAACCTCATAAGTCAGGGGTCCGTTCTGCATGGACAGGAAATAACCCTCGAAACGATATCTCTCGCCTGCCTTCATTTTACCCGTAACATCCTGCCATATTCCATCGTACTGATCCTCGGCATTTATGCGGTTCGACAATTTTGCCGATGCTGCGTTGGCAGATGTACTGCTGTTCTTCAGGTAACGTGAATAACCGGTATATCTTTGGACTTCGCTTGATGCCAATACCGTACCTTCTGCATTAAGTTCAAACTTCCCTTTATTGTAACGGCCCTTGGACCAGTTCGCGGTGCTTGCGGAAGTGGCGGTTTCAAAGTCACCATTAACAATTATGTTTCCCGGAATTGACACGGTGGAGTTATTTCCGGCGGTACTCCAGTCTGAATCATTTGCGCCGAACAGGAACCGGTCAACAATGATATAATCCTCCGGCCCACCTGTCGCGGCCACAATATAAAGATCCTTATGGCCATTTGCATGCAAATCACCGGTGTCCACCATGTCCTGGTATTTTCCGTACGGGGCTTCCGCAGGTACAAGAATTTCCGCCACCAGTACACCGTTCGTCTTAATGTCATCAACACCGTTTACCTGCGTCCCTTTAGGCAAAACATAGGCAAGCAGGCTGCCACCATATCCTTCGGAGCGGGCTACTGCATCCAGGTACAGAAGGTGATAACGAACTACTCCGCCGTTTGCCGAACCATCGGCAAAATTAACGTTATGATATGCAAGATAATCACCATCTCCAAGAACAACGGCTTCGTTTTCACGGCCGGCCATACCTGCAGCATTTGCCTTCACATTATTGTCATTTCCTTCAGCCTCAAGACTGGAGAATATATCACGCTCACCGTCCAGGCCTTCATAACTTGCGTATGTGCCTTCAGACGGTACAATTGTAACAATACTGGCCGACGGAATATCAATCGTAAACTTGCCGTTTACCACGGGTATTGTACCAATCTTCTTCATATTTTCACTTGCCGAGGTGCGGAATACGGTTACACTGTTTGTACCTACAGGGAAGTTCTTAAGTGTGAACTCAAGAGGTTGAATACTGTCATCATTATTGGCATTTGTGACTGTTATTGAGAAATCACTGTTATCCGCACTCTTAAACCCGACAATATTTATATTTTTAGCAGGCTGACGGGTTACTTCAAAACGAACATCTCCCGGCTCCATAAAACGGGAGAAATGTCCTAAACCGTAAAAACGCTTGAATATACGGTAATATCCTATCAGTGTACTGGTACGTCCCGGATTTTGCTGTGAGTTATTGTTTACAAAGCGAATCAGGTCGGAACCGTCAACACCGTTGTTGTCCCACATGCTCCACCAGATATAGGCACTGAATCCGGGATTGCTGCAGAACATATTTGTAATCAGGTTTGAATATCTTACTGCGTCAAAAATATTCTGATTCCCGTACCTGTTGGTGTAAGCACCCGCAGAACCGTCTCCGGTATCCTGGTTCATGAATTCGGTTTGCCAGAGCTTATATCTTGTAAGATATTCCGGGTATCTTGAGGAATCAGTAGTATAATCCAACGGTCTTCTCGCAAAATCTCCTGAATGATACAGTTCTGTTTCATCTGTTCCGATTGACACCGTACCATAGAGGTGTGTTGTAAATACATCGAGATAGGGATTCTTATTAAGTGCATTATCAGGATCTGTTTCAGAAAAAACCTGTCCGCCCCTGCTTATGGACGCACTCAGATTGGTTCCGTCGGGTGCGCAGAGCTGAGGAACGAAATCTATTTCTTTTCCGTCAGGATTTTTTATGCCATAAAGCGCTCCTCCCGGTTCAACGGCTTTCTTCAAAGTCGGGCCTACATAATCATCTATTATTTCTTTAACATATTGAGCGCTTCCACCCTGGAGATCAACTTCATTGAACGGACAAATATGGGTTATCGGAATTCCAAACTGCTCCCATAAGCCCTTTATGTAATATACAAGATAATCGGCATATGCCTGGTAATATATTCTTATGGTTTTTCCGTTAATAACGGCAGTATCATCCCTGATTATCTTACCTGGTGTATAGTTTCTGCACATCCAGTAAGGAGCCGTCCACATGCAGGCATAAAACGTGTCCACCCCATATTTCATTGCCTGCTTCATCGTCCATATCTGGTCGATATCGAATATTTCTTTTCTTGTACGGGGGCCATCCTTAATTATAACCGGATCACCGGTTTCGTTGACCTCATTAATTGGCCCGCCGTCGTCATTTGGTATGGGTTTCTCCCAGGAATCATATTCCCATATAAAGTCTTTAAGGGGCACTAATGTACCCGGTTCATGTTCGGGTTCATTAGGCCATATACTGTCGGTGTTACCGTCGTAATAACGGTTGTATCCTGGCTTATATCCGTACTGACCTGTTGTCCCCATTGTCGGGATAGGATTTCCTCCAATATCATATCCCGGTTTATTTACATCCGCCAGTAAACCGGTAACAGGATTGAACCCGGGGCTTGTTGACGTACCTGTCGGGGCAATGCTGGCATTATCACCGATGATAACACGTACAATATCAAAGCCCACTCCCTTTTCATCATCAAACGCCAGGTCCAGCAGATGCTGAACAATGTCCTGATGCCCTGCCTCAGCAAGCTGCAGCATCATAAGAGAATCAGTAAAAGCAAATGCAGCACCAACACCATCCATCGTCTGATAGGTCGTATACCATTCAGCTGTTACAGAAGCGGCGGAATCTGCTGCATTAACCGGTGCGGAACATGGTACCGACAAAACAGCAAATACCACCGTCAGACTCAGGATGAATGCCTGTGCCTTTCGTAACAATGGTTTGTACATGATACTATTACCTCCTCTATATATAAATATTAAAAAATAATGCCAGATTATTTTATATATTTCTATTTCCAGTACACTTTTCTATCTGTCTGATAAAAAGTCAGTTTCTGAATAACCTCCAATCTCTTTCTGGCAGCATCACTTCCAAACAAGCCATTCAAGGAGCATTCACTGATTAATTATTCAATTGTTATACGGATTTCGTAAGTTTTACATAATATGAATAATATATACAGGCCTATACTTGTCTATATTTTATAAAATCATCCCATATAATACCATGCAATTACTCAATTATTTTTGTAATTATAATGATTCTGTAAAGATGTTTTTCCATATAATCTCATTGATAAAGTATTTCTGAGAATAGGAGGGGACCTGATAAACTGCCCACTTTCAGAATCTGACAGCCACCTGGTTATTATCGTGGAGTATCTCCTTCTGAAGTTCTGAAGAGAAAAATCATATAGCTTAACACATTACTGCCATATTGGTATTAAAATTTTACGGGGATAGGAAATACTTGCCCATCCCCGTCTTTTTCCGGAATATTCACCCACAAACCCCGCAAAAATAAGGTTTATCAGTAATTATTTTATGTTATGCAACCTGTACAACACAACAGCAGCTTCAGCTCTCGTTTTATTACCCCATGGGTATATCAGGTTTTTTGAACCTTATATTATTTCTGCAAGATAAGGTCCTTTTTGTCCCAAAGATCACCTGCCAGCCCATCCAGGATGGAGCCAACCGCCCATGGCATCAGGCAAAACCATGTAGTTGCAAGAGAACCGTCCTTATAGGTTTCATAAACCAACCCTTCGGAATGGCAGAATCGTTCAGACATCCATCCTTTTTTGCCAAAATCAAATTCACCGTCATAAGTATTGTGGTTCTGACAGCTCCATAAAACCGTATCTATTAAGCGGTCCCTCACATATTTGTCGTCGCTGTGTTCGGTATAGTATAACAGCTCCCCGATAATGTTGCTGGACATGGGATGTATATGCGGATTGGATACAGAGGTTACGCTGCCTCCGCAGCTTGACCAGCCAAGTTTTGACAGCGGAGGAAGTTTAATTGGAGAATTATAACAGAACTTAAATGTAAATTCATAGTTTATCGCATCTTTCATATGCTGAAGATATAACTTATCCCTAGTTATGGCATGGATATATCGAACTGCTTTTATATATGCGAGAATGCCCTCCGAATCTATTGCTTTGCATGTATCAAGCGGCGCTCCATAGCATTCCATATGGCTGACATAAGTATCATAATAATGTTGTTCACTGTGCTTTATGCTTTCCAGGTATGACATATCACCCGTCAGCCAACTGTAATATGCAACAGCCGCCAGACACCATGCACCGCTGAATGAATCATATTCAATACCAGCACCTGTCTTTTCAGAGAAAATATACGGGTATTCATAATCTGTATTTTTTGTTCTCTCAACTTTATCTATAATATTTTTGACAAAAATAAGCCATTCGCTGTGGATGCAGTTCATAAATCTTTTTTCAAACTCATAAGCTTTCAGAATATAAAACATGGCCTGCCCGCATATATAAGAGCTGTGTCCTGCTACGGGAAGTACATCAAACCACCAGCCGTTATTACTCCATACCCCGTCGTTGCAGGCATCAAAGGGCAAACCTGATTGAGGATTCATACAATTTTCAATGATATTGGCAATACAGGATAACGCCTGTTGCCTGATTAACTCATCACCAGTGCGGATAGCTGCCATGAGAAGCGGAACGGCCGCCGATAATCCATTTGTCCAGCTTAACGACAGAATTTTATTATACCGGTATCCATCGGTATCCCTATCCTCAAATACCTGTCCTGCGTAACTTAGTTCTTTTTCAATCCAGGCGTCCCTGCTGACTGCCCGCGACAAATCCATTACGGTTGTTGATATGTCGCTGGATAATCTGGGCGTTTGGTGAAAAAGGTAATACACCGTATGAATTGCTCTATTTATATCCAATTCCGAGGTGGCATCATAATCAAACACCTGCAGATATATTTCTGCTGCTTCTCCCTGTTCCAATTCAAAGCAATTATCTCCAAGCGGAGCCCTTTCTTTGATTCTGTATGCGTTAATAAACAACAGGGGTGCATTTTCATAACCTAATGTATAACCTATGGTTCCTTTGCTTATAGAACAAGAGTAGCCGCAATATTGGTAAAATTCTCCCTCAAGTTCTGGCATCCACTGCCGTTTCCTTCCATCACTCTTTATAAAATACGGGCTTGCACACAAACCCATGATTCTACCGCTATCAAACACAAGAGCTGCAGGGTGTGACAGTCGATCGCTTCTTATCATCCACCACGTAGACGAAGGAAGGGACGGATTTCCTTCTCTCAATCTCGGAAACTTGACCGGAACGTTCTGCGGTGCTTCACCACGGTTTCGCCCATACATGAATGCGGGCAGAAAAAAACGGGGATTCTTCTTTTGAAACGGTAACTCAATATGTATAATACCTCTCCATGCTGACTGATTCAAATTTTTAACCAGCATTTTGACCAGGTAAGGGGATTCAGGACCTCCATCCCCGTCTGTCACCCAGGTCTCCGCTTGCAGGCTGTGCTCCTCAACGGGAGAATATTCACTTGTTTTGTCTGCTATGTTTCTTGCAGTAATGATAAACTTTGTCATTTAGTTCACCCTTATAATTTAACTGTCAACCGAACTTCAATTCTAAAAACCAAATGGGATCTGCTTAGCCGCAGATCCCTTTTGACTATCCAATCATTATTATTTGTAGTATTTCTCATATAATGCTTTACGTTCGTCAATGATAGCCTGGCCGCCCGCATTCAGATATTCTTTATAGCCGGCTTCCCAAACAGCATCGAATTCCTCGGGTTTACAGGTAATTGCCTGAGCGAACAGAATATCGCGTTTTTCTTTAAGTACCTGGCCCATACCTGCTTCGGATTTGATTTCTCCAACGTTAAAATTCTTGGGTGCAAAACCGTCGTTCATTGCTGTATTAAACGCTTTTTGGATGAATCTGGCATCAACACCGGCGTATCCAAGAGCAAGTGATCTGGTGGTCAGGTCGGGATCTCCCAGATCCAGGCCATTAATGGTAATAGTGTAATCCAGGTTATTGACAGAGTTCATGATCTTATCCCCAGTTGCAGCAATGGTTTTAATTGCACCGTCGGGCATTACTTCATGGGTAACACCTTCTTCTCCAATCTGGAGGAATCTACGGTTCTCAAGCGTGGAAATCCAATCCAGGTACAGTAAAGAAGCTAAGGGTTCCTTGTTCGTTGAAGGGAAAAATACCTTACGATCTATGGATGAATAGGTAAGTTTTTTGTATTTGCCTGCATCATTGGGGAATGGATCAATTGCAATGTACGCAGCTTCTGGGCCAACCATTTTCTGCAAAGTTCCATGAATACCCTGATCACCGTCACGGTAAGGATTATCCCAGTTCTGCATCATGGAACCTACATAGCCTGCTTTCATCATGTTAGCTTCAGTTGTGTCGCCCTCTTTATAAAGATAGAAATCTTTCCAAATCAATCCAGCATTATACCATTCATTCAGTTTTCTGACACCTTCCTTTATACCCGGCCATGTTAATCCCCTGTCGTCAAAACCATATATGAAGAATTCCTCATCGGTGGTCGCATCGGGTACAAAAGATATCAATAAGTTGCTGGCTGTCCATCCAACATCAAATGAAAGGGAGAACGGAACTATCTTATCTGCATCAGCGCCAAGAAGTGTGGCAGCATTATTTTTGAACGCATACAGCATATTCTCGAATTCCTCGAGGGTTTTAGGTTCAGGAATATTCAGTTTCTTCAGCCAGTCCTCCCGAACGAACGTGTTTATTCTGGGAATTTGAGCCCTGATGGCTTCAATAGCCCAAACCGCACCTGTTGTGGGATCCTGGTTGTAGTAAATATTGTTATCGCCCAATAAATCCCATAAGTTAGTAAGCATTGGCTTATATTTTTCAAGAAGAGGAGCAAGATCAATTACACCGCCCATATTTGCGTATGCCTGAATTGTCGGATAACTGTATGTTACACAAATATCAGGAGCATCACCCGCAGCAAGCAGGTTGTTCAGGACATCGGTCTCTGTCCAGCGGGGTACAGGTACAAAAGTGACCTCTACATTATGATCCCTGAGCATTCCTTCTTTTATAAAGTCTGTGTAGAAGTTGTCTTCTGGCTTGCTTCCGCCGTCATTACTGCGATCATAAACCTCAACTGTAATTTTTCTTGTTTTAACAAATCTACCGTCTACAATTTCAGAATCATCTGCCGGTGCACTTGTTGTAGGTTTCGATGAATCGGGTGCTTTTGTAGGCTCGCTGGACGGGGCGCCCGTTGGGGCTGGACTGCATGCTGCCAAAAGTGACAAAAGCATGACACAAATAATTAGGAAAGACAATGTTTTTCTCATAATAATCCTCCTTAAACAGATTTTTATATTATGACACAACAGTGTCAAAATAACAGCATCAACCTTTTATAGAACCAAGAGTCACTCCCGTTATAAAGTATTTTTGCAACCATGGATAAACCAGAAGAATAGGAACGGTGGCAAACATTACTGTTGCCGCTTTAATACTGTCTGCAAGCCCGGGTTTGGTGAAACCTTCCTGCGTAGCGACCTCAATACTGGTAACATTATTTAGAATATTGTACAGCAATAACTGTATCGGCCAATATTCTCTTTTATTGTTCATAAACATCAATGCATCTGAAAAACCGTTCCACCGTCCGACCGCATAGAAAAGAGAAAGTGTCGCCAATACCGGAGTTGACAAAGGCAGATAAATGCTTATTAATATCCGTATAGGACCGGCGCCGTCTATCTCTGCGGATTCCCTCAAGCTTTCAGGAATTCCATAGAAAAAGCTGCGCATGATAATCATGTTGAATACACTCAGGCAATATGGAATAACGAGTACCGCCGGCTTGTTGAGTAAATTGAGATCTTTCAGCAGTAAATATAATGGGATTGTTCCCGCATTAAAATACATTGTAAAGAGAATCATAGCGTTTATGAAGCGCTTTCCCTTAAGGTTGTCATATGTAAGGGGATATGCGCAGATAATGGTCATTACCATTGACAGGCAAGTCCCAATAACGGTTATTATGGCAGTCCATGCCAGGGACCAGGTATATTTCGGATCCTCAAGAACCATCTTGTAGGAATCAAAATTCAATCCTTTAGGCCAAAGCAAAACCTCATTGCGAATCAGAGCTTCGGTGGAACTCAGAGAACGCGCCAAAACATTAAGCATCGGCAGCAGGCATGCCAAGATCAGCAGGAAACATAAAAAGGCTACAATCAAATCACCAATTTTTGAGCTGTTCGATTTAACCAAAGATAATACCCCCTTACCAGATCCCGCGCTCGCCGAATTTTTTAGCCAAAGCATTAGCAGCAAACAGGAAAATAACACACACAACAGACTGAAAAATACCTACCGCAGTTGTCAGAGAAAACTGCAACCCTTTTATGCCATAAGCATATACATATGTAGATATTACATTGGATACTTCCGTAACCAAATTATTACTCAGTGCATACGGACGATCAAACTCACTTCCCAGGATCCGTCCGAGACTTAAAATGAGCAGAGTTATTATTGTTGGCCTTAAGCCTGGCAATGTAACATGCCAGATTTTCCTGAAACGTCCTGCACCATCTATTTCAGCCGCTTCATATAGTTCAGGATTTATTCCTGTAATGGCGGCAAGATAAACAATTGTGTTCCAGCCGACACTTTGCCAGACTCCAAGAAATACATATGTCCATACCCAATGAACAGGGTCATTCAAAAAAGGAATAGGCTCAAAACCCAGACGGTTAAGTACGATGTTTACCAGCCCTGTTGTAGGAGTAAACAGCTGTTTGGCCAGACCCGAAATTATTATCCATGACAGAAAGTGAGGCATATAGGCAACAGTTTGAGTAAAGCGTTTAAATTTTTTATATGGAAGTTCATTTAGCAGAATGGCCAATATTATAGGAGCAGGGAATCCAACAATCAAATCAAGGAAATTCAACATTATTGTATTACGAAGCGCTAACAGGAAATCGCGGTTTGAAAAAGCCTTAATGAAGAATTCAAATCCATGGTTGTCCGCCAAAGGCATTTCCCACGGGCTCTGAACAATACTGTATTTTTTGAATGCAATTTGAATATACGTCATCGGTATGTATTTAAATATGATGAAATATGCAACGGGGAAAAGCAATAATAGATAAAGTGTCCAATAACGTTTTAAATATGTAATGTTTTTTTCCCACTTTTTCATTTTTATTAGATTTGACTGAGCAGTCAACACTGCTGCACCTCCTTTGTCTTTTACACAGGACTTGAAATGGGACAAACACCAACTAATCAGACAAAAAAATTCATCCTTATATCAGCTCCCTGTTTTTCTCTTATACAAGTTTGCTATTTTATAAAAATGATTTAATATAATTTTATCTATTTTGCACTAATAATCATATGTAAAAAACAAGTATAATTTGCAATTTTCATGGTTATCTAGGAAATGAATACATAAAAAATGGGGCTTGTCCCTTGATCAGTTTTCTGATTACCAAGACAGCCCTTCTCTTGATTGCCGCACATTATTTACAGTACAACAGTTAACTATTATCAATGATCCCGAAACGCGGGCATTCTCACCTTAATTTATACCGGCATCTTTATGCTTTGAGCAGAAGCAACCAGTCATTGTGCCCGAATTCTTTCACCGGAGGGGTAAGGACATTTTCCTTTGACAGGTTGACAAGCCCGAAATAATTCTTAACACCATCACTCGGATCAATCCAGTAAGCTTTATAGTCCTTGTCTGGACCGTTTCCCAATGTAAAGGTTTCGCCTGTGTATGAATAGACCACAATATTGTTCTCGTTCCCGAAAGCAACATTCCTGTATTCCTTTTCACCGTTGTTCAGAATTAATTCCTGTTTCTGTATGCAACTAAAATACTCAATTTCAAGAGCCAGGTCCTTTAAGATTTTCATCTGGCAGCCTCCCTTGTGAAGAAGCGCTTCCTGCCATGTAAATTTCGCGCCGAATTCCTTGGCATAACCTGTACCGTAGAACTGGAATATCGAATTATGTCCATAGGTATGACCGAATGCTCCCGATAACACCGACCAATACGCGTAACGCCTTACATGATGCGCCTGCCAGTACGGTTCTGAAGGATCGTGCAAACCCTGCGGAATCTGTTCATATGACGGTTCTCCGTCAATTACAGGCCGTTCAGGTGTTTTTTCATAATCGGCTATAACATATCTCCAGTTATCTTCGCCATACCATGGCTCTTTTTTCGCTGCTTCGTCCCATTGTCCCAGATTGATCTGGTCATATCGCCTGTGCCCTGACTGAAACATGTTGAAATCAAGCCAATCACAATCATTAAACCAATATGAAGAGGATGTCCTCCCGAACGGGTGATATCCTATCAGCCTGTCGGGGTTTAGTTCTTTCAGTCTTTTACCGAATGCGTTCCACAGATCGAACTCCAGTGAGCCGCGCCTGTCGCCACCCAGAATCCATATAATATTGGGACATCCCGTAAAGGTTCTGACCAGAAAATCAGCATATACCGCATAATTGTCCATATTTAAGAATTTTTCCTTTACAATTTTTCCCCAGACAGGAAGCAATGCCATATAGATTCCCTTTTCCTCGGCTATCCGGACAATACTCAGAACATGCTCCCAATAGGCTGCATTATCTTCGGCGATAACCTCCTTAACATCACAATCCTCTTTCTCCTGGTAACTTGTTTTCCCGTTTATGTCTTTTGGATTTATCAGCACCGCCTGAATTACGTTAAAGCCTTTCGCCCTTCTGTTCTCAAGGTAGATTTCAGCTTCATCGGTGCCAAGCCTTTGTAAAAGACTCCAGGCCGTATCCCCCAGCCAGAAAAAAGGTTGTGTTCCATTTACAAGATAGCGTTTGTTTTCAGATACTTTCAGTACCCCGTATTCCCAAGGTTTCATTTTATCCCCCCTGAATTTTGTATTTTGAATTGATTTACAGGATTAAAATAATCAATTCGGTTTACAGTTATAGAGATATTATTACTCCTAATATTTTAACCCAACTGCAGCTTTACGGGAATACTTGATTGCTAATTATATAAATTATACAAATAATACAATTACAGTTCAGAGGCACTGGTTTTCAATATTCAACTGCTGGTCCTGCTTCGGGTGTTATACGAACCTCTGAACAATAACATAATACAGCCGGTGTTTTTACACCGGCTGCATTAAATGTTTGTTTCAATATCCTTGCTAAAACGGTTTTCACGGGTGAAAACAAAAAGGACTGCAACTCCGCAGCCCTTTAAATTCATGCTAGATTCCATCGAAATCGTAGTATGCGTCTTTTACCTCGATTTTATATTCCCCGCTGTTTAAACTTTCCAGCAGTGTAGTCTGATATTTTTCGGTCTTAAAGGAATTCTCAACTGTATCTTTTAAAGCATCAAACGTATTGGTAATGCCTTCCAGCTTCATTACATGGAACCCATAATCGGTTCTTATAAGGCCTGTATCGCCAACAGCATGGGAGAATGTCCATTCTTCAAATTCCTCAACCATTTGGCCTTTCTTTACATCATACAGGCCGCCGTTTTCTTTCGAACCGTCATCTTCGCTGTATTTCCTGGCCAGTTCGGCAAAATCTTCTCCGTTGTTCACCCTGTCGAGAAGGCTCTGAGCTGTCTTTTTCTTTTCTTCCACAACTGAATCTTCGGCATCTTCTTCCACCTTGATCAGTATATGACGCACGGAATTGTAATCGAATGAATCTTTATTTTCCTCATAATAAGCCTTCAGTTCCTGTTCATCGACCTGCATGTCATTAAGAACTTTTTCATAATATTTCTGAGCCTTTACCATGTTTTTATAAATATTCTTAATCTGATCATATTTCACACCATAGTACTGCCTGCACAAAGTGTTTAAGGAAATATTGTTCTGCTGCGCGGTTTCTTTCAAAGAGGAATCAAATTCATTCCATGCCGTATCCAAATCCTCCTTGCTTACAGTAAAACCTTCCTTTGCAGCTTCCTGCAACAAATATTCAATTTCCGCCGCACTGCTCAATGCCTGCTGTTTTGCCATGTCAATAATGGTTTGCTCATCCATGTTTCCCAATAAACCCATTACATAGTAATAATAATACTGCTGGTAAGTCTGCGAGAAATAGTACGTAAACTCTGCGTTGCTGATTTTATTGTTTTTAACAACGGCAATATCCTTGGGCATCACAATATATACAACTGCTGAAGCCAATATCAGTGTAACAACTATGCACACGATAATAAAAATCTTTATATCTGTGGCCATCTTTTTCTTTTCATTCTTAGGCAAAATATCGACCCCCATATTTTAAATTAAAAATAGCACAACATGTACATTATATACGTAAATTTGATTTATTGCTAGCAAATATTTATTTTTTACACTCTGTTAATAAATATTTAAAACAGTTAAATTATCCAGTTTCCCAACATATGTTGATTATACCGTTCCGGCTTTATTCATCCAGGCTTATATCCCCCCGTTCTTTAAGCTCCGAAACAATCTGCTTATACAGCTTTTCGTCAATCTTATATTTGCGCCTGTAAATTAAATACCCTGCAACTATACAAATTAAAGGCAAAACGAACATCGACATCTCAAGGATCAGCATCCCTCTTTCGGTTACATCCGCCTTCGATTCTGCGCCGCTGATCCCCGAAATTATTACGGTTGCACCCACTATACCGCTGGCTATCGCCCCTCCTATTTTATTGATAAAGGGCTGCAGCGAAAGGGTAACGCTGTCGTTGCGTTTTCCCAGCTTCCACTGTCCATATTCTATGGTATCTGAAAGGAACATAAGCATCAGAAGCTGGATGAATGCCTGGCCGAGAAATACCAGTACACCGGCGGTACCGATGAATATCATGTTCATAGGCGCAAAGAAAAACAATATGTAGCCCAGAACAACAAGAACAGTCGAACCGGCATATAGCTTCTTTCTGTCGAAATGCCTGCTGAATAACGGGAATACCGCCAGGGCGATTACCTGTGTTACACCAAGTATCAAAGCAAAAATAGAATACATGCCCTCGTCGCCATAGGCATACTTAGAATAGTAAATACCAAAACTTGTTGTAGTGGTGTAGCCTATCATAAACAGTGCCATCGAAACAGTGGTAAACAGAAGCTGGTCATTATGGAAAATGGCCTTGAACATACCCTTCAGCGTTGTCGTATCCTCAACCTTGAAAACGCCTCTAAGTTCCTTGACGCCGAAAAGCGTTATGCTTTGGCCAAGCCACATGATTATTGTAACTGCAACCGAGAAAACAAAATATGCTTTTATCATGCTTCCGAAATAATTTCCCAAGGCCTGTGTTATCGGAACAATACCTACAACCACCGCAAAAAGGCCTATGTTTGCGCAGATACGGGCAAACGCCCCTATCTTCTCGCGTTCTTTCTGATCCATGCTCAATGACGGAAGCATTGACCAATAACCTATGTCATTGGCGGTGAAGCTTATATCCCAACAGAAATAAATAACTGCAAAATAGACAAGATACGGGGTTTCCCGAAGCCCGAAATCGGTATACATAAGAACTGTAAAAATCCCTGTCAACAACGCACCTACGGCTATCCAGGGTTTAAACTTGCCAAACCTGCTGTGCGTGTTGTCAACAATCACACCCATGATGGGATCATTTACAGCGTCAAAAATTCTTGCCACAAGCAAAATACCGGTAAGCCACCATAACGTTGAATCGGGATGCTGCATTATGTCGGTCAGGTAGAACATTAAATACATGCTTACCAGGGAATACAGCATATCCCTTCCTATTGTTCCAAGCCCGAAAGTAAACTGGTTGCGTTTTTGCATGGATTTCATACTGAAACCTCCTTTAAATATTTGCATCAGCATAAATTAACCCGGCATGCATTTAATCAGCCATTTATTTTCCTGATGATATAAAGGTTTGAACCAAAATCCCCCAGTAAGCGCGTATGGTTGTTGTAATGGGTTCCCATGAACTGGTTGTTAAGAATTATCCCCGACATCAGCATGTCTCCATATCCCGTATATTTCTCAACACAGTCTGTCAAACTGTAAAACCTGTTCGCAGTACGAAGCAAAAACCCTTCGGGATTCAATGTAAACGGCATTATATGCTTCACAAGCCCGCCAAACCGCTTTAAAAACAAGGTTTGTGGATATGTTTCGACTTCATATCCGACATCGGGCTCCAGCCCTGTTAACGGCAGAAAATCGAAGCTTTCACTCGGGGTTGCCAGAGTCTGAAAAAAGCCGGCCACCGCTTCAGTGCCGTCCTCAGACACGCATTCAAAGTGAACCTTGTTATCCTTTTGCGCCGGAAGCCTGTAAAAGCGCCCGTACTGAAAAGTTCTACGGTGTTTTTTATAAAAAGCCACCTGTTTCTTAATCTCCTTCTTTTCAACGGGGGATAAAAACCTGATATCCATTTCATAACCCATGCAGCCGAAGCACGATACATTGAACCTTGTGGAAAGCGGAGAGTTCCTGAGAGTCTGCTGGTGCGGAGCATCGGACACATGCGCTCCAATGGTTGACAGGGGATACAGGTATGACAACCCGCTTTGAATTTTCAACCTCTCCACGGGATCGGTATTGTCCGAAGCCCATATTTGCTGCGAATAGCAAAGCATTCCAAGGTCAAACCTGTTTCCGCCGCTGGAACAGCTTTCAACAAGTATATGCGGCCTTGGTCTGAATATCCTGCCAAGAATATCGTAAAGGCCCATTATGTACCTGTGGAAAAATTCTCCCTGGTTCCCGATGCATGGAGAGAAGGCATCACTGATATGGCGGTTCATATCCCATTTAACATAAACCGCACCGGTTTCATCGAGAATTTTACCTACATTTTCAACTATATAGTCCCTTACAACAGGGTTGCATAAATCCAGGACCAGTTGGTTTCGGCCGAATGTGGGTTCCTTTCCCGGGGTTTTCACAGCATATTCGGGATGGGCACGGTATAAATCGCTGTCGGGATTTATCATTTCGGGTTCTAACCATATACCGAACATTAAACCCGCTTTCCGTATCCTTTTTGCGAAACGGGCAAGGCCTTTGGGAAACTTTTTCCTGTTTACGGTATAATCTCCAAGCCCTGCGTTATCGTCATTTCTTTTTCCAAACCAGCCATCGTCAAGGACAAACAGCTCAATTCCGAGTTTTTTTGCCAGGCGCGCAAGATTTACAAGTTTTCTCTCGTTGTACTTAAAAAAAAACGATTCCCAGGTGTTTATAACAATGGGCCGTTCCTTCCCCTTCCAATCCCCCCGTACAACATTATTGTTTACAAAGTCATGAAAATTCCTGCTTGCACCGTTAAACCCGCAGCAGCTGAATGTCATTACAGCTTCCGGGGTTTCAAACGACTCATCTTTACTCAGCGTCCACTCAAAACAGTGGGGATTTATTCCCAGGTTAACCCGTACCAGCCTGTGATTTGACAGTTCCACTGCGCCATAATGGTTTCCGCTGTAAACAAGGTTAAAACCGTATACATACCCGTTCTGCTCGGTTGCATCCTTTTCAGCAAGCAAAAATCCCGGATTGTGGCGGTTGCTGCTTGAGCCTGTTGTTGATGAGTTGACATATATTCCGTATTTCAGGGGAACTTCATGCCGGTGTACCTCTTTAATCCAGCCGCCGTCAAAAGTTATCATCCTGAAGTTACGGTCGGGCATATCCAGCATCATGCTCATCAGGCGCCTTATTGTCAAAGGCCTTTCATTATGGTTTTGAAGTACCGTGCGACGGGTTATGACATTTGATTTTTCGTAGACGGTGTAATACACCAGGAGAATAACATCATTTGACTCATCCTTAAGCGTCAGTTCCAGGGTTGAGCATTCCGATTCGGTTCCGTATGCCGACGGCAGCGTTTCCATCGGCATGCAACCGTTGATTATCCTGTGAAATACATACCTGAAGTCACAGGTAAACGTTCCATCCGGCATTTTTATTTCAACGGGCGAATGGCGAAAATCCCCTCTCCCGATACCCGACCATTCGAGGCAAATATTATCAAGGCAATATGTAGTATCGGACGGGTCATAATAAACGCTGGAACCAACAGCGGCGGTACGTTTAAGTGCCAGTGCGTCAGGCGGCTGCTCTTTCAGCCTTGGCCCGTAATAAATATGCTCAGGATGTCCAAAAGGTGTTATTCGAAACCAATAACTTGTATTCTCGGTAGTTAACCGGAACAGTCCATCGCTAAATTCAATCACAGCCTCACTTCCCCGGGATATAAAGGCAGTCATGCCTTAATTATTACTGCTTCATAAGGATTTAAAACTCCATTGTAAAACGTTGTTTCATAATTTGACAAAAGTACTTCTCCGCTGAAGTTGAATTTCTGCCGTCCGGGTGAGAAATTAATGGCTATAACAAGGCTTTGCCCGTTATATGTGCGTTTGTAGGCAAAAACATGCCTTTTTATTTCAACAGCTTCGAAATCACCATATTTTAATATTTCGTTCCGGGAACGCAAGCCAATCATTTTCTTGTAGAAACTACGGATTGAGCCGGGATTGTTTACCTGTGACTTCATGTTAATGCGTTTATAATTCGGATTTACCGGAAGCCAAGGCGTTCCCGTTGTAAAACCGGCATTATGTTCATCACTCCATTGCATCGGTGTACGTGCATTGTCCCTCGTGGTTTTCTTTATCATGTTCCAGCGTATTTTTTCGGGGATATGGAATTTCTTTGCCAGCTTGTAAACATTGTGGGACTCAATATCCTTTATCTGGTCCAGGGATTTGAAATCAAAATTGGTCATGCCGATTTCCTGGCCCTGGTAGATAAACGGAGTCCCCTTCAGTGTAAGAAGGAGAACGCACAGCATTTTAGCAGACTCAGCCCAGTATTTTTTATCATCGCCAAACCGCGATACACTCCTTGGCTGGTCGTGGTTTTCAAGGTAGTTTGCATTCCATTCAAGGGCATTCTGCCACCGGGAAATAACCTTTCCAAACCTTCCGGCTTGGAATTTCCTCTTGAACCATTTTACATAAAACTGGTCAACCTCGACATGCTCGAAAGAAAAAATTGCATCAAGTTCTTTACGGCTTTCATCGCATAAATCCTTGCCCATCGGGGGTGTTACAAATACCGTTTCACCGACGGTAAAGCAATCATAGTGATCAAAAACTTCACGCCTTAAAGTGCGGAGAATTTCGTGAGTACCTTCCTGTGATATGTAATATTCGCTTCCTGTAAGAACCAGTTTCTTTTTTCCGTCTTCAAGCGATGATTTGTAAAGAAGATTAATAACATCACACCTGAAACCTGCAATACCTTTATCAAGCCAGAACCTGAGGATATTTTCAACTTCCTCCAGTACTTTCGGATTATAATAATTCAAATCGGGCTGCTTCCTGGAAAAAAGGTGAAGGTAATACTCACCGCTTTTTTCATCATATTCCCAGCAATCCTCGGCGAAAAAGCTTGTCCAGTTGTTCGGAGGTTTTCCGTTCTTTCCCGGCCGCCAGATGTAATAATCGCGGTAAGGACTTGATTTGTCCCTGCTTTGCCGGAACCACGGATGTTCATCGGAAGTGTGGTTGATGACAAGATCCATGATGATTTTAATATCCCGTTTACCGGCTTCGCTGATAAGCTGCTCCATGTCGGCCATGGTTCCGTACTCGGGATTAATGTCACAGTAATCGCTTATATCGTATCCAAAATCGGCATTTGGAGAAGGATAAACAGGGCTCAGCCATATGGCCCCGATACCCAAATCCTTTAGCTCGTCAAGATGACTGATGATTCCCGGAATATCCCCAATACCGTCACCATTGGTATCCTGAAAGCTTCTCGGGTAAATCTGGTAAAATACGCGTTCTTTCCACCATTTTTCCATTTAATCACCCGCTGATTAATACTTTCCGAAGTTCAGTGTAATATTGGCAAATACTGACTAATACCAGTTTATCCTATTTTATGTCTTACCGCAAGAATAATTAAATTGAAAAGCTTTTCATAGAATTCCCTGAGCTGAGAGCATTTTTTCCTATAACTAACAGCCTTCAAAAGACTTGATATTTTTTTCCCATCCCCTGGTGTTTTCATATATTTTTATAGTGACTTTAACTGCTTTACGACGGACAAAGCAGATGAGACCTGATTAACGGGGTATGAAATACAGCCGGTAATACTATCGTTTGCTGAATCAGCCCATTGACAAAGTAGTCAGTCCCGGCATATAATAAAAATATAAGAACAAAGGCGTTCATCAGATAATGCATTTTTGCATTATCCGGTGAGCGCCTTTTAATTTACACTCATGCAATTGTATTTCAGGAAATGCGTAAACCCTGTTTTGACAAGGCAGCTCAGGATCTTAAGGCTTTTGACAGGCACTTATATCAACATTTTAATGACCTTTTGCGGAACCGGTTTCAAATCCTTCGATGTGCAGGCTATTACCTGCCGGTGCGGCCGAAAGGAAGCCGGACAGAAAGATATATCAATGTGGTTGATTACTGCAGGATTTATGAATATTGCAGGCACATGGCAAATCAAAGTCTTATTCTATTTTAGTTTACAGGAGGGGAAGTATGATGAATTCAGCAATCAATAGGACCGTTTCATTGGGCAAACCGGTTACAACTCCATATCTCATTCCGGTAGAACACAAATCTACGCCACGTTGTATCAACGACCCGTTTATGATTAACGGTGAGTGCTATAAAGTCACAGCTATGTCGTTGGGATCTCCTCATGGTGTTGTGTTCACCGATGACATTGACAGCGTAGATGTTAAGAAAACAGGCTCAGCCCTTGGCACACACAGCCTGTTTCCGAAAAAGGCAAGTATGGTTTTTATCCAGGTGCTTGACAATGAGACTGTAAAAGCATGTCTATGGCACCGGGATAAAGGTGAAACCGCATATACTGCAGAAGCCGTTTGCGTAGCAGGTGTCGCAGCCATTATGCTTCATAGGATACTGACAGATAAAGCAAATGTATACATGGGCGGTAATAAGTTCCTGGTTGAATGGAACAGAGGGACAAACAACGTTTATTTAACCGGACCGGCTGATTTACTTGTTGTATGACATCAGCTTCCTGTAATTTTCCATATAATCATCCATTATTTTATATTATTTGCACAGGTTGTAGATTCCGTACATCCTGTCTATTTTTTGTCATCCCGCTTCTTTGGTTCAGGCCAGTCAATAAATGGCAATCGCAGGGATTTTACAGGAATTTCTTGAGTTGCTGAACATTATTTTCTTCAAATCTTAAAAGCCTCTCCATGAGATCTGTAATTTCCTTCTCCACTCCTTTATACTTTTTCAGATTTTTTATTGCATCAATAATGCCCATATTGCTTCCAATTATAAGCATTTCGGCAATATGGGATGATGATCTGTCGGTTAGTGTCTGCATATTTATCATCAGATATGTCCTTAGTTTCTCAAATGCGTTTATTCCTTTTTCATCATAGCCATGTTTGTTGAGAAGCGCCGATGCTTCATCGTGAATTTCCTGGTATTCTTCATATTGTGCCTTCAAATGCTTTCTGAATTCCTCATCTTCTGCTATATCAAGAAGCTGTTCAATGGTCCGTACTCCCATTTGTGAGTTCTGGTAAATAAAGTTAAGCATTTCAGCGTTTGCGTTCATTTTTTGCCCACCTTTCCTGTCCAAATTAATTAAGTCTGCTTCGAATAAAATAAATCCCTGTTGAAAGACTAAAGTACACCTGGACTTTTGACTTTTACAGTTCTTAACTTTCAAGGTGCTGCGTTCAACATAGAAAGCACCTGCAGTAAATATTATTTGAGAAAGACTGGACAGTTATGAAAGAATTTTTCACCAAATTCAGTTTTTTGATTTTTCTGATATGCTCGGTTTTCATAACGGCATATGTTCTTTTTATTCCACCCAGGCCCGGGGTTGCAGACCAGGGAGATTTCCAGCGTGTCATGATTGTCACCGGGCTTGTTGAAAAAAAGATGCCGGACAATGAAAGTGAGTTGCTCTATTTTAAATATGTAAAACCGGAATACATCATGACCCCGGTTAATCCGCTGAGGTTTTTCGGTATTATCCCTACAACCAGCATGATCTACCCTGTTACAGCGGCCAGGTTCCTGTGCAGGATGGCAGGTTTCGGTGTTTTTAGCACCGAGGTATTGGCAATTGTCTATGCCATTATGTATATCACTGCATTGACATTATGTATAAAATGGCATGGTTCAGTCAGTATTCCAATAATTTTCCCATTAACCATTTTATCGCTTTTTATACTGCTGGACGGCAATTATCTCGTATGGTTCAACAGCCTGTACGGCGAACCGATGATGATAACAGGGCTTGTACTGTTTTTGGCTTCAATCCTTAATATTTCGCGAAAAATACAATCGCTGAAAAGCAAAGACCTTCTGTTTGCCGTTATATCGGCTTTTCTTTTCCTTGGCTCAAAAATACAGTGCATAACTGCGCTTCCTTTTGTTGTTATTATCATTGCCAGGGTTTTCGCTCTCAAATATGGAACCGGAAAAGCCATTTACCCGAAAAAAGCCCTGATACCCATAGTTTTGCTTGTTTTCTATACATTGGGTTTCTTTAACCAGGTAAACAGCACCTGCGGTATTGATACCAGGTACAACTCGGTGTTCTACGGCATATTGAATGATTCGGACGATCCTGAAAGGGATCTGCGGATGCTGGGGCTCAAAACCGATATGGCGGTGGAAGCAGGCAAACATGCCTACCTGCCTGAAAACCAGTATGAGAAATACGCACCCCGGTCTCCTGTAACAATGGAAGAATTCAATCAAAAAATCAGCAATTTCAAAATAATATGGTTCTACCTGCAAAACCCCGAAAGGCTTGTCAAGGGCATGGAATATACTGCCTCGCAAAGCTTTCAAACTTCAAGTTCCCTTGGAAAATACAAAAAAACCGATATCGAGGAATATACGTACTTGTTTGAAAGGTTTACCTGCTGGTCTGATTTCAGGAGCAGATATCTGCCTAAAAAACTATGGTTCATTGTTTCCTTTTATGTTATTGTACTTGCAATTACAATATGCAAGTATTTTGAAGCAAAGGAAATTTCCTGCAGGCTCAGGATTGAACTGGTATTATTTATTGCGGCTATAGGAATTTTCCAGTTTCCCATGCCATACCTTGGCAACGGGAAAGCTGATACGGCAAAGCAGCTTTTCCTGTTCAATTTCACCTTTGATATACTGGTAATAATTCTCGCCGTATTCCTGTTGCAATCAACCGCAGGCTTTATTGAAGCGTTAAGAACCCGATTAAGAAAAACCGGTTAAACGAGCATGCGGCCAATATAGAAAACCCCCATTCGGGCATACTCCAAATGGGGATTTTTCAACCATGTTATGCTGTTTTAGTATACTTCCTTCCACTCGTCAATATTATCCTTGTCGAACCTGAACGGATCACCCAGCATGATTTCGGTTCCGTCCCCTGCTTTAATAACTGATTTTTCCCCGAGCCTTCCGGCTTCGAACTTTTCTCCCTCTTTGCCGGTAATCTTCCCTTCAACCAGCGCATGCGCGGCATAACCTGTCAAATAGCCTACGTCAATCGGGTTCCAGAGGTACATCCACTGACAGACGCCATTCTTTATGTATTCGGCCATCTCACTGGGCAAACCAAGCCCGGTCAGCTGAACCTGCCCCTGGAGCCCTTTATCTGTAAGAACCTTTCCGGCTGCTGCTATTCCAACCGTTGTCGGTGCTATTATACCTTTAAGATTTGGGAAAGACTTGAGCAATGCTTCGGTTTCGGACACGCTCTTGTCTCTCAAATCATCTCCATATGCAACCTTCACCAGGTTTATCTTTGAATACTTCGGATCCTTGAGTTCTTCCTTCATCCACTCTATCCATGTATTCTGGTTTGTTGCCTGGGATGTTGCGCTTAATATGGCGATATCGCCCTCTCCACCGATCATCTCGTAAATTGCCTGTATCTGTATGCGTCCGATTCTCTCGGGATCGGCCTGGTTTACATGAACTATACGGCTTTGTGCATTAACCGCGGAGTCAAAGGACAGTACCTTTATTCCCTGGTTCATCGCTTTTTGAAGGGCGGGCTGCAATGCATCGGGATCATTTGCTGCAACTGCAATTGCATCAACTTTCTGTGCAATTAATTCTTCAATCATCTGAATCTGTGCTTCTGCAGTAGGCTGATCTGGTGCCTTGACAATTGCTTCGCCGCCGAGTTCTTCAATAGCATTCTTGAAACCTTCAATCTGTTTTTCGTTAAATGGGTTACCGGTATTTTTCACTATGATTGCGTACTTCTTTTTACCCCCTCCACCGGTCTGGGCTGTTGGCTGTGCACAGGCTGCCATCATTGCAGTGATAAGCAGAATTGAAACAACTGCTGCAAAAATCTTACGCATTTCTCTCCCTCCTATAAAATTTTTGATTTTATATGAACAGTTAAAAACTGTTTCATATCGGCTTTACCAGTGTTTAAGGGTATGACAAACACACCCGGTATATCGGCGACATACCGAACATGACGACCACATTCCGTTAAAACCGGAGTTTACCGCTTTACCTTAAGACCGAACCTGCTGCGGACATTCGGAATAAGTACTGCAAATACAAGCAACAGGCCGATTATGATTAGTAAAACCTGTGAGGCTATGTTTATCAATCCAAGTCCATACCTGAGGAAACCTATGACAAACAATGCTAAAACCGCACCAACCATGCGTCCCTTTCCTCCCTGGGAACTCACTCCTCCCAGTACGACAGCGGCAATGACCTCCATCTCATATCCTGTTGCAACATTCGGTCTTACACTCCCCATTCGTGAAGTAAGGAACAAAGCAGCAACGGCAGACATCACACCCGTCAGCGTAAATATTATAAGTTTAATCTTGTCAACCTCGATACCCGAAAATCTGCTTGCAACAGCATTGTTTCCTATGGCATAAGCCCTCCTTCCGAAAGTGGTTTTGTGCAACACCAGCCCGAATACAACGGCGAAAAGCGTGAAAACAATAAGGCTGAATGGAATTCCGGCTATATACCCCCAGCCCAGGAATGTGTACCATGCCGGAAATTTGCCTGAGGCCTGATCTTCAAGAATTATATACGCTATACCACGGTAAATGATCATTGTGGAAAGGGTTACAATCATTGCCGAAAGCTCCTTGAACCTGACAATCAGAATACCGTTTATAAATCCGCAGAGTGTCCCGACAGCGAGGCAGATAACCATTGCCAGTGGCATCGGAACCCCGGCGTTATATAAAACGGCCATTATTACCGCCGATAATGCGACCGTTGATCCAACCGAAATATCAATTGCCCCCAGTATGATAACAAAAGTCATTGGCAGCACGATAAATGCCTTGTCAATGAATGTCATGGTGGCACTCAGTAAATTGCTGATATTAAGGTAATACGGAGATATCAGTGAATTAATTATGTTTATAAGTATGAAAATAAGGACAAGCATCCATTCCCACTGGAAAAAGAACTTCTTTATATTTAAACCCCTCGGATCTTCAACTTGCCTGGACATGCTTATATTTTCCTCCCCATAAGATTTTTACGGTCTACACTGCGTTTAACCAGTACGTTCACAATAATGGCAACCAGTATAATCAAACCCTGGATGGCTTTCTGCCAAAACGGCGAAATATTTATCAGGGGCAAAGCATTCTCCAGCATTCCAAACAATAAAGCTCCCAGGATCACACCCGATACTTTTCCTGAACCCCCGTCAATACTGACTCCGCCCAAAACGCACGCAGCTATTACGTTCATTTCATAGCCTGCGGCCGTATCCCCCTGGGCCGAAGCAAATTTTGATACCCACAATACTCCTGCAAGGCCGGACAGCGCACCCATTATTGTATAAACCATGAACAATATTTTCTCGTTATTAATGCCGCTTACCTTTGCAGATTCAGGGTTGCTCCCCACTGCATAAATCTTGCGCCCTGTCCGCGTATAATTTATAAAATAGAAAAAGATTATGTAAATGATAACTGCAATAAACACCAGGTTATTAATTCCGAGAATTTTTCCCGTTGCAATGGCCTTGAAGCTTACAGGCATCTGGTGGGCGCTTACCCATTTGCCGCCGCTGATTATATAAGTCAGGCCCCTGTAAGCATTCATCATTCCAAGGGTTGTAATGATGGGGAAAACTCCGCCCTTTGATATCAGGAGGCCGTTGATGGATCCACAGATTAATCCCACTACAGTTCCCAACAGAATTGCAAATAACGGACTTAAGTTTTGATTCGAGCTAACGGCAAGTGCCGATATCATGCCTGCCAGGGCTAATGAAGCACCAATGGAAAGGTCAATTCCCCTAGTTATTATAATCATCATCATCCCCACTGCGAGAATGCTTAAAATCGCAGTATTTGTAAGCATGTCATTGATATTTTCCAGTGTCAGGAACTTTGGATTTCTGAGCTGCACCATGGCGGACAGCAGGATAAGAAACACAAGCAAACCAAGTTCCCTGAACCGTGTTACACTTTTACCGTTAAGTATTCCCGACTTCACTTTCCGGGTCATATTTGTCCCCCTTTAATATTGGCAGCATCTTTAATCTGTTTTTGTACTCATGGATGCTTCAAGGATCATTTCGGATGTTGCCTTTTTCCCGTCAAAAATTGCTGTTACCCTTCCTTCACGCATAACAACAATCCTGTCGCACATACCGAGTATCTCAGGCATTTCAGAAGACACCATGACAATACCGTACCCCTGTTCGGCAAGATGATTCATTATTTCGTATATTGCCGCCTTGGCACCCACATCCACGCCCTTGGTCGGCTCATCAAGAATAATAACCTTCAACTCCGCGGTAAGGAGTTTTGCAATAATCACTTTTTGCTGGTTGCCGCCCGATAACGAACTTGTACGGACAAAAATGTCATTTGCCTTAACATTCAGTTTTCTGCTGTATTCTTCCGCAACTTTTTCCTCCTGTCTTGGATTCAGCCAGCCTTTATTTGAATATTTGCTTATCGTGGGCAGGGTTATGTTTTTTCCTATCTCCCAGTCAAGAATCAGCCCCTGCTTCTGCCTGTCTTCAGGAAGATATCCGATTCCCATCTCCATGGCCTGAAGCGGGCTGGTAATCTTTACTTCCTTACCTTCAAGATAAATTGCACCGCCGTCATACTCAATCATCCCGAAAATGGCCTGGCAGACCTCTGATCTTCCTGCACCGACCAAGCCCGTCAAACCAACGATTTCACCTTTATGTACGCTGAATGAAATGTCTGCGAAATACCCTGTTTTGCTTAAATTCTCAACGCGGAAAAGTTCTTCGCCGATAACAGCTCTTTTTTGAGGGAAGATTTGGCTTATTTCCCTTCCCACCATTGCATATATCAAATCATCACTGTTCAACCTGTCTTTATCCCAGGTTCCGATATATTTTCCGTCACGGAGGACGGTAACCCTGTCGGCTACCCTGAACATGTCTTCAAAACGATGTGAAATGAAAATGATTGAAGTGCCGTTTTCCTTAAGCCGGTCAATGATTTTGTAAAGCTGTTCGCTTTCTCTCCTGGTAAGAGCGGCCGTAGGCTCATCCATGATAATAATCCTGGCATCGGTTGATAAAGCCTTGGCTATTTCAACAATTTGCTGCTGCGCAACGCTCAATGCTCCCAGCTGAATCCTTGCATCAAAGTCCGCGCCCAGCGATTCAAGGTACTTTTCAGCTTCATCATGCATTTCGTTCCATAATAATGTCTTGGTGTACTTATTTATTTTTTCATGCCCGATGAAAATATTCTCTGTAACGCTTAAATCCGGGTATCCCGTACTGTGCTGGTATATTGCGGCAATACCCAGATTATAGGAGTCCCTTGGAGTTTTTATATCAACCTTTTGCCCGTCCAAGTAGATTTCGCCCTCGTCCAGTGAATATACTCCTGTGATAATCTTGATAAAGGTTGATTTTCCTGCTCCGTTTTCACCCATTATTACGTGGACCTCACCGGGCTTTAACCGGAAATCAACACCGTCCAATGCCCTTACCCCGGGAAATGATTTTGATATCCCTTTCATTTCAAGAATATATTCAGACATTGTACTACCATCCCGACAAATATGTTTCTTTTTTGTTTCTTTAATTTCGTTTATGTTTATTCATGTTTTATTATAAAACGAAAAGAAACTTCCGTCAATACTATTTTCCTCCCGAGGCATAGTATAGAATTTTTTCCTGGGTACATTCACCGCGCTGCAGTATTTTTTGAATCCTGCCATTAAACATTACTGCAATCCTGTCGCACATTCCGATGATTTCGGGGAAATCAGAAGAGATCATTATTATTGAAGAACCTGAAAGGACCAGCTCATTAATAATATTGTATATATCGACTTTCGAACTGATATCAATGCCCGCCGTAGGTTCATCGATGATAAGGATTCTAGCATTTGTAAAGAGCCATTTCGCGAAGATGACTTTTTTCTGCATTCCACCGCTCAGATTATCCACAATTTCCTTCTCAGATGCCTGTATTCCAAGCCTGTCTATAAAATCTCTCGCATAGTGGAACTCCATGCCGCTGTCAATCATACCCAGCCTTGAAACACGCAGCAGGTCTGTTATGGTAATATTTTTCGATATATCCATATTGTTTATCAGGCCTTCTCCCGTCCCGATACCCGTTACAAAGCACAACCCGTTTTTCTTGGCAATTTTCGGTGTGATGGCTTTTAATTTTTTCCCGTTTATTTCAATTACCCCGCTGTAACCGCCATCTATTCCAAACAACACCCTTGCCAGTGTGCTTCTGCCCGAGCCGCTCAGGCCTGTAATCCCGAACATCTCGCTCTTTCTCACGTCAAAGCTGACATCGAACAACCTGCCTTCCAGGTTTACGTTCTGAGCTTTAAATATGACAGGACCGGGTTTTACATTCAATTTCGGGTAGCGGTCATCAACTTCCTTGTCGGCCATGGCTTTGATAATAGTGTTTATATCAACCGATTCCACATCATCTGTCTGTACTATCCTGCCATCGCGGATTACCGTTACCCTGTCTGCAATCCGTTTGATTTCCTGTATCCTGTGTGATATGTAAACAACAGTTTTTCCAATGCTTTTAAGCTCCCTGATCACATTAAACAATATGTCTATTTCCTGTTCGGTCAGGGCGTTGGTAGGCTCATCCATGATTATTATTCTTGCATTCTGGGAGAGGGCTTTAATAATCTCCACGAATTTTTTCTGCCCTGCACTTAAGTTTTTAACGGGAGTGTGAGGATTTATATCAAGAGAAAACTGCTTCATATATTTCCGGGTTTCGGAATAAACACTGTCCCAGTCGATTAATCGAAGAAATTTGGGTGATTTCAGCGGTTCCCTGTTTATAAAAATGTTTTCGGCTATGCTTAAATCTGAAAACAGCCTTACTTCCTGGTATATCATCGCTATCCCCAGGTCCTGGCTTTGCTTCGGCGTTGAAATGCTGACTGCCCTGCCGTCTATCAGTATCTCGCCTTCATCGGCGGTAAACAAGCCTGCCAGTATTTTCATAAGGGTGGATTTTCCGGCCCCGTTTTCACCAACCAGCGCGTGGACTTCGCCCTGCTTTACAGAAAAACAACATTTATCAAGGACTTTATTCCCATTGAAGCTCTTCGTAATATTTCTCATTTCCAGAAAGTCGTTGTACACTGCCATTACCTCTTTCCTGACATTCAGCAAGAATGTTTATTCAAACTCATACGTGGTATAAAGCTTTATGTTGTTTTCAAAGAAAAATGCTTTATATTCACCAGGTATCTGCTTGTTGGTTATAATTTTTCCGGACATGGTGATATCACCAAGCCTGGCAAAAGCAGTATTGTTAAACTTGGTATAGTCGGCAACTATAATTATTTCATTTGATATCTTTTTTATCTCTTCGAGAACCCTTACTTCCTCATGGCTGTTAACCGTAAAGCCTGACTGGAAATGTATGCCCTTGACACTTATGAACGCCTTGTTTATAAACATATTTTTCATGGTCTGAAGGGCGAATTCGCCAACCAGTGTAAATGTCGAGGGAATCAGGTCACCACCGGTAATTATTGTCTTTATACCCGCACAATCCTTCAGCACGGCCCCTATCGATATATCATTCGTTACGACGGTCAGTTTCTTCTTTTTAAGGTTTTTCGCTATTTCAAGACATGTTACTCCCGGGCTGAGATATATCGCTTCATCGTTTTCTATCATCTGGGATGCAATTTTTCCAATAAGCTTCTTCTCCTCAAGTGTTTCATCCTCAACAACAGGTTGCTCGCTTTCGGGAGAAAAATCCTCTTTCAGCACCGCTCCTCCGTATATTTTTATCAGGTATCCTTCCTTTTCAAGCTTGTCCAAATCCCTCCGAATGGTAACTTCAGTAACTGCAAACCTTTGACTCAGCTCGTAAACATCAACCCTCTTCTCTTTAAGCAATATGTCTTTTATTTTGTTCTGCCGTTCTATTGCAAACATATTATGGCTCCTTCAAGTCAATTTATAAATTTTTGGACCGATTATTTTACACTATTATATCATATCATTGTTCTTTTATGTTTTTTGTTGATTAATTTTGTTCTTTACACAGCAACCTTTATTCTGAATAAAAATATTTCAGCCTATTGCTTTTCGGTGTTTTTTGAATTATTATCTAAAAATAAGCTGATTTCAGACACTTTTGGCATACTAAATGTTTTTATTTGGAGGTATTATGAATTTATATAAATACGACACCCATGTTCACACCTCGGAAACAAGCTACTGCGGCAAAGTTGACGCCACAACCCTTGTCCGCCTTTACAAAAAATCGGGTTACCATGGTGTTGTTATAACCGATCACTATACAAGAGAATATTTTGAAAAAATACCCGAACGCAGCTGGAGCAAAAAGGTTGACAGGTATTTGTCAGGTTATTATGCAGCTTTGGACGAAGGCAGGAAAACTGGATTGAAGGTGATTCTCGGGATTGAAATAAGGTTTGATGAAAACAGCAACGACTATCTTGTTTACGGTCTCGACCCGGACTTTCTATACCGGAATCCCATGCTTTACGAATTGAATATAAAGAGTTTCAGGCAATTTATAGAAAATACTCCGCTGCTTGTATACCAGGCCCATCCGTTCAGGGTTATGATAACGCCGGCCGATCCCGGGTGCTTGCACGGTGTTGAAGTGTTTAATGGAAATCCCAGGCATAATTCTTTTAATGACAAGGCTCTTGACTTTGCTGCCAGGTATAATCTTAAAATGCTGTCAGGATCAGATTTCCATCAGCTGCAGGACGCTGCCCGCGGCGGCGTTATTATCGGCGAAGCCCCGGAAAATTCCCTGGAATTTGCCGAACTTCTCAGGAATAATAAAATCGTGGAGTTGATTAAAAGCGAATAACAGTTCAGAGGCATTGGTGTTTTTTACTGATGCCTCTTATTGTTCGCTCTTCGGTCCAGCCATTGTATAAATCTGCACCAGATATAAATACCCATTCCTTCAAGCGCTACAAGCATATAAAACTTCCACATCATTATCACATGTGCTCCCGTGCCCGGTATTTTATAAAATCACTGAACCACAGAATGCCGCCGAAAATCAGCATACTGTTGACGAAGCTGGCCGTCAAACTCCAGTGGGGTGTTACAAGTATGCCTGCATGTTTCACCAGGGCCTCGAAAACCGTAAATCCAATGTTAAAGGCCAGCAGATGAAGGATTTGCAGGACCGGATTATCGGGGATGAATTGCATATACAGTATACCCATTGTAAGCGTTATTCCAAAAGTAAAAAAAGCAGATACATTCAATATCTCCAATCCCATATCCCGGAAATAATAAATATCCATTGTGCCGGCCAGCGAGTCCTGCCATAATTCCAGCAAACAGCTGATAACACCGCCCCATATGTTTTTACGGAGTGTCTTCGTGTCCACCAGAAAGAAAAATACAACCCAGCCGACAATAAATGTAAAAAACCATTTATTTGACAGTATATTGATTAGCATGTTAATCTCCCGTCTCTTAAAACAGTTTGGATTTTCATTGTTTCACACCATAAAAATACCTTATACGGTTACTCACGGAGCGATTAACCGAATACTCCCCGTAAGGTCCAAAATACCTATATGATACTTGTTTTATCTTTAAAAACAAAGTTGTTTTTTATCCATGCGAGAAACAGGAATAACAGAAACTGGCGGACAACAAAATACGGTTTGAACCTCAGATAATTTACCAGGCCGAATATGTCCAGCATATAATTAAATGCAATCAAAAACAATGCCCACCCAAGCGAAGCAAGCAGCTGGCAGCCCATTTTCCCCGGATGGAACCCGGCAATGAGAATACCTATATTGAATGCAATCCCTGTAAGAAATATATTAACCGAGTTTGAGACTAAAAACATGTCGGGAAGGTTTTCCGAAACAAGGTTATATTCGAACAATCCCAGTTTTGCTGCAAGGAGTGTTTCAGCCTGCATAAAAGCAGCCGACAGTATCCCTGCGTAAACATTTTTATTCATTTGCTTCCAATCTGCCAACAGTACCAAAAGAACAAAACTCACCAGAAAACTGAACAGCCATGGATTCATCTGCAAAATCTCCCCGGTTACCAAGTATACATTTAGTATTATGTCATACGTTAATTATATTAATACCGCCGGGGAGATGATTAAATTAAAAAAGGAGCTGAATTCATGCAAGCAAATAATTAATTTCATCTGCAAGGCTCATGTTTTCGGGCTCCCACTTTCTTTCCATCAAACCAGACTTTTCATATGGCATGTTCAGTTCATTTATGAATTGTAGGAAATTTTCGTCGAACCAGGGCGGCACCCATGCCCCTGATCTGCAAATATGTACGGCGGATACGGCAATTCGGGGTTTCAGGCTGTCAAGCTTTTCGTAACTGATGTTATAACGCATGTTCATGTGTCTGAAGTAGTCAGGGTTCTCTGTTGTGTACGGGCTGTAAAAAATGTTCGCGCTGTCAATGGATTTTTCTTTTAACAGCTTGCCAAGCCAGTTTGCGCAGTTCACTTCGAAGCTGAGCGATGCCGTGCCCCCGTATCCTAAATCCGAATGGGCGTCAAACAGATAAACAGAATCGGCTTTAATTTCCTTTGCAATTTTATATGAAAGTGAGTGAGAGTCTGAAACATAGACTTTGGCTTTGCCGGAAATTTTGAAATATTTCCTGATATTAGCCCAAAAAGACCTTACTTCAGGGCAAAGCCTGTATGATTTCCTTATATCCTTTCCTGACTGTTTTGAAATTATGAACCGTTTATACCATTCATCAATAAGGCTTCGCTTGTTCTCCAGGTATGAGCCCTGGTATTCGCTTTGCGTGAAAATAAAATAATCCCAATCAACAGACAATAAGCTTATCCCAATACCCTCACCTCTTTTTTCAAAACAATAACCGTTCAAAGTGAATCCCTTGGGATGTGCTCTTTATTGCAGCAACTGTGTAAATATATTATACCAAAAAATCATCAGGAAGGGTTTTTTACAGAAAAAACACTGGTGAATTTACCAGGGGAATTGGATAAAACATGCTGAATCACCTTTCAGCCTTCATTACCCAATTCCCCAGCTTAATCGACTAAAAATATACATTATCAGGATGGGGAAGAAAACGCCTGTCGCGATTCAATGCACTGATTGCTTCCATATCCTCATCAGAAAGATGGAAATCAAAAATCTGCGAATTTTCAATAATCCTGTCTTCATGAACAGATTTCGGGATAACGATTACCTCCCTTTGCAGGTGCCAGCGTAAAACAACCTGCGCCGGGGTTTTCCGGTATTTCTTCGCAATTTCTTCAATTTCGGCGGCTTCCTTAAGGCGCCCGCCCATAAGAGGGCTGTATGCTTCAACCTGGATTTTGTTCTTTTTGCAGAAATCAACCAGTTCATTCTGTGTCAGCCATGGATGCAGCTCAACCTGGTTGACTGCAGGAACAACATCGGTTTCATTCAATATATCTTCCAGGTGGTGAATAAGGAAATTGGATACGCCTATGGCACGAACAACCCCTTCCCTGTACAGCTTGATCATCGCTTTCCAGCTGTCGATGTATTTACCCTTTACAGGCCAATGAATCAGGAACAGATCGATATATTCAAGGCCAAGCCTTTTTCTGCTTTCTTCAAAAGCCTTCAATGTCGCGTCATAACCTTTTCTTTGCATGTTATTGGCCAGTTTTGTTGTTACAAAAATCTGTTCACGGGGAATTCCCGACTCTTTTATGGCTTTGCCCACTCCCTCTTCATTACCGTATACATCTGCCGTATCTATACTGGCATATCCTGCTTTCAGGGCGGTTTTTACGGCAAAGTCAATTTCTTCGGGTTTTGTAACCTTCCATACTCCCAAACCCAGCCATGGCATTTTCACTCCGTTATTCAGAGTGGCACAGTCTTTAATGCTGCTAATCATTTTAATTCACCCTTTCCGGAATATTATGACCTGCCTGCTGAAATTCACCTCATATGTAATTATATATCCATGCAAGTAAAATTCTAAACATTGCGTTACTGTTCTGAAGCTCATAATATCAGCAGGTGATTCGGGTTGTTCCGCCGACGGGTAACAACATTATTCATCCTTCAATTCACCCGAAGCAAATCCTTCATACCGGCGAAGGGCATCTTCGGCTATCTTTTTCATGGAAATCGTAATTGTATTTTTTATAAACGTAATTGTCATGTTAACATTCCCGGGCAGCATGTCAATTAAATATGAACGAAGGTGCAGCGTATTGTCATCCACCCACGCCGCAGAAGATATGCCCAGCTGGTTTATATCAGGATATATATGCTGTTTATTGCGGCCAATCCCAAAATCAATATGGTGACTGCCGGTTTCATTGGTATAATAAAATACACCTTCATTCTCATTTAAAAATTCCAGGCGGCACTCCGTGATTCCCATCTGGTTCGGTGCCAGTAAAAATCTTTTGCTGTTTATTTCACATGCGACCGGAGATGTTTTGGAACCTTCGACCGCTTTAACTTCCAGTTTTGAAAGCCTGTCTTCCAGTTCCTCCATGGCTGCGTGATCAGCAACAACGCCGGTGTTCTCTTTCAGATAAGGCAGGATATTGTTCCACAGGGCTGTGTAGATCCCATGTATGCCATAGGGTATACCCTGTGTATCGGCTATCGTGGTCAGTATAAAATCATAATCCGGAAGGCATATAGCAAGCTGACCTCCCATGCCGTACATGGCAAATCCGTTGTTCTTGCATCTCCAGAACTGGTAGCCGTATCCTTGCTGTTCATCAATACTGTACTGAAGGCTGGTATTTATCTGTTTCGATGTTGCCTCCCTGATATAATCCCCTGGAACTATTTGCTGTCCGTCATATACGCCGTCATTCATGCACATTAATGCAAACTTTGTCATGTCCCTCAAAGTGCAGATTAAACCCGAACCTCCCATGCTGATGCCCATTGGATCTGTCAGCCATTTAAATTCACCGGTGCACCCCAGTTTATCAAGAACTTTTATTTTAAGATATTCAAGAATGGGCATTCCGCTCAGACGTTCCACCAGCGCAGCCAGCACGTGGGATGCGGAAGTATCGTAAACAAAGCTTGTTCCGGGGTACCGTACGGGCTCAACATGGAAAAAGGTTTTAACCCAGTCATCACATTCCATTTGCCTATATGTAGTTAATTTATGCGGTGAAGCCATTTTAAGCATATCCCGTATTGTTGTCGCGGCAATATAAGGATGAACTCCATTTGCAGGCAGTTTATCGGGGAAATAGTCACATATCCTGTCACCTATCGATAATTTCCCTTCTTCCTGGAGAAGACCGACAGCAACCGAGGTAAAGCTTTTCGATATTGAAAACATTCTATGAGGGAAATCCGCGTGAAAAGGTGCATAATACCCTTCGGCAAATACCTTTCCGTACCTCATCATGATAAAGCCATGCATGCAAAGTCCTTCTTGTTCAAGCTCGTCAATAAAATTCAGAACTGCCCTTGAAGGTATTCCAACAGATTCGGGCGACACAACCGCCAGGTTTTTATCTTTTCTTTCCATCAAACAACCCCCCATCCAAAATCACAGGGGCTATATCGTGCCTGTTGCCGTAGGCCTCTCCCCTGTTTACCTGTCTGTTCCAATATAAAATTTGATACTTTTTTATTATACTATACCAAATGTTCTGTTTCCATAAATCCTTCTCAAAATAACACTTAAAACCGGTTTCTGATAATTTTTCATGAGTGCACTTTTTGCCAATAATGCCCTTGGTTTACGTATTTCCATTTGAAAGCTTTAATAGTAATTATTGACACCAGGTAAGCAATCCGGGCAAAATAATATCCAGGGAAGAAATGGCTGTAATTGCCGTGCGTGTTTACAGTTACTGCAGCGGTGAAAAACCGGAACAGATAATAACAACACATGGGATAAGGTTCAAAGGCATGGATAACGCATCGGAACGGGCAAGGAAATCCATTACACTGGCCGATGCACTTGGATTGATGAGCGTTTTCCCGGATAAAACCTTCAGACCTGGGAATTATACAAGCAGGGCGGAAGCCATTGTGGTTGTAAAACGTTTAATGAAGCTTCTTAAAGTCTTTTAACATTAATTCATAACCGTTCTGTTCATTCCAAAGGCGGGAAGGAAATTCTTTCCGCCTTGAATTTCCCATACGCTGGGTCTCGGACATATGCCCGGAAACCGGACATGCCATTAATCTGAATATCCATTATTTTACTTTTGTTTCTTCAAGAAATTGCTTACGATATTCCAGCGGCGTGATGCCTGTGTACTTCTTGAAATTCCTGATAAAACTGTTGGGATTTTCAAAACCTACCATTCTGCCGATTTCAACAACTCTTTTATCGGTTTTCAGAAGTGCCTCTTTTGCAGCTTCGATCTTTCTATGGTTCAGGTATTTAATCGGGGAAGTATGAAACCTTTTTATGAACTCCCTGCATATATGATACCTGCTCATATGGTATTTCCGCTCAAGAAGTTCCAATGTTATGTTATCCATGTATTTGCAGTCAAAGTCATGCTTGATTTCGTATATGCAATTGCATGTATCCGGATTGGCATCATGAAGCCTGCTTCTTTCAATCAGCAGCTCATAAAGTATTTCGCTTACGTACTTTGAATGAATCAGCGGTTTATCCCCGGAATCGGAGAGAAAGCCATACAGCATTTCAATCTTGTCCGGGATTGATGACCCGGGCAGAAAAGTATGCAAATTACCGGTATTGTCCATGAAGCTTTCATAAAAAAACCGGACAGGCGGGCCTGAAATGAAAAAAACTTTATATATCCATGGTGTTCTTTTTACCTCCGCCCTGTGCCACAGGTTGCAGTCGATAAATGCAACCGTCCCCTGCTCCATAATATAGCTTCGGTTGTCAGTTTCCAATAAACCTGCTCCGTTCTGCGTACATATAAAGCAGAATGAATCCAGTCCTGATAATTCATAAAAGGATGGATAAGACGCGCAGATATTGCCGTAAGCCTGGATAAAGGCAAGACTTTCGGCAATTTCATCCGGAACGGGAGGTGAGACAAGATTTCTTATTGATATTTTTAATGAAGCATTTGCAACAAGAGCGTCCAAAAGTGTTTTCTGAAAATTCATTTTTTTACCTCACAACACCAGTCTGCTCTCTTTTCTCAAATTGCTGATTCATCTATGAATGGTTTCAGTTTTTGCGCAGTTTAATTTTAGCATAAAAATCATGCTAACTCAAGTTAATTTTTTGGTGATTATTGGCTAATTTTTTCGATTTAAATTGCATGATATTAACGATTAATTATAATTTTTCACAGGTTTTATATCTGTTTCATACTTAGTTTAATACATTTTCTACAAATCAATCAATAATTAAATATAAAACGCAATAACAGATGATGAATAATTTAGCCTTTGTTATATAATTAAATTAAGCTAATTTCAAGCTAAAATATATATTATAGGAGGGAAAAGGATGAGAATCAAGAAGTTGTTAGCCATCTTGACTGCAGTGCTGATGATCGTCTCTTTAGCCGGCTGCGTTGCGGAAGACTCAAAAACATCCCATGGAAGCACAGGCACCACAGGTGGTACAAAGGTTACAGATCCGTCATCTCTTAAGGGCACAACAATAAGGGTATACACTCATATGGGGCAGAGAGTACTCGGCGAAGAAAAGAAAGACGAGCATGGAAATACATATCGCGATGTGGAAAATACAGCTTTCCTGAAATACCTTGCCGAAGATTTTACAAATGAAACCGGGATTAATGTTGAACTGATAGTTGTAACAAACGAGGAAGAGTTGAGGCCGTATTTCCAGGTTAAGGATGACATTGTAGACGTTTATACCTGTCCCAACTGGAGCCTCGAAGAATGGAAGGCATATGCGGAGCCCTATTGCACCCTTGAAGAAGGAATAGAATTATATGGCGAATATGCCAAAGCAATGCCGAATGTTGACGGGTATATTTACAGCATTATGCCGGGCAGGGCATATAACCAGGCAGTGGTTTACAATGAAGAAGTGATAAAAGCCGCCGGATATGATGAAATACCCGCTACATTGGAAGAATTCAACAACATGTGTGAAAAGATCAAGTCCATGGGCATTACGCCTATTTCACTGCACAGGGTTGAAAACTGGCCCCTGGCAACGGTACAGGACTTCGCGATATATGTTTCGGGGAACCCGACGGTGTTTGCCGAATGCCTGAAGACCGAAAATCCTTTCTCTGAAACCTCTCCGTTCGGAAAAACAATCAAAATATATACCGAATGGAAAGCAAGGGGCTTTTTCGAACCTGAAGTATATACCGATTTCGGCGTTGCGATGGACAGTGTTGCTTACGGCAAAGCTGCAATGATGCTGTTTGGTTCATGGGTGGTTCCCCAGATCCAGGGGCGCGTTCCTGACGGAAAGGATCCTTCCATAATCAAGTTTGCACCCGCTCCCGATTTCGGTGCCGGCAGGTATGTATTGGCAGCTCCTGCAGACAACTGGGCGATAAGTAAATTCTCAAAGAACAAGGAAGCAGCAAGAATGTTTATTGAATATATTGCAAATGACGCCGAATTTATTGCCAACAGCGGATTTATTGCCAATAAAAAGGGCGTCAAACCCATAGTTCCCGAGCTCTATTCGATTATTGATGAAATGGTGGCAGCAGGCAAATGCCAGGTTATTTTGCAGCCACCGAATGACGAGAATGCACTGAACAACCAGCGGGTACTGGAAGAAGCCGGGTTGTATGCGGATTACAAGTATGTCGGATTATTATTTGACGCTCTTGATGTAACCAAGCCAAATGACTGGACTGCGTACAACAAGCAGGTTGAAGTTCAGAACCAGCTCTATGCCAGGTATAAAAAAGAGCTTGGGGTTGAATGGAAAGATTAAAAAATGACAATGCCTCTTCCCCTGCCGAAGAGGCATTCCCTTCCCTCTTTTCATGAATGAAATTAACCAGGAGAGGAAGTAAAATGGTTAAAACAAGGAAAACCAAAATTTTCATATTTACATTTTTATTTATTCCGGTCATCCATTTGCTGGTTTTTTCTTATATTCCGATTATCACAAACATTTACCTGAGTTTTACGAATTATAACGGCGTAAATCCGCCTAAATGGGTTGGTTTGAGAAACTATGAACGTCTGTTCACCGATCCGCAGTATATAAAACTATTCAGGAACTGTTTATGGTACATGCTGGTGGCTGTACCACAGTTAATCTTTGCTTTTGTTCTGGCTGTTTTTGTTAACGGAAAGTTCAGGGGAATCAATTTTTTCAAAGGAATTCTGATTATTCCCTATTTATTGAACGGCGTGATTATTTCTACCATATTCATAATCTTTTTCAACAATTCAGGAACATTGAATTCGATACTAAGAGCAATCGGCCTGGGAGGGTTGGCTCAGCAATGGCTTCATAACCTGCGCCTGGTGAATCCCTCTATTGCTTCAATCAGTATCTGGAGATACTATGGCTTGAACTTCCTTATGTTTTTCGGCGGGCTCCAGGCAATTCCCGCAGAATTGTACGAAGCGGCGGCGATAGACGGCTGCACGAAGCTGCAGGAAATCCGCTATATATCCATTCCATCAATAGTACATATACTTTTTATTAATGTACTGTTAAGTATTTCAGGCTCAATCCAGGTATTTGAAATACCTTACATAATGATGAACGGGGCGAACGGAACCGCAACACCTGTCATCCAGATACAGCAAAGTGCATTTGCCGAAGGCAGGGTAGGTTTCGCAGCAGCCCTTTCCATTCTGGTGTTCATTATAGTTGTTATTGCAGTAAGTTTGCAAAAAGTTTTTGACAAAAGGGGGGATATTTCTCAATGATCAGGGAAAGCAGATTATACAGGGTGCTGCGCTATGCCTTTTTGATCATGGCATGCATATTCGTGATAGTACCGATCATTCCCCTGGTATTTATGGCATTCAAAACCGGTTCCGAGTATTCATCCACAAGTGTCCTGGTTCCCCCTCAAAACTGGTTAAACTTTTATAATTTCAAATACGCACTGCGGGTGGGAAACCTGGGGAAAGCACTGTTTAACACGGCTGTTATTCTTGCTGTATCCCTTTCCATTCAGCTGCTGCTTACGACCATGGTATCCTATGTTCTGCACCGCTTCGAATTCCGGGGCAGGAAAATTATTTACACATTATTTGCATTAACTATGTTCATACCCGTCGTAACAACACAGACCGTTGTATTCCAGATAGTTTACCGGATGGGTCTGGTGAATAAAATGCCGAGTGTCATTCTCCTTTATTCGGGTGTAAACATAGTGGGAATTTATATAATGTTCAACCAGCTTGGTTCAATTCCGAAAGAGCTTGATGAATCAGCCCTGATAGATGGAGCAAGTTACTACAGGATTTTCGGGAGCATCATACTTCCCCTTATGAAACCTGCATGCACAACCCTGTTGATAATCAACGGCATCGGGTACTATAACGATTTTTATATACCAAACCTTTATTTGAGAAAAAACATACAGACATTTACGGTAGCCCTGCACAAGTTCTTCGGGAACACCGCAACACCGTTTGAAATTGTAGCAGCTGCAATACTGCTCGGAATTGTTCCGATAATGATCGTTTTCCTGTTTTTGCAGAGATACATTTTCTATGGACTGGCCGGTGCTGTCAAGTCCTGATGGGAAAAACGGTCATATATTAACCGTACCAAAGGGTTTTATGGTAGTGCCTGCAAAATTTGGTTGAATAGATGAAGAAATTGCTCAGGCGATTTCAAAGCACCCTGAATAAAATCACAACTATAGGAAGGTAGATATGTATGAGCAGAATTAAAATGACAGGTCCTGTCGTAAAGAACATGCCCTGGCAGGATAAACCCAAAAACCTTGTCGGGGCTCCGGTTTGGAGGTATTCTGACAACCCGGTTGTTAAAAGGAATCCGATTGAAGGAGTGTCCCGGGTTTTCAACAGTGCGGTAATACCGTACAAGGACGGGTTTGTAGGCGTATTCAGAGGTGAAAAACTGGACGGCATCCCCCACATTTACCTGGGCTGGAGCAAAGACGCCATTCACTGGGAGTTCCGGGAGAAGGAAATCCAATTTGAAAATGAAGAGGGCAAACCTTTTATGCCGCTGTACGCATACGATCCCAGGGTCGTAAAAATAGAAGACACTTATTACATAATGTGGTGCCAGGATTTCTACGGCCCATCCATTGGCCTGGCTAAAACAACAGATTTTGAAAGATTTGTAAGGCTTGAAAATCCGTTTATTCCGTTCAACCGGAATGCAGTACTGTTTCCACGAAAAATAAACGGGATGTACAAGATGCTAAGCCGTCCCAGTGACACCGGCCATACCCCGTTTGGCGACATTTTTATAAGTGAAAGTCCCGACCTGGTATACTGGGGAAGGCACAGGCATGTAATGGGTACAACCAAAAACTGGTGGGAAGGTCTTAAAATAGGTTCGGGTGCAGCACCTATTGAGACATCGGAAGGATGGCTTCTGTTCTACCATGGCGTATGCCACACATGCAGCGGGTATGTTTACAGCATGGGCGGAGCGATACTGGATCTTGAAAATCCATCCATTGTCAAATACAGAAGCCGGAACTTCCTTCTGACACCCGAGGAGTGGTATGAAGAACGCGGGTTTGTGCCGAATGTATGCTTCCCCTGTGCGACAATTCATGATTCCGATACAGGCAGGATCGCTATTTTCTACGGAGCGGCCGATACTTATGTTGCATTGGCGTTCACAACCCTGGACGAAATTGTGGAATACATTAAAGAGCACAGTTCGGTAACAGAGACCGACACCGAAGCAGGTATCAGGTAAAGCATCCAACTGCTGATCCTGCTTCGGATGTTCTGCCTCCGCGAACAACAAAGCACATACTTTTGTACACGCTGCCGCTGAACAGTAACGGTAAAATTAATATCCCGGGAGGTAACTTAATTATTGGTTGAAAATTGAAGATATAACGGTTAAAATAAATTAATAAATTGTTAATTTTACTTAAAATCACGAGGTATTAAACATGACAAAAAAGGTAACATTGTCGGATATTGCAAAAATACTTAATGTGAGCAATGTGACCGTTTCAAAAGCCCTGTCAGGTCAGAAGGGTGTCAGCGATGAAATGCGTGAAAAAATCAGGGCCCTTGCTGACCAACTGGGCTATAGGCAACCCTCATCGAAAAACAGGAATAATAAGGACAGGAGCAAAAATATAGGGATTATTGTTCCAGGCAGGTATTTTGAGATATATAACTCCTTCTACTGGCTCATGTACCAGGAAGTGGCAAAGATGGCAATGCGGGAAAAATGCTTTACAATGCTTGAAGTAATCCAGCCCGAGGATGAGGAGAAACATGAGCTTCCGAAACTTATCCAGGAAAACAAGGTGGATGGAGTGATTTTACTGGGCCGCCCGAAAAACGGATACATTAAAAAAATCCGTGAGGACAGCATCCTGCCGATGGTTTGCCTGGACTTTTTTGATGACTTCAATAACTGCGATTCCGTAATCTCAGACGGTTTTTACGGAACATACATGCTGACGAATTACCTGTTCCGCATGGGCCACACTGACATCGCTTATGTCGGCACGTTGCTTTTTACAAGCAGCATAACCGACCGCTATCTCGGCTACTGCAAATCCTTGATGGAACATGGCCGGGAAATACGCAAGGAATGGGTTTTGGATGACCGTGACTGGGAAACCGGCGATGTATTAAGTTTTGAATTCAAACTGCCCGAAAAAATGCCGACTGCTTTTGTCTGTAATTGTGATCTTACAGCCAGCATCCTGATCAGGCATCTGGAAAAGAATAATTACAGGGTGCCTGAAGATATTTCGGTAGTAGGGTTTGATAACTTTTTATATCCCGGTTTATGTGACATCGGTATTACCACGTATGATGTCAATGTACAGGAAATGGCGCAGAAAAGCATCGGTATCCTGCTGGACAGGATAAATCACGTGAAAATAAAACCGGGAGTAAGAATAGTACAGGGCGAAATTGTTTACAAGGAAAGCGTAAAGCAAAGGTAAAATTGACGTTCCGGTACTTGATGAAGTGACAAGCAACATCGACAAAGAAAAAAAGCGCAATTTATATTCTTAACATGCCTATTCAAAATCACTATGACAAGATCATTTTTATTAGCTCCCATGATGATCTGCCAAAGAAATTCTCAAACATAGATGTCTGCAGAAAAAATACAGGGAAGGTAACCTTGTCTTCTGGTTCCTACGCCAATTCAAGACAACCGAATATACCTGTTTTTAATGATGAAGTTCTCCGATATGGAAGATAACTGCCTGAAAAAAACAGGGTCTTTCCCATGCTTTTTACCTTGTTCAGCTCATAAACAAAGAATATACTTGTTTTATATTGTAGCGTTTTATATAAGATATACGTCTAAATAGTGAAAAGCTCAATTGCTTTATAAGCGATATCCGGATATTGCAATTGGTATACAGGAGTGATACTGTGCAGTTATTTATGGTATTAAAGGCGGCAGTCAGATAGGAATTGGAGAGCACGACGACATACCCAAAACAGGTTCACTCTGGACTGTGTATCAGTTTCCTTCAGGCCTTTTCAGGAAGTGAAGACATTAAATAATACATTAATATCCGATGACGGGAATATCAGAAAAGCCGTGTTTGTTGAAGCAAAAGGACTTCCTTTGGAATATAAACGTTACACAATACCTGATATACTGATGATGAAATATAGTTCGGCCGGTGATTCAAAGATTGTTAATGATCATAAGGGTCAATATTATATTCTCAGAAAAACGCAAAATGAGTTAATTATAGAAACAATTAAGGAAATTGAAGAAATATATGTTTCTTATACGATTTATCTGCCCGATGGATTATATGGGGATACAAATTATGAGGATATCATTAATAATATCGATATCATAGAGTAATAATAATGTTCAGACAGCACCGTAAAAATCCCGGTGCTGTCTTTTTATGCAACAACACGGCCTGTTTGTTTTGTCAATCAGTGTATAAAGCGTAAAAGCTTTCGGGCAGAATAATTTGCCTGCTATTGTTTACTGGCCGGCGGCCGATTTGAACTTTGTCCATACCTTGGTATGAGCTTCCTCCGCCTCGGCGCCCACCATCTGGATCATCTCGGTATTGCCTGCAAAATCCGAAGGCAGTGTTAAAAATTCCTTGTATTCGTCACTTATATAGTCATCGGCGGCACGGTTCGTACTGTAATACCCGAGCCATTCAAAATACTGAGCGGCTATCCCGGGGCGAAGCAGGTAGTCCATGAATGCATATGCAGCTTCGGCATTGGGAGCATTCGATGGAATGAATGCTGCCATTATTCCGAAACCAATGCCTTCCGACGGGAAAACAATCTTAAGGTCCGGGTTTGCCATTTTAGCCATCGTAACCTGTGATGTGTACATTACGGCGGCAGCAATCTCTCCCGACAGCAAATCATCCTGCAGGTTATCATCCTTTATAACCCGGATGTTTGGAGCAAGCTCAAGCAATTTTTCACCGGCGGCTTCTATTTTTGAAATATCCTCGGTATTATAGCTTTCTCCCAGTACTTTAAGGGCCAGGCCGTTGATAACGCGGTAATTTGCAATTACCCCGACGCTGTCCCTGAGGGATGGATGGAACAAATCTGTATAACCCTTGATGTCTATGTCTACTTGTTCGGGGTCAAATACAATTGTCTGCACACCGGCACCAAACGGCACGGTGTATTCATCATTCGGATCATAGAACTGTCCCTGGTAAATCGGATTTATATTACTGTAATTCTTCAGTTTTGATTTATCGAGCTTCTGTGCAAGTCCCTCGGCAATAACGGTTTCAATTATGTAATCGTCGGCAATAACCAAGTCATAATCGCCGCCTTTGGCTGCCTGCAGTTTTGCCAGCATGGTTTCGTCGTAGTCAAAATTATTATAATTTATGGCATAACCGGTTTCCTTCGTAAACCCGTCAAGGATCTCCTGCGGGAACATGCCCTCCCATGTAAACAGCGTTAAAGTTCCACCCTTTGCCGGAGACTTTGATGTTTCTGCTGCTCCACAGCCTGCAAGAAGGCCCATCATAATGCATAACACAAGAATGATACCAGTTGTTTTTTTCATAACGACTCCTCCTCATTTAAACGTTTCTGATTATATTTTTTCCCAATATATGCCGAGATGGCACACATTACAATTGTAACACCCAGCATAAGGGTACATAAAGCATTTATCTTCGGCGTTACTCCAGTTTTCAGCTGGGTATAGATCTTCAGCGGCAAAGTGTTCGTGTTTACGCCGGTAACAAATATGCTGATTACCACATCATCAAAACTCATGGCAAAAGATAAAAGCATTCCGGAAATTATCCCGGGAAATATCAGCGGCAGCGTAATATCAAAAAAGGCCCGCATTTCACCCGCTCCAAGATCCCTGGCAGCTTCGGCAAGGCTTTTGTCCATTCCCGCCAATCTCGCCTTGACAATGATAAACACATAGGGTATGCAAAATGACGTATGGGCGATAACAAGCGTCATCATTCCGAACGGCAGTCCAATCAGGGAAAAGAATATCAAAAATACAATCCCGAGTATTATTTCGGGAATCATTAAAGGCAGCGTCGATATATACTCGATTATGCCGTTGCTGCGAAGCTTAACCCGTGTCATTCCAACAGCTCCCAGGGTTCCTATAACCGCGGCCGAAAAACTGCTTAGCACCGCCAGAATAACACTGTTTACCAATGCTTCAAGAATGGCCTTGTCACGAAACAGTTCCCTGTACCATTTCAATGAAAAGCCTTCCCATACCGAAGTGATCCTGCTTTCATTGAACGAATAAAAAACCACCAGGAGAATGGGCAGGTACATTATAACCGTTACAACGCCAAGAAACATATCCGGAAGCCTTGTTCTGTTCTTCATACCAGTCCCTCCAAATCCCTGACGTGTGTAATTCTCCTGTACAGATAAATCATCAGGCTTGTCAGTATCATCAGGACAACCGAAAGCGCTGCCGCAAAAGGCCAGTTATGCGCCTTCATCAGCTGCTCCTGTATCAGATTGCCCACAAGCACAACCTTGTTTCCCCCCAGGATGTCCGCTATAAAAAACAGTCCCATCGACGGAATAAAGGTCAGAACCACGCCCGACATGAGACCGGGCAGGGTCATTTTCAGAGTGATGGTTGTAAACGCCTGCCACCTGCCTGCACCAAGGTCCCTTGCAGCTTCAACAATACTCCAGTCCAGCTTTTCGGCGCTGGAGTAAACCGAAAAGATCATAAACGGCAGAAGGGCATACACCATACCAACCGCAACCGCCGGATATGTATACAGTAATTTAAGTGGCTCATTGATAATCCCTATTCCCATCAGTATCCTGTCAAGAACCCCATTTGCACGGAAAATAATAATCCACCCGTACAACCTCATTAATGAACTTATCCAGAACGGTATCATTATAAGCAACAGCATGCGCTTTTTCCATTTGTCGTTCAGTTTTGCCATGAAATATCCATACGGGTACCCGACTATAATATTGAACACCGTGGTAATTATCGCCAGCTTGAATGATTCAAAAAATGTTTTTAAGTATATCGGCTCCAGGATGTCCAGATAGTTTCGCAACGTAAACTCATTAACAACTCCCCATGTTTCGGCACGTGTCAAAAAGCTCAGTATAAACATGTAAATTAACGGACCTGTTATAAAAACAATCGTAAACAGGTAAAGCGGCAATAACGTCAGCACAGATATACCGGCAGTTTTCTTTTTTTTCCCCTTCATTGCATTCGTTCCCGCTGTGCAGCTCATTTTTATTCCTCCGTATCAACCAGGACTGCATTTTCAGGATTCCATTTCACCAGCACACGGTCACCCGGTTTCAGCTCCGAATTAATGCCATGCCTGGTTGCCACCAGCTCGCTGCCATCGCTCAGTGTAACCACTATCTGAAGCAGTCCTCCTGCAAAGCTTTTTTCCCTGACAACAGCCTTAAGTCCTTCATTCCCCTGTTCGACAGGCAACAGTCTTACCGATTCGCGCCGGACTGCAACGGTAACAGGCTTTTCAGGCGCAACAACACCATTATGTTTTACCCTGCCTGTACCGTTTTCTGTGGAAAACGTAATCAAATCATCATTCTGAAAAACAGCCTTTCCGTAAATGATATTGGCTGAACCAACGAATTTTGCCACATAGCTGGTCTTTGGCCGATCATAAATCTCTGCCGGGGTTCCGACCTGTTCAAATACACCTGCTCTCATTACAGCGATTCTGTCGGACATGTTCAGTGCTTCTTCCTGGTCGTGGGTAATATAAAGGAATGTAATACCAAGATGGTTCTGAAGCCTTTTAAGTTCGGTCTGCATCTGGCGGCGGAGCTGTAAATCCAGTGCGCCGAGCGGTTCATCCAACAGCAGTACTTTCGGCTGGTTAACCACTGCACGGGCTATTGCAACACGCTGCTGCTCACCGCCCGACAGTTCATGGGGCATTCTTTTGCCGTACCCTTTAAGCTGGACCAATTCAAGGGCTTCCTCCACCGTTCTTTTTATGGTTGCCTTGTCAACACGCTTAAGCTTCAGGCTGTAGCCAATGTTGGCTTCCACCGTCATATGCGGGAAAAGCGCATATTTCTGAAAAACAGTGTTTACACAACGCTTATTCGGTTCGTCATAGGTTACGTCACGGCCTTCGAGGATAACCCGCCCGCTGTCCGGGGTTTCAAGACCGGCAATAATCCGTAGTGTTGTGGTTTTTCCACATCCCGAAGAGCCAAGCAGGGTAATGAACTCCCCCTGATGAATTGACAGGTTGATTCCCTTTAAAACCTCGTTGCCCCCGAAGCTTTTTTTAATTTGGTCCAACTGCAGTATTATATTGTGATTCATTATGTAATGCACTTCCTATCTCTATCCTGAAATCCGGGCCAATAATTTCACCCTGTTCCTGACATATACATGCCCAGGACCTGTGAAAAGATTGTACTGTTCTTTTTCAATGTCCATCTGCGTGTCCCGCTTCGGAAATATAATCAAATGCTCCTGACCGGAGAATTTGATTATATGCTTTCGCGTATGGCGTCTTTATTGCATCACAAAACGCATAAGGCAGGCGCTGATGACTTGCATTTTTGCGCGCAATCCGCACAAGCGCTCATTGAACTGATTTCTTGAGCAACAAAGCACCTGCAGAAACACACGCTCCACGGTATGAAACAAATCCGACATTGCAGCATCCATATCCAGGGCCGCTTGGTTTCATACTCTCAATTTCCGGAATGCAGCGTGGCATTGAAGTGTGCTGCCATGCGCCGACAAAATCACCCGCTGTTATACTTGACCGCTGAACAGTAACCTCCTATTCATTGTCTGCCATCAGAACTCCCGGTAAAAATCATTTTTCATTTCGGACATTACCAGGTAACACTCTTTTCCATACAGCAACCGGGCTGGTATACTCCAGTTTACACCATAATAGAACTGATCGGCTATCAGTTCTCCATTGGCATAAATCTGGGCGGTATCGTACCGGAACGGCATTTCAACAAATCCTTCATCGCCTGTAACATAGATTTTCTTCCAAAAACGCCTGCGATAACCTCCAATATTAAGGAGCTTCTCATATTTCGGAACAAACGGCTCGTCAACGTCTTCGAAAACGACCTCTGCCTTATGGAAATCCCTGGTTACTTCAAATTTATCAAAGTGATCGCAGTTCCATTTATAATAGCTGTAACTGCCTTCCTGCACGGCATGGATATTGCCGTCAACTTCATATAAATCACATGAGCAGCCTATGTATAAACATCCCGACAGCTTTCGTGCATATACAGCCTCTTCCCGCGTAAGTGTTACTATCCTGATGCTATTAAAACTTACAACAGAACCAATACCGGCATTTGCTTCAACTACTTCTTTACCCTGGAATTTATAGAGCGGTTTTATCCCGTCAACAGCCATGAAGAAATATGTATCGTCAACCCTGCATAATGGCTGTGCTGTTGCATACTCAAGCCTGTTCCCCGATAAATCCATGTTAAACGGCATAAAAAAGCTCACTTTCCCTTTAACATCAATTGCGGGGAATTTAACCATGCCGGTGTCTATTACCGCATCGTAAATATCCCTGATTTCCGCCAGGCGCTGATAATGGTTGATAAAAACAAAACCCCCGTATCCGTCGGTCCTCATGCAATATCTAAGCGATTCCAGATCCCCGGGCTTTACCTTTTCGGTACTCAAAACAGTTTCCATGGGCGCTAAAATACTTCCAAAATCATTTACATACATATGAAGCAGATTCAAATACCTGTATTGCTCCCTTACCTCTCCGTAAGAACTTAACGCCGTTTGGAAGTCATAATTAAGAACAGGATAATCATTGGGATAACCTGTTTCTTTTGACTCGTTAAACGTTGAGAGCTTGCCGATTTTATTAATACCACCATGATACATGTAATAACCAACAAGATTATTTCCTGAGCCAAGCTTTACCAGGGACATGGCATATGCATCCAGGCCGGTGACAATAGGCCTCCTGTGATGGGTTGGCTGCAGGCCGGGACCCAGTTCGCACATTGCAAACGGATACCTTTCATAGGGCAATCTCCAGCCGCTTTCATCGGTATCATTTATAATATCCATCCCAACGGCATGATCATTCCTGGTCTTATCGAACACGTAATTATGCGACAACGGAAGTCTTTCAATACCATTTGCCCAAGGTGCCTCGGCATATGCGGAGAATACCGGCAAAACATCATCAACGGGGATTTTTGCCCCGTATTTGCTGTTCCAGCCCGTAACTGTGTACAAGGGCACATCAAAACCTACCTCAATGGCCAGCTTTTTAAGCGCCAGAAGGTGTTCGGCATTATCAACCAGCTCGTTTTCCAGCTGTATTCCGATTATATTTCCTCCGTCCTTATAAAACTTTCCCTTAACCTGTTCATATATTTTTTCGTACCATATACGGGCCTTTGCCATGTATCCATCATTATTATCTCGCAGCTTGTATGGTTTCTTCAGAAGCCAATCGGGGAAACCGCCGTTTCTGCACTCTCCGTGGCACCATGGTCCTAAACGGAGAATAACGTCGAGTCCGGCCCTTGTACAATCGTCAACAAATTTTCCGATATCGAGATCCCCCGAAAAGTCAAACTGCCCTTCTATTTCCTCGTGATATATCCAGAACAGATATGTACTTACAATGCCGATGCCTCCGGCCTTCATTTTGCATAATTCTTCATACCAGTCGTTTCTGCAGGCACGGGAAAAATGGTATTCTCCCATAACACCCAGCCAGGGTTTTCCGCCACGCTCGAGATACAGGCTTGTTACATCAATACGCTCACCTGAAGGATTTTCACCGCCGAGCTTCAGATGATTCCGCAGGATTGTGCTTTTTTCAAACGGCTCGAATTTGTATTCCATTGAGACCCATCCCCCTGATTAATTAATAATCAATACACCCTGTCAATGCGACGGGTACCGGTTTTCCTCCCAATTGTACATTATATCGTTTCACCGGGTTAATATAAAGATTTATTAACCTTTACCTCATTCTATATGAAAAAAAGATATGGTACAAGACCCGTCTTCGGGACACGGGAACAGGTACATCGTCCCAGAATTCTGATGATTGGTGAAGACCTGTCCACGTCCCGGTTCTTGCCCTGATTCAGGAACATATTATATAATTAAGGAAAAAGATGTATTGAAAGGGTTAAAAAGAAAATGGATATACGGGATGCAATTCTGAAAAGAAAATCTGTAAGAACATATAAAGAAGAACCTATTCCCCCGGAGATACGACAAAAACTCGGTAATTACATGGATACCGTGAAGGGTCCGTTCAATACGCACATGAGGTTCAGGATCATTGATATGAACAATGCAGATCCTGAAGCAAAATTGGGAACTTATGGAGTAATCAAAGGAGCAAAAACATTCATATGTGCAATAGTAAAAAAGGAAAAGCATATGGAAGAAGACCTTGGATATGCTTTCGAAAAAATAATTTTGTACGCAACATCCCTGGGTTTGGCAACATGCTGGCTTGGTGGTACCTTTAACAAGTCCGGGTTTGGAAAAGCCTCGGGTGCTGAAGATAATGAACTTGTTCCAATTGTAACTCCGATTGGTTATGAAAATGAGAAAAAGAGCATTATGGATTCCTTAACGGTGGCAATTGCCAAATCCACAAACCGAAAGGATTGGAGCGAATTATTCTTTGACGGGGACTTTTCAAACCCCCTGCAAAAAGAAGAAGCAGGCATATTCAGAGACTGTTTTGAAATGGTAAGAAGAGCGCCTTCGGCTTCCAACAGGCAGCCCTGGAGAATTGTCAGGGACGGGAATAACTTTCACTTTTATATATGCAGAAACAAAGGGTATGGGAAACTGTTCAACTATGACATACAAAAACTGGATGTGGGAATTGCCATGTGCCACTTTGATTTAACAGCACTGGAGTCGGGTATACAGGGAAAATGGACCGAAATGAATCCAGGCCTTACATGCGGCAGGGGTATGGACTACCTAACCAGTTATGTTGTTGAATAACATTGGAAAAGGAAAATAATATTTTGGACAGGGTACCTGTCCCCCTGTCTCAGGTTGAAAGAATTATTCTTGTTTCTGTGAGTGCTTTTTCCAGTATTCTTTTGCAGTCATTTATTCTTGTATGGTAACCCGATGTTTTTGTGGTGCTCTGGCGTATGACAATCACTTCTGCATTGTCGTCAACATCATACTCTATTGTAATACCCCTGGGTGCATTAATCCTGTTCGCGTGCCGAAGCAGGCCAAAACCCGGTCTTGCGGCAATAACGCAGTAAAAGTATGGATAACTTGCACCCTGCACTATATTTAAATTAATCTGTGCCTGAATGCCATAAAAATCATCGGGCATATTATCAAAAGTAACGGTAAACCTGCTGTCGGTCGGGATACTTATTCCCGTTCTGTCTTTTGCAAGCATGAGTGAAGGATTGAAATTTTCCCCTTCTTTTTTGATTGTCCGGAAATATGCTTCCAGTTGTTTTATAATATCCACTTTAACCCGCAAATTACCCTGCTTGAGTATCCTGCGTATTCCGCTGAACCATAACGGCAGGAGAAGAATTACCGCATCGGCTGTAACAATACGCCCTGTCAGGCGGTAAGAAAAACTTACTGCAGTCATCGCATACACAAATATCAATCCGAATACTGTAAGTAAAAATATCAGGAACCCGGTCGCATTACTGATATCAAGAAGGTCCCTGTCCCATTTTGCCGCCTTTTCATCCAGTTCCTCAATCCGGCTGATCCTGTCCATATCAACCTGGGTCCACCTGCTGTCGGGATTGAAGGTTTTAAGCCTTACGCGGCTGTCGTAGCCACGGACAAGGGTAACGGCGACTGCAAAAACCAAAAAGAGAGCTCCCGGCCAGACTCGCAAGGTTAAAGCCTGGATCATGAAACCTGCCGGAAGGAATAATAAAAACAGCATTATTCTATTGGAATAAGGAAGTTTTTTCAGTACATGAAACTTAATAATGTCCTGCTTCTCGGGGGGAGGAAATCCGGGAATGTGCAACCTGTTATTCATACAATACACCTTTCCTTTACAAGCCCCATTGATTCCCACTTGGAATTAAGTTCTTTTACACCATGAACATTGAAATAAAGCGGGCAAGCTCCCTGGCAGGCTGTAAAATGCCTGCATTTCCTGCATTCCTCAGGGGCTGACTCTTTTGCACGGATCCATTTGCAACGCTTGTTATTCCACACAGTCTCAAAACCATCATTTAAAAGGTTTCCAACAGGTTCGGACCAACTGGAGCAGGGAAGCAGATTTCCTTTCGGATCAACCGAAAGAAGTCCTTCACACGCACTGCATCCCCTGTTGCCAAAACCTTCGGCCAAAGGATTGAACAAGCATATCGGGGTGGGAGAATACCACATGAATTGTACACCGTGCTTTATGGCCTCAAGTTTGAGTTTTTTAACTATCTCCCCTATTTCACTGTATGTTACCGTCAAATCATCATCTCCGCCACGTCCTGCAGGTATTACGAGATTGGCTGAAAACCTTTCGGACCCGATGCTTTTGCAAAATGCAGGATACTCCATTATTTTATCTTTATTCAGCCTGCAAACCGTTATGTGCGGATGCACATGAACCCCGGCCTCACTCAATGCTTTAAGCCCGGCTACAGAAGCCACATGCGAACCGGGTACCCCTGTTATTGCATCATGCTCATGAGGATAAGCAGATTCAATACTGACCTGTGCAGACGATAGGCCTGCATGGGCAAGTTCTTTAGCCTTCTGCGGAGTTATCAGGGTTGCGTTTGTAATAAGATTGACCCGCATCCTGTTCTGCCTTGATGCATATCTTACCAGCTCGGGCAGGTCTCTGTATGTCGCTGGCTCCCCACCGGTAAATGAAACACTGGGAACTTCGGCTTCATACCTGATAATATCAAGTATCTTTTTAAATCCTTTCGTATCAAGCTGCTCCTGCGTTTTTTGCTGCTTACAGTCCCCGTAGCAAAACCTGCATTTTATGTTGCATGTATATGTCAGAGCCACCTCGGACAGCACGGGAAGTTCTATATATCCAATAGTGAATTCGGTCCTGTGAACAGCATCGGTCCGGTAGTTCTCACATACCTCGCTGTTCCACAGCCTGGAAAAATCCATAAAAAACCTCTCCAGTTGGGACTCAGTTTCAGAAGAATCGGGTCTTGCATTGATGAAATCGCAGACAGAACCACCGTCCAAAATATGCTTTATTATCCGTGCTCCCGAAGAATTAAGCTTAAAAGCTTCATTCGGCATGCGTATCAGAACATTATCCCGAAGGCGCATATATACGTAAGGCTTTATACTGTTTATGAACTCGTCAATCCAGGCTAATTTATGCTTTTTCATCTTGCACCTCCGCTGACGCATGCAGAGTGGCAGGCAGAATGGCATGCTGAATGGCAGGCCGAGTGACAAGCCGAATGACAGGCCGAGTGGCAGGCCGAATGACAGGCATCGTGGCACGCTGAATGGCATGCAAAGCGGCCTGAAGTTGAATCCAAGACAGATTTGAAAGTAATATTATCAGGATTCGCAGGAATGGATGCTTCATACCGTTTATAATGATTCCTGTACCTGCGGTGATTCATATGGTTGTGGTAGTAATACCAATAGATCCAGTAATTTGTATAATAATCTTCTTCGTAGTAATGTCTGTCCCTGTAGTATTTCTCTTCTTCCTCCCCGGGCTCGGGAATTTCTTCAAGAATACTTTCTGAAAGCTTATCCTGGTAATAATTCCGGGTGGCTTCTATATCGCAGTCATATGTCTTTTTTTGGACATTGTCGGTAAGCTCCTGCAGTATATTCTCAATCTCCTTCACGCTGAATTCCCCGTCGGCTGCAGCTTCGTACATCATGCGTTCATATACGTTCAACTCCGACAACGGTTTACCGTCAATTCTTCGCACACGAAGAGGATCGGGCGATATTTCCTCCAGGTAGCCCTGGTTAACAAGCTTTGATAAAATAACCGACAAAATGGTTTTGTACGGGACCCCCATAAAAAGAGCGGCTTCAAATTCATCCAAATCCTCGGCTATAAAGCCTTCCTTTCTGAAAGTAGCAATTTCAACCTTTGGTGGTTCCCAGTCGGTTCTTGCCCATTGCACCTGGTCCATGGTCTCATGTGCTTTTACCATGGAGCGGTGCTTTTTGCCGACAGCAAAAACCGTAATTAGAAATAAAAGGCACATAGCAACCACTAAACCCGTCCTGTCGGTACTTTCACGGTATTGGTCATACCTGCCGCTGTCCGAAGGCCTTTGATTATCAGGGCGGGTATTATTACCGCTGTCTGTGTTCCCGCCAAAAGAGGCGCTGCCGCCCGGCAATTGATTGAAAATATTCTCGGATATATACTGCTGAATTCTGAAATGATAATTTGAACCGGGATTATCTTTATGAAGCAGTACCTGTACCCTGTTTGCAGATTCAATTTCCGCCACGCGGTAGTCAATAAGGTATTCTTCATTCATCCATTCCTCGGTGGCGAAACCATTTTCAACCAGGAACTTCTCGGTTTCCTCCCTGGCAGGGCTTATGTTTCCGTATTCCAGCGGATAATTTATTGTAACGGTGTAATGGTCCATTGGTTCATCCCACTGAACCGGGGCCCAGTTAAAAACAACAAGCTTCTTCCCGTCTTCCGATGTTGTTCTGTTTATATATCCCGCCTGGGCCATATCCGCTGCAAACCGGAACTTGTACGTAAGGTATTCTCCGCCAAGGCGCTGATTATTGGAATTTATTATATCGTATTTCCCTCCGCCGAGATCAACTATGTCAATTCTATAAGATGTATTGTCGTCGGTTATGACATAGGCATATTCCTTGTCAAAAACAGGATTAATCCTGCCGAACCCCTCCATTGTAAATGCCAGCATTGTTTTTCCGGGTGCCAGGTTATACCGCACGGTGTACGATACAATGGCTTTGCCATCGGGAAACAGGATAACGTCGGTTTCAACAAAACCGAGACTGGCAATTTCCGAAGCATAAATATTGGTTGGTTGAATCAGCAAAACAACCAGTATCAACCAACCAAAGAATTGTTTTATAATTTTTCTTTTCATATGTCTCCTTTTTGCAGTACATACACTGCAATTACTTCAAAACTTGCAGAATCTTGTTCAAGGTGTTGTTTAAATGCCGGAGTACCTGTTGTTTATTAGTATAGAAGAACATTGTTTTCATGTCAATAAATAACAGTCATTAACGTCGGTCTGCGATATCAGCCGGTTACTGTTCAGAGATACCGGTTTGTGCGGGTACAGCAGCACAATCACTCCCAGAACAGGTAAACTGACTTCATTACCGGCTTTTAACAGTCTCGAGCAAAGCCTTTTCATAAACCTCCATTGTTTTCATGTCAAAACATACCATTGTCACATTGTCTATGCCGTCGTTTTCCTTCAAAAATCCGGCTATCTCGGTAATTGCAATTTTTGCCGCACGTTCCAAAGGAAAACGATAAGCCCCCGTACTGATCGACGGAAAAGCAATTGTTTTTATCCCATGCTCCACCGCCAGCCGCAATGAATTCCTGTAGCAGGATGCAAGCAGCCTGTCTTCATCATGACCACCGCCATTCCAGATCGGCCCCACGGTATGAATCACATATTTTGCAGGAAGCTTATATCCCTTTGTAATCTTCGCCTGCCCGGTTTCACAGCCGTTTAAACCGCGGCATTCCTCCAGAAGTTCAGGACCTGCCGCCCTGTGAATGGCGCCATCAACCCCTCCGCCGCCAAGCAGGGTTTTGTTTGCTGCATTAACGATTGCGTCTGTCTCAATTTTTGTAATATCACCCAGGACAATTTTTATACGTTCCATAAGCTTCTCTCCTTAACGCTGAAAGCCGTATATTGTAATGCATCAATGCTTATCTTTTATTCAAAGAACTTTTTGACTGGACTTTCCCCTGCCATCCGGTTTTTCCGGCCCTAAAGTAATCTATACCTGGTATATATAAATCAGTAACATGATCAGGTAAAAAATTACTCCGAAAAAATGACTTCCTCAGCACATTTTTTCAGGATTGGTATCAAACAGGAATCAATGGGCTCATCAAAATTACAGAAGGTATTATCCATAACACTTCTTCCCGAGAGCACCCTGTACCAAACCAGACCGAGCAAATATCTCCCAATGCCCAATGATGCATGGTATGTATCCCTGAAAAGATTTGTAATACCAAAAGACAGTGCCATCTGAAAACATTCGCCTCCTGGAATGATCCGTAAACCTCCCAGGTCGTCCGAAGCCTTTCGGTATGCCGCTTTTAAATCTGCAAACATATCTTTCTGATCCCGGTATCCCATTTGAACGGTAAGTTTTTCACTTCCCTGTTCATACGCCCATGTTTGGTGTATCACCTGCTCGGCATCCGGAGCATACTGCTTAACATATCGGGACAGGTTATGCAAAAAAGGTTGATAGGTGCTGTAATCGGTGCTTAGGTTGCTTACCTGCTGGAAAGTTACAAAATCCCATTCATCCGATTCCAGTGCTTTTTTTATTGATATCATCCTGCCTGTTTTTTCACCGTTTACTTCCAATTCATAGCCTGCAAGGTCATTTTCTGCGTTATACCAGTGTGTTTCCAGTGAACAACCTCCAATGTACAGATTGAATACCTTCAGGTATGAATTACCGGCTTCTGCAATCTGATGAAGATACCTGGTTGCATCCTGGGAAAAACTGTTGCCTATTGCTATAACTTTCATGTGATACCCCTCTGTCCCTTAATAAGTTATGTCCAATAATATAGACAGCATATTTATACCATAGTTATTCCGGTTATATTTTGCCTCTTATGAAAAATGTCCGTTCCTGCGTGGCTGCCTTCCTTCTTTCAATTTCAACAACATTAAAACCTTTTTCCGGGATTTATTATTCTTTGCCTGTCGCCATCCGGCCGGCTGCTGCCCCCGGTTCGTCAAACCGGGGTATTTTTCGCGAATACAGCGTAAACCAGACAAACATCATCGCACCCCGAAGCATGGCTGAAACAGTGATGCCTGTCCACAACCCGTTCAAACCCATCCATTGGGCGAAGAGCCAACATAAAAACGGCCGGATAACGTTTGATGCTATACTGCACAGGCTTGGCGGCAAGGTTTGGCCCATACCCCTGAAAGTGCCGGAACATGCACCCTCAAGTGCCATAAAAAGCTGGCATGCAGCGAGTATACGCAGGTAAACTGTTCCCATATCCAGGATTTCAGGGGGCTCGCGCAGAAATAGTGAGAAAAAGAACCGACCGCCGAATATCAGCAATAAAGTCACCAGTCCTTCCCATATCAATAAGGACGCAAGCGAAATATGATACCCTTTTCTTATGCGCCCCCATTTGCGCGCACCGTAATTCTGACCTGCGAAAGCCGTAACTGCTGAAGAAAACCCGCCGCCAATGAGCCAGGACAATGATTCTATCTGACTGCCCACACGCTGCACCGCTACTGCAGTTTCTCCATACCATCCTGATACCATGCTGGTAACCACCATTGCAAGCAATGTAAAAGCACCGCTTTCAATCGCCGTTGGCAGGCTCCACCTGACAATCTGCCGAATTCGCGTGCCATCTATACGTCCAAGAATACTGAAACTTTCGAAAGGCTTTTGCGGATGACATTTAATGAACAATACAAAGAGCATGCAAACCGTAATCTGGGCAATAACCGTTGCAACAGCGGCACCCTTGACGTTCCATCCCCATACAAGGATCATCAATGGATCGAGTATCATATTCACGATCAATCCTGTCGCGTTTGCCCTAAAGCTTAACCGCGAGTTGCCGGCACCGTTGAACGCACCGGTGATTGCGGCAGACACAAAAGTAAACGGGATACCCAAACTTACAATTTTCAGGTAAACGCAGGTATAATCAAAAACTGTCTGATCGTTTACATTAAACAGTGAAACCAACGGCCCGGCAAATATAAAAAGTACCAGCCCGTATAAAATTCCCAGAAATAAAGCTATTCGCGTGGAATCCTGTGCGTAGCCCTGTGATGATTCAATATCCCTTCTGCCCAGGTTCTGTGATGTACCAATCTCTGAGCCCATGCGCCCAATCATCATGGGTGCCATACCCAGCCAAAGATACATGCCCGCCAGCCCGCTGGCAGCTACAGCCGCTACAGAATTATACGTACGGCCAAGCCAGAACATATCGGTAAGGTTATACGTCATCTGCATAAGCTGCGTTCCCATGATGGGAACAGCAACCTGAAGAAGCTTTTTTAAAATACTTCCCTGAGTCAAATCATATTTGTCCATGGTCACTGAAAATCATTCTTTCTTTATATATAGTTATTTTATTATGCATTCCTGTATAAACCATGTCAAGTATGATAGTTCCATGATGCCGTCTAAGGAATACAAAGCTTTTCAATCACCGGAAAAATAAGGTCCAGGTGTCATTATAATACTTAATTCCCATACAAAATATTATGTTAATGCCGATATTTATATCAAGGCAGTATTAGTTATAATGCCATAAAAAGGGCTGGGTGATTTCATGGAATCTTTTATCAGCAGGGCACATAAATTCAATGCATTGATAATGTGGATTTTTGCATTAATATTATCTGTTACGGCCTACTTCAACGGAGGACCCGGATTAGCCGTTGCCGCTGCGACTGTAACATCTGTTACATGTCTCGTCGCAACAGGCATAGCATATATAAATATGAAAAATGCTTTCATAAAGTGCCTGATTATTCCATTATTGCCTGCCACAGGCACTTTGATCTATTCGATATCACAGGGCGGGGTACCGCGCATGTTTAATGCATACCTTGTATGCGTTTGCCTGGCTGCATTATACTTTAACAAGAAAATAATCCTGGTTTTCGGCTCTATTGTATCCGCCATGCTTATTGGAATATATATTGTAAATCCCGAATTAATTCTTGGAGATCTCAGCAGTTTTGGAGAATTCATCCCGAGATTCGGTATGTTTATATGCGGAACCATTGCTTTATATTTTCTGGCAAAAGAGGGAAACAAACATTTGTCAGAAGCTATTAGCGAAAGTGAAAAGGCGAATTCCCTGAACATGAATCTTACTGAAATAATAAAGCATATAAACATAACCACAGAAAGTCTTTTCGATAATTTAAGCATATGCACTGAAAACATTGCAGAAAACCAACAGGGTGTAACAAATGTAACCAGGTTAATCAGGGATATTTCCATGGCCGTAGAAGAAAGTTCCATTGCTGTAAGTAATATCAACAACTATGTTTCAGATTCATCCCAATTAATCAGTGAAACATATTCCATTTCGAAACAGGCTGAAAATGATTTCAGACTGACATATGAAACCATATTGGACGGGGCCCGGAAAGCAGATGAAATGACGGTCCACCTGGATGTTATGAGAAATTCAATTCATTCTGCTGTATCCGCCGTTGGCGAACTTCAGAAAAAAATGGATTCGATAAGCCAATTCATTAATGATATTTCGGGTATTGCCTCACGCACGAATATGCTTGCACTGAATGCATCCATTGAAGCGGCAAGAGCAGGAGAATCCGGCAGAGGATTCACCGTTGTCGCCGATGAAATCAGGAAATTGGCCGAACAGAGTTCAAAAACGGCCAGGGATATTCAAAAAATAACCATTGAAGCGCAGAACACCACTTATAGTGCAATGGAAGAGGTTCAAAAGGGAAATTCATCTGTTGAAGAAGGTTTTGCGAGGATTACCGACGTCATGAAAATACTGGGGAATGTAAAAAGTTCCATAGAATCGGTGAATCAGAAATTGAACCTGGAATATGAAATGATGGATAAAGTCACAGCCCGTTTCCACAATATGAAAGAACAGCTGGAAACCCTTGCGGCAGCATCGGAAGAGAATTCATCAGCCACACAGGAGGTGCTTGACTTGACAATGGCCCAGAATGAAGCTATAAACAATACAGCGGAGATGATCAGGAAAATAAAGGAACTGGGGCAGACTCTGAGGGATCAGCTTTAATTTATTCTCCCATCCGCCCGAACTTGCCGCAACAAGACTATATGAGCCGTTTTCATTAGATTCGAGATACCAGTCGAAAGATGGTAAGCTGACCACTCCGGTTACTATGTCCTTATTGGCGGTCAGCAACCGTCCGGGACGCTGAAAAAGCCACCTTTTAAAGAAATCAGGATCTTGAAGCTGTACAGCTGATTCCTTCAAACGGCACTTTTTCAGCAGTCCCTGGCCATTCCTGCGGACAAACTGGGTTATAGCATGCTTAAAATACTCAGAACTTTTAGATTTGATACTTAAAAACAGATCAATATCAAACGGCAATACCCTTGTCCATTCTTTCAATGGCTTCCAATAAGCCGTTTAAATATGTCGCTCCCAATGCCCTGTCATACAAGCCGTAACCCGGACGTCCTGTTTCACCCCAGATCATTCTGCCGTGATCGGGGCGGATCGGGCCTTCGAATCCAATATCATAAAAGGCCTTCATTATTTCAAACATATCCAGGGAACCTGCTTCGGTTTTATGGGCAACCTCATCGAATTTTCGGGGTTCATGTATCTTTACATTCCTTACATGTCCGAAATGTACCCTTCCTTTGGCACCAAAATACCTGATAATTTCGGGGATATTGTTCTGCGCGTTTGATCCCAGCGACCCTGTACATATTGTTAAACCGTTACTTGGACTGTCTACAAGGTTTATAAACCTCTCCAGGTTTTCCTTCGACGTTATCAGCCTTGGCAGACCGAATATTGACCATGGTGGATCGTCGGGATGAATGGCCATTTTAATGCCATATTTTTCGGCTACAGGTACAACTTCCTTCAAAAAAGTCTCAAGATTCTTCCACAGCTTTTCCTCATCCATATCTCCGTATAACTCAAGCAGTCTTTTTATTTCACCTATTCTTTCGGGTTCCCATCCGGGTAAAACATAACCGTTGGAATTACCGTTAACCTGCTCAAACATCTTTGCAGGATCAATTTTCCTGACTACATCTTCATCATAGGACAGGGTATTTGAGCCATCGGGAAGATCCTTCGCCAAGTCGGTGCGCAGCCAGTCAAAAACGGGCATAAAGTTATAGCATACCAGGTTGATTCCCACTTCTCCCAGGTTTTTGAGGGTATGCTTATAGTTCTCAATATACTTTTCCGCAACGGGAGTCCCCAGCTTGATATCTTCATGGACGTTAACGCTTTCAATACCTTCAAGTTTCAATCCTTCTTTTTCAATTTCGTCTTTTAATTCACGAATCCGTTCTACAGGCCATACTTCCCCTGCAGGTATATCATACAGTGATGTAATCACGCCGGTAACCCCGGGGATCTGCCTGATTTGATTTAATGTTACCTTGTCTTGTTTACTGCCATACCATCTTAATGTCATTTTCATATGTATATATCACCTTTCCAACGTCACAAAAATTCAGTACTCTTACTCGCTGTCTTAAATTAAGTGCCTTTTCACAGGCTTTCATTTTTTCTTATCTGAAGATGCTTTTTTCCCATCAGCATCTGCCTTAATTCATAGTCATATCTGCCAAAATTACCTAGGTCCGTTCCACCCCCCCCCATAATTCCATTAATCTATTCTCAAGCCCTGGAATTACTTATCCAACAAGCTTTCATGGCTCTTATAAAATATCTCCATGTTTTCAATGAACCACCGGTATTAATGTACCGATTAATTGTTTTCAGGTAAAGTTAACGGCTTTAGCAGTTTCCCGGGATAAACTGCCATATCCCGCGGGAAAACAGCTGCTCTCAGCTTTTGCATTTTTCTCGAAATGCTCATTTTTTGCAAAACTTTATTAATTATAACACAGTTCTGCAATTTTCAATCTTCTGAAAAGTAACAATAATACACAGCAAAAGCATGCACTTTTCATGTAAAAAACACAAAAATTCTAATAAGACTTTTTTAATGCGGATGGCGAAATAAAAAGAATGGATTACAAGAGAAGTGTCATGACTCAAATTTAATGCCGGACCCCTGTTACGGTTTTCCAGGCTTTTTAATATTAATTGGTTAAACCGCCTCCATGGCTAATATCCGCATTCAATCATTAATAATTCTTCTTTTCCAATAATATTGGCACCATCAAAATCAAGCCGGATTATGTAAGGCATCCAGAACCATATCCGCCTGAATCCTTCAAATCCGAAACTTGGGTCATAAAAATTCAGGATTGTGCTTAAAGCAGTGCCATGTGTTCCAATAACAATGGTTTTGCCTTTATGTGCGGTTAAAATCTTATTCAATGCTTCGATATTCCGTGCCTGGACGCTTCCCAGCGATTCTTCACCCTCTCCGCAGAACGTAAAGTCAGCCCATCTCTTGTCCACTTGCCAGTTCCGGGTAACTTCTTTATAATTGAAACCATAATATTGAAATTAGGATTATTGCTTCCGTTTGAAAAATTTCAGGGAGAAAGAAAATGGCATGCAGTTTCCATACCCGGGAAGAAATAAAGCGAAAAATAAGAAAACTAAAAAAGGTGGAAGTAAAAATAAGATTCGGTAATTCAGGCTTTTCGGAAAACGGCTTCTCAGAGAGAATTAACAACGTAAAGCTTGTATGGGATGAATTTTTTGACCTGAATGAAGCTTATAAAGGGCATTCCAGGTATTCTCTTGCCATGCTTGCAGCGATGGACAAAGATGCTCTGAAAGATGTTATAAGTGAATTCTTTTTTAATGTATATTACACGTATTATAAAGAAAACGGCATTGTCAACACCGGCCTGTATGATCCGGATGTTCTGAAGCAATTCGGACTCCCCTATGATGCGGACATGGACACAATAAAGAAAAGGTTCCGGGAGCTCGCCAAGAAATATCATCCCGATACCGGTGGCGACAGCACAAAGTTTATCGAACTGATGGAAGCATACAAAAAACTGGGCAAATAAAATGAGACAGGGGGGACGGTTCTGTTGTCTCACCCGGAACCCGGGTGAGACAACAGAACCGTCCCCCCTGTCTCAATCCCAGTCTTAGTGAAGGATTTTATATGAGCGAGGGCTTACCGATACCTTATCTTCATATATGCTGCCGTCACGGTAATCCGACATTTTTTCGGCCAGTTCAAAGTTAACTGCTTGATCGGTAAAATTAAACAGGAAATAAACTTTTCTGTCACCAAGTACGCGTTCCACTATCTCCACGCCATTCACATCCGGAACCCGGACAGGCTGTGCGCCGATACCGGCCCGCTTTTGAACATACCTGAGGAACTCCTTCATCTGTTCGTCGGGCAAATCGGTCCCCATGTAATAGCAGAAGCCTTTTCCGAATGAGTTTTCGGAAATGACCATCCGCCCCTTTTTATAACCCGATGCATAGGTTCCGATTGCTTTTGCCCGGCCGCCCAACATCTCGCTCCAAATACCGTCCATGCAATGATGCCTTTCATCCAGGTCAAGCTCCATCTGTTCATGATATTCGGGCAGTACAGGCTCCAGCTCTTCAACCGTTATGCCTGTAACCTCCTGCATTCCGGCAGGCAATGGAGTTGTATAGCCAACATTGTATTCATTTTTGACACTGGTTAAAAATGTAGCCAGCAAAACACCGCCATTTCGGACATACTCGGTAAATTTCGCCTGCATCTCTTCTGAAAAGACAAATGCGGCCGGCAGGACTACCAGGCTGTAATCCGACAAATCCCCGGTATATGGAATTACATCGCTCTGGATGCCTATGCTCTTAAGCAGGTAATACAAACGCTCGCAGTACTTGATATAGTCAAACTCCCTGTTATTGATCGGCTTTATTTTATGTGCCCACAATGTATTGTAATCAAAACAGATTGCAGCCTTGTTTTTAAACTTCGAATCAAATACCGGCCCAAGCTGTTTTAACAGCGCTGCGGTTTCCTTCATTTCATAGTAACGTCTCCGGGGCTGCCCGTCCATGTCGACTATAGCGTAGTTCAGCTGTTCCGCACCTCCGGGGAAGGTTCTGAACTGAAAATGAAGCAGCATTTCGGCGCCATTGGCCATTGCATGCAGTGTTGCAAGCTTCAGCATTCCAGGATAAGGCTGCTGCCTGCCTGTGCCGCCAAGGCTGTGGCCTCCGCCCGCCTGGAACTCCAACACCCAGAAAGGCACATCCTTTTTCATATGGCGGCCGAATGCATACGGAAATGACGAAACAAAACTGCCCCTTAAGTTGGGGTAATAATCGAATGCATATAAATCCAGTGTTTTGCAGCCCTTATAGTAATCGATGCTGTTGGTTGCAAGCCCGGTAGTATTTGTAGTTACCGGATAAGAGGTGTGCTTTTTCAGAGCCATGTACTGTATCGTATGATATTCGATCTGGCTGTCGCTGGCAAAGCGCTCAAATTCAAGGCGCAGCGTCGGGTTCTCCCTCTGGGGCTTTAATGCATCCTCTCCTCCCACCTCAATGGTTGTAATGGGTATATCAATCTCATCAAAACTGTCATATTCCTGGGACCAGAAAGTGCCGATACTCTGCCTGTTATACTCCTGGATGGTACCATATTTTTTCTTCAGATACTCCCTGAACTTTTTCCTGCAAACAGGGCAGGCACACCTTCCGGTAGCTTCCTGGGCAGGTTCGTTGTCAATCTGGAATCCGATCACATGGGGATTCTTCCCGAATACCTCTCCCATCTTGTCAGCAATTTTTTCAGAATACTGCCTGTATATTTCATTGTTATAGCAGTAAATTCTCCTTCCTCCGAAAGGCCTGGTTACTCCGCGGTTATCTGTATACAAAATTTCCGGGTGTTTTTTTACCAGCCATATCGGAGGACATGCGGTCGGAGTACAAATGACCGACTTGACACCATTTTCCCCAAGGTAATTTACCACGTTCAGAAGCCATTCGAAATGATACTCGCCCTCTCTTGGTTCTATCGTGCTCCAGGCGAACTCAGCCATACGTACCGTATTGATACCCGAATCTATAATCAGCTTCAGGTCATGCCATAAATCTGCTTCTGTCTTCTGCTCGGGATAATAGGCCACACCGTAATATACTTCTTTTTTCTGCTTATCTTTCTCCATAATTTTATCCCTCCGGTTTTATTATCTTTATTATTCAATAGATTCCATATAACATTCAATATCTGTTCTAGCGTAAAAAAAATATTTCCGGCAGGCAGCCACCAATTTCAGCTTGACAGCTCATTCCTGCTGCAGCACAGGGCGGTTCTGCCACTTTCCATGGAAGAAACGGGTATAAAAGCAAATACCTCTGCAAATCCAGTCCACACCCATTGCCATCCATATGCCGATTACTCCGAGATTCATATAAATTGCAAAAGCATAAGCCAGCATGATTCTCCAGATCCACATCGATGCAATCGATACCACCATGGTATATTTTACTTCCTTGACAGCGCGCAGTGCATTGGGCAATGCAAATGCCATTGGCCAGAACAACGCGCCGATGATGCTGTAAAATTTTAATATTTTTACTGTCAATGCGCTTGTAGTTTCTTCCAGGTAATATAGTCCCACTATATTCGGACACAGTATAAACAACAGGGAACATGTAATCCCAACGCAGATATAACTCCATAACATAAGCGTCTTCGCCTTTTTTACAGCCAGCAGGTTATCACCCGATCCTGCGATCTGTCCTACGACGGTTGTCATTGTAAGTCCCACCGCATTACCCGGAATAATAGCAAAACCTGAAATCGTACTTGCTACCGCATTTGCTGCAATTGCTGTGGTGCCGAGCATTGCGGTCACACCCGATACCAGCACCTTGCCGACCTGAAAAATGCTGCTTTCAATGCCGTTTGGAACACCAATGCTCATAATCTGCTTGACCATGTTCCAGTTGGGCCGGAATATCTTCTTCACTTCCAGGTATATTGCCCTGTTTCTTCTGGTCAGGACAAACATCATAAACATTGCCGAGCATAACTTGGCAATAAGTGTTGCTATCGCAATTCCTGCCACACCCCAATGGAATCCGTACAGAAACAGCGCATTTCCACTAATATTAATGATATTTGCCATTATTGAAGCCACAAGCGATACCCTCGTTATTCCCATAATCCGAAACAGCGATGAACATGAATTATACAATGCGGTAAAGGCATATGTAAATGCAGAATAAAAGAAATAGGTATGTGCACTTTGCATTACGCTCTCCTCAATATTACCATAAAAAAGCTGAATCAAATATCTGTTGCCGGCAAAAGCCACAACACTCATTACAATGGCCAGGCTCACCGAGCTGAATACCAGGTTCGCCGCCGAGTTCCTTGCCTTCTCTTCATTATGGGAACCAATAAAATGCGCTGTTACTATAGCCCCTCCCGTGCACAACGCTGAAAAAAGTGTAAAAAGCAGTGCATTGATATTATCCACCAGTGATACTCCTGATATTGCACTTTCCCCGATGGATGAAACCATCATAGTGTCCACCATACCCACAGCTGTATTCAGCATCTGCTCCAGTATCAGTGGAATCATAATTTTTATCATTTCTTTTTTTGAGAACATAATATCAAACCCGATTTCCCTTTATGTCTATACCAGTATGTCCGGATGAATTACCAGAGGTTTACCCGCGGCAATCAAAAAAGACTTTCTGATATTTCCATACCGAATAATTATTTCTTTCGATATCCCATCTGATATATTATCGTAATAAATCCTGCATTCCTTTAAAGCTCTGTTCTCCCAACAGATATCGGCAGTCATTGCGCCGCGAAGCCGTATACCTTTTATATAGCCTGTTTCCCATTCATCGGGAAGGGCAGGCAACAGATCAATATACCCCGCATGGGACTGAACAATGGACTCCATAACACCTTCCGCCAGACCGAAATTACCGTCAATCTGAAACGGCGGATGCACATCCAGAAGGTTATCCTGGATACACTTCTGAAGCATTTCAATCACATTATGATATACCCTGGCACCATTTCCGAGCCTTGCATAAAAACATATGATCCACGCTTTTGACCATCCTGTATGCCCGCCCCCATTTGCTAAGCGGTATTCCAGTGTTTTTTCAGCAGCTTTGAACAGTTCCCTGTTATCCCGAGTGATCTCGTTGCCGGGATGCAGTGCGTATAAATGGGAAATGTGCCTGTGGCCTGGCTCTGTTTCATCAACATCCTGGTACCACTCCATGATTCTGCCGTCCTTACCGGTACGTATCGGCGGCAACGCATCCAGCATCTGCCCGACCTTGTTTTTTCTTTCCGGATCATTTATGCCCAGGATCTCCAACCCATGAAGGTATGCGGTAAAAAGCTGCCGCAGAATCGTCGAATCCATCGTGGGCGCCATGCACAGTGCACCTTTCTGCCCCGTCTTCGTGCAGTAAGTATTTTCCGGAGACAGCGACGGTCCTGTCAAAAGGTATCCGTCATCATCGCGGTACAAATAGTCCTCGAAAAATCTTACGGCCTTACCGATAACCGGCATGGCCTTTTCCTTAAGGAAGTTCAGATCCTCTGTGTACAGGTAATGCTCATACATATGCAGGCACAGCCATGCAGCCCCCATCGGCCAGAATGGCGATGCATCAAAAATACCTTCGGGCGCTGCGTTTGCCCATAGTGTTGTATTATGGTGCGCACAAAACCCGCCTGCTCCGTACATTTTTTCCGCAACCACACTGCCTGTCAATGTCAGCTTGTCTATCAATGCGAACAGGGGTTCATTGCATTCCCCAAGGCCTGCCTTGTCTGCAAACCAATAATTCATCTCGGTATTGATATTGATGGTATACTGGCTCTGCCACGGCGGTTCATAAACTCCGTTCCAGATTCCCTGCAGGTTCGCAGGCAGTTCACATTTGTAGGATGAAGCAATTAAAAGGTAACGGGCGTACTTAATCATCAGCACGGTCAGATAATCGGCATATTTTGTATCCCCGTCCCTCAGGCTTTGCAGCATCTGATCGGTGGAGACACCCTGATTCAGCGTGTTATTGATATTAAAGTCAAAACGTTTGTATAGTTTTTGATATTCCCCGACATGCTCCCTGTAAATCTTTGCAAAGCCTTCCTTCCTGGCGGCCTCCAGCCTGCCAAGTACCAGCTCCTTCAGTTTTCTTAAAGCAGCCTCCCCGTCATAATCTGCAAGAAGCCTGTACAGCATCGGCTCATCATGCCGCTTTAAATCATCTTCGGTATCCGGCGCTTCAATCTGCTTTTTAAGAACTTCGGCATACTTTTCCCATAAATCCATGTAATCGGTGGCGGTACTCAGGTAAATGATGACTTCATCGGCATTCACTGCATAGACAAAATCGCCCGTAACCCCGACATGGATTTCCTCTCCGTCCCTGAATGCCTGCATCGTAACTCCGGTCAGGTAATGTACTCCGCCTGCCCCGTTTTCACCCCAGTTTCCTACCGTCACCGAATTCAGTTTGCCGGTGTACTCCTCAAACGGTTTTCTGCTCATATTCGCACTTACCGTAATTCCATCGGGATGGTTGCTTGTAAGGCGGATAGCCAGAATATTGTATCCGGCGCTTACCAGGTGTTCCCTTTCATAACGGTACCCGTTCATACTGTAAGAAACCCTGGCAACGGCAGTATCCAGGTCCAGTATTCTTTTATAATCATCGGGCTTACCCTGATGGTGCATGAAGCATAACCGCAAATCACCCGCCGGTTGGAAAGGATTATTGTACTTCGGTGTTCCGGTCATAGACATTTTAGCTAAAAATGCGGCCTTTTCCACCTCTCCGCCAAGCAAAAGCCTGCGGATTACCGGGATCTGCTCTTTGCAGTCGGGATTTATCCTGTTTCTCATCGGTCCGAACCAGAGACTTTCCTCGTTGATAAATATCGTTTCCTCGTTTGGTTTTCCCATTACCATGGCGCCAATTCTGCCGTTCCCTATAGGTAATCCCTCATCCCATTTCCTTGCCGGTTTATTAAGGTATATTCCGTCCATAGTTTTCTCCTTTGTTAAACATTATGTTTATTACGGTATTCAATAATTTTCTGCCAGTCAAAACGCCCCATATGGTGCGTTCCCTTTCTCAGGTGATAGCCGATTTTTCCATCATGGAAGCATTGATTTTCCCCGGGGTACCCGTCAGGACAGACTAATCCCTGATGTCCCAACAGTTCATAAACAGGGGATGCGGCCACACACGACAGGAATTCCGATGCCGGATCTGCCCAGTCATCCTGCGAAGCACTGCAAACATACAGGTTTCGCGGCGCTACGAGCGCAAGCACAAAATGCTGGTCAAAAGGCAATTCATCTTCCCTGTCAGCATATTGATAGAAATTGCCGCAGAACCAGAGTCTCGATCCCGGGTTTGCAAGGTTTTTAATCCGCTCCCCGGTTTTTCCGCGAAACAACGCCGCACCACCTGCACCCGAATCATTTGATATTACCATGGAAAATCGTTCATCCAGCGCACCGCACCATAACGCGGTCTTACCGAGCCTTGAATGGCCGACTACTGCAATCCTGTTTTTATCAATATCGTCGCGCTTTAACAGGCAGTCCAACACGCGGCTTCCGCCCCAGGCCCATATGGCGACTTTTCCCCAGCTGTCATACGGGTTTCTCCTGCAGAACCTGGATGCGCCGGTCATGTGATTGTCATTTTTATCGGCGGTGATATCCTCATAATAAACGTTGGCTATAGCGTATCCGCAATCAGTTATTTCCTCGCCGAGGCCGTCTGCAATCCAGGGTGTAAACGAATAATTCAGGAAAACAGGCGGTTTTTCCACATGTTTCGGAATGGCCAGCCTGTATCCGAAGGAAGTATAATTAAACGGAGACAGGATACGCAAATCATAATGGTAAATATGTGCTTTCCCGCCATATCCGTTTGGATCATCGGCTATCAGTCTTTCTTCCAGCTCAAGTTTGAAACCTGGTGCATAACCCGCAAACTGCTGCTGAAGAATTTCTGCAATTTCCTGCCTCCTTTTTCTCCAGGCGGTTTCATCCCGGACCCGGGTTCCATCCCGGAGAAGTAGAACCTCGGGCAGTTTCCTTTTTTTCAATTCATCATTTAAAAATCCCATTTTGCCACCATCCTGTATCAACCCTCGAATAAATCAAGCATGAATTTATCCAGGTTCGGATTTAACTTTAGTCTTCCTTCAAGGCACAAGCTGATTAAATATAGTTCCCCTTTGCCATACCTTACCTTTTTCACAAAAGGAAGGTGTTTCTTCGCTCCTTCGGCCCCGTCAAAACCACTCTTTGAGTAGGTATATACAAGGTCATCACCGGGAATGCCGGTTTCAATCGTATATTCTCCGACAAAATCAATATAGTCCTTTTCACCGTTGTACAGCATGTAAAAATGATAATCTTCATACGAGCCCCTGCCTGATGCATAGAACACGCCACCGCACGACTTTGTGGAGGTTTTCAGTCCGGGTACTTCTGTTTTTTCATTAGGAAGGATCAGTATTCCTCTCATGCCCTCCCTGACCCTGCCAAGGAAAGTATCCAGCTGATGCCCGTTGCCAACATCTGCACAAACCCCGCACCGCGCTTCTTCAGAAGGCTCAATGTCCAGTTCATAAAGTATCTTTTCCGCCTTCTCATCAAAAGCAGCGATTGCATAATTCTTTGAAGATGTACGGGGATAGACCTTAACTCGTATAAACTCTCCGTTGATCATTCTGCCGTTCATATCAAGAAGAACCGCCTCGACGGTAAAATCAGTCTCTTTGTCTACAGCCGGGAATGTAATATCTGCGATCCCTGCGCAGCGCGCATTGGCCGCAGAAACTTTTGAGTCCAGTTCACATGAGAAAACCGATTTTCCCTTTTCACTGTAAACCTGGATGAATATGCGTCCTTCCACATCTTCCGGGGTATCGTTCAAAAGCCATGCTTCCACGGGTACTGTTTCATTTTCATATGCATATGCCCTGCCTGTATACAGGTTCACCCTTACAGGCTCGAGCGCATCCATGTACGCAAAATATGCGGGCTTGGGAACCCTGTCACAGCATACAAGGGTTTTCATCCAGCCCGACGGCCATGCATCTATCAAAAGGTGGATGGCTGTCTGGTTGATTATATCCGCGCGTCTTCTGAAGCTGTCGGTCATCAGTTTTGTCGCAATGGCCTGATGATGCTGTGAAGCCTTTACCCAGTCGGTGATATTGTTCTGTTCACGGTACCAGTCCCCATGAACAGAATGGGTCTGAGCGCGGACAATCCTGTCGGGATACCAGTTCCCTTTGCTGTCGGTTTCGAGCCATTCTTTCGGGTAGCGTTCACGGATAATGTTTTCATTATCAAGCCCTTCGGCTCCGTATTCACCGCAGCCAACCATCCAACCGGCCTTCACCGGCGGCAGGTAACCCTTCATCAGTTTGCCGATTGGCTGCCCATGGTTGGTGTACCACATCGTATACGTATGGAAATCGGGAATACCATCTGCGGTTGGCGGATCATAATCGCCTTCCACGTTTTTAATCACCCGGTCGGGATTTTGGGTATAAATTGCCTTGCGGGCAGCTGCGAAAAATGCTTCCAGTTCATCCCTGAAAAGATGCCTGTGACCTTTAAAATTATACCGTTTTGAGTATTTATCGCCAGGATCATTTGTTTTGCGGATACACATAGGTTCATTTATAAAGGTGGTCATTATAGTCGACACATGCCTTCTCACCAGGTGCTCCATTTCCACAGTCTGGCGAATTGCCTCACAAAACTGGTTCCTTCTGAGGAAACCGAAAAGTGGCAAATCACATTGGTGCATCATGCCCAGCATGTCCATATAGTCATAGATTTCTTCCTGGACAGGCCTCTGGGTAATCCTGTAGTAATTTATATTGCATATTTTCGCAATCAATATATCGTCCACCAATTGGTCAAAATCTCGGTTCATGACGCACTGCTGCAAATGTCCCATTTCATTCGCACCACGCAGAACAAACGGCCTGTTGTTGAAATAGAATTTACCCTTCGGCGAAGAGTTTTCATCGCAGACAAATTTTTTCATTCCAAAGGTTCCGATGGCCTCGGAAACCACCCTGCCATCCTTCTTAAGCTGTACAACAGCCGCATACAGGTATGGCTCATTTGGCTCCCACAACCTGTAATCATTTACCGGAATCCAGTACCGGTATTCATTCTTGCCAACACCAATGCTGTATACCTTTTCCTCGGCACTGCCGATCGGTTTCCCCTCGTAGTTCTTCGGTATAAGACTCACTGAAAGGGTATAATCCAGCGCATATGTTGACAGATAGTTCATGACGCCGATACGAATCTCTGCAATATCATGATCAATATCGGGCCTTACAAAAATATCATCAATATAGTAAACCGGCCTTGTTTCAACGGTTACCTTTCCTATTATACCCGCACCTGCAGGGCAATGATGCCATCCCGTATACGGATCATCCCATCCCGGTCCGGTGGCCGCGTATATTTTATCTCCGTCGAGTATGGGTCCGGTTCCCAGTATGGTGTAATCGTTTTGGCACTCTATTATCAATTCGTTCTCATCACGAAGGTATTTTGTAATATCTATATCAAACGGCGCAAAAAAGCCTTCATGGCTGCCGGCATAATTCCCATTTACATAAATATTCGCTTTGTAATCAACAGATTGAAAATGCAAAACAACCCGATGTTGTTCGTCGGGTATCCCGGTTTTAAATGTGCAGCGGTAATAAGCCGTCCATCTTCCATGTTCATCTGCAGGTCCCCTGTAGTCGGGAATTTTTACCTTTTCCCACGTTGCATCACTTCTGTTCCTGTCACTGAAGCATTCATCCTTATCAACGTACCGGAACTCAAAATCGGTAAGTTCCGTTACTTTCCTGGTGGTATCATTAAACCCGGACAAATCCCTCATAAAAGGCCTGTAATATTCTTTCAGCCTTGCGAGCTCATCACAGAAAGCCTTTAATCGCTCCTCATAGGTCAGCTTTTGTGGATACGCATAATCGCAATATGGCACATCCACTCTTTTAAACTTAATATCCGGCCTTTCCACCGGTTCTACTTCCTTAACCAGGTCGGATAACGGATGCCTGGTCATCGCTATTTCCATAAAGAAATCCTGATTTGCCATAATATAACCTCATTCTTAAAAAAGGGAACGATAAATGCCTCAATACATATATCGCTCCCTTATTCTTATTAATTCATAAAATTAAATTTACAAAATATCGAATATTTAATTTTACTTTCTGTTTGCTTCATAAGCAGCCTTGAATTCAGCCTGGATTGCCTTGTATGTGTCGGATGAAACAAGACCGTTGATAAACTTGTTGAATTCATCAGCTGACATCAGGCCCATTACATACTTCGCGCAGTTTGCATCCACGTCATCAATCAGAGTGGACCAGTTGGCGTTGTATGTTTCGGAATACAGGTTGGTATTTGCGTAAGCAAGACCGGTTTCATCCAAAGCTTTAACAATAGCTGCCCTGATATCTTCAGCGCGCTTGATGGCTTCTGCAGATGCACCCTTCGCACCGGGTCTCTTGAACTTTGCAGTAATCTGGTCAGCGTCAACTTTCAGGAAGATCTGGTTCCATGCGCCAACATAGCCTTCCTGCCTTGCAGTACCGTACTTGGAAGTATCACGGGTACCGTCGGGAAGCAGGTCATAGTGCATGCCTTCAACACCGTCTGTAATTAAAAGGTCATATCCCGGATAATCTTCTTCTGTACCGTTGAATACCTGCATAATCTTCTGGATTTTCTTTTCATCACATTTGGAGTTGATAGCTATACATGAATCAATATCGTATGAGTTTGCAGAGATGGCATATCCTTCAGGACCCTTTACAGGAAGCAGACACCAAGCCTCATAGGTATCGGGTGTGCTTGCATCGAAGATCTTGTTGGATACTCTGTCCGCAGACTGGTTCCAGTTATACCATGCTGTCAGATATGCAACCGATCTGCCGCCTTTCCACTTGGAGGTTTCAGCATTTCCGAGAGCAAATTCCTTGTCCAGTACGCCTGCATCATACAATTTCTTCATCCAGTTAAGGAAATCAATATATTTAGGATTGAACTGAATGTATTGGAAGTTGCCGTTTTCATCAATACCCCAGTCCATCTGGCCTGTAAATGCAACTGCAAATGCTTTTACACGGTCGCTCATGAAATCGCCGTACCAATCCAGCGCGTATATCTTCTGTCCTTCGCCTTGTGTAGCTGCGTTTGAAAGACCAATTAACCAGTCTGAAAGCTCATCCATTGTGGTAGGTTCTTTTTCGTAACCATATTTTCTCATCAGGTCTCTGCGGACATTAATACCCGACTGCTGTGCTATTTCGGCTTTGCTTCTCGGCAGAATATAAATACCGCCGTTATAGGTAGCCTGTTCCCACATTGAATCATCCCATTTGCTCATTACTGAGTTGATTTCCTTAAGACCACCCTTGCCGAAGATATACTTGGTCATATCAACGAAGTTGCCGGCATCAATAGCCTGGGTAAATGCAGGATAATAGAAGTTCCCGTTTGTTTTCATAATCTGCACTACATCTGGAAGATTATTGGTTGCAAGCAGTGTATTTACTTTATTGGGATAGTCTTCATAGTTTACCCATTCAATATCAAGGTCAACATTGAGCAAATCTTCCCAGTACCTTTCCATTGAGCTGTCAGACACAGGGCCGTATCCCCAGTCGATACCGATTACCGAAATCTTCATTCTTTCGGCTTTCGCTGCTTCCAAGTCCAATACAGGACCTTCGCTTACAGGTGCCTGTGTCGGTGTAGGTGTTGCCTGATTTTTTCCTCCATCATTGGTCTTGCCTGTGGTGCAGGCTGACAATAATGCAAGTGACATTACAGCTGCCAACACAATTGTCAGCAGTTTTTTTACTGTTTTTTTGCTCATAAAATAGCCCCTCCTATACGGTTTTTGGTTATATATCTTATCCTCTGAATAACAGAGTGATAATTCATAATATAGTTTAACCGCCTACCAAAAATTTTTGCGTTTTATCCTTTTACAGCTCCAACCATAACTCCTGATGCGAAATATTTCTGCAGGAAAGGATAAATGCATAAAACCGGAAACACAACAACTGTAACAGCCGCCATACGCATTATTTCCTGTGGTACCTCGCTTGACAATTCATTAGCCAGGTCAACAACATCGGAGATTGTGGATGAAAGCACAATTTTCTGTACATAAACCTGCAGCGGAGCTTTCACAGAAGACGTCAGATACATGATGGCGCTGAAATAGGTATTCCAGTATGAAACCAGCGCAAACAACGTGAAAGTCGCCAGCATTGCCTTGGACAACGGCAGAACAATAATGCCGAATATACGCAGCTGCCCGCATCCGTCTATTGTGGCGGCCTCCTCAAGTTCCTTCGGAAGCGCTTCAAAAAAAGATTTCATGACCATGACAGTCCATGCGCCGCATGTTGCCGGCAGAATACAGGCCCACCAGCTGTTTATCAGGCCAAGGTTGGCAATGTTCATATAATTGGGCACCATACCTGCTCCAAACAGCATAGTGAACATTACAGCCTTGTTAATGAATTTTTTTCCGGGAACGGGTTTCGACAGCATATAACCCAGACCGGCGTTAAACAGAACATTCAATGGTGTTCCTACAAGCGTTATATATAGAGTTGACTTTAACGCATTGATAAATCCCTTTCCTGACAGGATCAGCCTGTACGCTTTAAAACTCCACTTCTTAGGCCAGATGTAAAATGTACCGCTGACATATGCAGAAGGGTCGGTAAAGGACACTACCAGTACATAGGCAAAAGGAAGAATTATGGTTGCCGCAATTAAAAACAGGATGATTCCCAATATGGTTTGTCCCATTACGGTTTTTGCGCGCATACCCATTTTTCTCTTATCATTTCCAGTAATAGCCGTAGACAACATTTCAAATACTCCTTTCTGCAAAACTTCTACAATACACCTTCAAAGCCTTTTCGTGAAGACAGCCAGTTTGTGAATACCACAAGGGTAGTGCTCACAACCGATTTGAACATGCCAATGGCGGTTGTATACGAATACTGTGTGGAACCCGAAGCAATACTATTGTTGTAAATGTATATTTCGAATACCTCCAGCTTTGACTTGACCATTGCGTTGTTCATCAGCCATACCTGTTCAAAATCTACAGACATTATGCTTCCCATTTTCAGAATAAGCATTACAACAACGGTTGGCATAATGCATGGTATTGTAATTTTAAATATTTGCTGCAGCTTGTTTGCACCGTCAATTGTTGCAGCCTCATAGAGACCTTTGTCAATTCCGCTAATAGCCGCCAGATATACGATAGAACCCCATCCGGCGCCCTTCCATACTTCCTGGATAATGATGATGGGATAAATGGCTTTCTCACTGAAAAGGTATGCATATGCCTCTTTTCCCATTGACACAGCAATTTTGTTGACGATACCTTGTTCGGCCGAAAGCAGGAAAAAAGTCAAGCTGACAACAATCGCCCAGGACAGGAAGTGAGGCAAATATACCACTGTCTGAACAAATTTTCTGTACTTGTTACTTATTACCTCGTTCAACAGCAGCGCCAATACAATCGGAGCAGGGAATGTCAACAGATTTAACCCGCTTATCACCAATGTATTCTTCAACATACTGTAAAACTTCGGATCTGAAAACAATCTTTCAAAATGCTTTAAACCAACCCACGGGCTGTTCAATATCCCAAGATGAGGATTGTAATTCTCAAATGCCATCAGCAATCCCCACATGGGCAGATATCGGAATATTATTAAGACCAGCATGCCGGGCAGCCCTAACAAATATATATAACGATACTCATATATACGTGCCGCCAGACTTGTTTTTTTCCCGGAATAACCAGTCAAGGCGATGCGTTTTGAGTTTGCCACCGGAAGACCCCCTTGTATAAATTTTGCTTTGTTGATACATTTCTTGTCCAGTTCCAGTTAAACCAGAAGTTTTCATCGTACTAGTAAGTTTTAATCAGTTCAACAACCTATAGAATTGATAAATCTCATACTTTATTGAACTATTTCAGCAGCGACTAATTAATAATACTGCATTTTTTGATAAAAGTCAACTAATAACACTTAAACGCATAAGTACATTTTAACAGATTTCAACAAGAGCCAGATGCAGTTTACTCAACTTGTACATATATTAATATATATTCTTAATGAATATGTCCGATGACAATTCTGATCCCGGATCCAATCTTATCAGGCATTCTTGTTGAATGAAAAGCCCATAACCTGCGGGTTTAGCAAGGATATGGGCTTTTTTGTCATTTAAGTCCATATTAACGTCAAATCTCAATGCGCCTTTGATGACATAACTGTTTTTGACACAATTTCTTAATTAAGTTATATTCTACTTATATCTTTCAAAATACATGATAAAAAAGTACAAATTTTCAAATAAAATTACCAAATTTAACTTAACTAAAATTTAACTTAACATATATTACTTAATTCAGTAAAATATACATTTTAAAGTGACAACTTATTCCTTGCCGGTAAAATAAATCCTTTCCACTTCTTTATGTTCTATCTGCCTGTCAACCTTTATCTTTATAATGGTATCCGCAAGAGACTTTTCATCGGTGGGCAGGTTCCCGGGCAATTGAATGCTTAAAAACCCGTCGGTTACATTGTATTCACAGGGTACTCCGTCGAAGGTTGTCACTGCTTTAACTTCGTAAGGTGCGATAGGTATCTTGTGCCCCGTGAATTTATCCCTGTCGATAATGTGCAGATATATCGTATCTCCTGAACTGGTTGTTCCGTAAACATTATCAACAGGCTCTACAGGGCCTCCCCTTGTATTATAAATGCTTTCACCGTATATGCGGAGCCAGTCGCCAATCTCTTTGATGCGGTTGGCGATTTCAGCCGAAACCTTACCATTCCTGTCGGGTCCTATATTAACAAGCCAGTTTCCGTCACGGCAAACAACATTTACCATCATCCTGATAAGCCAGTCAAAATCCGATACAGGGTCATCAGGCATCCATCCCCATGATGTTCCGCTGCAGATGCACATGTTTTTCTCCCATGGCACAGGAATTATTTTCCCTACAATTTCATGGCTCCCTTCATCGCAGTAAAAATCCCCTTCCCAACCTGAACGCGGATTGCACAGCATCTTCGGATTATAGCTCTTGGCCATTTTGTTCAGTTTTTCGGGTTCCCAGAACCATGCCGCCGACGTATCGCTTCCTTTATGGGCAAGCCATGCTCCGTCATACCACAATATATCAATCTTTCCATACTTACTGCATAATTCCTCAACCTGCGTGTAGCACTGCTTCTTCATCAGTGCGGCATTCTCGGGCAGACCTTCGGGATCAAAATATCCCGGGAAGCGCCAATCCATAGGTGAATAATACAATCCAACACGCAGTCCCGCTTCGCGGCAAGCCTTGACGAATTCGGCCACAAAATCCCTCTTTGAGGCGGTATTATAGCTGGTAAAGCCCTCATAGCTGCCCGGGCTGTCCCATAAAGCAAATCCGTCATGGTGCTTTGTGACCATCACCATGTACTTGGCCCCAAAGGATTTTGCAAGATCGGTCCATTCGGTCATACTAAAATCCCTGGGATTAAATTCCCATGCCAATGCTTCATACTCTTCCTTGGGAATCTTTTCGTTGAACCTGACCCATTCCCCGCGTCCAAGGATGGAATACAGTCCCCAATGCACAAACATTCCTATTTTCGCATCGCGCCACCACTTCAAATCTTCGGGGGCAACATTCAATTCCGGGCAGCGGACACCCCCCAGGCTTTTAAAATTTATACTGCTTTTCAGCATTGATTTCAATTCCGCACCGGTCATTTCACGAGGTTTCTTTTTTTCCATAACTCCTCCATTCCGCAGGATCCTATATTTATGTTCCTGTCATTCAATATTACTTTTTTCAATCGGTTGTTTCATACAGCCAGTCCAGCGTTTCCAGTCCTTCCCCTTCCAGCCCTGCATCCCTGGCTTTAAGTTTTTCCGAAACCGGAACCACCCCGGCAATTACATAACCTCCCGTACCCATGTACATCCCATGCGTACCCTTTTCATAACGGAATGCATGAATATTGACAGGCGGGCACCCTTCGGCCTTCAATGCATTTTTAAATACAACCGAAAGACCGCCCCTGTCATCCGCATGCGTATTTGTTTCAAGGTCGGGAACCTGCAGCCATTCCACACCCCTTGAATTGAAATACCCGACCAGGATGTAGCTGTCTTCATTAAGCGTGAAATTAATATGCACGCCTTTGCTTATTGCTTCGCCAAGGCTCATCCTGATCCCGGTAAGTCCCTGAATTTCAGGTGCAATGCTCTGTATCATGAAATTGCAATCACTAAACAACTTTTCCCCTTTCTCAATACGGAAGATCTCACACGTTCCTTCATTCAGGACAAAGGATGCTTCTTTCAGCCTTGTTACGGTATCATCTTTCTTTCCACGCGGAAGCCATCCTTCCTTCATCTTTTTAAGATTCTTGACGAAATTTTCATATTCCTTTTCGTATTCGGGCAGGCACTGAACCCAATGGCCGTACTTTTCACCGTCCGGAAACGGAATCTTTCTCTGCGGTGTCTGCATGCTGTTTGCATAAAGGTACGTATCGGCCGTAAGCGCAGCAAGCTTCCGGTAATATTCAAGGCTTTTTGCAAACGGCTTTTCGGCCTCTTCAAGAAGCTTCAGATCCCCCTTGCAGTTTTCATCCATGGAATATTTGTATTCCAGGATCTTCATTGCCGCTTTTATCTTTTCGCAGTAGGACATTGCCATTAAGTAAACAGCTTCTATCTCGTTCTTAATCCGCTTCGCTTCTTCAGCCGGATGGTAATCCTTCATTTCAAACAGGTCATTTATCTTTTTCCTTGCCTTTTCTGCAAAATATACTACATCTTCTATGCAATCATACGGTGTTTCGCCTATATGCACTTTGTTTTCTTTTTCAGCCTTCACATAATCATCGGGCTGTTCTCCCTTTCTGGCCACCGAATTCCACAATTCATAATTCGGGCGGTATCTTACCACGTTGGTCAGCTGGCTCATAGTCATTCCAAGGCTCATGGTCTGCCTGTTGCCCTCGGTTATTCCTACACGGCCAAGCAATCTCGGTGCGCACTCACAGATGCTTTCCTGGGCTTCAAGAAGATACCTTGCGGCTTCAAAGCTTATTCCTTCATGTTTCATTATCCTGTGGATCCAGTACAGCTTCTCATCCTTCTCGTCCCGGTCAGGATTCCAGGCATAACGGAACCATGCTGAAAACCACATCCAGTCGCGATCAATCTGCTTCAATCGCGGCGTGGTTTTATCCGGAGAATATGGCCAGTCCCAGAAAAACAGCGGGTACAGGTGCAGGCCGTTGCAGCCAAGAAGGCTTTGCCCGGCCTTGACACATTTCTGGATATAAGCCGGATTGTTAAACCGGAAAGGCTCCAGGTCTGCCAGGATGTGCACGTTCATTATATGTGTTGTTCCCAGGTCGCTCAGCGCCCGGTGTATCTTTCTCCATTTACCTCTCGGATAATATGTTGTAAGGCTCTCACCGTTATATTTCCACTGGGTGTATAAGTTCCTGTAAATGGGCATAGCCTGGTTTATCGCATCTATCGGATCGCAATCATGCCCGCGTAAAATCACCGGGGGCTCTTCCTCAAGCTGTGCCTCCTCAATTCCCTGCCTGATTGCCGGAAGGATGGTCTCCACAAACCACCTTGTCTTGTTCTGAATGCCGCGAAGGGCCTCACCAAGACAAACCATCAACCCTATATGCGGAAAAGATTTCACAAATTCCACTATCGACTTATACGTGTAATCAGCCACCAACGGATTGATGGAGCTCTGCAGCTGCTCCAGGTTGTGCTTGACAGCGAAGGGGTAAGGGATGTGGATATTATAGAATTTCAGTACAACCCATATACCGCGTTTGTCACATTCCTCGGTAAGCCATCCGAAAATCTCCCTGTTTTTGAGATATTCATCCTCTGTGACTTCCAGTGCTTCGGGGTAATCGGACACTTTTACGAGCGACGAAAACGGATGCCCGCTCCAGATGTAAAGAACATTACACCTCTCCCGGAGCATCATTTCCATATACTCTTCCCACATGGCCTTATCATAGAACCATGGAAAGCGATCGGGAGTTATAGGGTATTCATATGTCAGCCTGGGAGGTTCCAGCCTGGTTTTCTGAAGTCCTATTACAGGACCTCTCAGCTTCATTACCGGGGCGTCATAATACGCAATCTCCCGTGGAATCTCCCCCTCTTCATCAATCCTGCCTGTAAGCTCCATCAAGCCATATAATGCACCGGTTTCGTCACCTCCCACCACAACCGTCAGTCTTGCAGGTATGGTTTCGAGGTACAGTCCCTCATAACCCGGTTTTTTGTCATGATAAATCAACAGTTCGTTTTCTTCCAGCCATGAAATGAAAGAATCCTGGCCGGCTATCCCTACATAAATCTTTTCGCCTTCAATATTCCTGTATTCCGCATAGTTTTCAGGAAGCATATCCTGACAAACCTCGTAACCGTTTCGGACAAGCGTTTGCTTTAAACGTTCAAGCCCGAACAGGATTCTTTTCTTATTGTTATCACCTGCCTGTGATAAAAGAATGGTTGCTTTTTTGTTCACGGTCTAAAGTCTCCTTTTACGTCACTCCAGTTTTTCTCGGCATAGTCCAAAAGCTTCTTCGCGTCGGCCATGGGCATCGGATTGAAATAAAAATACAGGCATTCCGATCCATACCTTTTAACCAGACGCTCGCAGTTAGCAATCCAGTCGTCCACCGTTCCTGAATATACCTTGATCCACAGCGACTTTCCTGCAGCCCTTGCTTTATCGTATATTTCATACCAGTCTTCAAGCGTTCCGTCGGGACCATGATCTCCGCTTGTCCACTGGAGCGCGTCAATTTCCTCGATCTCCATCAGGGCATCCACATGCTTGATCGCATCGGGACCGTCCAGGTGATAAAGGACATGATCCAGTTTTCTCGCCTGCTGGCGCAGCGGTTCCTGGATAAAATCACGGAATTGCTGCGGTGACATTAATGCCGAGAAATCGCACTGCAGCTTTGCGGTTTTACCCGGACCCCATATTGAAAACACAGTATATGCCGACGAATTATCTGGCATTTTGACTATATCATAAAAACTGTCATAGTATTTGAAAAAAACATCACTAACCTGCCTGATTCTTTCCTCGACAACCTCGGGTTCGTCAATCATGTCAAAAATCATGTTCTGGGCACCGCGCATGGATACCAGGACATCAATATTCTCCATCAGATCGGGTATGGTTGTCAGAAAATCACCACGGGCAAGCTCGGTACATTTCCTTACCAGCTCCAGGTGCCTCTTGAAATACTTGTTTTCGGGATCAAATTTAAAAGGCGGTACATCTGCCCAATCCTCAACAAACTCGTTAAACCATACCGTCTTTTCCTGCCAGGTAATTTCACATCCCAAATAAGCGGCAATGGAGCCCGGTCCAAAATCAGCACTCAGGTTCGGGAAGGATTCACCGAGGAATTCTGTATTCTGGCACCAGTTGCGGAAACGGCCGACAATCTTTTCGGCATTGGTCCATTTATCTTCCGGAGAGGTGGCTTTATACTCCTCGGGCAGCGGGATCTGCTCATCTTTTTTTGCCATTACGATCATAAGAGGTCTTCCCTCGTTTTTACGATTCCACCAGTTAATGAACTTTTGCTGTGTTTGTGGCCAATTTGATTTGTTAATCATAATCATGTTCCTTTCCTTGAATATTTATAGTTAAAATGTCCGGCAAGCCCTAGTTTCAGCGTGAATGCAGGATGATTCCGCATTCGGTGTAATCGCGCACCGGCTTCATCTTTCCGTCAACCACACGGGCCTGTACCTTAGCATCACCTTTTTTCCATGACAGTTCAATATATGCATACTCGCCCTGTTCGTAAGAATAATCATCGCCCGAATCTTCATAGATTTTCCCACGGGCACTTTCTTCAGCATATACATGAAGCTTTACGGGCGCGGTTTTAAGCTGAGCTGTATTGGTCAATGCATCGGTCATTGGAATGATGCTTCCTTCCCTGATGAACATGGGAATCCGGTCAATGGGTGCATCGGCATCAATCCACCGTCCTCCCTTATAATACTCATCTGTCCAAAAATCATACCAGTTCGCCCCTTCAGGCAGGTAAACACGCCTCTTCTTCTCCCTGCTAACCGGCTTTGAATCCTTTACATAATACATCGGTTCGGTTACAGGGCACACCAGTATCGAATCACCGAACAGGTATTCATCGTCAATTTCACATGCAGCCTCATCGGATGCAAAGTCAAAAGCCAGCATTCTCATAATGGTTGCATCATCATGCCATACCGCACCTGCGCAGGAATAAATATACGGCAACAGCCTGTACCGCAGCTGATTCATTGCAACCAGCGCATCATAAAACATCTCGCCCGGTTCTCCGAAATTCCATATTTCCCTTCTGACATCGGTACCGTGGCTTCTAAATACCGGCAGGAATGCTCCCATCTGGAACCACCTGGTAAACAACTCCCGGTATCCAAGGTCCTCCGTACCCTTCTCATAATCACCGTTCCAGAACCACTGTTTCCCGCGCTTTACGAAAAATGCCCCTATGTCCAGCGTCCAGTAAGGGAGTCCCGTTACGCAGTAATTAAGACCTGCGGCAATCTGGTTTTTGAACACCTGCCAGCTTGCGCTTATATCTCCCGACCAGGTAATCACACCGTAACGCTGACCACCGGTATATATACTGCGGGTAAGATTGACAACGCGCTTTGGAGTGCCTGTTTTACGCTGCCCTTCATACATTGTACGGGCATGGAACAAACCGAAAGTATTGCTCCTTTCGGCAGGTATATATTTGGAGGCTTCTGTGACAAATTCATGGTACATTGTACCTGCTTCGGGCTGACCCTTGTGGCTCCATTCGGGGGTGAAAGGTTCACTGGAATCGCACCACCATGCGTCAATACCCTTGTCAAAAAGTCCTTCCTTCGCCTGCTTCCAGTACATGTCACGGGCCTCCTGACGGAATGCATCATAAATATTGCTGGCCGGCAGTAAAAGCCCTTTTTCAAAGAATTCGCTGTAATTATCGCTGGCTTCATTCATATTTGGCCATATCGATATCATTAAATGTACATTTTGCTTGTGCAGCTCCTCCATCATCTTGTCAGGTGACGGGAATCTTTCGGGATCCATGGTTTTCTGCCCCCAAAGGTTGCCCTTCCATGAACACCAGTCCAGCACTATGCAATCCAGCCCGATATTTCTTTCACTGTGCTTTTTGGCAATAACCAGAATTTCCTGCTGCGTCTCATATCGTTCCTGGGACTGGATAAATCCGAATGCCCATAAAGGAAGCATAACAGCCTTTCCAGTTAAAAACCTGTATCCTTTGATTACTTCATCAAAGTTTTCTCCTGCCATGAAATAAAAATCCATCTGTACATCGGCTTCGGTATACAGGTAAGAACCATACTGCGTATCGTTAAATATCGCAGGGCTGCCCGTAGCCAAAAGGATTCCGTAACCTTTCGTTGAAACCAGCATTGGAATGGCAATCTTCATATTCGCCTGATGCAGATACTGGGTTGTTCCGCGCAGATTCAAAACTCCTTCCTGCGTCTGACCGAGGCCATACAGCTTTTCATCATCCTGCCAGTCCAGATGGAGCCTGGTCCGGTAAAGCTTCCTGTCAAAAACCCTGGTAGCTTCCTTAATTTTCCTCTTCAATCCGTCAGGTGTTTCAATTTCTTCAATTACAGTATTTTCATCAATGATGGTCTTGTATGAGTCAAATTCTTCCAGGGTTCTGCTTTCCCATTCTCTTTCAGAAAGCAGCAGTTTCCCGTCCCGGTTGTAGTACTTTATTGATCCTGTATTTTTATTGACGACAAGCCGCAGACAGGTTGTTTGAAGCTCAATTGAGTCTTCTTTTTCATTGTAATCCCACTCTGCATGATTTCCATGCGGCAGGATACCAATTCCGCAATTATCCTCGAAGGCATCCTTTCGTGTAAAAGATATTCGTATAATTGAATCACTCCGGGGGGACAGGCGCAGTAGCCCGTATTCGCTTTTCAAGTACAGTCCGTCTGATTTCCTTTCAACTTCCGAAATGATATAAGATTCCCTGATACTAACTTCAAGCATTTTAATGCTCCTTTCCGGCTTTGCAAAACCGCTTTTTATGTTTTTTTCTTCGTAATAATAGCACAGATCTGCGTAAATAACCATTATCCATATCGAAAAGCCCGGGATCAATTATTTTGATAGGTAAAATCTTTCATGCAACAGGCCTGAGCATCCGTCAACATTTAGGCAGTTCCTGCCTTAAGCACGCCAGAAACCGATAAAACCACATAAATGAAACTGAATCATCCTTCATACATCAAAGATACCAGTAGAATTTTCATATTCTAATATTAGCAAATAAATAAAATAAGTCAATGAATTTATTAATGTTTAATTTGGTGTTTATTTAATTTTGACAATAAATCAAAATGCAATAATTTCGTTTCTGCGTGCTCAGGAATATCGGCTTTTATTGATCATATCGGTTTTTATTGATCATAAAGGAACAGAGAATTGACCAGTGCCTTCAGACTTTTATTCCTGGATAAAGGGCTTTAAGCAAAAATACAAGATAATGAGGGTGATACTAATTAAATAGTTTAGTAAAACTTATTAAATAATTTATGTGGTTTATCAGTTCTGAAAAAACAGTTCCTGAAAACTCTTATGTATAATAAGCGTTATCAAAAAATCCGGCTGAACAGGGTAGCTTTACCGCTGATCTCCCTTCCCTGCCTGTTGTTTCCGATTGTCATATCCTAATAAACTTAAAACGGAGGGGCAGGTACAGTAAGTAAATTCAGAAATGTGGGCAGGTACTCTGCCGGTGATTTCTTCTGTCACTTTCTTCATAAAAATATGCTAAACCCCCTGCGGTATATTTGTTGACACTGCTTATATACCAATCAGGGGTTTGTTTTTCAGGATTGCTTATTGTTTTTTTATGATAACAATAAATTAGACTGGGACAAGGTACCTGTCCCCTCGTCCCACTTTGACTGGGACAAGGTACCTGTCCCCTCGTCCCATGTCCCCTCGTCCCACTTGTCCCATTAACGGGATTTTATGAAGTCGCTATATTGCTTTCTGAATTCGGCTTCAACCTTATCAAATCCAGCCTTCTTAAGTTTATCCTGCATCTCTGCCAAAGCTCCTTCAACATCATCCATCATGCCCAGGTCAAAAATGGTGTTGTAAGTCTTTATTACATTTGAAACTGCGGCGTATTCGCTCTTAACATTGGTATCATCGAATATGAAGTTATCGGTTTCAGGATATACGACGTTTGGTATCCATGAGTTGATATACTCCCGCATCTTTTTGGGTTCAGTCTCGGAAACCCTGCGGAATTTCTCGCTCATCCAACCCCACATTGAAGTACCGTAGATAGGGAAATTGTTGGCATCAGGACCCGGTCTGAATTTGTTCGGTCCCAAATCTATGTAGTGTTTGCCCTCAATACCCACACAGGTTAAGTCAAAATATCTCTGGTCATTCTTGAATTTTTCAAGCAGCATCAGTGACCTGCCGAAATCAACTGTATTGATTGATACCGCCACACCGTTGTTGGTAAACTTGTTTACCGTCTTGAATGCTTCGGGTGTCAGATCTATGATATCCATTTCCCATTCGGGATGATCTATTAAAGCCTTTTCTATGTCCTGAGCGACACCGCCTATATGCCATACATCCACGGCACTCTTTCCTGCAACAAACAAGTCATTAATTTTTCCCTGACCTGAAGCTGCATTCTTTGACCAGAATCCCTTCTGGGCCCATCTTCTCATCATTTTCGCATACTCAACAAACTCAGGGGTATTATATACGTTGATCAGGTTTTCGTAATCAAATTTTCCGTTAACATACTTAATTCCAAAGACCGTGTAGCCGCCACCCACCATATGAATTTGATTCGGCTGCCTGAAGAATACTGCAAAGTTGTCATTACCGCCACTTCCTTCATGGGCTATCGCAAACATTTCCTTCTCATTCTGGGCAATGACTTCGCAATATTTTTCCAAATCTTCAATGGTTTTAATTTCGGTAATGCCATACTTTTTCGCCAAGTCCATCCTTACTCCTACAAGCCTGTAAACATTGTACTCAAACTGGTAGTTCGGAATCATATAAAGCTTTCCGTCCACCATGGCCTGTTCAAAGGATGCCTTGTCCTGTTCCTTGTATGTTACGGGCATATATTTTTCTATATCTTCCATTGTAATTTCATGAAATGCCCCTTTCCTGGCATGATCGAAATAGTTCAGCCATTCACCCACGTAAACCAAATCCAGTTGCTCGCCGGATGCCAAAACGAGCGGGTATTGCTGCTGGTAGTCTGCCCAGGAGAGGTTTTTCACGGTAACGGTACAGTTCAAATCTTCCTGGGCCAGTTTATTGACTTCTGCGTATACCATATCCTGGTCGGCAACCTTGTCGCCTACGAAAAGCATGGTAAGCTTAACCGGCTTCGAAACATCAACTGCATCCTGATCCTTTGATGTTCCTGACGAAGCCTGTCCTGAAGAACTCTGTGCTGAAGGCTGATTGTTTGCAGATGGAGCATTATTCTGCCCGCAACCGGCAATGAACGTCAAAAGCAGAACCATTGCCAGTAAAACCGATGAAACTGATTTGAAAGATTTTCGCATTACTCTTTCCCCCTTTAAATAAATTGACAGTTTGCAGCATTAATAATTTTAAGGCTTCAAGCCTGAATTTCATCATCCTTTAATGGCTCCTATGGTGATTCCTTTTACAAAGTATTTCTGAACAAATGGATAAAGGAAAATAATGGGGCCAATAACAATAAGAGTCATTGCCATTTTAGTTGACTGGATTGGAGGCCGGTCTATTACGACACCCGCTTTGTCAGCAGCTATTTGCAGGCCTTGTGCGCTTCCAATCAGCTTATATAAATAAAACTGGAGCATAAACAGTTTCTCGTTATTTATAAACAGCATGCTGTTATACCAATCGTTCCAGTAGTTAAGTGCCGTAAACAGCGATATGGTTGCTATAACCGGCTTGGCCAGCGGAATTATTATCTGGATAAAAATCCGAAAATCATTTGCACCGTCAATATGTGCCGATTCCGATACGGCATCGGGAATGCCTCCCAAAAAACCTTTTATAATCAGCATGTTCCATACCGAAACAAGCCCCGGCAATATCAGCGCATAAATCCTGTCCTTGAAATTCAGGTACTTGACACACAGAATGTACCACGGCACCAATCCTCCTGAAAACAATGTTGTAAAAAAGAAGTAAAAGGAAAAGAAATTCCTGTATTTAAAATCTTTTCGCTGCAGCACATATGCAGCCATTGCATTAATAAACACTCCGAAAAACGTTCCTGTAACCGTAACCAGGGTTGTGACCCCGTATGCCCTTAATATTCCTGTTGCATCATTCATGATATACCTGAAACTTTCGGTCGAAAACTCAACAGGTATTATATTGTAACCGTGGGCCGTTATATAGCCTTCGCTTGTAATCGAGCCAACCATGATCATCCAGAAAGGAAGTATGCAGACAAACGAAAATACACTCAGCATTATACGGCCAATTATATTGAAGGATATTATATCTATTGTCGGTTTTCTTTTTCTCACTTTGCTTGCATCCCCATCCATCATATTGTGATATTAAAACAGTGCATAATCCCTTTGAACGCTTTTGACTATTTTATTGACGACAAGAATCGTAACAAAGCACATAACCGACTGGTACAACCCTGCAGCAGCAGCCATGCCAATATCGCTGGATGTCATAAGGCTGCGGAATACATACGTATCGATTATGTCGGTTGCATCATAGACCAGCGGATTTGTACCAACCAGCTGGTAAAACAGGCCAAAATCCCCCCTGAAAATGTTGCCCACTGCAAGCAGCAGCAGAATCATCATCGTTGGCACGAGGCACGGTAACATTATGTGCCTTATTCTTTGATACAGGTTTGCTCCATCTATCTCGGCTGCATCAAACATCTCGTGTTCTATTCCCATGATTGCCGACAAGTAAATAATTGTACCGTAACCAACATTTTTCCAGGCCGAGAAAAAGACAAGAAGCACTCTCCACCAGTTTGCACTGTTATATACATCCACAGGAGGCAGACCTAAGGATTTCATAATACCGTTGAATACTCCGAATTCATAATTGAAGAAACTGTATACAATTACACCTGCAATAACCCAGGAAATAAAATACGGTAAAAACATGACCGACTGGGTGATTTTTTTAAACACCCTTCCATTCAGTTCGCTTAAGATAATGGCAAAAGATATTTCCAAGAAATTGTTAACAATAATAAAAGCCAGGTTATACAGCAAGGTATTCACAGTAACATGCAGGGCATCGCCCGATATGAAGAAAAACCTGAAATTACTGAAACCTACCCACGGGCTTTTAAATATTCCCAAATTGTACCTGAATTGCTTGAATGCCAGAACAGTTCCCGCCATTGGCAGATAACTGAAGATCAGAACATGTATAAACGCGGGCGTCAGCATAAGAAAAAGCACTTTTTTTCTTCTAAGTTCTTTTAAGATTCCTTTCATCATATGCCCTCCCCGGTGCCAACTCTCCGGATGCCGCAAACTGCTTATTCGGTTGTCTTCCGAAGGACTTTATCTTAAATATGATAATAGCACAGGCTGATAGGGAAAATATTAAGATTTGCGGGTAGATTTTTATTGAATGCTTTTTCCTGAACCTTTCAGCTTGATCTCGTCTTTTTTCTTAAGTACAATAATAATGAATAATCAGGGAATTCAATCATTTTTGGCAGGTGAAATTGTGATAAATCTGCTGGTAGTCGATGATGAATCCTACACAAAGGAAGGAATCCTGGAAGACTATCCCTGGAAAGACCTCGGGATAGATGAAGTAAGGGGGGCCGACGACGGTCTTGAAGCCCTTGAAATCGCCTCCATGCTCAAACCCGATATAATTATTACAGACGTCAGAATGCCCAGGATGGATGGAATCACGCTTGCCTACAAAATCCGTGAACTGAATCCCAAATGCCGTATAATATTTTTAAGCGGATATTCGGACAAGGAATACCTGAAATCAGCAATTTACTTAAACGCGGTAAGCTATGTCGAAAAGCCCATTATATACGATGAACTTCTATCGTCTATTAAGAAAGCTGTAAATCAAATCCATGAAGATGAAGAAAAGAACAGGTATTCGATTATTAAAAACAAATATGAAAGCAGTATTCCGATAATAAAAAACGAACTTGCGCTGCTGTTAACAAGATCAAATCCGAACATCGAAACAGTGAAGAAAAATATCGATTTGCTTCAAATAGAGTTTTCAGACGAAACATGTTTTTTAACCATACTGGTTGAGTTCTCATATCAGAGTGATAAACAATACGATCAAAGTTTCGTACATGCATCGGCGATTAATATAATAAACAATGTGCTGCAGTTGAATGGAGCTCAGGCTATTATAGGAACAAAAGATTCCAGTCATGTTCTTTTCCACCTTTACGGCAACGAGGAATTATCCTGTTCAAAAGTGCTGAATTTAACAAGGTGCCTGTCTGATCATCTTGAAGCGAATATTTTAAACGCCAGGACTAATATATCGGTGGGAGTACCTGTAATTGGGTATAAAAATGTATTCAAATCATACAACATGTCGGTACTGGCCCTGCAGAAGTTCTTTTTCCACGATGAACTGAAATACACCTTCTATTCTGACAGTGCTATTTCGGAATATACATTGGACGAAACACTGGTGGAGCAGTTTCAACTGTTTTTGTCGCAGAAAGACAAAGAAAGTGCAGTCAAAATAATAAAAAAACTGACTTCAGAAATAAGGAAGCATGATCAGACGCTTGTAAAAAACGTGAAAAACATTTACCATCGCTTTCTTGTAATTCTCGAAACCTTTTCTCTTAAGGAACAGGTAAGTCTTGACAACAATCCAGATTATTACTGGTACATAATTTCTAATATAAAAACGTTAACCGAACTGGAAAGTTTCCTTTTAGAAAAGGTAAACCTGTATTTTCAGCGTATTTTTGAGCAAATGCAAAGTCAGGATGCATTAACCAAAATAAAAAAGTATATTAATCTAAATTATGCAAACCCTCATTTGTCCCTGGCTCAAATAAGTGAAGCAAACTTTATGTCGATTGGCTACTTATGCGCCTTCTTTAAAGAAAAAACCGGAAAAACCATCAACCAGTACATTACAGAAATAAGAATGGAAAAAGCAAAAGAGCTGCTGCCCGATCCCTGCTATAAAATAGATTGTGTAGCAAGAAGTGTTGGTTACAGCGATGGAAATTACTTTGCAAAAATCTTTAAAAAATACACAGGCTTGAGCCCCTCAGAATACAGAGAAAAGGCTCGGATAGTATGAAGAAGTTACATATGCCCGTTTTTTTGAATTACTTTTTCAATCTGAAGCTGAAGCAAAAGCTTCTGTTATCTTATGTTCTGCTTATACTGGTGCCTTTTGTCATATTCTATCAACTGTTTAACAGCAAAATATCCGACATTATAATGGCAAACACCAACTATTCGGCTGAAAGAAGCTTCGAGCAGACTTTTGATTTCCTGTCCAATAAACTAAACCATATCATACGGGTTGCAGATGTTATATACAACGAAAAAACAATACCTGAAATTCTCAGTAAAGAAGCTTCTGATTACCCGGTATCAGATCAGATTGAAGACATGCTTTATCTGACGCAATATCTCAAATCCTTTGAAGACAAGGAAGATATTGAAAAAGTGCGGTTATATGTGCCCTCAGGTCTTGTTTATTCTTCTGAAAACGTTAATCTTTTCAATTTCGACGAAATCACTGCAACCGAATGGTACCTAAGAATGTATAACAATACATTTACACTGGCATATCTGCCTTCTCAGCTGCTTCAGGGTGAAAACAACAACCCCGAGGTTTTATCTGTTGCAAGGTTTATCATAAATGCCGTAAACTATAAAGAAAAACTGGGTATTCTTCGAATTGATTTTATTAAAAGTGATTTTGAACAGGTAATAGACAATGCCAATACCATAGAAGGCGGCCTGACCTATCTGGAGAATTCCCTTGGAGAAATTGTTGCCGCATCAAACGGCGAATTGTTAAATCAGTACCGACTCCCGTCGGAAACAACAGATTCAGGCAATAATACCGGAAATTTTGAACATATACTTTTAAATAATGAAAAAGCAATGTTCAGAATAAAGCTCATTCCAAACACCGACTGGAAAATGATAACCGTTATACCCGAAAACCTTATAACCGATAAAATCAGGAGTACAATGAACCAGCTGCTGGTAATCATGATGATCATAAGCCTTATTGCATATGTTCTCGCTTTCTCCATTGCTCATTTTATGGCAAAACGGATTTCAATACTTAAAACCCAGATGAACAAGGTGCAGCAGGGAATACTTGAGCCTTTGGTGAATACCGGAAGCAATGATGAAATCGGCGAACTCATCCTGGATTATAATTTCATGATCTCAAAAATCAAACTTCTGATGGAAGAGCAGTATCAATCGGGTCAAAGGCTTAAAGCAGCAGAATTAAAGGTATTGCAGGCCCAGATAAATCCCCATTTTCTTTATAATACCCTGGAATTGATAAACCGCCTTTCGAAAAAGAACAAGGTATGTGAAATTGATGAGGTTATTCATTCGCTGACCCGGTTCTACAGGATAAATCTCAGCAAAGGCGATGATTTTATTACTCTGCGTGAAGAACTGGAACATGTCTCGGCCTACGTTTCCATTCAGAATATGAGGTTTAAGAATAAAATAACTTTTGAGGTTGATGTTGCACCTGAATTTATGGATATGCTTGTACCAAAAATAATTCTGCAGCCAATAGTGGAAAATTCAATAGTTCACGGTATTATGGAAAAAAACGACGGTATGGGAATGATTAGAATATTCAGCAGTGTCGAGGGCGATAACCTCATATTATCGGTTCAGGACAACGGAAAAGGTGTGCCTGATGATGTCCTGGCCAGGATAAACTACGGACAATTATTCAACAGCAAAGGAAGCTATGGTATCAGGAATGTCGTTGAAAGAATAAAGCTTATCTACGGTGACGCCTACGGATTGGAGTATTTAAGCAAATATAATGAAGGCACAACCGTCAGAATAAAACTACCTTCAGGCATGGCGAGAAATATGCATGCATAAAAAGTGAAGAAATCCGTTATTATTCATCGGAGTATTACCCAAGAGTACTATAAAGAACAAAATGACTACAAAATGCTTTCAAAATCTGTTTATGAAAGTTTATAAAGTTACTGCTTTTACTGTCAGAATGCCATCATTACTGAAAAAAACGATATACCCGTCCAATATAATAAATCCTTGCAGATATTATCGGTCTCAGCCGGAAAATAACAATCTGCAAAAAACAGGGCACTTTCGAATAAAAGAAAGTGCCCTGAGCCGATTCATAATTAACAAACATCATTATCTGTCAGTCTCATTTTAACACAATTGGTATATCCAGGTTCCAGATATATTTCAGGATATGTAAAATTTCCAAGGTATCCGTCTCCGGTTTTGCTTGGATTTGATCCGTTGCCCAGATCATAGTAGAGCATGTTGTTCATTGTGAATTTAATACCTGCAGGAAGTCCTTCATCTTCATCTTTTGAAGGTCCAACCCGGACACTCACAGATTTTCCATCCGATTCAGCCCTTATACGGTTTTCTGAATCAGCCATTACCGCCGAGGCATAACGGATATTTTCCCTGCAGCTTCTGAAATCATTCGTACCGTGCCCGCCTTTATCATTTCCGCCGTAATATACAAAATCGGCTTCATCGAATTCCCATGGCCATTCCGGCTTAACCCTGTATGTGTCCTTTCCGTATCCCCTGAACCTGTAAGCCGTTCCTTTCGGCCTTCCTATATGGTTGTCAGGGTATGATGAATAAAGAGACTCCCTTTCCCATGTCAACCGATCGATTTCATCCGACAATACATATGCAATACCAACTTCACATAAATAATGTAAAGGGGGATTATGTATTGTGTATTTCGTTGTCATCAACCCCGATCCGTCAAGCCTTACCTCAAAGTCAACCCTCATTTCATCAAAGCCGTATTCAAAACCCCAGCAGTCGGTTCGAAGTTCTCCGGGGTAGGCTCCGCTGATAAAGACCACAACTTCATTGCCCTCAGTTACTGCATGTATGGAACTCATTTGCCATCCAGAAAATTTTAATTTGAATTCTCCGTTTCTGTCTTTTGAAAAATCCGAGGGTTTGTAGTACATGCCGTACAGGTTGAGATATGGTCCGCTTTTTATTATATTGCTTCCATTGTAATAACCTTCTGTAATTAAACCTGTCTTTTTGCTGAAGGTAATATGATAATCCTTCGCTGAAACAGTTATCACTGTATCATCCTCTTTTATGGACGGAGTCGGCCCCTGTGCTTCAGGAAAGCTTATTACAGTTTTCACTTTACCGACAGTCAGCCGGTATTTATCAACCTCCATCCCCTGCATATCTTTGACTGTTAATTCAAGAACCTCACCATCACTCCATTTTCTTTCGGGTATAACCAGTTCCCCGGAGCACCATGGTTTTATATCAGGACCGTCAACAACACCTGCGTCGGTTCCAACACGCCAGTAAAATTTTAATTCACTGAAACTTGTATTGTTGTACCAGTTTTTCATTTGAATCCTTAATTGGTTACCTTCACCCGGATTATCAACAGTTTTGTCCTTGATACGGACAGGAGAATATGCCTTTTTGGCAAGCCACAGTTCAGGTCTTTCCCTGCCCCATGAATCCAAAAGCCCCCATTGTCCAAATGATCTAGCATAAACGTTTCCATCAGGTCTCATAATTATATAATCGCCAAGGGCAAATATCGCGCACCCAATAAAACCATCAGCGGGGCACAACTTCTCCCATCCTTTATTAAGCGATAATCCCCAGGCATTCCTTATGGCCGGATCACGGGTTATAGTGTTTATTGCATGTGCCGGTAAATGAACAAATTCATCATATATTGCCGCATTATTAAACAGTTCGTTATACTCAGGATAATGATATGAGGCAAGACAGGTTTTCTTATTGTCCCATGTGCCTGCGGTAAGCCTATGAGGGTCCTCAGATTTTAAATAATCCAGCTCCGACTGCAAATTGACACCCCAATCCGATTCGTTGGCATATTCCCATATAATAATCGAGGGATGTGATTTATAACTCTCTATCATCTCAGCGAACTGATTCATGTATTCAGCCCTGTAATGAGGTATATCTGAGGAATGTCTTTTAACCATATCCTTTTGGCTATCCCACGCACCGCGCTGGAAATTAACCGGTGCACATACTTCAACATAAACGCCGTATATATCGCAGTATTCATAAAGTTTTTCTCTCTCAGGATATGATGCGGACCTGATATAGTTCATATTTGCATATTTTACCGTTTTAACTTCATGTTCAAGCTGTTCATCCGTAAAAGTCTTTCCCAGTATTGGATCATGTGAATACCTGGCGACACCTCTCAATTTCGTCAGTACACCATTTACATAGAGATTCTTCCCCTTTTTTTCAACTTTTCTGAATCCAACTCTTTTTGAAAATGTCTGCAAAACCCTTCCATCAACTTCAAAAGCAGCCACCAGTTTATACAGGTTTGGATGCTCGGCATCCCATTTAAGTGGAGATTTTACTGGTATATCTATTTCTACTTCGCTGTTCCATCTGCTCAATAAAATCTCAGCGGGGGCAATTTCAACCGGATTTTCATACTTATCAAGCAGGCAAAGCCGTACTTTTGCATTATCAGCATCATATAATTCTGCGCAAATTGTTAATTTCAAAACTGCATCATCATAGTATTCATCCAGATCGGTTACATAATGTAACCGACAGATGTGGTTTTTGGGAACACTTAAAATACCTATATTGTCAATTAAACCTGCATATCCTGGCGAACCTTCTGTCCCTGCCCAGTCACACAAGGCATCCTTTCTATGCATGCACATAACAGTGAACAGGGCATTTTCCCCCGGAACAACATAATTGGTTATATCACAATCAAAAGGTGTAAAAGCACCGCAATGATCACGTACAAAATGCCCGTTTACCCATATCTTTGAGTATTCATAGACCATTCCGGCCTTCAGAATTATTTTTCTTCCCCGCATTTCTTCCGGAATTTTCACACTTTTTCTGTAAACATATTCCCTGTTCCTTTTCACATCATATCCCAGGGCAAAAAGTTCAGCAGGAACATCGACCTCATCCCACTGGGTTGTATCCTGGGTGTTACTCCAATATTCCCCGGCAGGGCTTTCAGCAAATCTCCATTTTCCGTTTAATGAGACATATGGGTTTGACACTTCATAATCACTATCCGGAACAGGAACAATAACCGGCCTTTTCCAAACCGGATTATCAGCAAATTTTCTCACCATAAAATCATCTCCTGACAATCTGGAATTCCGAGTTTTCCGAATATTCAAAATAACTCTGAATCTACCGGTGTGGGGATAAAACCATTAGTCAAATGAAAGGTTTCAGTCCCCACAGAAGTTTTCGGGACAAGGTACCTGTCACCTTGTCCCATTACTTATTTCCAGTATTGTTCTATAAGCTCCCTGATTATTTTTACAGCCTTGCGGGGTTTTTCAGCATCTCCTCCCAATGTGTATACATCCCTTTGGGTTATCTCCAGGTGGCAACCCTGTGCTGCTTTAAGCGTTTTTATTATATGCTGCCGCCAGGCTTCTTCATCCAGTTCTTGTCCTACTCCGATAAAATTCGGGGATGGCTTGCGATGATAAATCACCTTGGTACCCCTGAGCCTTTCTCCCATTAACTCTTCGTTGCACCATGGAGATATTGAGATTTTACGCAGGTTTTCACATTTGCTCAGGCAATTGTCCCAGATTGGATCAACGGGTTCGCAGCATCCGTATGAAAACAGGCCGTATAAATCGGATACTTTTTTGTAATAAGGGAATATGAATTCCTCATACATGGACGGTGATATTCCGACCGTCTCCTGGGAATCCATGAAGCCCCATAAATCCTTTGTCGTAAGTTTCTTTCCCGGCTCTATCTCCCGGGGAAGTTCACGGGTAAAACAGAATGTTCCCTGGCCGCACATCTCGTAGGATGCAGTAGGAAGCAGCAAGCCTTCTCTCTCCAGAAACCTGAAGTATTCTATATAATCATCGGTAATTCGCTTCATAAATGCATGAAATGTGTCGGGGTAGTCATACATCGCAAAAAGCATGTTTTCCATGCCCATCAAATGAACAACATCCTGCGTGGGAACAGAATACAGGCAGCTGTTGGTGATTTTCACAGGCAGGATGTCGCCGAATATATTTTCAAGAAACTCTTTCCATGCCATTGTTCTTTCCCTGTCAACCCCATACTTTGAAGGGCCAAGCTTTGGAAAATCCTCTTCAAGATCTTTTATAACGTACTTGAACCTGTGTCCTACCGATTCTCCTTCAGATGTCATTGCATGCTCCTTTTCAACTTTTACGCCGAATAACTGGAACCATGTATCCCAGGTGATTTGGAAATACGGAGGAACAATTCTGTCGTCATCAATTCTCTCATAATTGATGAAATTGCGGTAAAGCTCCAGTTCAATACGGCGGCCTGTTTCGGTTTGACATTTCAGTTCCGGGATAATGTCCTTTTCAAAAGTCCATATTTCCACATGTATCATTGGTCTTTCGCCCTCACACGCATTGTGCCTGTACCATTGCTCCATGCGTTCCTTCATAATGGGCAGCTGCGAATATTCAAGCTGCTTTTTTGCCAGTTCACGAAGTATTTTACGATCTTCCGGTGTAACATAAAAATTATACATGTTAAAAACCCCCTATAATTCAATCAGATAAAACATTCATTTTGCCATCCGGCAATAAAATTTCCGCACCAACCTCAGTATGATACGTTGAAATCCAGGACAGGACACTATTAATCAAGAAGGCATACAAGTCTTACATCCCCGATCCAACTTGAATATATCATATAAACCACTGCCAAAAAATGCACATTATATCGTACAAGATGGATTATATTCCGGTATTGCAGGTTGATACTCTGGTTACGTCCAACATGAATAACCGAAAAAGAACGGAAATAAAATGAAATTTTTCGAATCATATTGCTGATAACTGTAAAATGCAGTTTCTGAACGGCAAATATCCAATGGATGCCCGATGCAGGTTGATTATTTTTCCCTGTTTTTGTTATCATAAAAACATTGGAATACAAAAATATGCCAAGGAGGACACTATGCGATATCATAACCCCATTATACCCGGTTTTTATCCCGATCCCAGCATTTGCAAAAAAGGAGATGATTATTACCTTGTAACCAGCTCTTTTGAGTTTTTCCCCGGTGTACCCATTTTCCACTCGAAGGATTTGGTTAACTGGAAACAGATAGGCCACTGCCTCACCCGGAAAAGCCAGCTGGATCTGGATAATGTTCCTTGCTCAAAAGGCATTTATGCCCCAACAATACGCTATAATCCGCATGACGACCTGTTTTACATGGTTACGACGAATGTTACAAAGGGCGGGAATTTCTATGTAACCGCCAAAGACCCTGCAGGCGAATGGTCGGATCCCATATGGGTGGAACAGGGAGGCATTGACCCGTCTTTATTTTTTGACGATGACGGCAGCGCTCATTTCATCTCGAATGCAAGGGACAGAAGTGTACGAGCCGCAGGCTTCCTCTGTGCGCCAATCGATTTAAAAACAGGCAAATTCCTGGGACCCGCCGCTCCTCTCTGGGGCGGAATCGGTGAAAGCGCTCCTGAAGCTCCCCATATCTATAAAATCGGGGACTGGTACTATCAGATGATTGCCGAAGGCGGCACCGAACTTGGCCATATGGTAACAATTGCAAGAAGCCGCGAGCTTTACGGCAAATATGAGCCTTGTCCGTTTAATCCCATACTAACTCACAGGCACCGGAAAGGCGATATGATACAAGCAACCGGACACGCCGACCTGATTGAGGATAATGACGGAAACTGGTGGGCGGTATTTTTGGGTTACAGGCAGACACATCAGTATTTCCACCACCTCGGTCGCGAAACTTTCCTGGCTCCGGTTACCTGGCGGGATGGCTGGCCCATTATCAATAACGGCGAACCAATCCGGCTGGTCATGGATGTTCCCGGCTCAGCAGTCCAGGCACTGAGCACCGATTATGAAACAAACTTTACAAAAAGCATCGACTTTAACTGGGTACATCTTCGCAATCCGCAGGAAGGCTCGTGTGAAGCAGGCCCTGAAGGTCTTATTCTCAGGGGCAACGCCCATACTTTGTCTGACATGGCCAATCCTGCTTTTCTTGGTATCAGGCAGCGTGATCTTTCCAACAGGGTGGAAGTGGATTTGACATTTTCTCCGGCCGTTAATTATGAAGAAGCCGGATTCAGCATCTACTACAAGCATGATGCTCACCTGGATATCTATGTAAGCAGAATGAATCATGAGAATTTCATAATTTTCCGCAAGGTTGTGGGAGAAATTCGCCACGAAGCAGCGAAAGTTCCTCTTGCCGGTGACAAGGTAACAATTCGTGTTATTGCCGACAAGCTTGAATATAAGGCATACGCGGTAGTCAACGGGGCTGAAATCTATTTGGGCAAAGCATTTACACGCTATGTTTCGACTGAAGCCCATGAGTTGGGATTCACCGGTGTCTTCTATGCTTTGTATGCAACCGGAAACGGCAGAAACTGCGAAACAGAAGCCCTGTTCACCCGTTTCTCATACCAGGGCTTTGACAGGGAGGATACGTGAAACCGGAAAACGAGAATGGAAACAGGTATTTATTTTATATTTTGGAGCTTGTGTTTTAGCAGGTGCCTTGTTGCCCGGGAAGACATAACATCCGAAGCAGGACACGCAGAATGATATTACAAGCCCGTACTTCTGAAGTGTAATATTATAACTTGAATGATGGATTATATTCCGGAGCATATGTTGATATTTTAAATTTAAGCCACTATAATAAAACTATGAAGCCGCATGTTACACATGGATTCAAAAACCAGAAAATGCTTGTATTGCCCGAAGAAATAATTAATGATGTTTCAACGCATCCCGTTGTGAAAAATCTATTTATAACAGACATAGGTTTTTTTCCTTGCGCCAAATATCACTTCATTGAGCGGAAAAAGGGCTGCAACCAGAATATTTTAATATACTGCACCAAAGGCGAAGGATTTGTCATGGTAAACAACAAAAAAACAAGGATTTGCAGGAACAATATGCTGATAATACCCAAAAATCTGCCGCATGTTTACGGTTCTGACGACGATAACCCATGGGACATTTACTGGATTCATTTCAAGGGAGAAACGGATTACCATTTTATCCGGAACAATAATACAATTTCACTGACAGATGTGCCTTTATCAACAATGCCCGTTCTTACGCACCTGTTCGACGGTATATATGACGCATTATCCAGGGGTTCTGTAATAAGCAATATCATATATGCCTCCTGCTGCCTTGGCTATTTCCTTGCGACCGCCCTTTTTATGCCATACAACAGGTACGATTTGAAGGATAAGAAAACAATGTATGTTGAAAACAGCATCGAGTTTATGGAGAAAAACCTGGAAAAAAAGCTTACTCTTAATGACCTGACAAGCTGCAGCAATCTCTCAAAAACCCAGCTTACCGATATATTTAAAGAAAGAACCGGGTATTCCCCGATTGATTTCTTTATACGGCTGAAAATCCAAAAGGCATGTTTTTATCTTGACTTCACCGACATGACTATTTCGGAAATAGCCGAAAAAATAGGATATAACGATCAATACTACTTTTCCAGGCTGTTTAAAAAGATAATGGGAAGATCACCGTCTGAATACAGAAAGGTTAAGAAGGGGTAGCATATTATACCCATTGGTTCCCAAATATTCAATCATTATAGTACTTAACAGCACTATGGCTTGCAGCCAAATTTAAACCCTCTGCTTTTCTTTCACAAACTGCGTTTTCTTCCAATAAGACGGCATCCTTAATTCCCCTCATGAAGAGTGCAATAAAGAACACGAAAACCAGCACAATACCGTTTAAAATATACGTTGAGGGAACTCCAAGCGTTCCAGCTACCGTTGATATAAGCAGTGATGAAATCGGTGCGGCGATCAATACCAAGGTATCAAACGCAGCAAATACACGTCCTTTTATATTTTCCGGCACATGTAATTGCAAGTATGTAAAACTTGGGATGCCAAGCGCATCTCCGAAAGAAAAGAAAAAATACAACAATATCGCAATTAGTGTATTATTCGTAAAACCGAGAAGAATCATTACCACACCCGACATTAAAAAGCCAGATGTTAATAACAGGCCCACTTTCTTTATATGTACTACCCCTATCAAAGCAGTACTTATAAACATGCCGATTGAAATAACGGTTTGTATGATACCATAGATGTCCGATTCAGCATGGAGCACTGTAACAGTATATAATGATGTCAAGCTATAAAACACATCGGATGTAATATTTGTTAGGAAAATCACCAGTATGAACTGCCATACGAAAGTATCCTTAAAAGCATATCTGAAACCGGATGTAACGGCTTTGAAATTAAACTTATCAGCTTTTTCACATGTTTCTGCTTTTCCATCAACAGGAATAAGAAATATCATCAAAGCTGCAAAAGCATATGCAATGCAGTTTATGAATACTATGATTTCAAAGGTGACAAAGTTCATAATTATTCCGGTTACTGCGGTGCTTGCAATTGCAGTCGCCTCACCGATAATTGTAAAGAGAGAATTCGCGCTTACCAGGGCGGATTTTTCCACTATTCTCGGAATATAAGCCATGGCTGCAGGCGAATAAATTGTATCCATTAATGAAAGGAAAAACCTGACAGTCAATATTACCGGTATGCTTAACATATCAGTTTTAGCAATGAAATAGAAGCCCAGCAAAATAACTGCACTTATGCCGTCACTCAATATCATGGCTATTCTTCGGTCAATCCTGTCAACAAGATATCCTCCCAGGATGCCAACAAGCAATTGAGGAAAATAGGCAACAAGGAGCGTTACAGCAATTGTATCAAACGCATTTGGCCTGTTTGTCAGATACCAGATAAGGGATATCTTGAAGCAACTGTCACAGAAACGGCTGACAATCTGGCCAATGATATACATCAAGAAATTACGATTTTTAAAAAGATTCAAATACTTGTTTATCTTGGTTGTACCACTCATATAAAATATCCCCTGCGTTGAACATTATAGCACAAACGCAGAGGAAAAATAAACTTGCGTTTTCATCCCATAATAACGGCTTTAAGCTTTAACCCGTTGTTGCCTTAAACAGCGGTATAGATTTCGTGGTTACACCCCACTTGTTTACTCTACCAGTCGAAACTCGGCTTTATTGCCGGTATCGCTGTTGCCTCCGATAAATACATGAAATACACCCGGTTCACTGACATAATTCATATTGATATCATAGAATCTCAGCATATCCTCGGTAATTTCAAATGCAACCTCACAGCTTTCCTGCGGCCGCAAAGTCACTCTTTTGAATCCACGAAGCATCTTCAGCGGGCGAACCACACTTCCTTTCAAATCCCTGAGATACAGCTGAACAATTTCTGTACCTGTATAAACTCCGGTATTCGTTACGGTAACAGTTGCCTTAATCACTTCATCCCTTTTCATCTTTTCCTGGCTTAAAGTCACAGGCGAATAAGAAAAACTGGTATAAGACAACCCATATCCAAACGGGAACAGGGGTTTGGTGGATTCATCCAGGTAACCGTTGACAAAACCCACTTTTGTTCCTGTTTCATTCGGTCTCCCGGTGCTGAACTTGTTATAATAAATAGGCAACTGACCGACATTCCTGGGTAAAGACATGGTTAACTTTCCACTTGGAACAATATCTCCAAACAACACATCCGCAATCGCATTTCCACCTTCCGTACCGGGCATCCATACCATCAAAACCGCCCTGGACATTTCAACAATCTCGGTCAATACCAGGGGACGGCCGGAGAATACTACCGTCACAATATTCTCATTAACTTCATGTATCCTTCTGAGCAGTTCCACCTGGTTTTCCGGGATATGAATGTCCACCCTGCTTCCGCCCTCACCGGATTGATTACGATGCTCGCCAAGGCACAGAATAACTTTATCGGCCCTTTTTGCTGCATCTATTGCCTCTTCGTACTTTGCAGCCAGCTCTTCCGCTGTGTACTTCCCTTTTTCACCGAACCGGGTAACCTGTTCCTTACCTAAAGCAAAGCACCCCTGTACATAGGCATTGCCTTGTTTTTTTTGCTCAACACCCTGCCTTATGGTAACAATACGATCGGTCATCTTCGGAAATGACCAGGAACCATAAATTTCTGTATTGTCTGCAAACGGACCTATGAATGCCAGTTTTTCATGGGCATCCCTGGAAAGAGGCAGGATCTGATCATTCTTTAACAGGACAAATGATTCTGCTGCGATTTTTCGTGCCAGCTTGCGGTGTTCATCGCACAACAACAGCATTGCTTCCTTTTCTTCAGAACAATCCTTGTATGGATTTTCAAACAATCCCAACTCATTTTTCAGTTTAAGGATCCTCATAACTGCTTCATCAATCAGCTTCTCATCTACTTCATTGCATCTTACCAGTTCTGCCAGGTATTTTATATATGCGTTGGATACCATATCTATGTCCACGCCTGCCATTACTGCAAGCTTGGCTGCTTCACGGCTGTCCTCCGCGATTCCGTGGTTAACCATTTCGTCAATCGCTGCATAGTCGGAAATCAAAACTCCTTCAAATCCCATTTCTTCCCGGAGGATTTTCCGCATAAGCCACTCGTTTCCCGTAGAAGGTATGCGATTCCACGTATTGAAAGATGTCATAACCATTGCACATCCCTCTTCTATTGCAGCACGATAGGCAAAAAGATAATCTTCCCTGAAAGTGCGCTCAGATATTTCTACATTGTCGTAATCCCTTCCGCCTTCCGGGGCTCCATAACCGGCAAAATGCTTAACACAACCGGCTATATTACCTTCTTTGCTTAAGTCTGGGGATTCACCTGCCGTCTTACTTCCGCCCTGATACCCGCGCACCATGGCTTTTCCCATTTCAGCATTCAGCCATTGATCTTCCCCGAAAGATTCCATGACACGTCCCCACCTGGCATCCCTTACCAGATCCAGCATTGGAGAAAAAGTAACATGAAGTCCTGAAGCAGTTGCCTCTTTTGCAGCGGCTTTTGCCGCTTCTTCTGCCATTTCGGGAGAAAATGTACATCCTTGCGCAAGCGGAATCGGGAAAACGGTTTCCATTCCGTTAATAACATCGTACATAAACAAAAGCGGAATATGGTGCGGATGCTTTTCAATGAACTCCTTCTGAAGCTTATGTAAATCTTTTGCCCCGGTTTTATTCAAAACAGAGCCGACCAATGAAGCCATCTCTTCGGTAATTTCAACAGAATCTGCAGGACCGGTAATAATACCGCCATTTGTAAGCATTCCGGCAGGGATTTGCACCATCTGACCGACTTTTTCCTCCAAGGACATCTCGCTTAAAAGTTTCTTTAAATCCTTTTCGTCCATCGCCAACCTCCTGTATGTTGACACAATAATAAACACAGTTTTTCTTATGAAAAATTTCGCCAGTCAAATTATTATATAATTTGAACTTTTAATCAACCATATCCTGGATCATTTTAATGAAAAAAAGTTATGACTTCAATGGTCATATTTTTTCACTCCATTGCCTGTCAATCCGGCCTGTGATATATAACCGGGAAAACTAGACATCAAAAACTTCACCGGTCACTGTCGAATACAGGAATAATCTAGCCACCTTTTCTTTTGTCATACGTTCAAAAATCAGTTTATATGCTTCCAGCTGGGACCTGTATTTGCTTTTAAGCATTTCTTCCATGGTTTTTCCATTCCGTGGCCTGTTGGTTTTGTAATCCACGATAATCCATTCATTATCAGCACAGATTACCAAATCCATTACGCCGGAAACAATAACGGGTTTGCGGTCTTCATCAGGTTTGTCCTTCGATTTCAGGTACCGGGTGAGATGAGCATACAGACCGTCATTATACACCGCATCTTCTTCGGGTATGATCTTTAACCAAAAAGGCATCTCGGGCATAATAACCCCGGCTGTTTTTATCTTTTCTGCAAGTCCTGATTTAATGAAATCACTGACCTGTTTTTTTACATAAGAATTAATTCCGGCAAATATAATCTCCGTGCTTTCCTTTATATTTTCACGATTTTCCAGTGAGCCGTTGAAGAAAAGCGAAAAATTCCTGCCGGACGTTTCCCCAGTCATCAGTATTTCAGAAACAGCAGATTTTATTATGTCTTCGATTTCATTTTCATCCGGGTATTTCCTGTTCTTCATGAATTCGGTGACAATCAGTTCAAATACCCTGTGTATGCATGTTCCCCACACCGGTCCATAGGGCAGGTCACTGTCTTTTTCAGTTTCATCCTCAGCTTTATTCACGGACTCAACTTGCAATTCATAAGCTTCCGCTTTATCATTATCATCTCCGTCATCCTCACTGAATGTAATAGTGATCTCTTCTTCGGCTTTCGGCACCCTTTCCTGTTCGAGCCTGCTGGGCAGAATTGCAGTATATGACGGAACATCAATTTTCCTGCGCCAGATGTCTTCAAAATCATCAAATTCTTTTATGTCAGACGATACCTCTTCCTTATTGTCCAGGTTCCCGGTTTCCGTATCAGCTTCCAGGGCCCCTGTTTCGTCCCCATCCGGTTCTTCCAATGCATCTATAAAGGAATCGTCCAGTTCGGGACAGCTGAAATTCTCAATAAGCTTATACCAATATCCTTTATTTTTCACTTCGCCGGTTTTGCTGTCGGTTATCCCTTCGCATTCGGCGATAATCAATAATTCCTCCGCTCTTGTTGCAGCTACATACAGCAGCCTTTTCTCTTCTTCTTCAAGATACTTCTCTTCTTCTTCGAACTTTTCATCCCAGTCGGAAATTTTCGCAAGCTCCTTGTAACTGCCCCGTATGTATCTTTCTACTAACCTGAAATATCCTTTCGGTGCAGAAGTGCAAGTTTTGCCGTTATTATATTCCATACTTCTTTCTATATGCATCTTGGCTGCTTTATCATATGATTCACAGGGTGATGCCAGGATTACAACCCTCGCCTGCAGGCCTTTCGCCTGGTGCAGATTCATCAGGCGGACGCCTTTTTCTCCCATGCCTGAAGGAAGCAGATTTCTGTATGTTTTCTTCAAAACAGCTTCCAACCTTTCTATATGCCTTGACAGGTCGTTTTCAACCGTGGCACTGCTTATATCTTTCTGCGATTCCAATAACATATTGATTTCCTTATAAGTCTTGCCTGCGTCGGATTCGGACATGGCAACGCTTTTAAGCCCCAGGTCTTCCACAATATAATCAGTTAATGCAACAGGATTGTCTATCTTCCATCTAAGGGAATAATAACGGTTCAGTTTTTTTAAGGCTTGTCCTGCAGGTGTGGCGGCATCTTCACCGGTCAGTTCTTCAAAAATCGAAAGTTTCCGATGTTTCTTAATATGGTTTTGTATATCTTCCAGACTTATATTGAAAACATTATGAAGGACTGCCGCAAGGTTTATGGTGTCATTTGGATTTTGGAGCACTTTCAGTACCTTGATTATATTTCTGTTCACATAGTTGTTAATGTTAACTTTCCCGGTATGTATTACAGGAATGCCTTCTTTTATCAAAGCATTATAATATACATGATTGTCATGTGCAAAAGGTGTAATGATCATTATGTCTTCAGGCCTGGCCTTTTTGCTGTTTAACAGTTGCCTGACCAAATTGACCACAAAGGCTGCGTCTTTGGAAATAATTTCTTCTTTCTTGCCATTTTTTATTACATATTTATATACCCGCCTTATGTTGTCCTGCTCCTTTTTAGTACTCATTTCACCGTATTTTGCCTGGTAAACATCATTCTCGTCCGCCGCAAAATAACCTTCCCTGCTGAAAGCCTCGTTAAATGCATTACACAGGGATTCCTTGGATCTAAAATTATGTGTCAGCTTTAAAACCTCACCTCCATGTTTTTGAACCAGGCTTTTTACAGTCTTGTACACAGCTATATCGGCACGGCGGAAGCGGTAAATGGCCTGCTTCGGGTCACCGACAATAAAAAGCGAACCGGGTACAGGTTTTATATCCATCCAGTTTACTTCGCCCGAATCCCCGGGTCCGGGTTCCTGCCCTGCAAGATAAAACAGAATTTCGGCCTGGATGGGATCTGTGTCCTGGAATTCATCGACATAAAAAACCTTGTATTTGCGCCTGAAATGCTTTCTGACTTCCGGATGCTTGCGCAGCATATCCCGGGTTTTTATCAGGAGATCAGAAAAAGAGCACAGGTTGCTATCCCTTTTATATGAGTCATAGGCCTTCATGGCATCTTTAATTATATTCATGCATTCATTGTAAATAATTTTCTGGATCCTGTTATATACCGACTTTAATTCTTTATGGATAACCGCCAGTTTTTCAACGTCGGCATTATATTTTTCATTAAGTTCGGTATTGTTCTTCAGGCCTTTTAGTTTGTTCCTGTTGAAAATGCCCATGTTTTGAATGCATTCTGCCGTATCTCCCCCATCTTTTTCCATCCATTTCGACAACAGTTTGACGCTCTCTTTAAAATTTCTTTCCGGGATTTTTGAATCTTCCAACCATTCACTAAAAGGCTTATTCAGATATGGCCCCCATGGTTCCAGCACCCCTGCCGTTTCTTTTATTGTTCTGTCCATTGATTCGGTTAATGCAGGCAGATCATCCGCAGTGAAATCCGTCGAAGGTAATACAATGTCAACATCCCGGTTATCGTAGCAAGCCAATAATGTTTCTTTCAGACTGGAATAAGCTGTTCCCGTTAGTCTTAATGCGGTCATGTTTTTTGAATTGTCCATATCGTTCACATAGTTCATCCACAGCCTGCTGAGATGCTTCATTTCTTCCTCTTCGTCAATTTCGGTAAAGCAGAATCCCAATCCTGAGTAAAAAGGCTGTTCCTTAAGAAGCTTTGAGCAAAATGAATGGATTGTGCCTATACATATTTTGTCACTGTTCTCATAGGCATGTTTTAATTTAGGGTGCTCATGGTTTTCTCTCAGTTTATCAATAAATCTTTCTTTTAATTCATTGGCTGCTTTTTTTGTAAAGGTGATGATTACAATCTGATCTATTGTAATATCAGTGTCTTTCAGCTGATTCACAACCCTGTTTATAAGTTCCGTGGTTTTTCCTGCACCCGCACCTGCTTCAACCATAAAATTCTTTCCGAATTCGGTTTCTATTCTCTCTCTTTCCTTCAGGTCTTTTATGACTGTCAGTGACAGTGTCATGCCTCATTCACCTCTTCTTTTGAATTGACTTCGCAGATAACATTGTATTCGCATGTGTTCATGCAGTAATGCAAAACATTTTTACGTTCGGTATCGCTTACATCTTCATTTTTCTCCATAAGCTCGGTGCATTTTGCAAACCGGAGGCAGTTTGTATCATATACTAAACGCTCTAAAAGAGCTTCAATTTTCCCGGCCATATCATTTCGGAAGCCATCATTCTGTTCAACCGGGCCTGCCTGTTCAGGTTCTTTTATAAATTCATACCTAGCCCTTGTTACTCTACTGCTTCCTCTCTCTGCCCGTTCCAGTATTTTTTCAAGGGCAAGCGAATACAGATAGTGCTGGAAATGCTTATCAGTGTCAAGGCTTTTCTCATTTTTGCTCTTTTTGTAATAAGTTGCTGACCTTCCGCTTTTATAATCTATAATTTCGAAATTTCCCTCATTATCCCGGTCTATCCTGTCTATTGCTCCCACCAGTTTTATCTTGTACCCGCCGATTTTAACTTCTACGGGAGAAGTATCGATTTCACTGTTATCAAAACATCCGGCTGAACCATCCTCCCTGAAAGTAAATTCAAAACCGCACGGAGTTAATTTTTCATTCTTCAGTCTCTCCAAATCCTTTTTAATATATCTTGCCAGGTACTCGACAGCATCTTTTTCCCAAGAACTGAAGATTACGTCACCAGGGCACGGAATTTTTGTCCTTGCGTCATCTGCAAATTTTTCAACGATCTCCGATACAACCTCTTTCACTTTATCCATATTGTCCAGCAAGTCATTAAGCCGATGTTCGTATATTTCACGAAGTATTCCGTGATACAGATTTCCTTCTTCCAGGCTGGTAAGCCAGCCTTCTTCCTTTTGGACTTTATAATCTTCCTTTCTTAATTTTAGAACATGTCTGTACAGGTAATAGCGCGGACATCTTGCATAGTCTTCCAATGCAGTTGCCGAGAATACCTGCTCCAGGCAAACCGTGTCGGATTCATCATCCGAAGTATTTCCGGTTAGGCCTGTTTCACCGGGTTCATCGTGTCGGGTTTCCCCGGCTGAATTTTCAGGCATTATATTGTCGGGTTCAGAAGTATTGGCTGGTTTTTCTTCTTCATCAGACACACCGGGTAACGTCACCGCCCTCATTTCATCAAGATTAAGGGCCGAATCCCGTGTGATTTCTTCCGGGTTCTTTTCCTTCAGGTTTATTCCCTTTATGCTCAGTGTTGTGCTTTCCTCCCTGAGTGCAACAGTGTCGAAAGCTGAGCATGTACACATAATACTTTCTCTTTCATTCAAAAGAGCCTCCCTGAGCCTGTATACATTTTTTGACCAGGTATCAGTGCTTTTTGGCAGCTTTTCAGATAAAACCCGCCGCTCGGAATCGTCCAGTACAGGATCCTCCGTATCATATCCTTTCAGTTTATCGTCCGTAAGTCCCACTATATATAAATATGGCCTGTTGTTCCATACTCCCTGTTCAACAGGTGCAACATGAATATGACCCGGTTCCGGATTTGAATTTGCAAAGGTTAAATCCCCAACAAGGGCTCGTATGTGTTTAACAGCCTCGTTTACACCAACGTAACAGTCAGAAATGCCTGAAAGTATCTCCAGAGTGCTGGTTATACACGCTTTGCCGCTTGCCTCCTTCTCGCTTTTAACCGGTGTATAGTTTTTCACCAGATCAAGAATTCGCCTGCAAAACTCTTTAAGGTTTATTCTGCCGCTTAGATCCATATTCTCCGTAGCTTCTTTTACAAAGTTATAGACCATTTCGCACGCTTTCTTTTCTTTTTCAAGAAAATCCTGATTCCGGCTTTCTCCGGTATCATCAATTTTTTTCAGCAATTCATACCGTTCCAGTCCCCAGCCTATATTTTTCCTTTCCAAGACCCCGGCAATGAAGTTGTTTGTAATTTTTTTGCTTTCATCAGTTTCATTGTCATTTACTGCTTCTTTAAAATATATATTGCCGCTGCTCAGCATGTTCAAAAGGTATCTGACCTCATATCCGCCCGAATACCAGTCCAGAATATTCTGAAGAAAGCAATACGCTTTTGAATTGGTTATCGGGATACCTGCGTCAAACGTGGCATTAATCCTGTACCTGGAAAACAAATCATAAGCAGCCTGTATATATTCTCTGCCGGTATACAGTATCAAAACTTTATCCAAAGGAATATTGCGCCTTTTTATATTCCTTAAAACTTCCTTCAGTTCCTCAGCTTTACCTGTCAAGGTATATCTTGTGACATCAATATTTTTATCCTGGGGGGTTTCATGCGGGCTGTATTCTGAAAAAATAAAACCTGCAGGCTTTTCTCCTGAAGGCTGAGGCAGTTTAATTACATAAAAAACACCTTTGGTCAGCTTTTCAAAAAAACTTCTTTCCAGTTCTTTCATTTCACAATTCTGAGGGACGGCATAGTGATACGGTTTTTTTTCTTCTTTTGCATTGTTGCCAGACAGTTTTTCCAAGGCAGCAATAAGAAGGGCAGGATAATCCAGAAGCTTTTTGTCTGATAAAACCTCATTAAACTTTCGGGATATGAAAATCAAATTCTGAATTTTATCTTTCTCCTTCGCCTTTTGAGTACCGAACTCATAATAGTATTTTTCAGCTGAATCTTCCAAATCAACACAGGCCATTCTTAAATCCGTCAGGTTTTCATAAATCGCCCTGGCCATATAAATGTCGGGAGCAATCTGGTTGAAAAAAAGAAGTGAAGACTTATAACTGTTCAGAATGTCAAGTATCAGAAAAATACAGGTCAATGGCTCGGCAAGGGCATATCCTTCTTTGAAAAAACTCTCTTTCAGTGTTTCAACCGCCAAATCCTTCAGGGTAACGGTATTGACATTAAATAAACAAATTCCTTTACCGGTTTCGCTTAAAATATACTGATACCCGGACCTGTTGTTTGGCATTATTATCCGCTTGGGTTCAAACCTGTGCCTGTTGCAGAAATCCGAAAAACTGACAAAGTCTGCTTTTGAATTGATATTCATAATTTTGCCTCGCTTTTATTCTGAAATTATTTGGAAAATTAATCTTTCAACTATATTAATTATAACAAGTATTTTTGATTAAACAATATTTGCGGGATTAAAACCTATGAAGCGTTTCGCGCCACCGGGACCCGATTTCCGGTAACATAAAGAAACAGTTTATGCCGAACAGCTATCTTTTTTTTGGATGTTTTGATGGATATAATTGCTTCAAACAAATAAAGGAGGTTTTGCTCATGAATAACATGTGTATTCATGACAGTACAGTTTTGGCAGCTGTTTTAAGGGCTTCCCTGAAATGCGGCATTAATAGTGAAAAAGGCCTGGAGTTTATGAGTTTTATTTACGGTGTTCTCGATATTCCCGGCGACACCGGCTTTGAAGAATTTCTTGAAATAATCCAGGATGAAAGCACGAATAACAAGTTTATCGAAGCAACCGCGGATTATGACGATTATGAAAAACTGGTTGATTTTTTGTATGCACTTTTTGATATAGACGGTGAAGCTGGAGAAAGGCTGGATAACAGGGATGATAACCGGGATATGGATTCAGCAGTGGAATTGTCCGGAGCCGGTCTGGAGAGTATTGTATTTGATGATGATTTGAAAAAAATGCTTGAATTTGAGGATTTGGATGAGACCATTACAGTTGAAGGCAACATGGAGAATTACAATGATTCAGGCGAAGAAAGGCTGAATATCCTCGGATGCGAGATAAAGGAAATGAAACTGCCTGACAGGCAGTATGTAAATTACATAGAGATACCCGATCAGCCGTTTGAAATTTTGCAGAATGATTTTAAAACAGCAACACACTTAAAGTTTCTCGAAGAAGTAGCAGACAGGATGCAGGAATCTGATAAAACAAGAATAATGTTTATTGTTAAAAGCAAGCAAACGGGGCTCCTGGCATGCAGTTACCTGTCAGCTTTGCTGGATCCTGACAAATACATTAATTACTCCGATGAAGAAGATGAAAAAGGCGATGATGAGAATGACGTTGCCGGTGATAATGAACACGAAGTCGATTTTTCAGGTAAAATTCCGATCATTAATGCTCCTGAGCTCAGAAGCAAACAAGCCATGAACATTTTCGGCCGAATGGCATATTCCGACGGAGGCATGGGTGTTCAGCAGGCTGTAGTAGGCAGAGGTGTTTTTATCCCCTGGTATGAGAAATATTCTTCCGGATGTCCTTTGATTGTCATGATTGATGAAAGCCAGTTCCTTCCCTTTGATCTGCAGGATAATATCAAATATTTGGGAGAGATGTTTGATGACATATTTATCATATGCTGCGCAACAGATAAAGAAAATGATGACTTGGATATTTCGGACATCAGCGGGCTTGGAACGGCAAGCCTGGCCAGTATATTGGAAGCGGCAAAAAATATATCCTTTGAAGCACTCTATGATACTTATTCAATTGAAGAACCTGATATAACCTCGGAATATTACAAAAAAGTACTGGTTGACGCAGCTGCAGCAGAAGGCTGCACAATCGACCAAAATGTAAACGTGGAAGAGGTATTAAAAAATCTGAAAAAGTTCAGAGCTCACAGCTGGAACGGGAATCTTTCCATACTTCGTTTGATAAAAAAAGTGCTCTCTGATGCACATGACATAAACGGCAAGAAAATTCTCAACGAGAAAAATTTTGAATTCCTGAAATCAAACACCTTCATCATAAATAAACAGGAAAAGAAACAGCCGGAACAAAAGGGAACTGCAGTGGAAAAAATGAACAGGGAAATATACGGGCTTGAGCATGTTAAGAAAACAATACTTGAAACCGTCTGCGTACTTAAATCAAGTTATGAAAGACAAAAAGCAGGATTAAAACCCATGCAGATAAACAACACATTCGTATTCCTGGGACCTCCCGGTGTGGGTAAAACAAAAATGGCTGAACACCTTACAAGTATTCTCTTTGAAAACAACCTTCTGCCGGACAGACGGTTCATCAGTATCAATGCAGCACAGCTGAAAGGTATGTTTGTCGGCCATACAGCACCCAAGGTGACAGCAATATTTGAAAACTACGATGCCATATTCCTGGATGAAGCGTACAGTCTGGCATCCCGAAACACTGATAAAAGCCTGGATTCATTTTCCCAGGAAGCGCTTGCCCAGCTGTGCGTCGAACTTGAAAAACATTCCCGGGACAAGCTGGTGATTTTTGCCGGTTACGGAGGGGATGTCGACGGTGAAAACAACAAGATGAAGGAGTTTTTAAACGCTAATCCCGGCATTGCATCAAGAATTACATTTACCGTAGAATTCCCGTCGTATTCCCCGGACATTGAAATGCCCGAGATTTTTAACAGGATAGCCACAAATGAGGATTATGACCTGGAAGACGGCTGGAGGGAAATAGCAGTTGATTTCTTCAGGGAAAGGGCAAAATCTGATTCTTTCGGCAATGGAAGGGAGGCCAGGAGACTTTTTCAGAATGCAGTAGTCGTACAGGCTTCAAGAATTTTCGGAAAAAAAGCCGATATCGCAGCGATGAGGCTTATAACATGTGAAGACCTGAAAACCGCTGCCGAAAAACTTCTGACAGGAGAAAAACATATAGCCGGAAGGAAAGAAGAGAAGCGCAGGATTGGATTCTGCTTTAATGAATATTGATTTTTGATTCTGTTTGTAAAAATTGGCCTGGTTCCTCTGCGTTGTACATTACAGCACAGGCGCAGAGGAAATATAATGACCTGATGTCTTTAACCGATTTGGGAATATATCTTTTTGTACCTTTTACCCTGGTATCATAAAATTTTCATTTTTATATTCCCATTGTCCATTATTTATTCCGTCCAGCCGTACCGGCCTTTAAGTTCCACAAATCTGACCAGTTCCACTGTTTTTATGTTTACGCTGCCATCGTCTGTCCTTGTAATAAGTTTAAGCTCCTGTAAATCAGGCGGACCTACGGGAATAACCATCCTGCCTCCGTCAGCCAACTGGTTCAGCAATTCATCGGGTAAAACACGAGCAGCCGCGGTAACCATGATCCTGTCATAAGGAGCGTATTCCTTCCATCCCCTGCTTCCGTCGCCGATTTTATAATATATATTTGAAAAATTCAGCGCATCCAGCCTTTTTTTAGCCTTTTCAGTCAATTCACCGATTCTTTCCACAGTAAAAACCCTGGCTGACATTTTCGCAAGAAGAGCCGTCTGAAATCCTGAACCAGTTCCAATCTCCAGAACCTTGCTGTCCTTTTCCGGTGCAAGAAGCTTTGTCATTTCCAGCACAAGACTTGGCTGCGAGATTGTCTGCCCGAAGCCTATGGGTAAAGGTTCGTCAAGATCTGCATATTTTTTCATATCATTATCAATGAAGAATGATCGATCAAATGAGTAAAAATATGTTTCAAGCTCCTTCTGATCCATCCTGTCCACCCCGATTCCGGCTGCAAAAATTATAATATGTACACAGCCAAAGCTTCCTGTGGAAACAAAAAATCAAAAGCTTTCTTTCACAAGTATTGCCATCAATCATGCTCTTGTTATTTCAATCAGTGATACTGCATGCGTTGGCATTTTAAATTTTACTTTTATTTTTCCATCAATCACCTGAAGATTTTTATCAGGTTCAAGAAGCTCCAGACCATCTCTTCCCTTAATCGCTTCATATTGCCCCTTTGAAGGATATTTGGGCTTTCCCAGGCGCGTCCACTCCGTATAAGCGTTGCTGTGTTCCTTATCAATACGATAATGCCTGATATGTGCTTTTTCCATTGTTGAAATGTTGCTTATATCAAGTTCGACATCATATTCTTTTTCAATATCCCAGTCATCATGGTGACTATAGACCAGGACCTGTATACTGCCATCACCTGATACTGAAGCCATTCCCGAAATATCGGGGTCTTCCCCCCTGCCAAACTCATCCTTATATTTGAGTACATCAATTTCATGTGAAGACCTG
>Ga0134095_1000063_pt1 | contig 119850 bp, 108 predicted proteins | sample 6_2taG_FD_94449 | JGI IMG/M metagenome (GOLD analysis project Ga0134095, IMG submission 94449) | Switchgrass degrading microbial communities from high solid loading bioreactors in New Hampshire, USA - 6_20_20_110_A2 metaG | ecosystem: Engineered > Bioreactor > Semi-continuous > Anaerobic >... | reverse complement strand
GCGCTCCGGGAATTACATTGCTCGTTTCGGTAATCTCCGGGAACAGCTTTTTCAGCCGCGATATAATAATTGACGGGCGCAGCGCTCTCCCTCCGTTATCCGCAATCGGCCAGCTAATCCTTAAAAATTCTGAGGAAGACGACAATGTCCTGTATATCATGTACTGTCCTTCGAAAGCGCGCTTTCTTGAGTCGCCTGCAAGTTCAATTCCTGCATCGTTAAGCACATTCCTTTCATGATCGGAAAGAATTCCTTCAGTGATAACCGGGGGAGGAAATATCCCATCATTGGCGCCAAGTATGTACAATGCCTTAATCTCATGGCTTCTTGACCGCTCTATGCTTCCAACAAGCACCTGGTCGAGCGAAGGCGGAATCAAACCAATCTTATACTCGCCGAAACCGATTTTAAGTATCGATGCAAACCTTTCAATCCCAAACGTTTCATCACCCATTACTTCGATCGTCTGATCCAGAACATCCATTACAATGTTCCACACCTGAGAATATTCGTTTGCTGTATTCAAATCCCCGTCATTTCTGAATTTTTCGATGCTTTGTTCAATTCTTTCCGGAACCCCGAGCCCGCATAAAAAGTCATAAAGGCTTGAACAAAATTCAGAAGCTTTCCTCCTGCCTTTCGTTTTCCATCTGAAATCCTTAAGCGGATTAACGACCATATCCCTTGTGTCGTTAACATCTTCAAGCATCTCGCTTAACGACTCAATGCCCGTATCATCGGGAACAAGTTCCGGTATCATGTTCCATTTGTTATCGTCTGTCCAGCGCTTCCCTTTAATCCCGCAGGCAAGGACATAATTTTCAAGCCTGTCGATCCTGCTTCGGTCGATTCCTGTCAGGCCGGTTTTCAGGTAACTGAAAACAGATTCGTATGACCAGTTTTCAATAAATATATCAAGCATTGACAAAATCATGCGTACAAGCGGGTGATTGGCTATGTCTACTTTTCTGTCGATGAAACACGGAATGCCGTATTCGGAAAAAATAACCTCTGTCATTTTTTCATAGCCGGAAAGGTTGCCGGTAATGACGGCAATATCCCTGTAGCGCAGGCCGTGATCCCTGCAAAGCCTTATAATATCCCTCGCGCATTCTTCTATTTCCGAGTATATGTTAACAGAACAAAACAGTGATATATTTTGTGTTTTACCTGTATACTGCTTATATGGGTAAGCATACAGATAACGTTCAAGGTGGGATAGCTCGCTGTCCGGGGCAAACCGGTACACGTGCTTTAAATAAACCGCAGGCTCAATATCAATACCGTTTTGCTTTGCTGTTTTCACAAGCCTCGCATATGAAGCCTTAATCGGAAAAAAAACACCGGTTGTATCGGCAAACTCATCATCGGCAAGGCTATCGGTACATAAAGTTATATTCACCCTTCCGGCCTTTTTCATGAGCTGTTCGATGACGGCGTATTCCTGCGGAGTAAATCCTGAAAAGCCGTCAATCCATATCTCCGAACCGTTATAAATATTACAATTGGCTATGTTTCTTGCCGCGATTGTAAGATCGTCGTCAGGGTCCTTGTACCTTTGAGCTATCGTCGTATTAAACAGATCATATACAATGGCTATTTCGGAAAGTTTCTCCTTCAACGGGTTTTTGTCGTCAAACCCGCTGCAAACGTTCAGCAGTGCGTCCGGCGTGACCTTATACCGTTTGAATTCGGTAATAAGATTAGACAGTGTATTAACAAAACCTTCGCGCCCTGAAGAACCGGAAAACACAATAAGGTTATGCCGCAGTTTGTCAAGAATTCTGTAAAGGATCATATTCTTTCCCGCCGGATGCACATGCGGATATGTAATACCGCCCGTTTCATTAAACACCCTGAAAGCCAGGCGGCGAAAGCTCAGTACTTCAGCCTTAAGTATTCCGCCCATGCCAAGCACTTTAATCAGGTCTTTTTCTGTTTGATATGTAAACTGCTCCGGCACCAAAAGAAGAAGCGGACGTGTATCCCCGGCATCCAACCTTGATTTTATATCGTTCAGGCAAAAACGGGTTTTTCCGCTGCCCGCCCTGCCGTATATAAACCTCAAACTCATTTTTGCAACCCCATCCCCGGTTGTTTGAACATATTGCCCATACGCAGGCACTCGGGTAACCAATGCTTTTTAATTTTATTTTATCATACAACAAGGCAGAAATCCTTCACTTCAATATAGGTTATTATATTATATAGATGTTACCTGCTGACTTAATGAACAGTGTAACTATTCGTCTGAATAAAACAGTTCAGGAAAAAGCTTCATAACTTGCTGTGTTTGTGTTTATACAAGCGTATAAACAAAATATAGACATATGAATTTGTTACTATATAATTGTTATATGATGTTTAATTGCGGCATATATCCAGGTTCAGTGCAAGGAGTGAGTGTTACTTAACATGTTTGGAGAAGGCTGCCGAATTAATCAGAAAGTGAGTATAGTGACTTCGAAGATATTAAGAGGTATAAGTTATGAACAGAATTAGAGTAGCAGCAGGAGTTATTACAGATAATGATAAAGTACTAATTACCAGACGTGCACTAAAAGAAAATTTCGCCGGGGGCTGGGAGTTCCCGGGCGGGAAGATTGAATTAAATGAAACTCCTGAAGATTGCCTTATTAGAGAACTTAAAGAGGAACTTAATATAGATATTTCTATAGACAAATTTTGTACTGAGGCAACTCACATTTTACGGTAACATGAATATTGACCTTATTGCCTATTATTGTAAAATAACTAATGGCACAATTCAGATGTCTGTCCATGATAGGTATAAATGGGTAAAAGTAATAGATTTACTGAAATTTGAACTATTGCCGGCAGATATACTAATTGCAAAGAAGGTAATGGAGGATTTTCATGAGTAATTTTTGTAAAGGAGCAGACTGCATGATTGAAACAATGCTTGACGACATTCCGTTTGAAATAACTGATTCGCAATTCCTTTCGGCAATAAAGATTCCCGAGGATTCATCCGAGGCCGATGAAGCAATACGACTTCTCAAGGAGGCCTGTTACATTGCCAGACCTAAAGCCATTTATATTGAAGCATATGTTGAATCAAGAACGGAAGATGCCATTGTAATTGACGGCAAAACTTTCAACAGCCGCTTACTGAGTACTAAAACAAAATCCACGCACAGGCTGTTTCCGTATATCGCAACATGCGGCGTCGAAATCGAGCAGTGGGCCGGTGGTATTACCGACCCTCTAAAGGCATACTTTGCCGATATGATAATGCAGCTCGCGTTAAAGTCCGCTGTCAATGGATTAGTAAAGCATTTAACGGAAAAAAGGCTTCGCGGTGAACTATCCTGCATGAACCCGGGTGCCTTGGAAGACTGGCCGATAAGCGAACAGAAAAAACTGTTCTCCCTTTTTGCCGATACAGCCGGTGTCAAGCTTACCGACAGCTTTTTGATGATTCCGGTAAAATCGTCTTCGGGGATATATTTTACGTCGGATAAAAAATTTGAAAACTGTGAACTTTGCCCAAGGGAAAACTGCCCTTCAAGACGGGCGGCCTATAGACCTGACGTTTAAAAAACCTAGAGCGGGATTGCTTCTTCGTGCTCTATCTGCGGCTGTACATCGTCAGGCCGGTTCTCTGTTTCCGTTATACCGCTTTCATATTCCATTTGCTTTATCTTGCGAAACAGTGCGATGGTCATAAACAACGCCACTATAAACGTCAAAATATCCGAAGCGGCTTGTGCCGAAGCAAGACCATATACTCCAAATACTTTTGACAATATTACAATACACGGTACCAGGCAGATCATCTGACGTGAAAGGCCGAGTATCGCGGCGCCTACGGATCTGCCCAAAGCCTGGAAAAGGCCGTTGGATATCGCCCCCCAGGCATGGAATCCCATTGTGATGCACTGGGTTATTATCATATACGAACCAATCCGTAATATCTCCAAATCATCCGATGACGCAAAAACTCCTACAAGCCGTTTTGAATACACCGCTAAAACCGCACCGAATACCATGCTTCCCGCCACACCCATTACGGTGCATGCCCAAAACGCTTTCCGTACTCTCGCGTAATTCCTTGCACCCCAGTTATATCCGGCAACAGGCTGGAATCCTTGTGAAAGGCCTATAATAGCCGAACCAATAAGGCGGGTTGCCTTATTTGCAACGGTTACTGCAGCGAGCGCGGAATCGCTGAAGGTACCGGCAATATTATTGATTACAATGCTTGACACGGCTAACATACTGCTCCGCAGGAAAGTGGGTATCCCCATTTTTGCGATTTCGGCGTATATTTCTTTAGTCGGGGTAAAAAAACGCAGCTTTAGTTCAAGCATTGATTTCTTTTTCAAAAAAGGTATGAGCAATATGATAAAACTCGTTACTTTTGAAATTCCCGTAGCGATAGCGGCGCCGGCGACTTCAAGCCCCAAAACACTGATAAAAACGGGATCAAGCCCAATATTTACAATACACCCCGAAACCATTCCAATCATTGAGTATTTGGTGCTGCCTTCGGAACGCAAAAGCTGGCTTAATATCACTGTTCCGGCGGTAAAAGGCGACGTAAAAAGGATCCATCTCGCGTAATCCATTGAATACGGCATTACCGTATCTGTCGCGCCGAGCATTCTGACCATAGGCCGTATAAATATATAACCTGCAAGTGAAATAACCATTAACGCGATAAGTCCTGTGAGCAGTGTTGTCGTGCCCACTCTGTTCGCTTCCTCATCACGTTTTGCTCCAAGCAATCGCGATATGTAGCTTGCCGCGCCTATACCGAATCCCATTGCAACGGAACGCAGCAAGTGCATCAGAGATGAGTTTACGCCGACGGCTGCGGTAGCTGTTGTACCAAGCTGGCTTACAAAATATGTGTCGGTAATGTTGTATATTGAATCTATAAGCATGGTTATGATTGTTGGAACAGCTACAATTGGTATAACTTTAACAACCGAATCTTCGAGCATCATTTTTCGTCTGAGCTCGCGTTCCGCTGATTGAGCATTCGTCAAAAGGAATTACCCCCTGTTCGAACAGCAAGCGTCATATTAAAGTTGCGCTATGCAACTATATTATCATATTCGGCACACCCTGGTCAATGATACAAATAATAAGGGCTGCTGTTTCTCAAACAAGCACCGCTGCAAAAACACGGCCGTGCGGTCAGCTTGCCTGCTTCGGTTAATTATGGTATTATCAAAAATATTCAAACAGATTAATTATCTGAAACATACCGGCATTATTCGGATTTTTCAGATTTATGGGAATATGCAAGTATGAAAAATGAAAAACAGGATTTTGCGCGAAATATCGTCAGATACATATCACGGCTTGAAAGGCAGCGCCGGCACTATCTTGATGAGCACCTGCGAAGTTATAAACTGCAAGGTTCCATGTTTTTGATTATCCTGTTTCTGGACAGGAACCCGGGAGCCAGCCAGGATAATCTTTGCGAATACCTGTTAATTGACAAAAGCGGTGTTACCCGAAAATGCAGCAGGCTGGAAAGTCTGGGTTATATAAAACGTGAGCAGTCTCCGGACGACAAACGGCAAAACAGCCTCTTTCTTACGGAAGACGGGAAAAAACTGCTGCCCGTTATTCGCGAGCTGTTGTCGAACTGGCGAGAGATTGTCACAAAAGATATGGATGAGAATGATCAGAAAGAACTGATGAGGCTTCTAGAACTGATGGAAAAAAACGCTCTTGAGGCCTGAATCCCTCCATATCCTATGCGTTTTGGGAGGCTCAATATGATCAAGGTTTCAATCGGCCAGGACAGTCACAGGTTTGATACTGAAAACAGTGGTAAAAAGCTGATACTTGGCGGCGTCCATTTTGAAGGTCCGCCTTTAAAGGGAAACAGCGACTCCGACGTGGTTTTGCACGCTTTAATAAATGCCATATCCGGAATTACATGCGTTAATATTCTTGGCGAGATAGCCGACAAAATGTGTTTTATTGACGGAATTACAGACAGCCGCGCGTACCTTAAAGAAGCCCTGAAATATTTGAACGGTTCAATTATTCATGCTTCGTTTTCAATAGAGTGTGTCATCCCCAAGATAAGCCCAATGATAAACGAAATGAGGAAAAGCATAGCTTCCCTGTTAAATATAGACGAATCCTGTATCGGAATTACGGCAACAACGGGTGAAGGTCTGACCGATTTCGGGCGCGGCCTTGGAATCCAGTGTTTATGCATACTTACCGTGAATGCATGAACAGAATGATAATCCGCTTCAAAATCACTCCCGCTGCATTATCTTGTATCCAAGAACCATCAGGCTGTCGCTCAGATGAACATTTTCGACGACGACATCATGCGATAGTTTTAAGTCCTGAGGGGAAAAGTTCCATATACCTTTTATCCCGAGAGACGCAACCTTTTCAGCCACTTCGGATATATCCTGGGCCGGAACTGTGAGGATCGCGATATCAACACGGTTTTTTGAGCAAAAATCTTTGAGATCGTCCATATGCATTATCTTGATCCCCTTTATTTCATTGCCCACTTTGTCAGGGCTGATATCAAATATTCCAATTAAGTCGAAGCCCCGTTTTTTGAAATTTTCATAATTCGCAAGAGCATTACCCATATTTCCCGCGCCTATTATTATTGTAGTAAACCTTCTGTCAATTCCCAGAATTTTTCCTATTTCTTTATACAGCACTTCCACATTATAACCATAACCCTGCTGACCAAACCCGCCGAAGCAATTTAAATCCTGGCGGATTTGCGACGCTGTTATGCCCATTCTCTCGCTTAACTCCTGTGATGAAATTCTCTTAATATCAACCTTCAGTAAATCGTTCAGATACCTGTAATATCTGGGAAGCCTTCTGATGACAGCCGCGGAAATCTTCTTTTCCATACTTTTATACCCCCTACAGAAAATCTGTAAATGTCTGGATTAAGTATATCTCTTTGTTATTTTTTTGTCAAGGTTTGATATATTTATATCATACTATAAAAAGTTTGTGACTTAAAGGTTAACTTCTATTCCCTCCTGCTTTAAATATTTTTTAAGCTCAAAAATGTCTATTTCGCCGAAGTGAAATAACGATGCAGCCAGTACGGCAGCGGACTTACCTATTGTTACGGCATCCCTGAAATGCTCCATCCTGCCCGCGCCTCCCGAGGCAATAACCGGTATCGTGACAGCTTCGGCTACCTGCCGCGTCAGTTCAAGATCGTAACCTTCTTTTGTTCCGTCCCTGTCCATGCTTGTAAGAAGTATTTCACCCGCGCCCTTTTTTTCAACCTCCACTGCCCATTCAACCACATCTTTTCCGGTATTTTGCCTGCCGCCGTTTATATATACATCCCAGCCCGAGCCGTCTTCTCTTTTTTTTGCATCTATTGCCGCTACAACACACCCGCTGCCGAAACGCATCGCAGCTTCGGAGATAACTTCCGGATTCCTTACAGCGGCAGAGTTTATAGACACCTTATCAGCACCTGCAAGCAGAATCCGCCTGAAATCCTCGATAGTGCGTATCCCCCCGCCTACGGTAAACGGTATGGACACACATTCGGCAACTTTTGCAACCATATCGGCCATAATGCCTCTATTTTCGCTGGTTGCCGAAATATCCAGAAAAGCAATTTCATCAGCTCCCGCTTTAACGTACACCGACGCGCACATGACCGGATCCCCGGCATCTTTCAGATTTACAAAATTCACGCCTTTAACCACGCGCCCGTTGTATACATCAAGACACGGGATTATTCTTACAGCCGGCATCAAACCACCCCAATCGAAAATTATATATAACAGCAGGACGATATGCCCGTTTTACAAGGGATATTATAATTACTGCTGCAATTCGGTAAGGTACTTCCAATATTTTTTAGGCATGAAATTCATTTGCGTCCTCGGGTTTTTTCGCTCTTTAATGGCAATAGTCCTGAAAAACGTCTTCCACAACTCCGAATATTGATCCCCGGATACCATACTTTTATCCGGAACCAAAGGAGTCTCGTCGGTCATAACCAATTCCTGTCCGTTAAAAACAGCGCAAATATTCCTTTTTTTATCATGTATCAAAAACGGCTGGCACGCAAGCCTTCTCGCAAAATGCGGGGCTATAAGCGCGGTAATATTGTATTGGGGCTCGTAATCCGCGTAAAATATGCCTTTATGGACCTCCCGGAACCTTAATAAACCAAGGAAACGATGGGCTTCCCTTCCCACCGCCTTGTTCAGTTCCATCACCCTGTTTACTGCGGGGTCCTGGATATAATTAACTACTTTACCGCCGATTTTATAGCCGATCCTTAAGAATTTATAGATCAGATTGGAAGCATTTTCATCTTCGCTAAGCCAGACCTTATAAATAACCTTCTGTGCAAGCGGTGAAATTTTTTTCGAAACGGATTCATATACGCGCCTGAATTTCTCCATATCCGTTTCTATCACGCGCTCTTTTTCCAAAAAAGACGGTGTACAGTCTTTTTGCGGAATAATCGATATATCCGGTTCTTTGGACGCATATGCTTCAAATACGCATGTCAGCAGTCCTTCAAAGCTTCCATCGTAAAGATAGATCATTTTTTTCAACTCCAAGCTCAGGCATAACCTTTCTCTAACTGCAAAAGCTTATTCTGAAGAGGGTTTCCGCGGATACCCATGAACCCGATCGTTTTGCCGCTTGACGCAACTACCCTGTGGCAAGGGACAAGTATCGGAACGGGATTTTTCCTGACAGCCCGGCCGACCGCTCTTGCGGCGCCGTTTTTTCCGGCCATTTCGGCAAGCCTGCCGTAAGAAACTGTTGTCCCATATGGTATTTGCTGTAAAAGCGCATATATCTTTTTTTCAAACTCAGTGCCTTCTATATTGACAGGTATACTGAAACTCTTCCTGGTTCCGCTGAAATATTCTATTATTTGCCTGCCTGCTTCTTCCGCTAATTCGTCTTTCGGAAAAACCGCATATGAATTATCCGGCATATCACTGCCTCCCGGGAGCACGATCCTCGAAATCCCGCTGCCGTCCGAATAAACCTTAATTACCCCAATACAGGTGTCAAAAACATGTTTATACAAAATACGGTTTTCAACCGCACTGCGTACCTGGAGCCAGTTCTCATACTTTTCCCGAAAGGGTACCGAGGCATTTGCCGGGCTTGTTGAACAAAGCCTTTTATACGGTATCGGCCTGTTTACATTATTTAATATCCTTGTACGGAACTGTCTTTCGGATTCCCCGCCGTTGCAGAACAAAACTTTTATATTGGGGTATGATTCCAAAAGACCTGCCACATCATTCAGTTCTTCATCCCTGATATTGCTGTCAAGACTTCCTTCTCTCGTACAGCTTTTGTAGACATCCCACAGCGCGATTCCTTTTTCCTTCAGGAACGATATTCGCGAATTGTAATCATCCTGCGGCTCGCAGCCGAATATGTTATAAATCAAACGCCAGAAAAGGTTCCGCGGATGGGCATAATACTGACGGAGACGGAGCGATTCCTCGCCGGGGATGCTTCCAAGTATCAATACCCTGCTGTTTTTATCTACTACCGGTTCAAACGACCTTATTCTTAATGCATCTTTTTCCGGTCCCATTTTAATACCTTTCATAAAATATGTTTTGCTGCCAATAATGCTAATAATTAATCGCTCTGCCCGGAATCTTTATTTCAATATTGCAGATAATAAACGTTGTTAATTTGGGTTTGCTTTTGTTATAGTAAAAATGGAAAAAAGCGTTATAAGCTGCATCAAAGCATTTGATTATTTTTTACGTTTTATTTTACCACAGCGTATGCTGTAAGAAAAGGGCGATCTGAAATGGACGTTATCAGACTTGTAATTATCGCTGTAATACCGGGAATAGCGCTTTCGTTCGGTTTGTATCTTACCGACAGATATGATCGCGAACCTGTCAGGCTTCTATTAAAGCTCTTTCTCTTTGGTATGCTCGCTGCAATCCCGACTATTTTTGTAGAACGGTTATTAAACGGAATAAACATATTTTTCGGCTATTTGTCGATTGCGTGGACCGCTTTTGTTGTAGCGGGCTTTACCGAAGAATTTTTCAAGAGGCTTGTTGTGATGAAAATCGCGTATAACCACAGCGCCTTCAATGAAAAACTTGACGGTATTATTTACTGCGCTTATTCAGCGTTGGGTTTCGCGACGATTGAGAATATAATGTATGTTGTGTCGGGTTATGACGCTGATCCGTATATAGGCCTTTACCGCGGGGTCCTAAGTGTGCCCGCGCATATGCTGTTCGCCGTCACTATGGGATATTACCTTTCACTCGCCAAGTTCTGCAATGACAGCCGGCTCTGTTCTCAATTCCTCTCACGTTCCCTGGTTATCCCGATATTGTTTCACGGTATTTTTAATTTCATACTGCTGTCCGGCATTCCTTACCTGCTCGTTTTATTTATCCCGTTTGTTGCGTACCTGTGGGTTGTTAACCTGAAAAAGCTTAACCGGTTTTACCAGGAATCCAAATTTTTCAGTAAATATTAGCCTGAAACTGCAAACCGGTATATTATCTTCCTGCAGCTATCTCCCAAAGATACAGTGAAGCCGTTGTTCCGTATGGAGAGTAAAGTTTTCTGAACACTTCGAATTGATCCCTGCTTATTTCGTTTAACTGATGCAGTTTCATTATTCCTTTTCGTATTCCGAAATCGTTATAGCTTAATACATCAGGCCTGCAAAGTGAGAAAATCAGCAGCATCTCAACGGTCCAGACACCGACGCCGCGAAGTTTTGTCAATTGATTTATTATATCCGGGTCAGACATGTTATCTAGTTTTTTAAAATCGACCGTTCCTGATAATGCCGCTTCCGCGATGCCTTTTATATACTCTGATTTCCTGACTGACATTCCGCAGGCTTGTATGCATTTCAAATCAACCGACCCAAGGGTTTCAGGCGTTATTTCCCCGAGTGCGGCAACAAGCTTGTTCCAGACAGTATCGGCGGCCTTGCCCGAAATCTGCTGTCCGATAATGGAATATATCAGGGCTTTAAATGGTTCAGGGAAAACCTGTCTTTTAATAATTCCGATTCTGTCAATCGCTTTTCCAAGCAAGACGTCTCGGCTGCTTAAATACTCTATTTCCGTCTTTCCGTACTCAAAATATTGCATATAATGCATTCCACCAGTCAACGCGGGTTTTTGACCCATCCATACTCACCGACGAGCTCAACAAAACGAACCAGTGTCAGGTATTCTTTTTCAATTCTGCCGTCGTCTTTTTTGATAATCCTGACAAGTTCCTGCACACCGGATTCGCCGACAGGCAAAACCATCTTTCCCCCGGTTTTTAGCTGATCTATGAGGGCATCGGGTATTCTTCCCGCTGCCGCCGTAACAATAATCCTGTCGTAAGGGGCGTATTCGTCCCACCCATAGCTTCCGTCCCCGATTTTAAAATGAACTTTTTTATAGCCAAGCTTCTCTATACGCGATTTAGCTTTATTTGAAAGTTCTGCGATACGCTCAACCGTATATACCTCACCTGAAAACTCGGCAAGGAACGCAGTTTGATAACCGGAACCCGTACCTATTTCAAGAACCTTATGGTTTTTTTCAAGTTCAAGATCTCTTGTCATTTGCAGCACAAGAGACGGCTGAGAAATAGTCTGCCCATAACCTATCGGAAGGGGATTATCCAAATGGGAGTAATCTTTGTACTGGTCATCAAGAAAATCTTTGCGGTTCAGCTTGTAAAAAAATTCGGTAAGCTTATCCCTCAAAGCATCACCCCATTTAAAGTTTTTGAAACGAAACCATAAATTATCCGGCGGTTAACGGCATTATGTCTGAACATTGGTCTTCATTTGAACAAAAGAGTTTTTTACCTGTTCCATAATACTCTGGTATTTTACGTTGCATGCATTAAGGATAGTGTTTTTTATTGCCTTTGCCTTAGAATTTCCGTGGCACTTAAAAACAATTCCGTTAACGCCAAGTATCGGAGTGCCGCCTATTTCTTCAGGATCTACCTGTTTTTTTATTTTCTTCAGTTCATGTTTAACCAATAGATAGCTTATTCTGCCCCAAATACTGCGCGAATATATATTCCCCAAATGGTTAAAAAAGTACTTACCTGTGCCTTCCATCACTTTCAGCATAGCGTTGCCGACAAACCCGTCACAGACCACAATGTCAACATTGCCTTCAGGCACATCCTTTCCCTCGATATTCCCGATAAAATTAACCTGCGATTTTTTCAGAATGTCATATGCCTGCCTGTGAATTTCATTGCCTTTATTCTCTTCCGTACCAATATTCAAAAGGCCTACACGCGGGTTTTCCATGCCATACCTTACCCGCATATATTCGGTGCCCATAACCGCAAACTGCAAATAACTTATCGGCTTTATGCGGGTATTCATTCCTGCGTCTATTATCATTACAGGACCGTTGATAGATGGTACTATTGGGGCCAGGGCCGGCCTGACAATACCTTTTATTCTTCCGGCAATCAACAGCGACGCAGCAAGGATAGCACCGGTATTGCCTGCGGATATAAAAGCATGGGCAGCATTATCCTTTATTTTTTTCATCCCCACTACAAGGGAGGAATTTTTCTTTTTTCTAATAGCTTCCGACGGTTTATCGTAATTTGTCACATCATCGCAGGTTTCGGTTATTATAATCCGGCTGCGATCAAATTGTTTATCCGCAAAGCACTTTTCAATCTTTTTCCGATCTCCAAGCAATTCAATTTCAAAACCCTGTTTTAAGTTAATTGCTTCCACACAGCCCTTAACGATTTCGTCCGGAGCGTTGTCGCCTCCCATAGCATCAACCAATATTCTCATATTGATTATCCCCTTCTCCTTTATATGTTGATTCGAATAATAAATATCCGTGAATAACACAAGCGCCCGTCGCATGCAAAAGGAAAAAATCTTTACTCATTATAGTAATTTTATTTTACTAAATCAAATCCAATCCAATAAATATTTTTCCATTGCATAACGGTTTAAACACATTGCCGGCGCATAATCCGGAACAGAGCAGCAAGGCTTCCGCCAGTGAAACCATATATGTTATTATGATATATGGCGAATATTAACTGAATATTAACTGGCAACAAAAAATTAAACGTTTTTCAAGATAAAATGTATAATTTTAACCTTTGTTAACAATCAGTTTATATTATCCGGCTATAATATACAAAAGTCTCATGGAGGGGGTTTTGATGGTTTGCATAATGGTAGTTGAAGACGACGAGAATACAGGAAAATTGATGGAAGCCGTACTGGTTCAAAACGGATACGAAGTTATTCTTGCAAAAGACGGAATTGACGCGCTCGAAAAAATGGATCAACACCATATTGACTTAATTATTCTTGACATTATGATGCCCCGCATGGACGGGTATGAATTTACAAAAACCCTGAGGCAGTGCAATAATAATATACCTATACTGATGGTAACCGCAAAGGAAGCTCCTGCGGATAAAAAATTGGGATTCATCGTCGGGACCGACGATTACATGGTGAAACCCGTGGACGAAGACGAAATGCTTTTAAGGATTTCGGCGCTTCTTCGCCGTTCCCGGATTGTGAATGAACGAAAACTTACGGTCGGAAATACGGTTCTTGACTATGACTCGTTCACCGTTACGAAAGACGGAGTTGTTCAGGAACTGCCCAACAAGGAATTTTTGCTCCTTTACAAACTGCTGGCTTACCATAACAAAATATTCACGAGGCGCAGCCTGATGGATGAAATTTGGGACATGAACTCAGAAACTGACGAACGTACTGTAGATGTCCATATAAACCGTCTCAGGGACAGGTTTAAAAATAATGACGATTTTGAGATTGTCACGGTAAGAGGACTTGGATACAAGGCGGTGATAAAAGCATGAACAGGGTAAAATCGCTGAATATCGCTATGGTTTTTCTTATTTTTTCCATTATGGTTATATCGGGTTTGCTGACATCGGTATGTGTTTATGTTTTATATAAAATGGGGATTATGCCGGCCCCTTTACTTAGGCCGATCCTCTCGCCTGTTATAACACTTTTGTTAAGCGTTGTTATAGGAACCACCATTTCCACCGTACTGGTTGAGAGGTTTCTAAAACCTATAAATCAGTTGATAAAAGCAACAAAGATTGTAGCAAAAGGGGATTTCAGCGTTCGTGTCAAAGAAATCGACGGTGATTCCGAAATTGCCATTCTTTTAAGGAATTTTAACCATATGGCCGAAGAACTCGGCAGCATAGAAATGTTCAGAAACGACTTCATCAACAACTTTTCCCACGAGTTCAAGACGCCGATTGTTTCAATACGCGGCTTTGCCAGGCAATTGCAGAATAAGGACCTGTCCGACGAAAAAAGGCGTGAATATACCGATATCATTATATCCGAATCCGAAAGGCTTGCTAACATGTCGACAAATGTACTGCTCCTTACAAGATTTGAGAATCAGCAGTATATAACGAACCAAACTGAATACGAGCTTGACGAGCAGATAAGAAACTGCATAATCCTTCTTGAAAAGCAGTGGAGCGCAAAGAATATCGAAATAAACCTGAATCTTAAACGTATATCCATTTACGCGAACCAGGAAATGCTTTCCCATCTCTGGATTAACCTTATTGACAACGCGGTAAAATACTCGAAAGAGCATGGGACGATCACAATTACCTGCGATGAAACAACGGACGATATCATTTTCATTATCAGCGACGACGGAAAAGGTATGGACAGCTACACAATGAAGCATATGTTCGATAAATTTTACCAGGGTGACAAATCGCGTTCAATGCGAGGCAACGGTCTCGGTCTTTCAATTGCGAAGCGTATTGTGGACTTGTGCATGGGTGAGATTAGCGTACAAAGCGAAGTCGGACGCGGCACAACCTTTACCGTGAGGCTGCCGAAATCTCAAAACACGAAACCGAAGAACCAATGAACTCTCAATAAAACCGCTGTGTTTTTCCGTATGTTTCAGCGCTTTCTTCAAGAATTTCAGGCTGGCAGTCAGTTATCTTTACGGGAAGCATTTCACACTTTTTCAGCACGCCTTTTTGTATATAAAGCTTTATTACCGCTCCCTTATCAGTATCCGGCGGGATTTGCCTGTCAAATATAAAATTCCCGAGGCTGTAAAAAATAAATTTCCCGTTGTATTCTTCAACGCCCTGGTATACATGCGGGTGGTGGCCTATTACAATATCGGCGCCGCTGTCTATCGCAATACGCGCGGTATTTTTCTGGCTGTCGTCGGGATACGGATCAAATTCCCTGCCCCAGTGAAAGGACACTATCAGAAAATCGCATTTATTGCGTGCGTTGATAACGGATTCACGAAGACTTGACTCGTCAAGCATTGATATATTCGGTTTCTCCTGAGTATGGAAATATCCTTCCGGCGGGAAAGCGGAATATCCTAAAAATCCGATAACTGTTCCGCTGATATTTATGAACACCGGGGAAACCGCTTCTTCCGCTGTTTTTCCCGCTCCGAACCAGGCAATCCCATACTCGTCAAGCGTATTCATTGTATCAATAAGCCCTATTGCACCGTGATCCATCGTATGGTTATTTGCGAGGTTCATCAGATTAAAACCGGCATTTTTAAGGTTTTGTGCAATAGATGGAGGGAACCTGAATATATACCTCGGATCTTTCAACGAAGGAATGCCCCCTTCGGTTAACGGCCCTTCAAGGTTTCCGCATACGATATCGCCGTCTTTGAAAGCATCTTTAATCTTCAGGAAAGGATAATCATAACCATATTGTTCTATATACGTCATTACTCCCCTGTCAAGGAGTATGTCACCGGTAAAATACAAAATTATGGTCTGCCTTTTACGCACATGGAAAAACAATGCCGCGGAGATAAGCAGTACAGCACAGGCAATAGCCGTAAAAAGCCGTTTTTTGTTCCTTTTTTTATAATCAGCATTTCTATTCATAATACCTTTACGTCCCAATACAGCTCTTTCATGTCGCCTGTCGTCATCGAAAGAACCCAGGCCACCCGCTGTGTTATTGCATTATTCACGCGGGTCCTGCACCGCGGGTCGAGACATTGCTGCCGCGTTCCGGTGGGTACGCGGCTTTACTCGGGTGTTTCGTTTCCTCGGTCGACAAAGCACATACTATATAACACGCTTCCGTTTTTATACTGTTTTCACACAGTGGTCTCCATATCCCGGGCCGCTCATCAACCCGCTCCACAGTTACCTGTAAGCAGCATAACGCTGGAGCATGCCGCCCGTCTTCACCGAAAGCACCCGAGCCACCCGCTGGTTTGCAGCATGAATTCCCGGTTACTGATGCACACTGGCTGTAAAAACTATTGTACAATAGTTCAAATTGGCAGAAGCTCAGCAGCCGGAGTTAAATGGTTCAGCGGGTACCGGTATTTCATCCTTTCTGCCTTCGGTGTATTTGTTAGTCCATACGGGCTGAGAGGGCTCTTTACCTTCCTTGAAAAGCTGCTGCCACTGCTCGTCGGTAAGGCGTTTGTCGCTTATAAACTCATAATACGAAAAGACTGCTCCTCTTGTAAGATAAAGCTTTCCGCCTATAGGAACAACGACATAAATTTCCGATGCCGGTCCGACTCCCGCTTCGAGATAGGAACCCGGAACAGTATGTACATCCGCTATTACCGCCATATTCCTGTCAGTTTCAGACAATACAGGACCTTCAGCCAATGAAAGCGTCAGCCACTCGAGTGTGCCTCCGTAAATAAGGAGCGTGTTGTATTCGTCAACTGTCAATTCCTCATTCCTTAGTTCTTTGACCGAGCAATTAATCAGAAATGTCAGCAAATCCTCGAACTGCATTAATTTATAGCGCATTCTGTCGGGCAGTATTCCTTTTTGCATGAGGTTTTCCTTCGAATACCGTGTCAGCCACAACAGGCGTTCATACACTTCAATGTTCGGTTCAACATAGCTTTTTATAACAGGAGGCGGCCAGTCACCGCCGCATTCGGCCCCGCTCTGCTTGCCGTATAGTATCGTGTCATGCCTGAGCTCAGCCCAGCTTGCCAGCGCCGTGTTCAAAGACTTATATTTCCATGCGGGGTTATTCATAAAGGACGGATAACCTTCCCCAAAATCGCTGAGAAGCGGCTTTAATGTCCATAGCCAGCCGTAATACATATTGGATTGCCATATATCCTGCGAAAGCCCGTCGAACTTTTCTTTTACCTGCCGGAACCTTTGAGGGTAATCAGGCCAGATATCCGGTATTTTTTCAGTGTTTATAAGGTGATCGTACGCTTCTTTGGAACCAAGCACAGCCATAACGTCAAGCCCGGAAGGCATGCTTCTTTCAGGCGGGTTTACAAGACGCTGAAGGATTTCTGAATCGGGAATATACCTCTGTCCCATAAAACGGAACTGCTTTTCCGAAGGCGAATCAACGGTAATAAAAGCCGTCTGGATTCCAGGGGCTCGGAGGTTTTTCGACTGTTCATAAAACGTACGCAGTTTTTCCCCGTCTGCGAAAGAATCAGGATCAGGGTTTTCCCCGTAGATTTTTATCAACAAGTCCATATAATCGTATATTGTCAAATCGTCAGCTTTCCCGACATAAAAAACGGTAGGATCGTAGATGTTCTCCCAAAGGTCTATATCCTGTTCTTCACGATCCGAAGGAAGGAATACCGAATATGTAATAAGAAGAGACCGGACAATTGATTCGCTGTTGATGTTCCCTTCGCTGTTTGTAAGCGGAAAAGGAACAAGGCCATACCACATCATAGCCCTGAAATACCGCTCAAAATCGTGGTTTCTAGTATAATGCCCACGTACGGTAAACTGGCTGTAATCTATGTCGCACCCCGCAATTTCCGATTCAGCAAAACCCTGGGCCTGAAGAACCTTCAAGAACTCACCGCCGGCTATCTTTTCGGCTTCCTCGGGAACATTTTCAGGAGGATCCAATTCGAGGGCTTTTTGAGCGACCAAAAAATACGCGGTATTTTTCAGCGCTGCCTTTTTTATATCCGGATTCTGTACCGTATTATACAAATATATTGATTTTTCAAGCATACTGCCGGTTAAAACTTCAAGATCCGCAAGCATCATTTCCGCTTCAAGGGTTCTCAGGCTGTAGTCAAAGAATATATGGTATACCTGAAGAACGGAATCCACCGTAATAAAGCTTGGAATCTTTTTATACTCATTCTGCTCGTATATGTGAAACAGCTGCACCTGATCGGAACGCGTAACAACAAACAGGTTGTTTTTCAGCATTTCTTTCTGGGCATCGGTAAACTCACCGAATTGATCCAGGTTTTCAATGTTGGAAAGATCGGGTTTGACACTGTACGGCGCAACTTTCTTTTCAAATGAGACAGGTTCATACGGAAGCTGTTTATAACCTCTTTCTCTTTCCGGGACAAATACTGGTTTTATTGGTTTGGCATATTTGTCAGGATCAAATATTCCGGAGGACGGAATATCCGTTGGTTCAGGAGATGGTGTCGCCGTTGCTTCAGCAGTTGGGACCGGTGTTGGTTCCGTTTTCCCGTCCTTTGTTTTTTTCCTGTTGCATCCGGCCGAAAACATTATACAAATACATAACATAATCAACAGATATTTTTTTATGTACATACTATCCCCTCCAAATCCGCCATTCCGTAAATTGCGGTCAATGCCCAGGCACTTTGGGCTGTTCCAATCACGCCTTATTGCCATTCTATCTCTATTTTATCATGTTTCAATGATATGCCGATCCATACCCATTTATCATCCTTTTTCACTTTTGCCCTTATTTTCTGCGCATTTGCTGCGCGTATACGCGATATATCCTCAAATAAAGGACTTTCGGCTATCCCTTCAAATCCAAAACCTTTCCACCTGTATACGTTAATCAGTTTGTTTCCGTCATCGGCAAGCTCAACTGAAATCAGTTCATCAACCGAATCGTCGTTAATATCGCAGAAAAGATAATCCTCAAAAGGCCTTGAAAGCCTTGAACCAAGCCATTTAGGGTAGATAGTTTTTCCATTCCAGTTATAAAGAAACGGCCTTTTTGCCATAACAGGATCAAGCCTTGCCTTTTTATATACCCCGACTGACAGCTCTTTCATGCCGTCTCCGTCCACGTCCGCAATATGCACTGTCCAGGGATTTAAATCATTCATATCGTACGACTGTATGCGGTTTCCGTCGTTCTTTTGAAACGACATAATCACAAGGCTTTTCCCGTATTCATCTCCCGGCCGTCTTAAAATCAGAACAAGCTCTTTTTTGCCATCATTGTCGAGATCGCCGGAGGAAACGCCAAGTAAAGAACTTTTAACTGCACAGGCAGCAGCTAAAATTACAATAACAACCGATACGAAAATCCATTTTTTCTTTTTCATCTTAAGCTGCAACCCAACCCGGTCTGATAAACATTTTTATTTTCATTTTCCAATGCTTCCAGATTAAGTATATCAGTAATACTCCTCTATATCAACAAGCTTTTCGGTATATTCTTTTACTGTCCGGGGAAACGAAACACCCGAAGCAGTCCCCGCGGAAATAACATCGAAAAACCAGCGGGTAGTTAGCGGGTCGAGTCATTGCCGCCGCGTTCCGGTGGGTATGTGACCCTGGTTCGGGTGTTTTTAGACAAACCGTTGAACTTAATTCTCCAGCACTATATAATGTTACTTAACAATAAAACAACGGTTCAGAAAAGCAATGGAGGCTGCATTGTATGGGTTTTTCCGGTTTCAGCGACAAAACGCTGCGTTTCCTTCTCGAAAACAGAATGAATAACAGCAAACAATGGTATGACAGCCATAAGGATGAGTATAAAAAGTATGTATATAACCCCTTTGTTGAGCTTGTAAACGAACTCGCACCGGTCGTTCTGCAAATAGACAGCCAGATCATTACCGTTCCGTCAAGAATAATTTCAAGAGTGCGAAGGGATACAAGGTTTACAAAAGACAAAACTCTTTACAGGGATAACGCGTGGATAGTTTTTCTGCGTAATAAATCCCGTATGTCCACATCTCCCTGTTTCTGGTTCGAAATAAACCAAACCGGTTCAAGCTACGGTGTCGGTTACTATCAGGCGACCCCGCAGACTCTGGCCGCAATGCGCAAAATGATAATTGAAAGGCATCCTGCATTTCTATCGGCGCTGAAATGCTACGAGTCCCAGGATGAATTTACAATCGGCGGTGAAATGTATAAAAAAAGCAAGGCGCATGATCAGCCTGAAAACATAAAAACATGGATCGACAGAAAAAACATATACTTTGAAAATGTTCAAAACAACTACAGCCTTGCATTTTCAAAAGAATTGCCCGACGTACTGAAAAAAGGATTTCTAAAACTAAAACCTATTTATGATTTTTTCATTCTCGCTGATTCAATGGTTTATTAATTCTAACCAATTGAAATATCTATAATTGATTTTTATTATGATCCAGACCGGAACTGAACCATCTGAATGCTATCTGGCAACGCAAAGCAATTTAACATTGAAAATGCGGGGCAGTTACACCCCGCTGCTTCATGACGCCCATAGCGCCGCTTTGCATTAAATCAGGATTACATGAACGACCGCTTTTTCAAAACGATCGCAATTCGCGAATGCTTTTCTTCAGTTCATCCGGAGATGCCATTTATACAGCTTCTATCAGCCTTTTATTGCTCCCGCCATCATTCCCTTTATAATCTGCTGCGAGAATAAACTATAAAGTATCAGGGCCGGCATTATGCATACAAAAATGGTCGCCATGATCCTCGGATAGTCGGTAAAATATTCACCTTTAAAGCGCATCAGTGCAAGAGATATGGTAAAATTCTTCTCGTTCTGATACGCAATGAGGGAATAAGCAAATTCATTCCAACAGTGAAAGAAAGTAATTATTCCTATAGTAACAAGTATTGGTTTTGCAGTCGGAAGTATTATGGTAAATAATGTTCTCGTAAAAGAACTTCCATCTATTGCGGCAGCTTCCTCAAGCTGCGGGGGTACAGTGGCAATATAGCTTTGTACCAAAAATGTGGCAGTAGTAAGCTCCATACATACAATAGGGAGTATTATGGAATACCATTTATCCTGCAGACCCACCTTTACAATAAGAATATACGTAGGAACCAAAACTGCGTGAATTGGTATAAACAAATTGCACATATAGGTAGCATACAAAATATTCCTGAACCTGAACCTGAACCTTGAGATAAAATACCCATTTATAAATGAGAATAATAACACCAGAACTAACACGAAGAAAGTTATGCGCGCAGAATTAAACAAATATCTTCCTACATTAAGCTCAGTAAAAACATATTTAAAATTCTCCAGGTATAAGTATTCGGGCAGCGCCAGCACGTTTTTTGAAAATTGTGTCTTTGTGCGGAAAGAAGTATAAAACAGCCATACAATTGGAAATATGCATGTAATCGCATAAATACCCGGTATTGCATACAGAAGAATTCTCGCAAATAACTTAACTATAGGTCGCTCTGCATTATTATGTCTTTTTTTACTTACTGAATTAATACTTTTTACATGTTCGCTCATATTAAAACACCATTTACTCCTTACCAGATTGTGTGATTATTCTTTGCTTTTAAACAGGGACATAATCCCTTTTGCGCCAGCTATGATAATTACCATAACTACCATAATAGCTACGGAAACAGTATTGCCATATCCCAGGTTGTTCTCCGCAAAAGAAATTTTATAAGCATATAATGCAAGAACACTTGAAGAATAACCCGGGCCGCCGTTTGTCATCGCAAGTATATGGTCAAAGGCCTTCATATTTGCTGACACACACAGGAGTACACAGACAGAGAGTGTATTTTTAATAAGCGGGAAGGTAATTGATACAGCCTTACGGAATCCTGAAGCCCCATCTATTTCTGCCATCTCATATACTTCCTTGTCAATGGATGTCATTGCTGCCATTATTATAACAAGATGGAAGCCGACATACTGCCATATCATTGGTATACTCACAACTGTCATAATGCTTCTTTCGTCAGTAAGCCATGCCTTTACGGCATCAGGAAAACCAAATGAAATTAAAAGCTGATTTAAAAGTCCAAAATGGTAATCGTATATCATTGTCCATACATACCCAATGATAACCGCCGATAAGGTAACGGGAAAATAAATTACCGTTCTGAAAAAGTTTGAAACTTTCGGGTTGATAAGCCTTGAATAAAGCATATTGGCAAAAACAAAAGCAATACCAATCTGGCCGATCATGCATACTAAAACAAGATACAGGTTGTTTTTCAATGACGACAGCAGCAACGGATCAGTAAACAATTTTTTGTAGTTGAAAAGGCCAACAAATGTCTTAGAACTTACCGTTCTGAAATTAAAAAAGCTAAAGTAGATAGCCAATATAACCGGTAGTATAAATACGCATAAATATACTAAATAGATTGGAACCAGGTATAATGCCATAACTGAGTTTTTTGGCTTTATTCTTTCATTCAATGGTTATTACCTCCATTTATCCATACTCCAAAGAAGGAGTACGGGCAGATAAAACCATACCCATACTCCCGCTAATTCTACCAGCAATATGGCTCTACTTTGTTGCCATATATTCTTCTTGCGCTTTCTGTAAATCCGCAGCCATCTGTTCAGGTGTCATTGTTCCGGCCAGCAGCGACTGTAAGTTTGCACGCATTCTCGTGTTTACATTATTGTTAAGATAAGTGAAAAATGCCCTTGCTTTCGGATACCCATAATTATGAACACTCATGAAGTCCTGAAGCAGCGGATGCAATGATTCAATATCGGTCTCTACAGCTATCGGTGCTGTTGAGCCTCTCTTAGCGCAGAATTCCGCATAATCCGTACTTGCCAGCTGTTTTATAAGCTCAAGGCAGGCCTGGAATTTAGGTGAATTCTTATCGATCTTTTTGTTTATGCCGTATGTTTCGGTAGAAGCATATACAATATATGTATCCTCTTCTTTACCGCTGATGGACGGCCATATGGCAGCTTTTGTATTTTCTACAACTTCAGGGTTTTCATCTTGATACAGGAGAATTGTATTTGTCGCCCAGCTGCCGCTGACATGACAGAAAGAGTTCCCCTGACAATACCATCCGACAGCCCAAACATCGTCCTGGGAGTTGTAATCCGAGTTGAAAACAGGCGCAAGCTTCTGTACATATCTCAAAGCTTCGATGAATTTTTCATCGGTATATTTGTATTTACCTTCATTATTAATCATTGATTCAGCCCATTCGGCTCCACATACTTCATAAACTATCGGGTTTAAAAAGTGATTCATTGCAAACCATTGGCCCTTGTTTCCAAGCGAAATGAGGTCTATTCCCTTTGCATCAAAATACTTGTCAAGTGCCAGCAGTTCGTCAAGTGATTTCGGGAATTCCGACAAACCGGCTTCCTTAAGCATTTTATCGTTATAATATACAATGTTGTAATCGGTAAACTTCATGTTCAGGCCATAAATTCTGCCATCAGTGTATGTGCATCCGGCAAGTTTGTCAATGTACAGGTCGGGATTAACATAATCAGTTATATCGTGTACCTGTCCGCCGCCTACTATCGTATCATATTGGGAGTAAAGAAAACTGAACACGTCCGGAAGATTCTCCGCGGCTGCCAGTTTTAATATATTGTCATTATAATCCGTGGCATTTCGTGTTTCGTTAATAGTTACATTCGGATACTTTTGTTTATAAATATTAATCATTTCACGGAATGCTGTACTTGTAAGAATTGTTTTTTCAGCTTCTTCGCTGTGTCCGTGAATAAAATTAATTGTGATTTTCTCTTTTGTCCAGTCAGACTCAGCCGCTGTATCCTGTTTCGAATCAGTTGTTTCTGTCTGTGATGCAGTACCTGTTGAATCGGTTTTTCCGCTCTGTGATGCACCTTTTGTATCATTCTGCGAACATGCCGCTAAAACAATAAGCATGGAAAGTGCAAGTAACATTGCAATAATTCTGAATTTCTTCATATTCAGTCCTCCTTTATTAATTCGAAAATATTCTAAAAAGTACTTCTAAAAGTGTTTTATTTATTTTTTCTCAATTGCTTTATGAGTTGGCCAACTCCAAAAGCATAAGGCCCTCAGGATTGCGGTTTACGACCGACCCCTGCCGGGAACTCCTTGACAAGATTTGTTTGCATGGCTTCTTCTTTTGAAACAGGTGTCTTTGTCCAGTCAATTGTTCTCTCATAATTTGCATAATCGCATATACGGATCGCACACAGAAGTCCATCATCGCCGCGTTCGTAAGCTGCAATTCCCGACATTGCAACGCGTCCCAATTCTCTTTGTCCTTTTTCGCTGACTATATGCACCCATTCTATAACACATGTTACGCCGTCATCTATGATCGTCTCAAACCTCATACCGACACAGCTCGGTATATAAGTTCTCATATGCTCATATTTCACACGGATTTCTTCGTAACTGGGTTTTTCAAGCACGACATCCTTGATTGGCTCATACCCTCCAAATATGCAGTCCTTACTCATAGCTTTCATTATTCTGTCTACATCAACGCCCGGAACATGGTGAAGAGCTTCATAATATTCTCTGACCGATCCCGTTAGCAAGCCAGGATCGCCCATTTCAAGATGCGCCGGCGTAAACATTGGTTTACGATAAGCTGTAAGCCCGGGGACATATGTAAAGTGACAGTACATGCGAACCTCATCAAGAGTATCCGGAGTACGAAGGTCTCCGACTACAAACATGGGAACCTGGTTTATTTCTCCATCCACTACAAAATTAATAACAACTTCCGAAACCGATCGGCCGTTAGCTCTTGTTTGGACTACAGGCTGTACAGTCGCACTTTGGGCATGGAAAGTATCCAGCCAGCCTTCCGCAAATTTACGTATCTCGGAAAGCCCTTCAAAACGTCCATAGGGAACATCTACAACCGGCGGAACATCTCCAAACAGCTTTTTTTCACGGAAGTATCCGACAGCTTCATCTACCAAACCGCTGCATAATGCATTAATAAACTTAAGCTCCGGCGAATTTGCCAATATAACGTGTTTAGGGTTAGTGTGCAATCTTGCCAGAGAACATTCCTGTCTGATTTTCATAAACACGGGCACGATGTGTTAAAACCAATACGGTAAATAAAGAAGTGACATCGTACCCCCATCACCACCTTTCTGGTAAAAAACATTTCATTGATGATTTAGAGTTGATTCGTAAAAATGAATGTGTTCATTGAACGCGTTCAGTTTATATATTAATACATTTATCCAAATTCGTCAATAATGTTTATGTTTGTTTTGTTTATTCTGCAGTAATGTTGTCCCCGGATATTTCAGTGAAAATGTCGCCGGTATGAAATGGGAGTGGTGCTAAAAACTGTCCTGTTCAGGTGATATTTTCATTCTAATCTTGACATATTTATTTCTAACCGATTAAAATTGCCTTAGTGTTTTTGCTATAATATTTTTTGTCCAGACCACGATACCATCTGTGGAGAGCTGCTAAACGGAAATAAACTTAATCAGCGTAAAAAAGGAATAATGTTATCCTGGTGAAATCTTCCGAGTATATTGGTTTTATTTCTGAAGCCCTCGTTAAATTTAACCGCGAAAAATTACCAACGGACAGCAGTATCTGAGTCACGCCTGCTTATATTTCAACCGGAGATACTATATATCTAATGTACCGAAAGGATGATGGAAGTGCAGTTATGGTTTTCGGAAATGCATACACCTAACGCAAAATTCTCCATTAGGATTGACCGCCAGTTGTATTCCGGTCAAAGCGAATTCCAAAGGATTGACGTTTTTGAGTCTTTGGAGTTCGGGCGTTTCTTAGTCCTTGACGGATATGTCATGCTGACGGAAAAGGATGAGTTTATCTATCATGAAATGATAGTGCATGTTCCTATGGCCGTGCATCCGGACGCAAAGCGCATTCTTGTTATCGGAGGCGGTGACGGAGGCACTGTCAGGGAATTGACGCGCTATAACGCCATAGAACATATTGATCTTGTTGAAATTGATGAAAAGGTAGTAGAAGTGTCTAAGAAATACCTTCCGTGCGTGGCATGCGCTTTTGATGACGGACGGCTGAAAATACATTACAAGGACGGTCTGGAATTCGTCCGGCAGCGTGAAAACGAATATGACTTAATTATTGTAGATTCAACCGACCCGGTTGGAGTCGGCGAAGATCTTTTCACAAAAGAGTTTTACGGGAATTGTTTCAAAGCGTTAAAAGACGATGGTATTATGGTAAATCAGCATGAAAGTCCCTTTTACCATGCTGATGCCGTCGCGATGAAGCGTACCCATAAACGCATATTCGCCTTTTTCCCGATAAGTCTTGTATACCAGGCCCATATTCCGACTTATCCCTCGGGGCATTGGCTGTTTGGATTTGCTTCTAAAAAATACCATCCGGTAAAGGATTTTGATCCGGCGAAATGGGAATCATTGGGTTTTAATACAAAATATTACAATACGAAACTGCATAAAGGCTCTTTTGCCCTGCCCAACTATGTGAAGGAGATGCTCGCCGATGCCGAGCAGGAGCTTTAAATAAACGGTATAAACCGGCAAAATATCATTCTGAACGGAAAAATAAAAAATTTGTTTACCCGGACAGGCATAAAAGGGTATAATGAAGAAGCCGTTTATTTTTTTCAGGGGGTATCGCCATGTTCAAGAAGGAATACATAACCATTCCGAACATTCTTTCAGTATCCAGAATAGTATTACTGCCGGTCTTGTTTATTTTTATCTTCATTAAGATGTACTTTACCTTTACGGTTTCATATGCGCTTTTGGGCATGACTGATATGTTCGACGGGATGATAGCAAGAAAGTTTAATATGAAAACCGAAATCGGCAAATATCTTGACTCTGTAGCCGACCTGTTTTTCTTTCTCTCGTCGGCTTATTTCATTCATTTCCTGTATCCAGAATATCTGAATCCTAATTTAGGTTTGTTTTTTATTTTTCTGGGAATTCTCGCCGCTTCCTTTATTGTTTCATACGTTCGCTGCGGCAGGATCATTCTGATGCATACTTTTTTGGCAAAAATGTGCGCCGTGCTGGTATATTTTTTAGTCATCAGCTCATATTTTTTTAATACAACGCTGTTCATAACCTTTATTATCTGTGCCTATATCGTTACATTTATTGAAGTAATACTGATGTTTATCAAGTACGGAAACATAGATCCCGATACACTGTCAATTTTCAGCCTGCTGAAAACATCCAGGAAATAAAAACATAACTGTTCAAATCCGGCTGTTTTAAAAATACGGATTATTGACAACAAAATAAAGATTTGGTAATCTAAAAAAAATTATTTGTCCTGTGGACAGTAAAAAACATAAAATGCGATGAAGGGAAATAAGCGCCGGCAATTTGTGCTCCAGAGAGCTGTTGTACGCTGCGAAACAGCGCACATTCCGGTTGTGAGCTCGTCCCTGAGCAGTTATGCCGAACGCTTGCCAAGTAGGCATGATCGGGTATCCCCCGTTACAGGGAAGAAATCTTTTATGGTTTTACCGAGTGGGCATTTATATGCCAAGAAGAGTGGTACCACGGGAGCTGAAGGCTTTCGTCTCTTCCAGAAATGGAAACTGACGAGGCCTTTTTTTATACCAATTTCCATTATACCAGAGGCGTTTCAGGTCTCATTTTCATTATTAAGTTAACAGAACATTCATAATTAACAGGAGGGTAATATGAAAATAGCGTTTTCAACTCTGGGATGCCCTGATTTCAGTTGGGCAGACATATACTCGATGGCTAAGGACCTCGGTTTTGACGGCATTGAAATCCGCGGCCTCGGCGATGACATTTTTGCCGTAAAGGCGCAGCCGTTCACGGAAGACCAGCTTCCACAAACAATAAAAAAGCTTAAGGAGCTTAAAATCGAAATACCTTGCTTTTCTTCAGGCTGCTGCCTTAAGTTTGCCGACAGGGAAAAGGAAAATATCCAGGAAATTGAACAGTATATTCTGCTTGCTTCACGGTTTAAAACACCGTTTGTCCGGGTTCTCGGTGACCTCGAACCGCAGCCGAAAGACGATGTCGATGACGAAACGGTTCTGCGAACGTTAATGAAGCTTGTTCCAATCGCTGAGAGACACGGGGTTACGCTGCTTGTTGAAACGAATGGAGTGTATTCGGATACGGCAAGGCTGAAAAATCTGCTTGACCGCATACCCAGTGACGCTGTCGCCGCTCTTTGGGATATAAACCATCCATACCGCTACGCGGGTGAAACACCCGGTAAAACCATACAGAATCTCGGAGCGTATATACGTTATGTCCATGTAAAAGACTCCGTTGTCATTGACGGCGTAACCCAATACAGGATGATGGGTGAAGGCGATCTTCCGATACACGAAATGATCATGGCTTTAAATTCGATAAATTATGACGGGTATATTTCCCTTGAGTGGGTTAAACGCTGGGCTTCAGACCTTAGCGACGCCGGAATTGTATTTCCGCATTATGTGCATTACATAAGCAGGTATATTGAGAGAAAACCGGAAAAAAGCCGCCTGTATTACAACAAGACAAAGACGGGCCAATATATATGGGAAAAAGACACGCTTATAGATCTAACCTTTCCGCAGGTACTTGATCGTGTAGTCAGCGAGTTCCCCGATCAATACGCATTCCGCTATACAACTTTGGATTATACGAGGACGTATTCGGAATTCAGAGATGATGTCGACACTTTTGCCCGTTCGCTCATAGCTCTCGGCGTAAAACCGGGCGATCATGTCGCGATATGGGCTACAAACGTACCGCAGTGGTTTATTACGTTTTGGGCTTCAATTAAAATCGGGGCTGTCCTGGTTACCGTAAACACAGCATATAAGATTCATGAGGCCGAATACCTCCTTCGCCAGTCCGATACGCATACCCTTGTCATGATTGACGGATTTAAAGATTCGGATTATGTAAGCATCATAACGCAGTTATGCCCCGAACTTGAAACTGCCGTTCCTGGGGAACCTTTGTATACGAAACGGCTGCCGTTTTTAAGAAACATAATAACTATAGGCTGTAAGGTAAAAGGATGTCTTACATGGGATGAAGCAATAGCCCTCGCTGAAAAGGTTCCTCTATACGAAGTGTATAACCGGGCAAACGCAGTAAAAGTGCATGACGTATGCAACATGCAGTATACGTCCGGGACCACCGGTTTCCCTAAGGGAGTCATGCTTACGCATTATAATGTCGTGAATAACGGCAAAACAATCGGAGACTGCATGGACCTTTCCACTGCCGACAGAATGCTGATCCACGTTCCTATGTTTCACTGTTTCGGAATGGTGCTTGCAATGACGGCTGCAATGACCCATGGGACAACCATGTGCCCTCTTCCTTATTTCTCTCCGAAACAATCGCTGGAATGCATAACCAAAGAGAAAATAACATGCTGTCACGGCGTCCCGACAATGTTTATCGCGATGCTTGAGCATGAGGATTTCTCAAAAACCGATTTTTCGCATATGAGAACGGGCATTATGGCAGGCAGCCCCTGCCCTGTAAAAGTCATGCAGGATGTCGTTGACAAAATGAACATGAAAGAGATTACTATTGTATATGGTCAGACCGAGGCTTCACCCGGCTGTACGCAAAGCCGTGTCGACGATTCCCTGGAAGTTCGTGTAAACACTGTTGGCCGGCCTTTGCCCGGAATAGAGTGTAAAATAGTTGACCCAAAAACAGGAGAGGATTTGCCCGACAATACCGATGGTGAATTTGTCGCAAGAGGCTACAATATTATGAAAGGATACTATAAAATGCCCGAGGCTACAGCCGCCGTAATAGATAAGGACGGATGGCTTCATACGGGTGATCTTGCGAGGAGGGATTCGAACGGGAATTTCAAGATAACCGGACGCATAAAGGATATGATTATCCGCGGCGGTGAAAACATATATCCGAAAGAAATAGAAGATTTCCTTTATACCCACCCGAAAATCATGGACGTACAGGTAATAGGCGTTCCCGACAAGCAGTACGGCGAAGAAATAATGGCCTGTGTAATACTTAAGGAAGGGGAAACAATGACGGCAGAAGAACTGAGGGATTATGTACGCTCAAATATGGCAAAGCATAAGACACCGAAGTATGTTGAATTTGTAACCGAGTTTCCGATGAATGCCGCCGGGAAAATCCTGAAATATAAAATGCGCGAAGCTGCCATTGAAAAGCTTAAACTTGAGGGAGAAAAAATGGAAACAGCCTGACAATAAGCATAAGCTCAAAACCGGCATTAAAATGTAATCGCGCCCGCCTCTGTAGGCGGGCGCTTATCTTTAAGACCGGCCGTAGAATATTTCCGTCAGTTCCTTTGTTATTTTATCAAGCATTCCCTTCTCTTCCGCGAGGTTAAATATTGTATAACGCGGTTTCAGTTTATATGCCTTATACATGCTATCGATAAACAATTCCCTGCTGATTCCGATGTCTTTCGGGCTGTAACAGGAACCGAGCCTTTTCAGCAGGCCTATTATCTTCTGCGGATCGGTATTCGGCAGACCGTCAGGCAAGTAAGGCTTCATATATTCATAAACATACGCTGTAACCACGGTGCCAACCGCTACCGAATTGCCGTGGAGCGGATGCTCGGCATTTCTTGATATCGCGTCCATGTCCCAGTAATGCGCAAAATTATGTTCCGCACCCGATGCAGGTCTTGAATCCCCATGCAGCCCAATCGCGACACCGGAAAGAACAAGGGCTTCCATAACATAGCTGACAGCCTGTTCATCCCTGGCTAAAAATTTATCCACGTTGGATATGCACTTATCCAATGCATTCTCGATGAGCTTCACGCAGGTTTCACAGTAAAGTTCATTATTGATTATCTTCGACAGCTTCCAATCATCCAGCGCCGTAAGCTTCCCGATAATATCGCCGAACCCCGCCCGCAGCATGTCGATAGGTGCATTCTTTAAGACCGCGGTGTCGGCAATAATAGCCAGCGGATATTTCCCCGGCAGCGTTTTTTTTATGCCATTTAGTATTATCGGTGACACAACGGAAGCATACCCGTCCATCGACGGCGCCGTCGCTACGATTATAAACGGTTTTCCGGTTTTATAGCACACATGCTTGCATACATCATTTATAACTCCTGAGCCGACTGCAAGAACAAGGGATGTTTTAACTTCAATTTCGGCAAGAAGCAATCCCAGCGCTTTCTCATCCGGTACAAGCTGCTGCCTCGTTTTAAAAATAAATGTCCTTAATTTAAAACCGCTGTCGGAAAGTATTCTCTCAACAAAGGAACCATAAGCTTCATATGTGTTTGTATCCGCTACGAGCAATATCTCTTTTTCTTTGTATTGCGATACGGACTTCAGAATTTCTTCCGCTATACCTTTGTTATTAATAAAAATTTTACCGATATCGACCGAATGTTTCCTCCCGCAGTCACAATCAAAGGATATGCCTGCCATTTCACTAATGCTGTTTGTTTCCGTTATCTTTTTCATATTTCACTCCCGGCTTTCAAATAAAAATGCATATTAATATGCCCTCATTGACGAGAGCATAATCAACAGAAACAGCATATCAAATTATCCGGCATAAATCAACCGAATATAGCTGCGGGAAAGCATAATATTTTCGAATTTTAGCGGCAATTACGGGAATTTTCTTAACCGCGGCCTCTCTTTTCAATCGGTATATACTGCCTGTGCGGAGCAATACTTTTGTATGCGGGCCTGATTATTTTCCCGTTGTTAACGAGTTCTTCGATCCGGTGGGCACACCAGCCCACAACTCTCGCGACCGCAAACAGGGGCGTGAACAATTCTTCCGGAATATTAAGAATCCTGTATACAAGCCCGGAGTAAAAATCAACATTAACGCTTACACCCTTATACATTTTTCTTTTTTCCGCAATTATCTGCGGAGCAAGTTTTTCAACTTTTTCATATAACCTGAACTCTTCCTCAAAACCTGCTTCCTTCGCAAGCTTTTCAGCATACTGCTTTAAAATTATCGCTCTCGGATCAGAAATCGAATACACCGCGTGCCCGACTCCGTAAATCAATCCGCTTCTGTCAAAAGCTTTCCTGTCTAATATATCAAGCAGGTAATTACTTATTTCATTCTCGCTGTTCCAGTCTTTTATATGTTTTTTCATATCTTCGAACATCTGCACAACTTTAACGTTCGCACCGCCGTGGCGCGGGCCTTTTAGCGAACACAGCGACGCGGATATTGATGAATAAGTGTCCGTACCCGAAGAAGTAATAACATGGGTTGCAAATGTGGAATTGTTGCCGCCGCCATGCTCGGCATGCAGGACGAGAGCCAGATCAAGCACTGTGGCTTCAAGCTCTGTAAATGAGCAATCCGGCCTCAGCAAATGTAGGATGTTTTCCGCCGTGCCGTATTCGGGTTTCGGACTATGAATAACAAGGCTCTTGTTATGGAAATAATGGGTTAGCACCTGGTATCCGTATACCGCCAATAACGGCATTTGCGCAATTAACCTGACCGACTGCCTGATCAGGTTATCAATTGAAATGTCATCCGCACGTTTGTCAAAGGAATAGAGAGCAAGAACGCTCCTTGAAAGCAGGTTCATTACGTCCCTGCTCGGAAGTTTCATTATTGCATCCTCAACAAAAGATTCCGGCAGCTTCCTGTAATCCGACAGGAGATTCCGGAAATCATTCAATTCTTCGCTGCAGGGAAGTTCTCCAAATAACAGCAAATACGCGGTTTCTTCAAATCCAAACCGGTTTTCCGATGTAAAGCCGTTTACAATATCGTTAATGTCAATTCCCCGGTACAATAAACGGCCCGGCACCGGCACCATTTCACCTTCGTCAATAATATACGCATGCACTTCACCAATTTCGGTAAGCCCTGCGAGGACGCCCCTTCCGCTTATATCTCTCAATCCTCTTTTGACTTCATATTTTGTATATAGCTCCGGATCTATCCTGCTGCACTTTTCAGCCATTTTGCTGTATTTATTAATTAATTCTTTTTGTTTTGTTTTCCTGTCCATAAACAACACTCCTTTTCCGTATATATATTTGGGTTAACTGAATGATTTATTCGGTAATACCAGACGCAAAAATGCGTAGTTGACAAATGGATTGACGGTAACACCTGCTGCCCGAATCCCGCCATAACATGCATATATAGGACCGCAATAAGCGGAAGGATTAAAGTACAAAAAAGCCATGGAGTATATCCATGGCGCATTCGCACTATACCCCTCTTTCAATGCCTACGAGGTTAGCTGCCGGGCTCGGGCTGAAAGAGTTACCCTATCCTAATGGAATTCGCCCCTGATTTGGGTCCCCCGCTTCACAACTGTGAATTAAGCATATTCATTTGTCCGTGGGTATATTTTACCACAGCCGATGTCCGAACGTCAATTTCCCGATTTTTTTGCATTATTATGCAACCTTCATATGACTTGTTCAATATACTTAAGTTTATCTTTTACCTGCTTCGTTATGCCTGTTCATAAACTTATGTAGTATAACCGTTTCATAAAGGATAAGTTTTATTGATACATTTTGGTAACAATCAATTTACAATTAGTTCAGGAATTCGTACAAGTTATCTGATATAATAATAAAAGGATAGAAAAACCGATCAGCAATTCCGGCGTACCTGGCTGTTGACGGGAAGTACGGTAAGGCGGAATAACCGGGTCAACCGGTAAACTTATGAATATCCACTGGTTAACGAGGTAGATTGAATTGGATTTATATAAAAACATATTGGTATGCGTAACGAAGCAAAAAAACTGTGAACGGCTTATTAAAGCCGCGTCCGGGTACCTCTTGGATCAAGGAATTCTGCATGTGCTCCACGTTGCAAAAAATACATGGAATATTCTTGATAATTCACGTGAAAGTGAAGCTCTGGAATACCTGTTCAGAATTTCAAAATCGTATGGAGCCGAAATGACTGTGCTGAGAAATGACAACATTTCGGAAACTATTGCCGCATTCGCATTACAGCAGGAAATTGATCTTATAGTCCTCGGTGCATCCTCCAATGAGAATGAAAACAAGTACTTAAAACAACTGCGCAGTATTTTGAAGGATAAACCCATCAAGATCATAGAAATATAACGCCTGTTACTGAAACAATGCAAAAATTGCCCGGAAGCATGCGCTTCACGGGCAATAGGTTCAGTAGAGCGATATATAAGCCATATATCATTTTCGTTAATCCTTGGCTTTTCTTGGGGGTAATTGCGAAAATACCTTGCCGATAGCCTTCATTGCCCTGTCCATCTGCTCTTCGGTATGGGTTGCCGTGTAACTTGTGCGGAGCAGACATTGACCCGGCGCCACGGCAGGAACTATTACTGGATTTACATATACACCTTCTTCGAAAAGCATTTTCGTGGCTAAAAATGTTCTTTCATTATCATATGTCATGATAGGTATAATCGGAGTTTGCGATTCCAAAATGGGGATTCCCATTTTTCTAAGCCCGTTTCTCATATAATCGGCAATCCTGTTAAGGTTTTCGACACGCCACGGTTCCTGCTCTATAATTTCAAGTGCTTTTAATGCCGCAGCCGCATTAGACGGCGGAATCGAAGCGCTGAATATGAACGGGCGCGAATTATGTTTGACATAATGAATAACATCCTCGCTGGCGGCCATAAATCCGCCGAGGCTCGCAAGAGATTTGCTGAATGTTCCCATAATTATGTCTACTTTATCTTCAAGACCAAAATACGACGCCGTTCCGCGCCCGCCTTCTCCTATAACTCCAAGGCCGTGCGCGTCATCTACCATAACCCTTGCGTTGTATTTTTCAGCAAGCCTTACTATCTCGGGAAGCTTGCATATATCTCCGCCCATGCTGAATACACCGTCTGTTACAATAAGGATTCCTTTGTTTTCGGGAATTTCCGAAAGCACTCTTTCAAGGTCTTCCATATCGCTGTGTTCATATCTCACCATTTTCGCATAGCTCAGCCTGCATGCGTCATAAATGCTCGCGTGATTTTCCTTATCGCATACCACATAGTCATTTCTGCCGGCAAGAGCTGATATAATTCCGAGATTGCTCTGAAACCCCGTACTGAAGGTAAGTGCAGCTTCCTTGTGTAAAAATTTGGCGAGTTTCTCCTCAAGTTCTAAATGCAGTTTCAATGTCCCATTCAAGAACCGGGAACCCGAGCAACCGGTACCATACCGGAGCAATGCCTCTTTTGCCGCTTCCACAACCCTTTTGTCGGAAGTGAGTCCCTGGTAATTATTTGATCCTATCATTATGATATGGCGACCTTCCATTATCACTTCGGTATCCTGCCCGGTCTCCAAATAATGAAAATATGGATAAATACCTGCTGCCATAGCTTCTTTAGCTGTCGTGTATTCATAGCATTTCTGAAACAGATCCATACTTAACATCTCCTTATTTAGCTACGGGTGTATTTTTTGAGCATTTTTTAACACCTGGTCATAATACCTATAAAGAAGTAATACAAAATAATTGTATCACACTTTAATAAAATATCCACTTATTTTTGATTTTTTTTATTCACTGTATTAAAATAGTGTTGTTATCCGGACGTATAAATTACGGCGCAATAGCTCTTTGCAGTATTTACTCTTATGCCGCATATTTCTGAAGCGGCAGTTCGGTATCAGATTCCGTTCGGGAGGAAATATCAAATGGGTAAATCGAAAAAAATCATACTTGTAACAGGAGCTTCTTCGGGTTTAGGTCTGGCCGTTGCCCGGCACTTGTCAGATATAGGGCATACCGTGTATGCCGGAGCGAGATCATTCGGTGTTGAACGCACAGAAACATCTGCCGGTTTGCATGAAATCTATTTGGATGTTAACGAGCCATCTTCAATTGAGAGTTTTGTAAAAACAGCGATACAAAACGAAGGCAGGATTGATGTACTGATTAACTGCGCGGCCGTATTGGTTCTTGGTTCCGTTGAAGATACATCGGTAGAAGAGTATGAAAAAGTAATAAACACCAACCTTTTCGGCACAATCAGGATGTGCAAAGCCGTTATTCCATATATGCGAGAACAGCGATCCGGGTACATTATAAATTTCAGCTCAATAACGGGTTTGCTTGCCATTCCGTTCCAAAGCGCATATACTTCGTCAAAATTTGCAATAGAAGGCTTCACGGAAGCACTAAGCATGGAAGTAAAAGATTACGGCATAAAAGCCGTTCTGATTGAACCGACCGATCACCGGTCAGGCTCTCAGAAATACAGGCAGCATGCTCTTCGTGCCGATTACGATTCATCACCGTATCGTGATCTGTTTTTAACGGTAACGGAAAAAATCGATTATGATGAATCGCATGGCAGTGATCCGGATCAACTGGCAAAATTCGTGGCAAAAATTATACAAAAAAGAAATCCGCGCCTTCGCTACAAATCAGGCAAATTTGATCAGAAGCTCTCGGTTCTTCTTAAGCGGATACTGCCCGGAAGGGTCTTTGAATCAATCATTTTCTCATATTACAAGTCCGGAAAAAACAAATAACCGATATGTTGCTGCCAAATGCATCCCATTTACACGCAGGGTTATAATATTATTCCCGCGGGTCCTACTTCGCGGGTCGAGCCATTGCTGCCGCGTTCCGGTGGGTACGCGGCTTAGCTTCGGGTGTTTCGTTTCCTTGGGCGACAAATCACATACCGATACCACGCTTCCGTTTCTATACTGTTTTCACACAGTGGTCTCGATATCCCGGGTCTCTCATCAACCCGCTCCACATTTGCCTGAAAGCAGCAGGGCACTGAAGCCTGTCGCCCGGCGTCACCGAAAACACCCGAGCCACCCGCTGCGTTTTTTCATGATTAGCAAATGAATCCTCTTGTTGACGTTATTGCATATTAGTTCAAAAGGTAACTTACGCGGGTCTAAATAGAAATTTTAACTGAAATTAATTGTGAGTTTCATTTCATTGTGTTAAAATAACGGAAGTCAATTATTTGCATATTTATTCATTATTATACGAAGGGGATAGTTTATGCCGAAAAGGACTGACATAAAAAAGATACTTATTATAGGTTCCGGCCCTATCATTATAGGGCAGGCCTGCGAATTCGACTATTCGGGAACCCAGGCCTGTAAAGCCCTTAAAAAACTTGGGTATGATATAGTCCTGGTAAATTCAAACCCGGCCACAATTATGACTGATCCTGTCATGGCAGACGCAACTTATATTGAGCCATTGAATACCGAAAGCCTTACTCGGATTATTGAAAAGGAAAGACCTGATGCGCTGCTTCCGAACCTGGGCGGCCAATCTGCGCTTAACCTTTGCTCCGAACTGTACAAGGCAGGAATTCTTGATAAATACGGCGTTAAAGTTATAGGAGTCCAGCCTGAAGCAATAGAACGCGGGGAAGACAGGATTGCATTTAAAGAAACAATGAAAAACCTTGGAATCGAAATGCCGCGCAGCAGCCCGGCATACAGTGTCGAAGAAGCCGAAAAAATCGCCGCCGAGCTCGGTTTCCCGGTAGTTGTCCGTCCGGCATATACATTAGGTGGCACCGGAGGCGGGCTTGTGTATAATATCGAGGAACTGCGCGTTGTAGTAAACCGCGGAATTTCAGCAAGCCTAATCGGTCAGGTACTTATAGAAGAATCGGTACTCGGTTGGGAAGAACTTGAGCTTGAGGTTGTCCGTGATTCGAAGAACCAGATGATTACCGTCTGCTTTATTGAAAACATTGATCCGATGGGAATACATACCGGTGACTCGTTTTGTGCGGCACCGATGCTGACAATAAGCAAAGAGCTTCAAAAACGGCTGCAGGACTATGCATACAAAATTGTCGAAGCAATACAGGTTATAGGAGGAACAAACGTACAGTTTGCACACGATCCGAAAACCGACAGAGTCGTTATTATTGAAATAAACCCGAGAACTTCGCGCTCATCAGCGCTTGCTTCAAAAGCTACGGGATTCCCGATAGCTTATATTTCTTCACTGCTCGCTGTCGGCATTACACTCGACGAAATACCGTACTGGCGCGATGGAACGCTTGACAAATATACCCCTTCGGGAGAATACGTCGTAGTAAAATTCCCCAGGTGGGCTTTTGAGAAATTCAAAGGTTCAAAGGACAGGCTTGGAACCCAGATGCTCGCTGTCGGCGAAGTCATGAGCATAGGCAAAACATACAAGGAAGCGTTCCATAAGGCCATCCGTTCCCTTGAAATAGGGCGCTACGGGCTCGGTTTTGCGAAAAACTTCCATGAAATGTCGGCAAAAGAGCTTCTTGAACTGCTCGTCGAACCTTCAAGCGAACGCCAGTTCATAATGTATGAAGCCCTCAGAAAGGGCGTAAGCGTTGACGAGCTTCACCGCTTAACGAGCATTAAACACTGGTTTATCGAACAGATGAAAGAACTTGTGGAACTTGAGGAAGAGATATTGAAACACGACTTTTCCTCCCTGCCGGACGAACTGCTTATTCGGGCGAAAAAAGACGGCTTTGCCGACAAATATCTTGCGATGCTTTTAAAAACAACGGAAGAAAAAATAAGAAACCGCCGCATCGGATTGGGAGTAGTTGAACAGTGGGAATCAATCCCCGTCAGCGGTGTTGAAAACGCCTATTATTATTACTCATCATATAATGAAGTCAAACAGTATGAACCCAACATATCCGGAAAACAAAAAGTGATGATCCTGGGAGGAGGCCCGAACCGTATAGGACAGGGCATAGAATTTGATTACTGCTGTGTCCACGCCGCATTTGCGCTAAGGGACATAGGGTATGAAACAATTATGGTAAATTGTAACCCGGAAACGGTATCAACCGATTATGATACTTCCGACAGGCTGTATTTCGAGCCCCTTACCGTTGAAGATGTACTGAGCATATACAACAAGGAAAAACCATTGGGCGTGATTATCCAGTTCGGAGGTCAGACGCCTCTTAACATAGCCGGCGAGCTTGCAAAGGCAGGGGTAAGAATCCTAGGAACGACGCCCGAAACCGTTGACCTCGCGGAAGATCGCGACAGGTTCCGGAAAATGATGGATAAGCTCGGTATTCCAATGCCCGAATCGGGGATGGCAAGCACGTTTGAAGAGGCGAAATCAATTGCCGGAAGAATCGGGTATCCGTTAATGGTAAGGCCGTCATATGTGCTTGGCGGACGGGGTATGGAAATAATTTACGATGAGGAAATGCTTAGAACATATGTAGAAGCCGCATCAGGCGTAACGCCCGACCGCCCGCTTCTGATTGACAAATTCCTTGAAAACGCTGTTGAAGCGGAAGCCGACGCCATTTCGGACGGGAAAGATACTTTCGTGCCCGCGGTCATGGAACATATAGAGCTGGCAGGCATACATTCGGGTGATTCCGCCTGTGTAATCCCGCCGATTACAATAAATGAAGAACATTTACGAACAATCTTTGAATATACGAAAAAGATCGCGAACGAATTGAAGGTTGTAGGGCTCATGAACATCCAGTACGCAATTGCGGACGACCGCGTCTATGTCCTTGAAGCGAACCCGCGCGCTTCCCGTACGGTGCCGCTCGTTTCAAAGGTGTGCGGCATATCGATGGCAAGGATGGCCACAGAGGTTATACTGCTTTCTTGTTCAGGCAGAAAAACACCGTTATCAGGGTTTAAAAACATAAAAATAACCCATTTCGGGGTAAAGGAAGCCGTATTCCCGTTTAACATGTTCCATGATGTCGACCCCGTGCTGGGCCCGGAGATGCGTTCAACCGGGGAAGTGCTCGGAATGGCGAATTCTTTCGGGCTTGCGTATTTTAAGGCGCAGGAAGCCACGCAGGCCGCGCTGCCTGTATCGGGCACAGTCTTAATGAGCATAGCGGACAAGGACAAACCAAAGCTTGTTGAAATCGCCGGAAAATTTATCGAGCTCGGTTTTAAAATAAAGGCTACCGAAGGCACCCATAAGTTCCTTTCAGAAAACGGCATACCTTCCGAACCGGTGAAAAAGCTGTTCGAAGGGCGCCCGAACATTATAGACAGTATACTTAACAAGGAAATACAGCTTATTGTCAATACCCCGATAGGAAAGCAAAGCCAGACTGATGATTCATATATACGAAAAGCCGCTATAAAATACAGGATACCTTATATAACAACCATAACAGCAGCTCTTGCAAGCGTCAAAGGCATTGCCGCGTATAAAGCAAACAGGTTAAAACAGGATTCTCTTAAGTCTCTGCAGGAATACCATGGCTGCAGCAATTGACGGAATAATAAAGGAGAGTGATCGCCTGTGGGAGGTTTATTTGGTGTAGTATCAAAAAACGACTGCATTACGGATTTGTATTTCGGTACGGATTATCATTCGCACCTTGGAACAAGCCGCGGCGGTATGGCGGTTTGGAACGGCAAATCTTTCACATCGGCTATACACAATATTGAAAACATCCAGTTTCGTTCCATATTTGAACCGGATATGTCGGAAATGCACGGGAACATGGGGATAGGATGCATAAGCGATACCGAAGCGCAGCCATTAACGGTCTGTTCCCATCTTGGTCATTACGCGATAACTACGGTGGGGCGCATAAACAATATTAATGAACTTGTTGAAAAATGCCTTGAAAAAAATTTTATACATTTTCTTGAGATGAGCAAGGGGGAAATAAATCCCACGGAAGTTGTAGCCGCACTTATTGACCAGGAAAAGACATTCAAGGACGGGATTCTTAATGCCCAGCAGGAAATTTCAGGGTCCTGCACGATGCTTGTTCTTACCAAAGACGGAATTTACGCATCGAGGGACAGATTGGGCAGAACTCCTCTGATTATCGGCGAAAAAGACGATGCATACTGCGTATCGTTTGAATCCAGCGCATTTATAAACCTCGGCTACAAGCAAATATATGAACTCGGACCGGGAGAAATCGTTCTGATAAATTCCGACGGAATTGAGAAAATCTCACCGCCTCGCAGCAAAATGAAGATTTGCACGTTTTTATGGGTTTATTACGGTTACCCGTCCTCATCGTACGAAGGCATTAACGTTGAGGCTATGCGCTACCGCAACGGCGCTGCCCTTGCGAGGAACGACAATGTTGAAATTGATCTCGTTGCGGGTATTCCCGATTCCGGCGTTGCTCATGCTATAGGGTATTCAAACGAAGCAAAAATTCCGTTCGGCAGGCCGTTTGTAAAATATACCCCTACATGGTCAAGAAGCTACTTGCCGCAGAGCCAGGAAGTAAGAGCTCTCGTTGCAAAAATGAAGCTTATGCCCGTTATCGACCTTATAAAAGGCAAACGGCTTTTATTCTGCGACGACTCGATCGTACGCGGCACACAGCTTAGCGAAACCGTCGACTTGCTGTACAATTACGACGCAAAAGAAGTACATGTCCGTTCTGCCTGCCCTCCGCTTTTATATACCTGCAAATACCTGAACTTTTCAAGGTCCGGTTCCGAACTGGATCTTGCCGCAAGGCGCGCAATTCGCTACCTGGAAGGAAACAGTGAAGCTTCGCTCGATGAGTACAGCAATCCGGAAAGTGAAAAATACTGCCGCATGATTGAGTGTATAAGAAAGAACCTGAATTTTACTTCGCTGAAGTATCAAAATCTGCATGACATGCTTGATGCGGTCGGCCTCCCGCATGAGAACCTGTGCACGTATTGCTGGAATGGCAAAGAGTAACGACGATCAGAAAGACCTGCTGCCTATCGCAGTCAGGCTGCGGTTTACGGCATCGACAACGAATGTGTCGGGAGAAGATTCCATTACAGGTATTCCGGACATTTCAAGAACGGAAAAAGTACGCCTTCGATCATCGATCAGTTTTATTGCGGCGCTTTTAATGAACGCATCATCGGGTTTTTCGATCCTTTTGCCTGCTTCATTTGTCAATGCCGGATTTTTAATTGTCAGCACTACAACTTTATGACCCGGAGCGTAATTCTGCCAGGCAGTAACAATTTCGCGCGCATGCTCAATGCCCGCAGGGTTTGTGAATAACAGCACGAGACTCCTGCGGCTCTGTGTTTTCTGCAGTGTTGAAAACGCCTCATCGTAGTCCGCGGCAGTTTCATGAACTTCAATATTGTACATGCTGTCCGCGAGTTTTTGGAAATGCGGCATTCCCTTCCCTGTTTTCACAACGCGGCGAATCTCGCTGTCAAACGCAATAAGCCCGATATTATCTCCGCGGTAAAGAATGGTTTCGGCAACCAAAAAGGCAGTATTAACCGCGTAATCAAGCCTTGAGATACCGTCGATTTCCTCCGCCATCACGCGGCTTGTAACTATCATCAGGTATATGTGCCGGTTGCGCTCCGGCTCATACTGGTTCACAAAAAGGCGGCCTTCCCTTGCGGTGGCATTCCAGTTTATATGCCTGTAATCATCGGCGGGAGTGTAATCGCGGATGCTTTCAAATTCGGTGCCTGTTCCAAGCCTGCGGATTTTTCGGAGCCCGGCAGTGAGTTTCTTTCTGCTTGCAATTATAAGGTTTTTATTCCGCATATCTTCCAGATTCGGATATACCTTTACTTTTCCGGCAATATTAAAAGTCTTCGATTTGACGCATAATCCAAGAACCCCGGTATAGCGCAGATGCAGATCCGAAAAGGCATATTCCCCTCTTTTTTTCGGTTTTACCTTGTATAATACGGTCTTTGACTCCCCTGCGCCTGCCTTGAAGGATATTATCTCATTATCGGTTTCGAAACTTTCCGGTATGCTGTCCCTTATCATTATCATCAATGAAGTTTTTGCCGGGTTTCTGACAACCAGGCAAACATCGTTCCATACATTAAGGGAGAGTTTTTTTTCAGTTTCCCTTCTGATATCAAATTCATGCGGCGACGGAGTGATCGAATAATCAATGGCATAAAAGAGAAACAAAAGTATATTATATACCAGAACCGGAAATGCTCCTGCTCCGGGTATAAGCGACAATAAAGCGGGGATTGTTCCGGCCAGCACAAGAATTATGAATCTTTTGCCAAAAAACATGTTCCATTCCCCATTCTACCTTGGAATCTCAACAGTCTTGATTATACCCGACAGGATATCGTCAACTGTTACATTGTCAAGCTGCGCTTCGGGTCTGACAATAATCCGGTGCCTGATAACAGGATGGACTACCTCTACCACATCTTCAGGTATTACATAATCCCTTCCGTCAAAAGCAGCAAGTGTTTTTGCGCATTTCATAAGGTCTATCGAAGCGCGTGAGCTTGCCCCGAGCAAAACAGCAGGCGTATTCCTTGTAGCATATATGATCGACGTTATATACTTCATTATCCCTTCGCTTACTTTTACGCCGGCAATTTCATTTCTTGCCGCCCTCCATTCGTCAGGAGTTATAACAGCCGTGACCTGTTCCGGCGACAAAGCCCCGCCTGCTTCGTTAACCCTGTAAAGAAGCTCTTCTTCCTTTTCGGGAGGAAGATGATTCACTTCCAGTTTCATTAAAAACCGGTCCAACTGCGCTTCAGGAAGCGGATATGTCCCCTCGAATTCAATCGGGTTCATAGTTGCAATTACCAAAAACGGCTCGTCGAGCAGGTAGGTTTCACCGTCAATCGTAACACTTCTTTCTTCCATGCATTCAAGAAGAGCCGACTGCGTTTTCGGCGTAGCCCTGTTAATTTCGTCGGCTAAAAGTATATTTGTAAAAACGGGACCCTTTTTCATATAAAACGTACCGTTTTTAACATCAAATACCTTTGTTCCCGTAACGTCGGACGGCATAAGATCCGGTGTGAACTGTATCCTCGAGAATCGTACATCCAGAGCTTTTGCAAGAGTTCTTGCGGTCAGTGTTTTTCCAAGGCCGGGAAAACCCTCCATCAAAACATTCCCGCCTGTGAAAAGCGCAGCGGCAAGAAGGGATAGAAACTGCTCCTGTCCGACAATTACCTTTTTCATTTCATCCATCAATTCGGTATATTTTTTCTTTACAAACATAAGGTCTAATTCCATATCTTTTTCATTCCTTTCTTTATTTCCTCTTCAATTTTATCCAAATCGCGCATAAGGTTTATCAATTGTTTTTTGTTTCGATATCCGCCTTCGATATACCTTTCACATGCGGCAAGAGTTCGAATTGCCCTGTGTTGCAGTGGTCCGGGCATTGAAAGAAACCGGCCGTACCTATGCCTGAAATACCCGTAGTAGTTCGCGAGTACAAGGGGATACGATCTCATGCGCGCGTAAAGATTTGACAAAGCAAGCAGGAGCTCGTTCTCCGGGCGCTTGTTCCAGTAATTTTCACGGTTATCGCGCCCGAAAGGCTTCCATCCTCTAACAACTGCAAGAATCAGCACCAGAACAAGCTGAATCAGAACAAGCTGGCCTGCGGCTCCAATCAACTCCCAAACACCCGGAGCCGGTTTTTGAATATTGTGATAATACTCGTTAAAATATACTTCTCTGACTCCGGCCCTGTCTAAAGCCCCGATGAAAGCTACCCCCGCGTCAGAATCCCGAAGATTCACGTTTAAAAAATAGTCCTCCTGATCCATGACGCAGATCCTGCCTCCTCCGACGCCATACCATGTAACCGTAATCTTTCCTATATTTAAAACCTCATGCCAATCCTTCATTTCGCTGATCATGTCAAAAATCCAAAGCGAGCCAACAGTTTCCCTGTCGGGTATCAGAATAAGCGTATTGCCTTTTAAAAGCCATTGCTTTATATTAAGCTGTTCTTCATCTTTATTGAATATCGTAATATCCGGCCTGTACGCTATAATTAACGCTTCATCGGATAAAAATTTGGCGGGATAATGAAAACGCTTCGGCGCAAATCCCATTTCCCCGGCAAGAAGGTATATCGCTTTAATTCCATATTCTCCGGCGTTATATGTGCTGTATTCGGGATAATTTCCTCTGTACAGCGTTACGGAATATAAAACGAGGGCGGCCAAAAAAATCATGAAAGCGATAAGGATGAACCTGACAATGCTTTTTATTTTTTTTGCCATTTTTCATCCTCCCCGAGGCTTTCAAAAAAACCAAGCCATACATTTAACTGATTTTCGCTGATAACCCGCCCGCCATAGCGGCAGGCATTAAATAATAACGAAAACTCGTTCATTTGATCGGCAAGTTTACTATCCGTCGCGTTTATCTCCCGTACATATGCCCGGTTTGTTTTCCATTTCTCAATACGGATAATTTTTCTTTCATGGAACTTCAACAGAACGCAAATGAAAAGATAACGAAAGGCATTTGTATAATCTCTTTTTTCTATCAGCTCTTTAACCTTTTCAAAAGCCCGGCCGGGATTATCAAGAAAATCGGCAGCCTTCGGGTTTTGGCGCTCTTTCATTCCGGCCTTAAAGTACATTCTTCTTATTACCGCCCTGGTTATAATAAATATAACAATAACCGCAGCCGCAATTAATAAGATTTTTATAACGTTTTGAATCCATACGGGTACGGTATCAATCTCAATACCGAAATCCCTTTCAGGTCTCCCGTCTTTAAACAAAATATTGTAAATCCACTCTTTTATGCTTTCCCACAACCGGTTTATCATCTCGGAAAGCGGATTTTTTTTATTGGGATTCTGGAACTCGCGTCTTGACAGGATTTCATTTATTTTTTCCTTAATAATTTTCGCATTCTGTTCATCATTCAACATTCGTGCCCTCCGCTGTCCAACGCTTTGCTTTATCAATATTATCATCGATAATTTTCCACAGCGCAACCTCAATGTCCAAACCTTCGCGCTTTACTCTAAGGGTAATATAGAGCGCCGTCATAATGCATACAAAAAGAGGCTGGAGTATCGCGGCAAAAAGCTGCGAAACAACCGAGCCAATCTTTAAAAGAGTTACATCGATACTGCCCGTTACCGAACTGAAAACGATTACAACCGTGTTTATTATACCGGGAAACAGCGCAACAATAACAGTTCCCGCAATATATGACAGCCCTATTAAGACAAAGTTCTTCTTTCCAAGGTTGCCGCACCTTCCTATGCTTTGGCCGGCTTTTTTATTCTCTATGCATACTGCGGGCAGAAACATCCAGAACATACCGCTGAAATATCCTACCGTCCAGGCAATAATAATAAAAATTAAAAAAAGGATTACAACCGCGGCAATAATCAGAACAGTTCTTCCCCACTGCGGCAAAACTGCAGAGGTAAGTCCAAAAAGTGAAAAAGTTCCGGCAAAAATAACAATAAACATAATAAAGTATACGGCTATTCCAACAGCGGACATAATCATCCCATATAAAACCTTCCCCAGGACGAGCGTTCCGAACTGCCTGAAACATTCGCGAACAACCTGCCCTATTGTCTTTTCCCTGTTTAAAACAACATCCGCGTACAGTATTTTTACTATTGAGCCATCAAAAACATTATTCAATGTAGCCCAATAAATCATGTAAATTAAAAGGCTTCCGAAAAGCATCGCGTAAAGCGTCATTATTGATGAAATAAAATCCGCAGGTTCTATCGCCATGTTATCTGACATATTGAAAATATTCAGGTAATTGTCCGTAAAAACAGGGTTTATTATTGTATACAAGACCATAAAGGGCAGATAAAACATCAGATCCAGCAGAAAAATCTTCCGGAAATGCTTCTTATATAAAAAAAACCCATAGTCGATAATATCGGTAAACCTTGCATTGCGCAAGGGCCTCAATGTTTCCATATGTCCTCCGTATGCCATCCGTCGGGATATTATCTGTGACTAATAATATAATAACAAGCAGGATCTGTCAATTTATACATACAAAAACACCCGAACCAGAGCCCGCGGAAATAATACTTTTGAACCATTGTACAATAATTGCCTAAACACAGCGTGTGGTTCGGGTGCTTTCGATTCTAATTCCTTGCAAGGCAGAACCAATATGTTACAAGTCTCCAGAATATTTTCAGCCAGGTTGCCTTTTTAACTTCTTCCATAGTGACAAGCGGAATTCTTAACAGAACATCGTTTTCAAGCGTAACGACAGCTTCCCCCGCCTTGTCTCCTGCATTTACAGGCGCCTTTATAAAATCGGGCATCCTGATTTCCTCTTTAATTTTATCCTTTAGCCCTCTTTTCAGAAGAAGCGACATATTATCTTCATATGCTACGGGTACGGAAACTTTAAGACCTTTTTTCACGTTTACAATTCCCGCGCAGGCACCCTTTTTGTTAATGTTTACAACCTCAAAATTTGAAAAGCCGTAATCGAGTATCTTTGTCGTTTCTGAAAACCGCATATCGTTGCTTTCCACTCCAAGCACGACTGATATTAAATCCAGGCCGTCGCGTGACGCCGTGGCTGCCAGACAGAAGCCCGCAGCATCAGTCACTCCCGTTTTCAGGCCTGTCATACCCCTGTATTTCCCTATCAGATGGTTTGTATTATCAAGTCCGAAGGTGCCGTTTCTGAATGTATCCCGCTTTATGGTAGTATATTCATATATCAGTGGATACTTTGTGATAAGCTCCCTTGCCATTATCGCAATATCGTATGCCGTACTGTAGTGCCCTTCGTCGGTAAGACCTGAGCAGTCAAGAAAATATGTGTTGTTCATTCCCAATTCCCTGGCTTTTTCATTCATCAGAGTTACAAAGACGTTTTCACTTCCTGCTATATGTTCGGCAAGCGCAACCGAAGCGTCATTTGCAGAGTGAATCGCTACCGCTTTCAAAAGCTCGTGTACCGTAAATTCCTCACCCTCGGCCAGATAAACCTGGGAGCCGCCCATTCTGCTGGCATGCTCGGAAACCGTAACCACATCATCCAGGGTTATTTTCTTTTGATCCAACGCCTCCATTATCAGCAGCATTGTCATTATTTTCGTTATAGAAGCAATAGGACGTTTCTCATGGCTGTTTTTTTCAAAAATAATCTGACCGGTATTCGCAGCCATCAGAACAGCGGATTTTGCATTTACCTCAAACGGTATGTTTTCAACAAGCGGCGCGCTGTTTTTTTCGGAACATATTGCTGTCTGGCAGAAAACAAGCATATATGTAACGGCCAACAATAAACATACAATCCTTTTAGGTATCATCGGATACTCCTTAAAAGATAATCCCATAATAATGTATGCATGGCCTACATTCTACATTCCGATTAATGCTTATTCATTGAAGCAAATATGGACTTGACTGCAGCGTAATTATTCTATCCTTCCGAGTATGATTGGAACTTCGGGCGGAGATTTTTCGCCGGTTATAACAGAACCTTCGAGAATTTTAAGAGCGTCAGGCATTGTTTCTTTTTCAGATGTATGAAGAACGGCTATGGGTTCGCCTTTTTCCACGATATCTCCGTATTTTTTTAATAATACTATTCCCGCAGAAGGATCAATCTTATCTGCAATGGTTTTTCTTCCGGCTCCAAGGGCAACGGAAGCCATTCCGAATTTTTCGGCATTCATTTGTATAATATACCCGGCTTTTTCGGCTTTATATTCCGCTTTTACCGGGGCCGCAGGAAGCCTGCGCGTATCTTCCAGCACGGAAGGGTCCCCTCCCTGCCTTTCTACCATTTCTATAAGTTTCCTGAATGCACTTCCGTCCGCGATTGACCTGGCTGCGAGCTCACGGCAGCTGTCAAGCGTCCCTTTCCCTCCAAGCATAAGCATATTAGCAGCAAGTTCGATACAAACCTCTCTCAGATCTTCCGGGCCATGTCCTTTTAATATATCAACGGCCTCGGCAACTTCAAGCGCATTGCCGATATTCATGCCGAGCGGGTTGTCCATTCTTGTAAGAACGGCAACTGCTTTTTTGCCCGCGCCTCTGCTTATATCCACCATCATTTTCGCGAGTTTCCCGGCATCATCCATTGATTTCATAAAGGCGCCGCTGCCTACCTTTACGTCCAGCACAATCGCATCGGAACCGGAAGCTAACTTTTTGCTCATTATACTTGCCGCGATAAGGGATATATTTTCAACTGTGCCGGTAACATCCCTGAGAGCGTATATTTTCTTATCAGCTGGGGCAAGGTTTCCGGTTTGTCCCGCCACAGCCAGACCTATCTCTTTTACATTCCTTATTAGCTGTTCACGTGTAAGGCTTGTTTGAAAACCCGGTATCGATTCGAGTTTGTCTATCGTTCCACCCGTATGTCCAAGCCCTCTGCCGGACATTTTAGCCACGGGTACTCCGCATGAAGCCACCACCGGCGCCACTATCAGAGTGGTTTTGTCACCGACTCCGCCGGTACTGTGTTTATCGGTTTTTATACCCGGGATTTCGGAAAGATCGACTATATCGCCCGAATGCAGCATCGCTTCGGTCAGGTAAAGGGTCTCGTCGGCGTCCATTCCCTGAAAATATACAGCCATCAAAAACGCGGCGGCCTGGTAATCCTCAATATCGCCGTCAGTATAGCCGCGGACGAAATATTCAATCTCTTCCCTGCTTAACTTCATGCCATTTCTTTTTTTTAAAATCAAGTCCAGAACAAACATTTTTATCTCCCCGGTTTATTCGTTATAATCTCATCCAAAAAGCTCTCTCCGCACAAATCATTTTCTATTCCGAAATATTCGCCTATCGTTTTTGCTATATCTGAAAAACTGTCACGTATATGAAGGTTTTTTCCTTTATTGATATTAAAACCTGTAACGAGAACAGGAACATATTCCCTTGAATGATCGGTCGACTCGGTAGAAGGATCGCAGCCGTGATCCGCAGTTATAATCAGTATATCATCACGCTTCATGCAGCTAAGAATTTCGGGAAGCCTCCCGTCAAATTCCGACAGTGCTTTTGCATATCCCTCGATATTGTTCCGGTGACCGAATAACATGTCAAAATCAACGAGATTCACAAATAACAGCCCTTCGAAGTCTTCTTTCATCCAGTCTATCGTTTTGTCGATACCGTCGGCGTTTCCTTTAGTATGCACGGCTTTTGTTATGCCGGAACCATTAAAAATATCTTCTATTTTCCCAACCGCGCGCACTTCAAATCCGTTTTCCTCCAGGAAGTTAAGTATTGTCTTCCTCGGCGGCGTCAACGAAAAATCTCTCCTCCGATTGGTGCGCACGTAATTGCCGGATTCCCCCGTAAATGGCCTGGCGATAACCCTTGCGACTCCGTATTCGCCCTGCATAAGATCTCTTGCTGTCCGGCATATTTCATACTGTTTTTCAATCGGAATTACCTGTTCGTGGGCGGCAATCTGGAAAACACTGTCCGCGGAGGTATAAACAATGGGAAATCCTGTTTTTACGTGTTCGTCGCCTAACTCCTGAATAATAACCGTTCCGGAGGCCGGTTTGTTTCCCAGGGTTTTCGTCCCGATTCTCTTTTCGAATTCATCAATAATTTCTCTCGGAAACCCATTCGGATACAGCGGGAAAGGTTTTGTCAATATAATCCCTGATATTTCCCAATGCCCTGTAGTAGTATCTTTCCCGGCGGATTTTTCAGCCATCTTGCCGAAAGCTCCCTGCGGGTTATTCTCTTTTGTCAGATAAGAAACGCCGTCAATGCATCCAAAGCCAAGCTTTTCAAGGTTAGGCAGAGAAAAGCCTTCCGTAAGTTCAGCAATATGCTTAAGCGTATTACTGCCTTCGTCGCCGTATTTATGGCTGTCCGGCAGTTCCCCTATACCGACGCTGTCAAGCACAATAACTATTACTCTTTTCACGAAATACCCCTCTCATACGTTGTATTCAAGCGTGTTCGGCTTTGCTTCAGGTGTTTAGCTTCCCTTATTTATTCACACCGGTCCTGCTTCGCGGGTCGACGCACTGCTGCCGCGTTCAGTGGGTACGCGGCTTTACTTCGGGTGTTTCGTTACACACATCAGCTTATTCATATATTATCATTTTTCTGATAAAATAAACAACGGTGCAGGACAAAACCATTTTGATATTTTTGATTTGTTTATTGAAAGGAAACTACTGCTGATGAAATACCTGATTGCTCTTGTTTCACTCGGTATACTGCTGCTTGTATATATGTTCATCCAGGCGATGTCATATAAAACAAGGCACTATGAGCTTTCCGGCGGGGCAGAATTCCGCTTTTTGCATATTACCGACATACACATCGGTCTTTTGTTCATATCTTCGTCAAGGATTAAAAAAACTATTATTGAAACAAAGCCTGATTTCATACTTATAAGCGGTGATTTTCTCGATTGCCCGAAGCATATCAAAAAACTTGAAAAATGGCTTAAAGGAATTGAATCCGGCATACGGACATATGCCGTTCTCGGAAATCACGATCATCGGTGTTTTATAAGCGATCCTAATTTCAAGAATGAATTTATGCGGTTAATGAAGAGTCTAAATATCCAAATTCTCATCAATGAAACCGTTGTTTTAAACGATAAAAACAATTCATCCGTTTTGGCGCTTGTCGGCCTTGACGACTGCAAGACAGGAATCCTGTTCGACAAGAAGATATTTGAAGGGTTAAAAGACAAATATAAATTCGTTTTGGCCTTTTCCCATAATCCAGATGTCTCCCTTCATATTCCCGAAGGCAGTGTTGATCTTTTTGTCGCGGGGCATTTTCACGGCGGTCAGATATGGCTGCCGTTTAACCTTGAGTATATGCTTCTTAGAAAAGAAAAGGTATGCAGAATGGGCCATATAAAAGGGTTCGCTGCTATAAGAAACAACATGGTGTATATAAGCCGAGGACTTGGTACCGTTCTTGTTCCTTTCCGTTTTTTTTCCGTACCCGAAATAACGGTTTTCGATATCAAACCATAGATATTTACCGTTTGATTTTTACCTGTAAGTGCCGCGTGCGATTCCCTGTATCGCCTTAACCGTCAAATCTATTTCATTTTCATCGTTAAAAAAGCCCGGGCTGATCCGTACAATACCTCTGTCGCGCGTACCGAGGCTGTAATGTGCGAGTGGAGCGCAGTGCAGCCCGCTCCTTACGCAAATCCCGAATTTTTTATCAAGAATGTACCCTACCTCCGATGAATCCATATCTGCAATATTAAAGGCAAAAATCCCGGAATTTGATTCAGGGGGTGGAGAATAAACGGTAATATTGCTTTCTTTTTCAACTCCTTCAATAAGCATTCTTAAAAACCTCTGTTTCTTCATAAATATAGCCGACATGCCGGTATCAATTATGTACTGGACTCCTTTTCCCAAACCGACAATACCCGGCACATTCAGGGTTCCGCTTTCCAGAGCGTCCGGGAGCATATCGGGCTGCTCAAGGCTGTCGGAAAAACTTCCGGTTCCTCCCTGCACAAGGGGTTTTATAGTAACGTTTTCTGCGACATACAGGCCGCCCGTTCCCTGCAGGCCCATAAGGCCTTTATGCCCGGAAAACGCAAGTATATCAATACACATGTTTTCGACATCTATAGGTATTGCCCCGGCGCCCTGCGCCGAGTCAACAAGAAACAGCACTCCGTTAGCCCTGCAGTGTCTTCCCGATTCCGCAACCGGCATTATCGCTCCTGTCACGTTTGACGAGAGAGTCATGCAAAAAACCGAAGTCGACTTTGTTACCGCTTTTTTTATACTCTGAATTGTGATCCGCCCGAACCTGTCGGGTTCGATGAAATCAAGCCGGATCATTCCGGCCTTTTCAAGAGCTGACAAAGGTCTGAGAACCGAGTTGTGTTCCATCATAGTGGTAACTACATGGTCACCGGGGTTTATTATTCCATATATCGCAGTATTAAGAGCATATGTTGTGTTCGGCATGAACACAATCCTTAACGGATTGGAAATGTTGAAAAAACCGGCCAAAATTTCACGGGCATGCATGACCGCTTCATCAGCCATTCGAGCCATCGAATGTGCGGATCTTCCCGGATTGGCACAACCGCGTTTGATAAAATCAGTTACAGCCTGTATAACCGTCGGAGGTTTCGGCCATGAAGTTGCAGCATTGTCCAAATAAATCATTAAAGTACCCCATCTATATAGGATACTTTATTTTATGAGTGAACAAGCTTATTATGAACCAATTTTTATTTCCTGTTTCAGTTCTTTCAGATACTCTCTTACTTTTTTCATATCATGGTACATTTCTTCTTTTTTGCCCGGATCCCTTAACGCCGCCGAAGGATGATATGTAGGCATAATCCTGAAAAAACCGGGTCTTTCTATCCAGTTTCCTCTGACCTTTGTTATCTTTACATCCTCTCCGACTATATATTTTAGTGCGGTTGATCCCAAACATACAATAATTTCAGGCTTTATGTACCTAACCTGATATCTCAGCCACGGAAGACAGGCAACAGCCTCTTCTTTAAAGGGCTCCCTGTTGCCGGGAGGGCGGCATTTTACAATATTACAGATGTAATAATCATCAGGATCAAACATCAAAGCATCCAATAACAAATCGAGAAGCTTTCCGGCTCTCCCGACAAAAGCCAGACCGGTAAGATCCTCCTGTTCACCCGGCCCCTCTCCGATAAGCATGATTTTCGCATTAAGGTTTGTTCCCCGCCCGATTACAACATTAGTGCGGTTTTTGGCCAGTCCGCATCCCGTACAGTTTTTGCATGCTCGTACAAATTCGTCCCAAGCGGCTTTAGCTTTCATTTCAGCACCTGATAAGAACGGATGTTTTTTCTTCCAGTATGGTTTCGGCGTTGCTGTTCCGGCATTTACAGCCGGGAAACATCTCCTGCCTTTTATATCGTATCACAAAAACACGTTGATTAAAATACACCTAATGTATATCATTCTGTAATGGTTATTTAGTGGTTTTTCTCTTGTTTGGCTGTCTGAATTTTTATATTATGCCGATAAATAAAATAAGGGAAAATATAAAACCCAAACACTTTTAAAAATAATTCACGGACGATATTTTTGCAGGGAGGCAAAAACTATGAAAATTATTGGTTCTTCTGTTCAGATGAGCTCTGTTTCCACTTATTCAAAGACGCAGTCTACGGTTGAGTCCATGAGAATGTGGTCGGATGCTGAATTGACATCCGGCAGCAGCCCTTTCGAAGGAGTTCTGATTGAACTTTCCGATCAGGGAAAGAAACTTGCCCAAACCACTCAGGAAGTTAAAACCCAGGACGAATTATTTATTGAATTATCCGAAGAGGACAGGGAAAAGATTCAGCTGTTGTCTGATTTCATTTACATATTAACGGGAAAAAGGCTGAAATTCTATGTCCCAAGGATTAGGACAAACAGTATGACAAAAGCGTCCGGAGAAAATAACTCTTCGCCGGAAAACACCCGTAACGGGTGGGGGATATCATACCGTTTTACACAAACCACCCATGAGGAAGAGCATTTGGCATTTCAGGCAAACGGAGTGGTAAAAACCGCAGACGGCAGGGAGATCAATATTGGTTTGAACCTGAATATGAACCGTTCCTTCACTTCTCACATAGATATATCGTTTGCGGCGGGTGATGCTCTGGTTGATCCTCTTGTTATAAACCTTGATCGTCCGTATGCTTCACTTAGCGCTGAAAAATATGAATTTGATCTCAATGCCGACGGAATTAAGGACAGTATTTCTTTTGTAAACAAGGGCAGCGGTTTCCTCGCATATGACAAAAACAAAAACGGTATAGTAGATAACGGTTCGGAACTTTTTGGCCCTTCCTCCGGAAACGGGTTTCTTGAATTAGTGCAATATGATGACGACGGTAACGGATGGATTGACGAAAATGATGAAATATACAATAATCTATCCATCTGGATAAGAGAGGACGACGGTGAACCGAAACTTCTTGCTCTGGGGCAAGCAGGCGTTGGGGCTATTTATCTCGGACACGTCGCCAGCCCTTTCTCACTGACGGATAATAATAACAATACCGAAGGGATAATACGGCAAACCGGGATCTTTCTGTTTGAAAATGGTTCACCAGGCACTATCCAACATGTTGACCTAATATTATAAAAAAGCCCATGCAGTTATTAGGTAATGGAAACTACCACTTAATTTCCTGTATTATTTAAACTATTTGTAAATCAGGTCATAACTGTTTTTCTCTTTTTGAATAAACGCAACATTTATTCCGTTTATAAACTCTTCGTTTGTTTTTGTCTGCACAAGCCTGTTAATTATCATTTCCGTAACCTCAGCGGTTCCCATATTGCTCATTGCCTTGCGGATAGCCCAGATGGCTTCAAGCTCACGCTGGGTTAACAGCAATTCTTCACGTCTCGTACCCGATCTGTTTATATCAATGGCCGGGAATATGCGTTTTTCCGAAAGCTTCCTGTCAAGATGAAGCTCCATATTGCCGGTTCCCTTGAACTCCTCGTATATTACGTCATCCATACGGCTTCCGGTGTCAATCAGCGCGGTCGCTATTATTGTCAGGCTCCCGCCGTTTTCAATATTTCTTGCTGAGCCGAAAAACCGTTTTGGTTTATGCAGAGCTCCGGGATCAAGACCGCCGGATAACGTTCTTCCCGTCGGGGGAATCGTAAGGTTGTACGCCCTCGCCAGGCGCGTAATGCTGTCAAGGAGAATCACAACGTCTTTTTTGTGTTCAACAAGCCTCTGTGCTCTTTCCAATACCATTTCGGCCACTTTTATATGATGTTCGGGAAGCTCGTCAAAAGTACTGTATATAACCTCACCTTTAATAGAGCGCTGCATGTCCGTGACTTCCTCGGGCCTTTCATCTATCAGCAGCACAATTAATTCAATATCGGGATATCTCAAGGTTATCGCATTCGCAATCTTTTTAAGAAGTATTGTTTTACCCGCTTTCGGCGGCGAAACAATCAGACCCCTTTGGCCTTTCCCGATGGGTGCGATTAAATCAATCAAACGGGTTGATAATTCCTTTGGTTCGGTTTCGAGAGTAATCCTCTGATCAGGATAAATAGGCGTCAGCTGATCAAAAGGCTTTCTGCGCTGAGCCGCTTCCGGTGGTTCATTATTTACCGACAAAACGTATAAAAGCGCCTGGAATTTTTCGCCTTCCTTTTGAATTCTGCCTTTGCCTACGATTTTATCCCCTGTTTTTAAATTCAGTCTGCGTATTTGGGATGGAGAAACATATATATCCCTAGGTCCTGACAAGTAATTCTGCCCTCTTAAAAAACCATATCCGTCAGGCAGAACTTCAAGTATTCCGCTGACCGGTTCGTCACTTTCAAGTTTTGAAAAATCTTTCCCGTAGAACCTGTTATTAGTGTATGGTTGTTCTTTCGCGCCGTCATACTTATCGATCTGCTGCTCCTGCCCTTCGATACCTGTCTGCGGCTCGGCATCCTCCTGAAGTTTAGCCTCGTTTTCCACGCTGACAGGTTTTCCTTCATTTTGGGCTGAGTCCTGCATGCCGGCCGTGCCTTGGTCATCTGTCTTATTATCTTCTTCTTTTTCCGCGGAGGGGGGACTTTCGATCTCAATACTTTTTTCTGTATCGGCAGAAACCGTTTCCTTATCGTATTCGTCCTGTTTAAGCGTATTATCCGCCGTTTCTTTGCTTTCAGTCTCTATACGTTTTCTTGGCCGTCCGGGCCTTTTTGCAGCCGGTTTTTGGTCCGGCTGGGACTTTTCTCCCTCTGCACCGGCAGATAAAATTTTTTCAATAAGTTCCTGCTTTCTATAACGGGTTATACTCTTTATACCCATTACTTTGGCAATATACCTTAAATCTTCCAGGCTCTTACCCAGCAGTTTATCTCTGTCTTCCATGATACACCGCCTTATTCCATTTTTTAATTTTCTATCGTTTTGTAATATTTTGAATAAAAGAAATAATTGCCTTTTATATTATTACTTGTGTGCCAGGCTAATAATTACCCACAAACAAAACACACAAACATTTCAAGTATAAATATCGTCAGGAATGAAAACTTACGTTTGACCGATACCCATCCATAAATAACTTAATAATAGATTATATTACAAATAATTTGTTTTTGTGAATATCACGAAAATATTTCCTGACACTTAAAGCTTGCCGTTTTTTATCCGACAGCATAGCAACCTCCGGCTTAACAAGCAAAACAAAACAAGCAAAACACGCTTAATAATTCGGCACCTGGGCATCTATAATTCAGGGAATTCAGGAATTCTATTTATAACAAAACACTCCAAATTACGGAACACATTTATTATTCTTGACCGAAAAATCAAGAAAGATACATCCACGGGAAATAGTTACAGCCGCGTCTTTGGTATTTTTACTATATCAGCTAAGTAATACCGATGTCAAGACCTTTAATTAAAATAACCAAAGAAATTGTGTAGGATTACAATAGATGTGTTACACCCAATAAAAAATTAGTGCGGGAAGTTAACCAATAGTGTATGTTTATGTTACCACAACAAAATAAACACAAGGAGGTCAGCTTCCCGCATGAATAGCATAACACAAGATATGAGGTATCGTCTATCACTTATTGAGTATTCACTGAAATATGGTGTAACAAAGGCGGCAATCAAATATAGGACAAATAGACAATATATCTATCGTTGGCGTAGACGTTACGACGGGACGATCGAATCCTTGAGAGAACGGTCCCGCAGACCGCACAGTCACCCAAACCAACATACTCCCGAGGAGATCAAGTTGATCACAGATATGAGACGCCGTAACCCCCACGAAGGCTTGGTGGTATTCTGGGTCAAGCTCAGGCAAAGAGGATATACAAGATCAATACCCGGTCTTTATCGATTTCTGCGTAAGCGCTCTCTTCTGGCCGATAAACTGCCAAACCCCAAATATATCCCAAAGCCATACGAGCAGATGCAATACCCAGGTCAAAGAGTCCAAATTGATGTAAAGCATGTACCTTCCAGCTGCATTGTCGGGAGTGACTCCGGAACGAAATACTACCAATACACTGCCCTGGATGAGTATTCACGTTTCAGGTATGTTGAGGCTTTTGAGGAAGCATCCACTTACTCGTCAACAATTTTTCTCAGGAATATGATTAAAGCATTCGAATTTAAAGTGGAGTGCGTCCAGACAGATAACGGTCCTGAATTTACGAACCGATTTTCCCGTAAGAACAGTCCGACATTATTTGAGGCAGAACTGAACAAACTTGGAATCCGGCACAAGCTGATTCGTCCATTTACACCGAGACACAACGGTAAGGTAGAACGCAGCCATCGTAAGGATAATGAGCGATTTTATGCGATACATAAATTTCACTCATTTGATGATTTCAAGAAGCAACTTTACATACACAATTGGAAATACAATAACTTCCCGATGCGTCCTCTTGGCTGGATTTCACCCAAGCAGGCGTTACAAAAATTTTTTTCAGCACAGTGTAACACATGATTGACAAACCAACATTTAATTAAAATAACCAAAGAAATTGTCCGGATGATTAAGCTATCTCTTATTGCTTTTCATTCATCAACAATGTCAAGCTTAATTCCGTTCTTTTTAACAAAATCAAGCACCGTATCAGGTATATCCGCATTATTTTCGTTTTTGTCATTCTTCTTCGCCGGGATTATTCTTACATTAAGCCTCTGCCCTCTGCTTGACTCAACCGCATTTTCAATAGCCTCCAGGTTTTCAGCTTTTTCAATAACCCTCTTTCTGAATGCTTCTTCCTCAGGAATAACAATCCCGATAGTATTCTTGTCAATCCATACCGCATCTGTTCCGGCGAGGCTTGTAAAAAGTGTCATCTTGCCGGCACTCCGCAATTCATTAAGCACACTGTCCCATTCTGCAAAAGAACCTTCTTTAAATGGTTCGGCAGCAGGAAAGTCATCAGCTTTTTTTTCTTCTCCCTGCTCCTGCTTGTAAATTTCATGCCTGTAATTTTCAGTTTTTATTTTTATATTATCCTCAAGATGACGGATTCTATCCTCAAGAAGGCGTATTCTGTCCGAAAGGCTATCATCTTCCCTGCCAAGCTCCCGCGTGCAAACGCGCAAAAATGTCATCTCCGTTAAAATCCTCGGGTTTGAAATCCATTTCATACCCGCTTCAAGATCGGACAGTTCCTTAATTATTGATAAAGCCTCGGTCATGGATAATTCTTTCGCTAATCGAGGTATCTGCTCTTTTTCCTTTTCACCCGCAGATAAAATATTATCGAGACTGCCTGATGTTTTATAAACGAGGATATCACGGAACAGCCTGATGATGCTTTGAAGGAACTGGGCGAGATCCTTCCCCTCCGAATAAAGCCGTTCTATTGTCTGTACCGCTTTCTTTTCATCCCTTCCGATTAAGCAGTCTGCCGCAGCGAGAACAAGCTCGCTCCGTGCTATTCCCAAAACATCATATACACATTTCAGATCCAATGGGTTCCTTCCGGTTGATATGCATTGATCGAGAAGGCTGATCCCGTCCCTTAGAGCGCCTTCGGCAAGAGAAGCCAGAAAATGGGCTGCCTCGCCGGTAAGTGTTACGCCTGCTTCCTTTGCTATCAATAAAAGCCTTTCCATTATTCCGTTTGTTGAGATCCGGTGAAAGTCGAAACGCTGGCATCGCGATAACACCGTGGCAGGAAGCTTGTGAGGTTCTGTTGTTGCGAGGATAAACAACACATGGGAGGGAGGTTCCTCAAGGGTTTTCAGCAGTGCGTTAAACGCGCCCGAAGACAGCATATGCACCTCATCAATTATATAAACCTTATAAGCTGCCTGTGACGGAGTGTAAACCATTTCATCAATGATATCGCGTACATTGTCAACGCTGTTGTTTGACGCGGCGTCCATTTCAATGACATCAAGTATTGTGCCGTTCAGGATTCCGGTGCATATATCACAGACATTGCATGGGTTTCCGTCCTTCGGGTTAAGACAGTTAACAGCGCGTGCCAGTATTTTTGCCATCGTTGTTTTTCCCGTTCCCCTTGTCCCGCAAAAAAGGTACGCATGGGCCGGTTTTCCCGATATGACGGTGTTTTTTAAAGTGGTTACAACATGCTGCTGCTCCACTACATCATCGAATGTTTTTGGCCTGTATTTCCGGTATAACGCCTGATGATTCATAAGTCCTCCCATGTCTCTCCTTACCATTCCCCTAAGCATATCGGAGTAAAATTAAGATAATCCGCCGAAACCAAATAATACGCTATTCCGTTATAATCTCCCGTAACGGAATTTTCGCAGCTTTTCCCATGGAGATGCCCGTAAATGCAAATCGAAACGCGGTAGGCCGATAACAAATCAACGAATGCGCTCGGTTTTCCATTAGCTCCGAAAGGCGGATAATGGAGCATTGCGATTATAGTACCTTCGAACCCTTTGGTATGCTTAAGAGAAAGCTCCAGTCTTATCAATTCACGGTTGTATATTTTTTCATCTTCAATCGTAAAACCATATTCTTCAGGGGTTTTCCACGCCCTGCTTCCGACAACGGCCAAATCCCGGCAGAAAAACGCATTGTTTTGTATGAACGAAATGGTTTTCAGTCCTTCTTTTTCGATAAATTGATCAAGCTTGCGCTTGGTTGACCACCAATAGTCATGGTTGCCCTTTACAAGCAGCTTCCTGCCCGGAAGCCTTTCGATATATCTGAAATCCGGGCCTGCCTCATTTAAATAAGTAGCCCACGAAATATCGCCGGGTATCAGGACAAGATCGTCATCACTAACTGTCCGGGTCCAGTTTTGAATAATCCGCTGCATATAGCCTTCCCATTCGTGCCCGAAAACATCCATCGACTTGTCTTCCGCAGCGGCGGAAAGGTGCAAATCGGATATCGCAAATACCTTCATGTTTTTCCTTTCCCATTGGAGTCCATCATCGCAAATTTAATAATACCCTCAGCAGCAGTTTGTCCCTGAACCGAAGCGCGAACTTTCGCCTTTCCCATTCCCCGGCGGAAAACAATAAACTCGGCCTCGAGCATCAGGGTATCACCCGGAAGCACCTGCCTTCTGAATTTCATATCTTCTATGCCCGTAAAAAGAGGAATTTTGTCCTTGTTTTCATCAATCGTCATCCCTGCTATACAGGCTGTCTGCGCAAGCGCTTCAACTACGAGAACCCCGGGCATTATCGGATAATCAGGGAAATGTCCCTGAAAAAACGGCTCATTACAGGTGACATTTTTTATACCTACAGCTCTGATTACAGGTTCGTGCTTTATTTCAAGAATTTTATCAATAAGCAGAAAGGGGTATCTGTGCGGTATTATTTTTTTTATTTCGGTAATACCCATTTCCTTTTTTTCATCCTGCATAATCAAATCACCCGCCGCTATTCAAAAAATAAAACCGGTTGTACTGTTATCCCTGCTCCCAGTTATGGTATGTGTTCTGAACATCATCGTGTTCTTCAAGCTTTTCAATAAGCTTTTCCATGTCTGCAGCTTTCTGTTCGTCTTCAATAACCGTAGTGGTTTTAGGAATCATTGCAATCTCCGCCGATTCAAACTTGTATCCTTCTTTTACAAGGCTGTCGACAACTTTCGAAAAGTCGACCGGATCCGTAATTATTTCATAGTATTCATCTTCCGTAACAACATCCAGCGCTCCGGCTTCCAAAGCAGCCATAATCAAATCGTCTTCATTTATTTCGGGTTTTTTTTCAATTATTATCTGACCTTTTTTATCAAACATGAAAGAAACACATCCGGTCGTGCCGAGATTGCCGCCGTATTTGTCAAAAATATGGCGAATATCGCCTGCAGTACGGTTTCTGTTATCCGTAAGGGTTTCGACTATAACGGCAACTCCGCCCGGACCATATCCTTCATATATAATCTCTTCGTAGTTGTCATTATCTATATTCCCGGATGCCTTGTTAATGCTTCTCATTATATTTTCATTAGGGACATTATTCGCTTTGGCTTTCGCAATTATATCCTTAAGCCTTGAATTGGAATTCGGATCGGGTCCGCCCATACGGACAGCGACTGCAATTTCTCTTCCCAGTTTCGTGAATATTTTACCTCTTTGAGCATCCGCTTTTTCTTTTTTATGTTTAATATTTGCCCATTTGGAATGACCGGCCATATATTCATCACCTCTTTACCATCTAAGTTACAATGTTCCGGTTTATAACAAGCATAAAGGCGGCCAGACAAAAATTATTTGTCCTAACTTAATCAATATCATAATTATAATATGCAAGTGCCGTTATCGTCAAAATTTGCATAAGTTTCTCCGTGAAAATTTATTTCCGCCTGGCCGCCGCTGGCTTCCGTGATGGTTTTTATAAAGAAATCCTTTTTTTCCGGTTCCACTAATAATTCTATTTCCACAACATCGGTATACTTCGTACTTGTTATTGCGAAATTATTAGACGCGGCAATATTTTGAATTCTCCCGTGCAGGTGATAACCTATGCGCAAAAGCGCCTGATAACACATTTTTCTGGTAATCGCCCCGGCATCTTCGAGCGCTATCGACGCAGCTTTCCCGTAGGCACGGACAAGGCCCGATGCGCCCAGAAGAATACCGCCGAAATATCTTACAACTACCACTAATACATTATGTAACTCTTTTTTGCGGATAGCCTCAAGAATAGGGACACCGGCAGTTCCGGAAGGCTCTCCGTCATCACTGAAACGCTGTACCGCTGTTTCCGAATTTATTCTGTACGCGTAACAATGATGTTTCGCATCCCAATATTTCTTTTTTAGCTCATTAAGAATTCCGGCAGCGTCCTCTTCGGAGGATACAGGGAAAACGAAGGCTAAAAACCTGGAACGTTTTTCTTCATATTCACCATAACCCGCCTTCAGGACAGTGCGCATACAATTCTGCATTACATTCACTCCATACCGTCAATCGGAATCCGACATACTGACAAAAAGGTTAGTTCCCGAAAAGCCTTTGCTTTATATCGTACTCAAAGAGAGGCCTATGTTCCGCCTTTCGGAGCGGCAGGCATAAATAATATTTCTCCATTATCTTACCAGATAACATCCGGAAGTTAAAATATTTTATTACTGTTCAGTTATAAATAAATGGTATTATTACAGGCCTGCTGCTTTTGAATTGAATAAATATCATCAGCAAAGCGAAGGTACTCTCTTAAGTTAAGTTCAGAAAAACATTCACCGGTGTTTTAAAAGCGGAATACCTTTTGCCTCGATATGCTTAATGCTTTATATGCGCTGATCTAGCTGGCCATTGAAACCAATTCTTTGTATTTCAGATAAGATATATGAAGCAAGGAACGATCCTGGCTGTATGTTATTTTCTCCATAGCTTCATTTATTGTAAAGAATCCGGCATTTTTGTACTTTTCCGGTTCACCGATTGTAAATCCCTCACTTGTCGTCATCATAATGAACCATGTAATCCTGTTGCAAACCGGCTGCTGCCTTGTCACTGAAAAGAATTCATAATTTGTCCTGCCGGCGGATGAAATTATTGTGGCGTTGATTCCTCCTTCTTCCTTAACCCTCCTAAGGGCCACTTCACTCTGGAGTTCCCCGTTTCTTATTACCCCTTTCGGGAAAACCCACTCGCCTTTCTCATTTTGAAGAAGGAATACTTTGTCGCCGCAGAAAACTACTCCGCCGGCACAATTTCGAATAAGCATATAACGATTACCCCTTTCAATATATATTATGAAAATTACCGGTCCATATTTTAGATGCGCCCGCTTTCAATCGTCAGCGGGATTTGCCGGAAAAAAGGGTAACAAAAAAGGCACCGTTATGAAACTTATAAATGATTCCAGCAATGTGCCTTTTTAAAAACGAACTCATATGAAATTACTTGTAACATATATAAAAAGGAGGAACAAAAATGAAAATATTTCATAGTATTCATACCCTCTTTCCGGCTTTTTAATCAACAAATTAAATTAATTTTTCATCTTTCGCAAATGTCATTTCCCTCGCCTGCCTGGTCATTTTTTCGGAAGAATCGTTAAACTGAGGTATCGTATCCGATAAATTCTTTTTCGAATATACATCTATAATATGCAGATCTTTTTCAGTCAATTTGATTTTTCTGTTTTTCATAAGTTCAACTCCTTATCTCGGCGGAGCTTAATCAATATGTACGCTTTTTCAGCGATATGACCCGGCGGCGGAATATTTTAATCCCTCATTTATATTCTACCACATTATTTGTTTTTTACTAACGGTTTTATAAAAATTTTATAATTGATTAAAATATCCGCCGGGACAATTTTGTGCTCAGAATTCCGGTTCAATCAGGCCGTAATTTCCATCCTTGCGTTTATATACAACATTGACTTCCTCGGTTTCCGCATTTGAAAACACAAAGAAATTATGCCCTAAAAGATTCATTTGGAGTATTGCTTCTTCGATACTCATCGGCTTTATTGCAAATCTCTTGCTTTTCACAACTTTAATATTATTTTCTTCCTCAATATTCTCATCTATCTGAAAATTATCGGGAATAAATGCTTCCTGACGGATTCTTCTCCCCAATTTGGTTTTATTTTTCCTGATTTGCCTTTCAAGCTTGTCAATTACGGCATCAATTGAGGCGTACATATCTCCCGTGGTTTCTTCGGCCCTGATAAATAAGCCTTTTGCTATAATGGTCGCTTCAAAAATATGACGGCTTTTTTCAACAGCAAAAGTAAGATGGCATTCAGTTTCAGGCTTGAAAAACTTTTCGATTTTATTCAGTTTTTTAGTTGCGTGATCCTTTAATGATTGAGACAGGTCAATATTTTTCCCACTGAATATGTATTTCATTACAACAACTCCTTTCGTAGATCGAAAGCTATTTACATGTTTATTTTATCATATTCTTACCCAGGAAAGGTATTGCTAAACGGTAACATTAACACCTTATTTTTAATAATATCGCCCGTTATTTTATCCACATCAGATATCCACACAAATCACAATGATTTGAAATTCAAACATTCTTTTGTTGTGAATTGTGTGGATAAATTTGTGAATAACTTGATTTAAACAGTTTTCATGGCTGTGGATAAATTATTCACAATTTTTATACTGATTGCAGCTCTCCATTGCTATAGAAAAATACCTGAAAACCTTCACATACAGTTTTCAGGTATCGGCACCATCCATTTTGAAATTAAATCAATGGACATTAACCTTCTCGGCCCCATTTGCCTGTAATATGCTCCGTACGCTCTCAACCTTGTCCTCGTCGGTCTTCATGCTGAAAACGACTTTGCCTTCGCGTACATCCGACTCATATTTTTTACTTTCTTCTTCAGGAATCCCAAGGTCGACCAAACCTCCGACAATACCTCCGGTGGCTGCTCCTCCGATTAAGCCGGCTATAGGTCCTGCCGCGGCAACAATACCAAGGCCGGGTATAGCAACGAGCCCGGCACCGATAAGAAGACCCGCAAGCCCTCCTATAATGCCTCCGGTAACCGCCCCGTTCGAAATATTATCGTTTGTCATACCTTTTTTATCGCCGCCGGCCTGATCATCATTCTTTACCAAAATGGAGATATCGTCCGTTCTAAGGCCCTGTTCCTTAATCTCTCTTGCTGCTTTTTCAGCATAATCCACTCTGTCGAAAACACCAACTACGGTTACTGACATAACAATCTCCTTTCTTTGCCGTTATCCTTTTACTATCGGAAAAACGGTAAAAAAAACTATATGTGTTGAATCTTCATCCAACACATATAGTATGCCTTTAACATAATTGGTTTATTCGAATCATCTTTCAATTAAATATCTTAGAGCCTCATTTTTCAGGTTAAAATCCAATATCGCATCAAGAACCGCCTGTTTCTGGGCAAGCACTTTTACTTCGCTTTCTATTATTTCCTTCCGGCTTATCATTCCTGCGTCATATTTTGTCAATAATGTCGACAGCCTGCTTTCTTCGAGCTCCAGTCTCCTTTTTTCCAGTTTAAGCGCATCCGATGCGGTTAATAAATCATTATAGGCATTCCGGATTGAAACCTCAAGATTTGTCTTCGTGTCGTACAGGTTCTTTCTTGCCAGTTCCATTTCATATTCCTTATAGTCATAAAAATCGTTTCCCGGTTTCAGGCGCTCCTTTGTAATCTCAAATTTCTTTTCCGCAGCTTCCAGCGCCTTTTCCGCGCGATAAACTTCCGTATCCGACTCAAGAGCTTTTTCTACCGCCTTGTCAATGTCAAAAGTTTGAACCAGATAAGGCGATCCTATTTCTCCCAACTGATATTCAAAAGCGACTTTGTTTTTATCGCTCAGATCTATGTGCATTTTTTGTTTTATTTCAAGAATGTCTTCTGCCAACGCGGTTTCCATTTTAACCAGCTCAAGTTTCTCAACCGAAAGCGCAAGTTCTTCATCGGCAATGTCCGCTTCGGAAATCATTCCTTCCCTGAACTGAGCCATATTGATATCATATTTTTCTTCAAGCAATTCTATTCTTTTCTTTTTCAAAGCTATCTTTTCTTCGCTCAGCACAACCTGCATCAGCTCATTAAAAACTTCGTGCTTCAGCTTCTTTTCGTTATCAAGCTTTTTCCTTTTCGCGATTTCAAGGTTCACTTCCGCTTCAATCGGGGCAACCTGCTTTATAATGGTTCTTTCCACAACTTCCTGCGGAGTGCCGCCTATAAAGCCTTTCTTGGCTTCCAGGCGTGCGTCTTCCAATGCGCTCTCCATCGCAGATATATGATAGTCATCCAATTCCGGTTGTATTGAGTTTTTTATGGCTGTTTCAATCACCGTTTCATAATTGTATTTAATTATTTCATTTTCCGCATATGCCATCAGCGTTGTTAATAAAACCAGTGCGGTAACCAAAAACAAAATTCTTTTCATTTTATTCTCCTCCCATAAAATAACCCGTGTTAAATCCTTCCGTAAGGCTGCGGTTAAATTTGTCCTGCGTATTCATAACAATAAGCTTATTGACATTGACCATATACTCCAACTGATACACCGCGAGTTCCAACTGCTCAATTACCGATTCGGGTACAAGGCCGGCTTGATATTGAGCGGTAATCGTCTCAAGTTTTTTCTTTTGTCTTGACAGATTCAATTTTGCTATTTCAAGTTCCAGATAGCATTTTTTCAGTTCCTTATACATACCTCTTATTTCTTTCTCGATATCATACTGATACTTCGAAAGCTTTATATTAAGCTGGTCAAGATCATCCTGCAGTTTTTCGTAATCTTCTCTTGCATCGGGATAGCTAATATGAACATTTTTATGAGTATATATCTCCATCTGAAATTCAATCAGACTTATCCTGTTTTTCAAATCACGTATTTCGGCACGGTTAACAAGCGCCCTGTTTACCGCATCTTCTTCCGTTATGTTAATACCTTCATATGTAATATACGGCATCCCGATTATGTCATATCGGTACTCAGGACCAAGCCCGGCCATCGCATTAAACTGGCGATGCATATTGTCGAAATCTCTTTCGGCCTTTATAACGGCGTTTTCTGCAGATAAGAGCGCCAGTTCCGCTTCATCCAGATCCGTTTGTGTTATAAGTCCTTTTTCAAAACGCACCTTTTCCCTTTCAAACGATTTTCGTGATATTTCAAGCGCCTTTTCCGCCAGCAGTTTGCCGTGATATGAGGAATAAAGCCCGAGAAACAGTTCTTCCGCGGCGTTTTCCATCGCCTTTTCGGTAACGGTACTGATAAGTTTTTTCATTTCCCAAACGTATTTGAGCTGTTCCGGCACAAACTCTTTCAGCAGCCGCATTTGCATCTGCTCGTACGGGTCGTAGTAGTAATAAATATCTTCGCCGGTAAAAGGATGCTTGAATAAAAATATTTTTGTAGTATTAATTCCCTGGGATTTAAGATACTGCTTCTGGTAATCACGTTCCCCGAATTTCACGTTTTCTTTCACATTCCAGACCGCAGCGGAGTTTTTGACAACCATTTCAACTGCTTTCCGCCTGTTCAATATCGTGCTTTCGGAAGCTGAAAGCGGCTGCCCTCCCAGTGTAAACAATATTGCATTTATTACAATAAACGTGAAAATCTTTTTTCCCACTTTGAATCCTCCTTGTGCCGCTGCCGCCGATTAATCCCATACCAACGGAAAAGGGCATACAGCCGTTACCGGTACCTGAGCTGTATGATCATAGCATGTATATTATATCAACGTATCGAACTGCTGAAAAGTCTGATAGACAGCAAAAAAGAGCCAAAGGCTCTTTTTTGCCGGATATTCGGGCACAACAAAGACATTCCGATGATGACAGCCCAACTTACCTGTTATTCTGCTTTTTCTTTTGTGAATTGTTGGCATTAATGTCTTCCGAAAATTCGGTCATGTTTTCACCCAACTGATCATTGCTGATATTTGTTTTTCTTTTTTGATTCTCCTGGTTATTGTTCCGATTCTGCTCCTGGTTCCTGTTTTTGCTCATGCTGTTTTACACCTCCATAATAATAACTTTGTTTTACCGCCCAATAAACATTTGGACGAATATTTTTCCGTACTTCGGACTTTTATAAATTCCGATCCCGGTATAATTGAAATTTCCATTAAGGATATTCTTTCTATGCCCCTCGGAATTCATCCAGGCTTTCACAGCCGCTTCCTCAGTACTGTTCCCTGCTATATTCTCTCCTGCCGACTTAAAAGTTATACCAAATTGCCTCATCATATCGAAAGGAGAGCCATAAGTTGGGGACTGGTGGGAGAAATAATTGTTCTCGACCATGTCTTTCGCCTTCAAGCGTGCGATTTCCATCAGTTTCGCATCCGGAACCAAAGCTGTGAGCCCGGCTTTTGCCCGTTCAGCGTTTATCAAATCGAGAAGCAACTGCTCATCTTTTGAGATTTCCGGCTGCGGGGCTTTAGTCGGCTGAGGAGTCGGTGTCGGGGTTTTCGGATTCGATCCGGGCGGCTGCTCTACCTTATTCGGTGGCTGCAAGTATTTTGCGCTGCAGCATCCGACCAGACCTGAGTTCGGATCATAAATTACGTACCAATCGCCGATTTTTGCCAATACATTGACCCATTGGTTTTGTTTTAATGTTCCCACAATGGAATATTTTGTGGACGGTCCTTTCCGGACGTTTAATTCATACGCAGTAACAATGCCGCTGATAAAATCCACCCTCTGCCAGGTTTGCTCCGCATAGGTCCGGGTTATATCCGGACTTAAGAGGCCAAACACGGTTACAGACAGGAAGGCTACCAGAAGAATTGCTACTAATCTTTTTTTCATATTCTCCCTCCTCATACCATGATTTGGACCCTGCGGGAACTTAACCAAAACCAAAAACAAAAAAATCCGATATTCCTTGTTAATGGTGGATTTTTGCAGGATCCATGATGCAATAAATAGTATGTCTCCTGTTGCAACAAAATATTTACAAAAATAAAAAAAAGATTCCGTTAAAGTAGCTATTTTTTATGGATAGCTTTTGCTTCAACGTGAATCTTTTTTTATCTGCATAAAAATTATCAGGAAACTTCAATAAACCGCGCTATATGGGTGAAGGACGCGGCAAAGCGCAGCCGCCGGCCCGATTTCACCTAAACGGCGGAGTATTAAAACAACTAATCGGCAAATTTCTTGCTCATGAATCTGATAATAACAAAACCGATAACTAAAAACACCGCCGATATTATTATTTGATAAGTTTGTTCGGGTAATCCGGGAAATACCGGAACGATGGAACCCGTTACAAACCCAAGTATAAGCATGTACGTCTTGGACGGCTTTTTCTGCATCGCATTTTCAAGTATCTTTGTCGTCGCAATTACGCCGAATACCATACCGATTGCAATAGGGGCAAGGTAGCTTATATAAAGGTTGTTTATGGCTTTAATTGTTATATCGTACATGCCCAGTACAAGGAGCATGAACGAAGTGCTTATCCCGGGAAGTATTAATGCCACCGATATGACAATGCCCGCAATAAACAGGAAAATAAACCGAAGAACGCCTGTTGAGTTTGCCAGGTTTACAATTGTCCCGTTATAGATTGACATAATGAGAACAATAACAAACCCCAGCGCGAAAAATATCCAGTTTTTCACCTGTTTTTTACTATTGCCGGAATTAACCGCTTTCCGGTACAAAACGGGAATACCTCCAATGACAATACCAATAAAAAAGTACATTGTCGGGTGTCTGAAATTTTCAAGGGCATATTCGACCAGCTTTGAAAACGCCAATACCCCGATAATGCCGCCTAACGCAATATTTAGCAGAAAGACGAAGTTATTCTTTACATCTTTGAAAAAAGAACTGACCGAGTGAATCATATCGTCATATACACCGAGGATAATAGCCATTGTGCCTCCGCTGACACCCGGCACAAGCATAGCGACTCCAATCGCAACGCCTTTTAATAAGCGTATTAGAATTTCCACGTTATAGTACCTCCGGTTGATTTATTGTTCGCACTTTATCGGATAAAACTTCCGTCATTGTTTTTATCTTAATATGCTTTTCCCCAGTATACCATTTTTTGGGCTTTCTCTCCGCAGCAAACGCAATAATCCGACAGTTTTTCCTGGTCAAACGGTATACAGCGCGCGGTTGCGCCCGTCTTTTCCTTTATTTCTTCTTCACAGGCTTCGTTCCCGCACCACATGGCTTTTATAAAGCCGGGAGTTTTCTCGCATATCGATATGAACTCATCCATTGTTTTTGCAATATATGTCTTATTATCCCGCATCTCTCTCGCTTTTTCGAGCATATCCTTCTGTATTTCTGCAAGGAGCTCAGGTACTCTGCGCTCTATTTCGTCCAACGGAATAAACTGCTTGTTTCTGTTATCCCGCCGGACAGCAACGCACTGGTTTTTCTCGATATCTTTCGGCCCCAGTTCAAGCCTTAAAGGAACGCCCCTCATTTCATATTCGCTGAATTTCCAGCCGGGCATTTTATCGCTGTCATCAAGTTTAACCCTGACAATATTCTTAAGCCTGTTTTTTATTTCATGCGCTTTTTCAAGAACACCTTCGGCTTCCTGCCGTACAGGCACTATTATTACCTGGATAGGCGCAATCTCCGGAGGAAGAACTAACCCGTCATTATCCCCGTGTACCATGATCACCGCACCGATAAGTCTTGTTGACACTCCCCACGAAGTCTGGTGCACATACTGCAGCTTATTGTTCCTGTCCGTATACTGGATATTGAACGCTCTTGCGAATCCGTCTCCAAAGTTATGGCTCGTACCTGTTTGAAGAGCTTTTCCGTCATGCATCAGGCTTTCAATCGCATAAGTTGCCTTTGCGCCGGCGAATTTCTCCCTTTCGGTTTTTTGACCCTTGATAACGGGAATTGCAAGTATTTTTTCACAGAATTCGGCATAAACGTCAAGCATGCGCAGTGTTTCTTCCTGGGCTTCCTCTGCGGTTTCATGCGCTGTATGGCCTTCCTGCCACAGGAACTCAAGGGTCCGCAAAAACGGTCTTGTCGTTTTTTCCCAGCGAACTACGGAACACCATTGATTGTATAACTTCGGCAGATCCCTGTAAGAATGGATAATATTTGCGTAATGCTCGCAAAACAGTGTTTCGGAAGTCGGCCTCACACACAGCCTTTCGGTTAGCTCTTCGCTGCCGCCGTGCGTTACCCACGCGACTTCGGGAGCAAATCCTTCCACGTGATCCTTTTCCTTCTGCAGCAGGCTTTCAGGTATAAACATCGGCATATACACATTTTCATGGCCTGTCTGTTTAAACATTTGATCGAGATTCTTTTGTATGAGCTCCCATATTGCGTAACCGTAAGGCCGTACGATCATACAGCCCCTTACGCTCGAATAGTCGGCCAATTCGGCCTTTTTTACAATATCGGTGTACCATTTTGCGAAATCTTCTTCCATTGACGTTATTTCTTCAACGAGTTTTTTCTCCTTGGACATAATTTCACACTCCTCAAAGCAATATTGGAATTAAAGATATATCCCGCTTCAACCCTGCGGGAAGCAGGCATCCGTTATAATTCAAAGCAGCGGGCAGAAACCTGTACCTTTATTATCTAAATAAAAAACCGTCCCAATAATTAATGGGACGGGAAATAACCCGCGGTACCACCCAATTTGGCGATTAACCCACTCTATCAAGCCTGTATCGCGGCTTAAACGGCGACCTCATCGGCCGCTTCTCAGGGATGGGAAGAAAAGAATATCGTTCTGAAACCTCTCACCTTACGGTCCCATTCTCTGTAAAACTAATTCTTTTCGCAGTCCCGTCATCGAGTTTCCAAATATCTTCTTTATCTTAATATACCTTATTTGCATTGTCAAGACAGCGCAGGTTTTTCGAACCCGCCCTGTAAGCAGTAAATTGCCGCCGGGTATGAGTATCACAAAAAACAATGCCATAACGGCAACAAATATTCAGCCCTTTAGTATCCAAGCACGGGATTGACTATATTTATAAGGTCTTCGCCCATTGTGTAACGGCGCAGATTTTCAACACTTATGCGTATTATACGCTCAAAGGTTTCGGGAAGATGGATCCCTCCTGCAATATGCGGGGTAATTATGGCATTTTTCATCTTCCACAGTCTGTGTTCTGCAGGAAGCGGTTCGGGATCGGTGACATCAAGGGCAGCACCGGCAAGATGCCCGCTTTCCAGACAGTCGCACAATGCATCGGTATCTATTGTTGTTCCCCTTCCCGTGTTAATTATAACAGCCCCCTGCTTCATTTTTTTCAGGCGTTCCGCGGAAAATAAGCGGTAGGTTTCTCTCGTGCCGGGAAGTGTTATTGCAACCACATCGGCACGCGGCAGCAACGTATCCAGTTGATCCGTAAGGTACAATTCATCAATAAAATCAGGCTTGGAACGCTTTGTCCGCCTTACACCTATCGTATAGCCGCCCAGCGCTTTTATCCTTTTTGCGAATTCCCCGCCTATATCACCAAGCCCTGCAATAAGCACAACACAGTTATGGATAGATCGTACGTTTCCTTCATCCTTCCATAAACCGTGATTCTGGTTATCCCTGTATAAATGGAGATTGTAAAACAGCTCCAACAAAACCGCAAGCATATATTCCGCCACGGCCAGTCCATATGCTCCCGAAGAATTAGTAAGTATCGTTCCCGGAGGCAAAATGCCTTCATTGACATATTTGTCGGCACCCGCGCTGCCCAGTTGAAGCCATTTAAGCCCTTTTGCTTCTTTAAGCAGGTTTATAGGGGGATTGCCGATAATGACATCCACATTTTCCATTATTTCTTTTTTGAGTTCACTTTGGGAAATAAAGATAAATTCAGCAGACGGAGCTGCATTCCTGAACAGTCTCTTGTGTTCCTCCGTTGTTGGAAGCAATACGAGCACTTTATTTATCCCTGCCATTTACTGTATACCTCTTTCGTTAAAATTAATTATGTCAATGGCTGTTGTAAAAACACTGTTACCCGTACTTAAGGATACGAACAGGCTCTGTAATAATATTACTACAAAAGCCCCTGTTCTGCAAAGCTGAAATACGCGTTTCCTGCACAGATCATATGATCAATCACATTTATTGAAATTGTTTTAAGAGCATCGCTTATTTTTCTTGTTACTTCAATATCAGCGTTTGAAGGCTTTAAACTGCCTCCGGGATGGTTATGTGCGAGAATCACACTGCTTGCCTTATATCTTAAAGCCGTTTCAACAATTAACCTTGGATATACCGGAGCTTCATTTATTGTGCCTTCATGAACAAGCGCCGCATGGTTGACTTTATTTTGAGAATTCAGGCAAATGACGTAAAATGCTTCATAATTTTTACCAACAAACAGAGAAACAGCATAGTTTCCTGCTTTTACCGAACTATCAAGGATCGGCTTTTTCCCTTGTTTTATCAGCATATATTTCCTTGCGAGCTGCGGTATCATTGAAAGGAATACAGCGGTATTCGGCGTTACGCCGCCGTTTTGCACCAGGTCTTCGGGTGACGCGTCGAATAAGCTTTCCAGTGATCCGTATTTGTTCAGCAGACGGTGAGCGATTTCGTTCGTATCTCTGCGGGGAATTGTATAAAACAGAAGCAGTTCCAATACCTGGTGATCTTCAAACGCATTCAGCCCTTCTTTCAGAAAACGCTGTTTCAGTTTTTCCCTATGCCCTTCATGCACCTTTTTTTCCACGGCTATATGTCCTCCGGAAAATTTTCATTTTTGACGCTTTCGGTTATGAGTGATTCATATATGCTCAGGTCGGACAGTTTTGAAAACAGATTCCACGGATAGCAATCAGGCGGATTGCTTGTTATTCTGATTATTTCATTTTTAACAGGATGCTTAAACTCAAGAATATGCGACCATAAGCTGAGAGTATCCGAATAACCGGAATTTTTACCGCCGCCGTATTTTTTATCACCCAAAATGGGATATCCGAGGTTAGATAATTGTACCCTTATCTGATGAGGCCTTCCTGTTTCCAGGTTAATCATCACCAGTGACAGCTTGTCCGCGTTTTCAATGACGGTGTACCGCAATACTGCTTTCCTGCCTCCCGGCATAGTCTCCGGAACAACCTTAACAATATTTTTCTCTTTATCTTTAAGCAAATAATCGACCAATACACCGCCTTTGATATTTAAATCGCCCTTCACCACGGCAAGATATATTTTTTTTATCTCTCTTTTTCTTATCTGCTCCGAAAGACGGGAGGCGGCTTTCGATGTACGGGCAAAAACCATTGCCCCTCCGACGGGTCTGTCCAGGCGGTGAACGATGCCAAGAAAAACATTGCCCGGTTTATTGTATTTGTCTTTTATATATTGTTTCAGCAGACCCAATAAATCGTCATCATCGCTGATATCCTTCTGGACAGGTATGTTTACGGGTTTTTCAACAGCCAGCAAATGGTTGTCCTCATACAATACCTTATATTCCGCCATTTATTTAAATACTCCAAAACCATATTCCATAAAATTACATTATATTCACTATGATATCTGTCTTTACTATTACAGTCAAGAGCACCAAACAAAATTTGACTGGAAGTCATGCTGCAAACCAGCGGGTGGTTCGGGTGTTTTCGGTGACGACGGGCGACATGCTCCAGCGCTCTGCTGCCTATAAGTAACTATGGAGCGTGTTAATGAGCGACCCGGGATATGGAGACCGCTGTGTGAAAACAGTACAGGAACAGAAGCGTGCTGTTAGGTATGTGCTTTGTCGTCCAAGGAAACGAAACACCCGAGTAAAGCCGCGTACCCACCGGAACGCGGCAGCAATGTCTCGACCCGCGGTGCAGGACCCGCGAGAATAATGGCCATAACACAACAATAACGGAAACTATAGTGGAATGAAGCACAGAGATATACAATCAGGGCGAGGATAAGCAAGTCACATGGGCGCGGATAAGCAAATTCCGTCAATTTAAGCGTATGATTCCACGGAAAAGGTTTGCCAGCTTTATTTTTGACTGCTGAAACAGCTCTACAATCTTAAACCTTATTTCAACAGGTATTTCTTCGGAATCGGAAGCGGCCATGATTATGCTCATTTCGTCTTCCGACAGTTTATTTTTCAGCATGTCGAAATACTCGTTATCCATTTCGCCCTTTGTTTCATTAACAAAACATAACGGTGGGAACATTACGCACCACCAATTTTCCCCTTCTGCTTTGCCTATGTCTATTTTTACCGAATCATAATACCCGGCGGGAAGAATAATGTTGTTATACCTTTTTGAAGGGAACGGATACTTTCCGTAAGATACCTTTGCCTTGTAAGCCTGACCGGAATGCGCAATTGCTTTGTTCACTATGTTTTCAAATTCTTCAATATTATTCTGTATATATGCCTTTGCATCATCCTTGCTTTTAAACTGATCTGCAATTGTCATCATATGGCTTACAATCTCGTCCCTTATAAGGTATTTTATGTCCTGATCCGCTTTTGAGTCGCTGTTTGCCACAATATGCAGGCGAATCATATTTCCGGACAAACTTCTGTTTACTTTCTCGGAATAAAGGCAGAACAAGAACAAAATGAGAACTATTGAAAAAGCAGCGGCAGCAGTTATTTTATTCAATTTTTTATTATTATCTGCCGAATGTACCAATACCTGTTCTGTTTTCATTAAAATCATCCTTTCCAATATATGTCAACAACTGTATTGAAATTTGCTAATCAATTCTTCCGTTATACTAATTATGAACAACATATAATAATTGCATACATTTTTTTATATCTTTCCTTACATTTCATATTCAAAAAACGGCAGTCAACAAAACAAAAAAATCCAAAACACATATATACTATAGTTTGCGTTTATAGTTTCCGATATACTTTTTGAAGTATTATTTCAAGTATTATTTTATTATTTCAGGGTGCGGGAATGAAGCTTAACATAAGCGTAAAAGATATTTTCGAACAGAAAATTTCCGACATACAAAACAGGATACCGCTGCATATAAGGATGAACACTTCTTATGTGTCGTTTTCCAATGTCCTTAAACAGGAAATTGAGAAAACCACGAACAGAACACTAAATTTGGATACATCAATTAAAAAATATCCGTTGGTTTCCGGCAGTTATGAATCCATATATCCCCGGCTTTCCTCCGAAGAAATTGCGGCGCTGATGCCGCGCATAAACGAGGCAATAGAAAAAGCATCGAAAGAATATGGAATTGATGAAAACATGATCCGTGCGATAATTAAGCAGGAATCATCATTCCAGCCTTTTGCGCTGTCAACCTCGGGAGCGATGGGACTTATGCAGCTTATGCCTGAAACCGCCAAATGGCTTTCGGTCGCCGATCCGTATAATATTGAACAGAATATCATGGGGGGAACCCGTTATTTCAGGGAACAGTTGGATGTGTTCGGTAGCGTGGAACTGGCGTTAGCGGCATATAATTCCGGCCCTAACAATGTCCGCAGGTATAATGGCATTCCTCCGTTCCTGCAGACACAGAACTTTGTCAGAAATGTAATGCGATACTACCAGCTTTATAATGAGGCTAAAAAAACTCCCTCCGTCCCAACGGGAAACGGGCAGGAGTTATCCACAGATTAGCGGCCGGAAAAACCTGTAATTTGATTTTTTGTGACTTTATTTGTCATTATGTAACAAAAAAAATGCAATTTCTCGCATTCGCTCCGTCATTTTTTTCAATATTACATCCACATAATCCACAGGTTTATCCACACCCGGACAAGTAATATTTCCGAAAAAATATGCCTTTTCCACAGTATTCACAATAAATTTATCCGCAATATGCGGAAACGGTACTATGAAGGAAATCATGCATATTTTCCGGAAGCATTCCTATATGCCGTTCTCGTTCAGTTTCAAACCGGGTACGGCATTTAGATCATTTGCGGACCACTTTTCATCAATGTAATAAAAATACGCGGCGCTTGCCACCATTGCCGCATTATCCGTACACAACGATACGGGAGGATAATATAAGCTTATCCCGTTTTTCAGACATTTCTCTGACATCCTTTTGCGAAGAGCCGAATTGGCCGCAACACCTCCGGCAATACAAATTACATTGGATTTGTATTCCAGCGCTGCCGACAGGGTATTGCCGACAAGAACGTCAACCACCGCGTTTTGAAACGATGCGCATATATCAGCAACCGGAACGGGCATTCTTTTTTGCTCAAACTGATGAACGGTATTGATAACCGCTGTTTTCAGTCCGCTGAAACTAAAATCGTATGGAACGTCGCTGAATTTAACCCGCGGAAAGCTAAATGCTTCCGGGTTTCCCGAAACCGCTTCTTTCTCAATTGCCGGCCCGCCGGGATAGCCGAGTCCCAAAACCCTCGCAATTTTATCAAATGCCTCTCCCGCGGCATCATCTCGCGTCCGTCCGAGAACGGCAAAATCACGGTACCCTTTAACATGAACAATATGGCTGTGGCCGCCGGAAGCAACTAGACATATAAAAGGAGGTTCCAATTCCGGACTAGATATATAATTCGCGGCAATATGGCCTTCAATATGATTCACCGCAATAAGCGGCTTATCCAGTGAAAAGGCTATAGCTTTGGCTGCCGATATCCCCACAAGAAGCGTACCTACCAGTCCCGGACCATAGGTAACCGAAATTGCATCGACATCGTTAAGCGTTATGCCGGCTTCTTTAATTGCTTTATCTATTACCGGGATTATCAATTCCACATGTTTCCTTGATGCTATTTCCGGCACAACTCCGCCGTATTCCGCATGAAGCTTAACCTGCGTAGCAATGATATTGGACAATACTCTCCGCCCGTTCGTCACAACAGCCGCGGATGTCTCATCACAGCTTGATTCTATTCCAAGCAGAATTATATCTTTCTTCAATATTCCCTCCGAAAATGTCAAATTCCAAAGACGATTGTACTTTAAAACAGGGATTCGCGCAAGGCTGAAAAAAAACAAAAAAAATTGAGAGCATAGAGCTCTCGAATAAAAACAGGAGAAATGCTAATGTTCTTCTTAATATTATCAAAATCACATATGGTATCACATAGGACAATGGTCCGTATTAATAGGACTAAAGACCTATCGGAATGATTACCTTCAGTATAAATGAATAACTTTTTTCGCACCGCAGGTAAATATATACGCGGGGAGACATTTATCAGAAAAATACATGAAAAACAAGTTGATCCAGTAGGACTAAAGCGCCAAGACCCCAAAGGTAGTATGAAAAATAGCGAAGTTTGCCCCTTTGTATAAGGCTTATCATCGCTTTAACCGCTATAAAACCTGATACTGCGGCAAAAAGCATTCCAAGCGCGACGGGCAGTACACCAATGGTATTCAGCGCGCTTTCCCCGGTTTTAATTACTTTGTATAAATCTTTGGCTGCTGCCGCAAGTATGGCGGGTATTGACAAGAGAAAAGCATAGTCCGCCGCAGTTTTCCGTTCAATCCCAAGCATAAGTGCGCCGGAGATTGTCATTCCCGATCGCGATACTGCCGGCAGCATCGCGATTGCCTGTGCCGTTCCGATAATCAGCGGATCCTTAACCTTCATATCTTCAATGGTTTTTCTTTTTTCTCCTGCGCTATCCGCATACATTAAAACAAGCCCGGTAAAAATGAAACCTACCCCGAGTGTAGCTCCCGTTTCGAAAAACGATTCAATCAAATCATGGAATAACAGTCCGATTATCGCTATCGGAACCGTTCCGATAACAATATATACCGGCAGCTTTGAGAATGGGCTGCGCAGCATTGCAAATATTTTTTCACGGTAAACGACCACCACTGCGATAAGGGTTGCAAAATGTAGGGCAATGCTAAAGCTCAGTGCGCCTTCTTCCACGTTGAATATCTTTTGCAGCAGGACCAGATGCCCGGAACTGCTAACCGGGAGAAATTCGGTAAAGCCCTGTACAATTCCAAGAATAATGGCTTCAATCCAACTCATCAAAAATCATCCTTCCCATGCACAACGAAATAAAGAAGCGCTTTCGCTTCACCACCGCAGGCAGTTCTCTTATAATCCGTTCTCCAAAAACAGCAGCGTGCAGGAATTACTCCGTCAACAGCTTACTCTTCGCCCTCGGGCAAAAACGCCTCTTCCACATATTCACTTCTTGCATTCCAGAATATCCATTCTTCATATCCGGCGTCATATACCGCCTGGATCTGGGCACGATACTGTTCAACGCCGTATTTCATCCAATAACCGTCAGGCAAATAGGAAGCCGTAAATCCCTGGATATACGGGCGGCATTTCAGGTTATACCCTTCGATCGCTTCAATCCTCTCTTTGCCTACTATAAGCGTATTGTATACTACTTCATAGGGCTTAAGATCGGGATGTGTGAATTTAATCCCGTTAATTACCTGCCCGACCTTGTTGGACATTACGCCGCGCGGTGCGTCGTTTGCATAATGGGACGGATAAATCATCGGCGAAATATAGTCAAGATCTTTTCCGATTGTCTCAAGTGTCTGCCCTATTTCCCCATAGTCCCTCGTTGAAATCATAGGCATTCCAAATATATCCGCCGACAGTATCGTCCCTTCGGGAACACGGCTGCGTACGTATGCCAAAAACCCCTCGATATATTCGCGCCGTTCCTTACCCTCCTCAAGGTTAGCCAACTGGTATTTATAAAGTGATGTTTCCGGAAACCTGACATAATCAAATTGTATTTCATCAATACCGAGGCTTATGGCTTCTTCGACAATATCGGCAATATATTCCCAGGTTTCGCGTTTTGTTGCATCAAGCCAAAGAGAATAACCACTTGATTCGGGCTGCTTGAAAACCTCCCCGTTATTGTGTATCGCCCATTCAGGTTTGTATGCAGCCATCTTTGAATCCTTAAACGTAACTAACCGGCCGATAACACGGATATCGTTATCATGGAATTTTTTAATTAACTCCGCGAGATCCAGATACTTCATGTATATGCCGGCTTCTTTCACAATATCTATTTCCGACTTATACATAATCATACCGTCATCGCCTTTGATATCAATTACATAAGCGTTAATTTCGGTACGGTTCGCCAGATCTATATAATGATCAATTTTTTCACTGTTCTGAACCGAACCGGGAGGCAAATACAACGCCTTTACCGGTTTAAACTCAAGTTTTGGGATCGGTGTGGGTTTCGGCGTAACCGTAGGTTCCGGGGTCGGTTCCTGCGTCGGAACAGCGGTCGGCGCTACATCCGGTACAGCCGTCGGGGCATTAGTCGGAACAGCCGTTGGAGTTAATAATGTGTAATCCTGAGGTTCATCACCCGGGTTTGACGGATTCTGCCCGGTTTTCCACGCGAAATATCCAAGCAGCGACAATGATAATACAACCGCAATAGTCAAAAGAATCGGTAAAACAGGCCTTTTTCCTTCACTTTCCTGATCGCTCTTATTCACCTGAGCTTCCTGTTCATCCATATTTTTTATCTCTTCAGTATTTTCGTTTTTATCGTTTTCCATTAGCTGACAACCTCCAATATAATCAAGCAGACATACTTAAGCAAATATTTATTCCGGTAAAAACGCATCTTCCACATAAGTGTTCCTTGAATTCCAGAACAGCCATTCGGAATATCCGGCATCATAGACAGCCTTAATCTGGGCCCTGTACTCTTCTACCCCGTATTCCATATAATATCCTTCCTCAAGATACGTATTTGCTGTAAAACCCTGCAAAAACGGCCTTACCCTTATATCCAAACCTGCTTTCTCAAGCCTGTTCCTGGTTATCAGAAGGCTGTTGTAAACTACATTATACGGCTCTAAATCGGGTTTCGGATACAGCACGCCGTTTATATTCGTTCCCACTCCGTTGCCTGTGTAATGGGTTGTACTGTTGTTGGCGAAATGCGACGGATATATCATAGGTGATATGTAAGGGAATATCGCGCTTATTGTCTCAAGGGTCTGGCCTATACCGCCTGCGTCTTTGCTCTGGAGGCATATACTGCCGAATATATCCGCCGAAAAAATAACACCGGGAAGCTGATTTACCGACTCCTGCATAAACTCGTTTATATACTCGCTTTTTTCTTTTGCAAGATAACTCATATCATATTTAAAATTCGTTGTTTCCGGAAAACGGACATAATCATACTGGATCTCATCAAAACCAAGCTCGGACGCTTCCTTTGCGATATCAATCAAGTACTGCCACGCTTCTTTGTTTGACGGATCAAGCCATGCAAGATGCGAGTTGTTTAATCGAACTTTGAATACGCTCCCGTCCGGATTTTTTAATGACAATCCCGGTTCTTTAAGAGGCATCGTGGGATCGTTGAAGCATACTATCCTGCCTATTGCCCTGATCCCGTTATCATGCAGTATGCGCAGAACTTCCTTAACATCATATTTCTTTTCCCACGTGCCATGCTTTACGGCTAACGGAACGTTAGTTTCATAACAAATTATTCCGTAGTCGTCTTTTATGTCAAAGACATATGCATTAATTTCGGTTCTGTTCGCCAAATCGACATAATGCTGAAGTCTTTGTGGAGACCCCACCGTACTGGTGGTCAGATACAAGCCTTTTACGGGGACATATTCAGGTTCCGGCACGGGAGTCGGTGTCGGCTCCGGAGTAGGAGTTGGAATCGGTGTTTGTTCCGCAGCAGAGGTTGGGGAAACTGCAGGTGTACTTGCCTGAGGATTTTCATCAGCAGCCTGCGTCGGGGTATTTACAGCTGTTTTTTTGCCGCTGTCGGCAGAAAAATCTTCAAATAATTTAGAAAGTAAAAATACTATGCCCGCAGAAGCAAGTATAATTATTAAAAGCCCTACGAAAATGTTTATCCTTCGTTCTCCCCGCATAACCTGACAACACCTCTTATTAACAAGGCGGAAGATACACCATGCCTCTATCAGCCGAATAACACCTGCTCAATAAAATAGGAAAGCCCTACGACTTTCCGGTAAAGCCATATTATGATTATAAAGAAAACAACCTCCTTATGCAATAGAATAATATTATTTTTCATTTGTCGCCCAAGGAAACGAAACACCCGAAGTAAAGCCGCGTACCCACCGGAACGCGGCAGCAATGCCTGGACACGCGAAGCAGGACCCGCGGAAATAGTGTACCTTTTGAACTATTGTACAATAGTTCTTTTTACGTTTAAGCAATGTTCTACAAGTTTACGCCAAAACTCAGCGGGTGGCCAGGGTGCTTTCGGTGACGACGGGCGACACACTCCAACGCCCTGCTGCGTACCGGTAACTGTGGAGCGGGTTGATGAGCGGCCCGTGATATGGAGACCGCTGTGTGAAAATAAAAAATACCTGAAGCGTGTTTTTGGTATGTGCTTCGTCGTCCAAGGAAACGAAACACCCAGCCAGGACCGCGGAAACAATGCAATAACCCAGCATTAGTTTTTGTTTTTTGCTTTCGGCTTCGATATCAAAGCCATTATATATCCGAAAAAAACAGCGGCAGCTATTCCGACCGAACCGGCTCTTACGCCTCCGCTGAATGCTCCCAGCAAACCCCTTTTTTCAACATCTTCTATGACTCCTTTTGCAAGGACATTTCCAAACCCGATAATCGGAACGGTGGCTCCGGCTCCCCCCCATTCAACCAATGCGGGATATATTCCCAGAATACCAAGCACCACGCCTGCAACAACGAATATAACCATGATTCTGGCAGGCGTCAGTTTCGTAAGATCGATAAGTATCTGTCCGATAACGCAGATTAAGCCGCCGACAATAAAGGCTCTTATGAATTCCAAAATACCACCTCTCGATTCAATACGCGGTTAAGATTTTACTCCGCGGCTGTTACGATATCATTTCAATTCCTACCGCATGCGCTATAGCCGGGATGCTTTCTCCCTGCTGGATTGATGACGGGCTGTGTAAAGCTCCCGTACAAACAAGCAGTATCCTTTTTAATTCCTTTTTCGACAGTTTATCAAGAAGATAGCCCGCAAGAACTATCGCGGAGCATGCGCATCCGCTTCCTCCGCAGTAAGTTTTCTGCGCCTCGGTATCATATATCATCGTGCCGCAGTCCTCCAGAATGCCCTGGATTAATATCCCGTTTTCCTCAAGAAGCTGTTTGCATATGTTTTTGCCATGTATCCCTAAGTCGCCTGTTATAACGATGTCATAATAATCGTATGCCAGGCCGGTCTCAGTGAAATGCGCCGTTATAGTATCGCATGCGGCGGGCGCCATTGCCGCACCCATGTCATTTGCATCCGTTACTCCCATATCAACTATTTTTCCTGTTGTCACATGAACAATTTTAGGGCCGTCTCCCGTATTTCCAACGAGGACGCCCCCGGATCCGGTAACCGTCCACTGCGACATAGGCGGCCGCTGATTTCCGAACTCCAGCGGGAACCGGAATTGTTTTTCGGCCGAACAAAAATGGCTTGATGTAATGCATACGGTTCTTTCGGCAAATCCGCCTTCCACCATTAAACTTCCGAGAATTAAAGCTTCCCCCATGGTCGAACACGCGCCGTACAGCCCAAAGAACGGAATCTCCGATTCACGTATTCCATAACTTGCCGCAATGCATTGATTGAGCAAATCTCCCGCAAATATATACTGGATATCTCCAGCGGACACTTTCCCTTTCATTAATATTTTCGCAAGAGTCTCCCTTAATAACTTGCTTTCCGCTTTTTCAAAGCTTTTTTCTCCAAAATATTCATCCTGTATAACTTCGTCAAAATACCGGCCCAACGGCCCGTTTCCCTCTTTTGCGCCGGCAATTGACGCCCAGGCCTGAATCACCGGATGGCTGTCAAGCCTCAACGTTTGCTTTCCCAACCTTGTTCCCATAACATCCCCCCGCGGACAAATGCCATGTATAAATTACAACCGTTTTAAAAAACTGATAAAGCATTTTCCGGATTCGGCAAGCCGAAAGATAACCTGCCGGATATCAAGCTCTCATTGTAAAAATGTAATACAGGATTCCAGCTATTATTGACGCCACAATCCCGTAAACCAATACCGGACCCGCAATCAAAAACATTTTCGCGCCCACTCCCATTACATAACCTTCCTTTTTATATTCCATAGCGGGTGAAACAATTGAATTCGCAAACCCGGTTACCGGTATTGCGGCGCCGGCTCCGCCAACTCTGCTAATATCGTCATACACATTTATTCCTGTTAAAAACGCGCCAAAAAAAATCATCAGCAGCGTTGTCAGGGAAGCGGCATCTTCCTTTATCATTCCGGTTTTCAGCAAAAGGCTTAAAATCACCTGCCCTATTGTACAGATTATTCCGCCTACTATGAACGCCAATATCATGTTTTTAAACTTATGGGTTTTAGGCGCAATTTTCTGCGTCCACTCGACATATTCCTTCTTTGTCCTTTTCTGTTCCATTCAAATATCCTCCACGGGTTTTATAAATTACCGCGCGGCTTCCCTCGCGCGTTTCCGGGTTTTTACGCTCATAGCGGTGATGCGCCGGGTTTTATATCCACATTAACAAAAACGCCTTTTTTCGGAATTTCCGTTTTTGGTTGTGAAGTCAGGAACCATACTAATAATGCCGCTGCTGTGAGAAATACCAGCATGGATATAATCATAATCCACAAATTCCTTGCTCTGCTCATTATCCTGCCAACCATCGAAACAGCCCTCCCACGATATGGTGATTATTCGAAACCTGTTTTATTTTTTGATACTTCAAAAAAAATTATTCGAACTATCCAAACGAAACATTTTCGTGATAATATGCACAGAAAAAAATATCTTATGTCAGTACGGAATAATTTCAGGTTCATTTCTGAGAAAAGAAACGTCGACCTTAAATGACATGAATATACAAATCTATAAACACCGGATTAACGAAGATCAGTGAAATTTTCACCGGTAAAATTATAAAAATTTTACAAATGATATGCTGGCTTATTTTAACCATATATTATATACTGGTTTAAAACGGTGTTATCAAAAGGATGTACTTGGAGATAAGCTATGATTTGTTTAACGAACCGTCAGGCAAGGCAGTTTCTGTTATTGAAACAAGGGCTGCTCGGCGAGCACAGATTCATTGGAAAACAGGGCGTCCTGGATTATATGCGCCAGGCAGGATGCATTCAGTTTGATCCTGTCGACGCCTGTGGCAGGAACGCTGAGCTGACGTTACAGTCACGCATTAAAAACTTCACGAAACAAACGCTTTACGAACTGCTGTATCATGACCGCAAGCTTCTGGATTATCCCGACAAAAATCTTTCTATCATATTGACAGAGGACTGGCCGTTTTTCGAACGTTACCGCAAAGCCGCAAAAGAAAATGGTTTACGGTTTAAGGAACTCGCCCAATTGGAAGAGCAGGCCAAAACTTACATACGAACGCACGGCCCGGTAAGCTCCGACGAATTGCCAATATACGGCAGCGTCCGCTGGCATTCGGCAATTCACTGGAGCGGCAAATGGGACGGAGATACGAATGCGTCACGTTCGGTACTGGAGCAACTGTACTCCACGGGCGAACTTATTATCCATCATAAGAAAGGCACACGCAAATATTACGATCTTGCCGAAAAACATATACCTGACGAACTTCTGAACGCCGCCGATCCGCTGCCTGATGATTTCGAACACCGGAAATGGCGTGTTCTGCGGCGTATCGGCGCAGTCGGGCTTATGTGGAACCGGCCGTCCGATGCGTGGCTGAATATATGGGGTCTGAAATCGCAGCAAAGAAACGAAGCTTTCAAAGAACTGCTTGATGAACGGAAAATTCTTGAAATAAAAGTGGAAGATTTGAAATATTCTTTATTCTGCCGCGCAGAGGATATACCAATTATTGAAACCGTTCTGAGGGAAGATAAGTTTAAACCGCGCTGCGAACTTATTGCGCCGCTTGACTGCATGATGTGGGACAGGAAACTCATATTTGCCCTGTTCGGTTTTGATTACACCTGGGAAATCTATACTCCGGCAAATAAACGGAAGTACGGCTTTTATGTTCTTCCGCTGCTTTACGGCGACAAATTCATCGGCCGTTTGGAAGCTGTTGCCGACAGAAATACAGGAACTCTTACAGTTAAAAACATATGGTATGAGGACGGCGTAAAACAGGATAAAAAAATAAAAACGGCTGTCGGGAACTGCATAAAACGATTTGCGGAATTTAACGAATGCGATAAAATTATCAGCGGGAAGTAAAGCGGAACGTATGCTTTGCTTACCCGCTGATATGATCTTTTTCCTCATCTGTTCATTATATTAGCGGTTTTGCTTATATTACATCCTGGCCGCTTGAAACCTGAACCAAATCCGCGTTCTTCACCGAAAACGTGAAATTTTCCCCGTCATAGTCAACATATACCGAGCAGCCGGGTTTAAGCTCGCCCATAAGGAATCTTTCAGCGAGTTCGTCTTCAATATAGCGCTGGATTTTTTTCCTTAACGGCCTTGCTCCGTATTTCTCGCTGTATCCTTTCTCGACAAGTGCGTCTTTCGCCTTTTGGCCAAAAGAAACATCTATGCCTTTATCGAGTGTGTTCCGTCTTACTTCATCAAGCATCATATTAACAATGCTTCCCAACTGCTCTTTCGTTAACGGCTCGAAAACAATTATATCGTCAACCCTGTTCAAAAACTCGGGTCTGAAGGTTTCCTTAACAGCATCCATTACCTGCTTTTCGAGCGCGATCTTTACATCCTGGTTAAACCCTATGCCATACCCGCGGTTACTTGTTCCGGCATTTGACGTCATGATGATAATCGTATTCTCAAACCCGACAGTTCTGCCCTGGCTGTCGGTTAACCGACCGTCTTCCATAATCTGCAAAAGCATATTGAAAACATCGGGATGGGCTTTTTCAATTTCGTCAAGCAATATAACCGAATAAGGTTTTCTGCGGACTTTTTCGGTAAGCTGCCCGCCCTGATCATAGCCGATATAGCCCGGAGGAGCCCCTATCAGCTTTGATACGGTATGCTTTTCCATATACTCGGACATATCAAGGCGTATCATTGCGTCTACGCTGCCGAACAGTTCTTCGGCCAATGCTCTCGCAAGCTCGGTTTTGCCCACGCCCGTAGGACCGACAAATATAAACGAGCTTGGCTTAAGCCTCTTCCTGAAATCGGACCGGTTCCGCCTGATTGCCCTCGAAACGCTTTCCACAGCCTTATCCTGCCCGACAACCCTCAAATGCAGACGCTGCTCAAGGGACATTAACTTATTCGCTTCTTCTTCTGTAATACGGCCTACGGGAATCTTAGTCCAGGATTCTATAACATGCGCTATATCCTGGATTGTAACGTCCATCGTTCCGCATTTGGCCGTCAATTCGTTTATTTTCTGAAGAAGCCTGCATTCCTCCATTTTATAATCCGCCGCTTTCCTGTAATCATCATTAAGGGCGGCGGCTTCTTTCGCTTCCTGGACTTTTTTCAATTCCTGCTTTAATGATTCAAGCTCCACCAAACCGTGATTCATCAAATTAACTCTTGAACCCGCTTCATCAATAACATCTATGGCTTTGTCGGGAAGAAAGCGATCGTGGATATACCGCGCGGACAACTTAACTGCCGCTTCGATCACTTCATCGGATATCCTTACCTGATGATAATCTTCATAATAATTTTTGATGCCTTTCAGTATTTCAATGGATTCTTCTATCGTGGGCTCATCGACCATTACCGGCTGGAACCTTCTTTCAAGCGCCGAATCCTTTTCTATATGCTTTCTGTATTCATCAAGCGTCGTTGCGCCGATTATCTGTACTTCCCCTCTTGACAATGCCGGTTTCAGTATGTTGGCGGCATTCATCGCCCCGCCTTCGGCATCTCCGGCCCCTACTATATTATGAAGCTCATCAATTACAAGTATGATATTGCCGCTTTCCGTTGCTTCTCTTAAAATGGATTTCATCCTGGCTTCAAACTGGCCCCTGAACTGTGTACCCGCAACAATTGCGGCAAGGTCCAGCAGATAAACCTCCGTGGAAAAAAGTTTCGCAGGAACTTCACGGTTTACGATTCGAACGGCAAGCCCTTCCGCGATTGCTGTTTTACCGACACCGGGCTCCCCAATCAATACGGGATTATTTTTTGCCCTGCGGTTAAGAATCTGAATAACGCGTTCTATTTCCTTGTCACGGCCGATTATTCTGTCTATTTCGCCCTTCGCCGCTCTTTCAGTGAGGTTAATGCCATACATGTCAAGATATTTTCGCTTCGCCGCCGGTTTTCTGGCCTTAACCCGAACGCCGTCGTAATTCTGTGAAGATGCGTTGTCATTATGAGTATCTGTCGACTTTTCCCCGTTATTTGACTGCATCAGCGATCTCAGCAATTGATTACCCGTATTTTCTCCATCCGGAAAAGTATCCGCTATGCTGTCAATATCCATATTTTCGAAAATATTTAGCATCTGGTTGTTCAGGTTTTCGATATCCTGCTGGGTCATTCCTGTCTGCTGTATAATCTGGTTAAGCGGAGCAATCCCCTGTTTCTGCGCGCAGGGTATGCATAAGCCCATCGGCTGCTTCTTGCCGTTAACAATTTTCGTAATAAAAATAACCGCTACATTTTCTTTACAAATTGAACACTTCATCAATTCAATCATCCCCGTTTCTTCCGATGTTTATCTATATCAACAACTTATTGCCGAACCTTAAATAAAGGCTAATAAGCCACCGGCTTTATATATATGCCGGCCATTTTTTCTTCCGATATTATTTTAGCACAAAGCGGAGGATTTGACCAGATAAAAATTTGTCCTTCCCTTACCTTAGTACCATATTTTGTAATTTTCATAACAAGAATAATGGTCGTATCGGGGATTTATTCCGGATATGACAGGCGTTTCCGAACTGTTATGCAATTCCCGCGCCGGTTAAATACAATATCGTCGCAAAGGCTTTTTACTATCTGCAGGCCGCGGCCGCACTCCGATAAGTCAGGTATTTCTCCTTCTGCCCTGTTTTGCTCTTCCTGTATTGTCTTGCATGCGTTGAAACCATTTCCCTTATCCCTTACCGTAATATTCAATATATCCTTACCATTAATCCAGACATTCATATATACTTTGCAGTCGTCTGAAGTCTTGCCGTGCGTTATCGCGTTCTGCAAAAGCTCACTTAATATCACGCGCACATCAAAAGACTGTTCGCTGTCTATGCCTACGGTTTTTTCTATGCGTGAAACAATCATCCTGACTTTTTCGCAAGCCTGGTGCGCATCACTTATTACAAATCCCCTGTATATTTCCATGTTGTGTTGATCATTAGGGTACAACATTACCGTTCTCCTTCAAGCGCAAAGCACCGATAATATTTTTCCGCCCGGGCTTTGAACTTATTTAAGCATCATATTATTATATATCTACATTCATATATTTACCCATATTTCCTGTTTATTTTCTCAGAATTTTTCTAAATTTCTCTAAAGTCTTTTTTTCAAGTCTTGAAATGTACATTTGGGAAACGTTAAAATAAGCGGCTATTTCTTTCTGGGTTTTGTTTTCGAAATATCTTAATTTCAAAAATGTCTTTTCAATCCCGTCAAAGTTTTTTATTGCTTTTTCAAGGAAATCCCTGTTATTTATACGTTCGAAAGTATCATCATCCTCACCGACGGTTTCATGCAGCTCAAGATCGTCTTCTTCAAACAGCGTCTGATCGAAAGACTGTATCTTATAAACATTCCATGACTCTATTATCTCAAGAATCGTCTCTTCGGGAAGGTTAAGATAATCGGCAATTTCATCGACCCTCGGCGCTCTCCTGTTCTGCTGGGTCAAATAATCTCTTGCCTGGTTAACCTTTTGATAAACTTCGTAAATCCTTCTGGGGATACGGATAACAGAAGCTTTATCCCTGAAATAACGCTTTATTTCTCCTATAATGGTAGGAGTGGCAAAACTTACGAATTTTACGTCCGCATTGACATCGAAACGTTCCACAGCATTAATAAGCGCAATACACGCAACCTGATAAATATCATCATAATCAACGCCGCGGTTTATAAACTTCTTTGCAAGTATTTCAGCCAGATACAGATAACGGGATACGATTTCGTTTCTTATGTTTTCGTCTTTTTCCTCTTTATATCGCCTGAACAATTCAGCGTCCGATTCTCCGTTATGTCTTCCGTTGGTTTTATTCATTCATTCTGCCCCCAGGTTTTTTCCCATGGTTATAATACAATCACCATTGCAATCAACACTGAATTCATCCATCAATGATGATATAATTGCATAGGCGAATTCTCCGGACTCGCCTTCAAACATTTTCCCGGCAAAGCCTCCGGGAACTTTAAATTGCACTTTTAAACCATCACTGAATAATTGAAATGTTATGTCATAGTATTTATCGCAGTTTTCCGTGCTCAAAGACACTATTTTGTTGCATACCTCTGATACCGCTACCTTAATATCTTCTATGACATCTATATCAAAACCTATTTTTGAAGCAATTCCGGATACGGCCAACCTGATCAGGCTGGCATAATCAGCTTTCCGGGGAAGATGAATCTTTACCGTGTCATTTTCTTTCATACCGCTTCCTCCAGAACAAAGACCCTATCAAGGCCGGTAATGTGAAAAAGTTTCTTGATGTTGTCCTTTAATTGATAAATATAAACATTGCGCTGGTGCAGCTTAACCTTTTTTAAAGCTCCGACCAGGATACCGAGCCCTGTACTGTCAATATATTTAAGCCCGTCACAGAATAATACGATATCTTTTTTGCCATCGCCTACAAGATCGTATAATTTTGTTTTAAACTCCGGCGCCGATGCTATATCTATCTCCCCGCTTAACGTAATCTCGAGCTTGTCACCGGTCTGGTTATCCAATTTCAACGTAAACAAACAGCTTCCCTCCTTTTTTCTCCATCCAGGGATACGGGTTTTATATTAAAAAGCCATGCTTTTCAAGAGCTCGTCCGCGTTTTAAACAGGCATAAACAGTTCTGTTCTACTTCAGTAATTTCATAAACTCGATTGCCTTGTCTTTTTTCTCGGTATTTGTGACTATGCCAGCAGTAATATTTTCACCGATAATACCGTTTTCCTTAACAAATTCACTGTCGGATATTTTGATTCCGTAAATTTTATCAGGCTCTATTTCTGTCTCGCCTTCATCCGACTCGTCAATAATATCCTCTCCCTTGATATAACGATCATCGGAAAATCCGAGAATATCCGCAATGTCGTCAAGAGCCATAAACATACCCTGTTTCGCCTGGATTTTAAAAACCGCTTCGTCCGTTATCAAAACATCTATTTCCTTGGCCGCAGCCATTGCGATAAGCTTCATTTGCACCGCGTACTCATACTGCGGGTCTGCTTCATATGAAGGCAGCAAAACAACACCCGGAGTTGAGGGCATTTGCTCCTTAATATAAGTTTCTATTTTCTTTTCGTCTTCCGCGAAAACTTTACCGAAAACAACAACACAGAAGTCATACTTAACCTGATTTACACAGCTTCTTATCATAAAAACCAAAAAGACAACAGCCACAATTGAAATAATGATATACACTCTGTAGTAATAAAAAAAGTTCTCAAGCTTGACAGGATCTTTTTTTAAAATTCTCGCGATTAAGGGCGGGTTTTCCCTTAATTTTTTTTGACGGAGTTCTTCCTTGTCATCTTTATAAGTATAACCCATCAACAGTTCGTAAGCCTTTGTAATATCTTCAAGAGTATATCCGTTCTCATCTCTTTCTATTGTCCGGAATTTCCTCGTCAATATGCCATAGCGCTTTGATATTTCGTCACTGGTCGCATCCGGGCTTAACTGCATTATTTCAAAAGCTTTTTCCCTGTCCAATGTTTGCACTTTCGCTCACTACCCCCTTAATAAAAACAATTTCCTGTAAACTGTTTCCCCGGTTAATCCTTCGGTTTCATTGTAGGAAACAGTAAAATGTCACGTATAGAGTACGAATCAGTAAGCAGCATGACCAGTCTGTCAACACCGATTCCAAGACCGCCTGTCGGAGGAAGCCCGTGTTCCAAAGCTACTATATAATCCTCATCCATCATGTTTGCCTCTTCATTTCCCTGTTTTCTTTTTTCAACCTGTTCAAGGAAGCGTTCCTTCTGATCAATAGGATCATTGAGCTCGGAATACGCGTTTGCCATTTCACGGCCAGCGATAAAAAGTTCAAACCTTTCGGTTAAATGCGGTTTGTCCGGCTTTCTTTTCGTAAGGGGCGATATTTCAACCGGGTAATCCATCACAAACGTAGGCTGGATCAAGTTGCTCTCGACGAACTCCTCGAACATAAGGTTAAGAATTTCGCCTTTCGTAAGGTTCGCTGCTGCTTCAATGCCTTTACTCCGTGCGGCTTCAACAGCTTCAGCCTGCGTGGATATCAAATCGAAATCAACCCCGGCATATTTCCTTACAGCTTCGGTCATTGTGATTCGAGTCCACGGGGCCGTTAAGTCGATTTCCTGCCCCTGGTATACTATTTTACGCGTCCCGATAACATTATCAGCAACATATTCAAATAGCCTTTCGGTTAATTCCATCATCCCCACGTAATCGGTATACGCCTGGTATACTTCGAGCATCGTAAATTCAGGGTTGTGTTTTACCGACATCCCTTCATTCCTGAACATGCGTCCCATCTCGTAAACCTTATCCATTCCGCCGACTATAAGGCGCTTAAGATAAAGCTCCGGAGCTATTCTAAGATACAAATCGATGTCAAGAGTGTTATGATGCGTTATAAACGGCTTTGCCGCAGCCCCTCCTGGAATCGTATTCAATATTGGAGTATCGACCTCAAGGAAACCTTCTTCGTCTAAAAATTTCCGGATTGCAGATATTATTCTGCTTCTTATTACAAAATTTTCTTTAACCTCAGGGTTAGCTATAAGATCGAGGTATCTTTGGCGGTACCGCGTATCGGTATCTTTCAGGCCGTGGAATTTTTCGGGCAGCGGTCTTAAAGACTTGGAAAGCAAAGTATATTCATAAACCTTTACGGTAATTTCCCCCATGCGCGTTTTAAACACTTCGCCGCTTACACCAATAATATCTCCTATATCAAGTTTTTTGAATTCCTCATAGGCTTCTTCGCCCAAATCGTTTATCCTGAAGAACAATTGAATCTTGCCGTCTCTATCGTGAAGATCGCAAAAGGAAGATTTGCCCATATCTCTCTTAGCCATAAGCCTTCCCGCAATCTTTACGCTTTTGCCTTCCATTCCGTCGAAATTATCAATGATTTCCTTGGAATGATGCGTTACATCGTAACGGACAATTTTAAAAGGATCTTTCCCCTTTTTCCGCAGTTCGTCAAGTTTCTGCCTTCTAACTTTCAATATCTCCTGCAATTCCTCATTCTCATTTACAGATAAACTGCCATTTAATTCATCCGACATGCGAAAGCCTCCCGGTTAAAAAAATGCCTATAGTTAAAAACAGTTTACACTATAATAATGTAAACTGTTTAATCATCTAAAATATTATACCCCATGAACCGGTTATCTACAATACCATAAAGCTATTTGTAGATTTTCAGAACCTTCAATTTAACCGTTCCGTCAGGCACGGCGACTTCAACTATATCTCCGGCTTTCTTACCTATTAACGCACGACCCACCGGTGAATCATTCGATATCTTGTACTGGGCGGGATCGGCTTCCGTCGACCCGACGATATGGTAGTCAACCTCTTCATTAAATTCCATATCGTATACCTTTACACGTGTTCCCAAACGCACCGCATCGGTATCGATCTCATCCTCATCAATAACTGTGGCATACTTTAACATGTTTTCAAGCTGCAAAATCCTTATTTCATTCTGTGCCTGTTCGCTCTTCGCTTCGTCATATTCGGAGTTCTCCGCAATATCACCAAATGATAACGCCTGCCTGATTCGCTCTGCAATTTCTCTTCGTCTTTCGCCCTTTAAATATTCCAACTCATCTTCTAACTTTCGAAGCCCTTCATAGGTCAAGAAAATTTCTTTGCCGCTCATACATTGTTACTCCTTCTTTTATATTTCTGTCTTTATCCCCCTGACAACCTGCCAAAAAGTAATGACACATATGTACGATATTTAAAATATTCATAAATAAGAGCCGCTGTTACAACGGACAGGCAATCAGGCGGGAGTACCTGATACTTTTTCCGTAACGGCCGGGATAAAATCTTTATCCCCATTTGCATTACCTAACATTATAGTTCGCTCAATTTATAATGTCAAGAATATAGAAAAGAAAGCTGCCTTACTGCTGAAATGCGGCTTGCCGTGCGAAAGGGCGGGAATTTATAGCCTGCCTTCGCACATTTATCCGTTTCAGCACTCACATGTGTTTTATTTTTATGGCTTCCTGTCATTAAATATGATTATCGTTTTAATCTGCGTGCAAATGAAATTGTATGCATGGCGGGTTATAACAGTTATTGGATGCTGGAATTACAAATACTGTTTCGCAAACCGGGTTAATTGAGAAAACGCTTTATTTCATCAGCAAGCTTCCGGTTGATTCCTTTTACCTGGCACAACTGTTCGACGGTTGCCGTTCGTATTCTTTTAACGGAGCCGAATTCCTTAAGCAGCAGTTTCTTTTTCTGCGGGCCAATACCGGGTATCTCATCGAGAATGGATTTTTTCTGGCTTTTCTGCCGCGTTTGACGGTGATATTCAATCGCGAATCTGTGAACTTCATTCTGGATTTTTGATATAAACTTAAGAAGTTCAGGTTCGGAATCGAGCACGATATTCACGCTGTCATTTATCAGCATATTGGTTTTATGACGGTTATCTTTCGCCATACCGAGAACAGGTATATCGAGATCGAATTCGCCGAGAACTTCCTGTGCGGCATGAACATGCCCTATTCCGCCATCCACGAGTATCAGTCCGGGTTTTTCACCAAAACTTTTATCCGTTGATGAATCAAGCAATCGTCTAAATCTTCGGGACAGGACCTCCTGCATACACGCATAGTCGTTTTGAGAATCTACGTTTTTTATCGCAAATTTCCTGTAGTTATCCGGAGCCGGCATTCCGTCCCTGAAAACGACCATGCCGCCGACCATTCCCTGCCCGCTCGTATTGGAGATATCGTATGCTTCTATTCTTTCGGGGACTTCTTCAAGCCCGGCGTACTCAACAAGTTTCGCCAGAGCTTTATCCCTGCTTTCACGGGCGGTGTAACTGACCGTTCTGTATCGTTCAAATTCTTCCCGCGCATTTTCCAGCGCCATATCAATCAGGGCCTTTTTTTCACCACGCAGGGGCTGGATTATTTTTACGGACCTGTCCCGCAGATCCCGCAGCCATTCCTCAAGTACTTCATTTCTTGATACATCATGGCTGACAAGTATTTCCTGCGGAATTTCACGCCCGTTCCCATAGAATTGCGAAATAAATGTTTCCATTACTTCGGCGTCCGACATGTCGTAAGTATTTTCAAGCAAACCCGCATTCTTTCCGACAAGTTTACCTCCCCGCACAAACAGGACAACAACAATGCTGTCTATTTTATCACGTACGAGAGCGCATAAATCACGATCCTCCATTTTTGTCGAAAGCACAAGCTGCTTCGCCGTTATACTGCGTATGCTGGCCAGTTTGTCCCTTATCGCGGCGGCCTTTTCAAATTCCATGCTGTCGGCGTATTTTTTCATTTTTTCTTCAAGGCCGTTTATTATTTCTTCATGTCTTCCCTCTAAAAACCTGCAGATTTCATTTACAATTTCGTTATAGGATTCAAGATCAATTTTCCCCGCACAGGGAGCGGAGCATAACCGGATATGATAGTAGAGACAGGGACGCTGCGGGCTATCACCCGTAATCTTTCTTTTGCAGGTCCTGATAGGATATATCCTTCTTAAAATTTCGATGGATTTGCGTATATCGGATGGTTTTACATACGAACCGAAGTATTTCGAACCATCCTTGCAAATTTTACGCGTTATTTCAATTCTCGGGAATTCCTCCTGCGTTGTTATCCTGATATAAGGAAATGTTTTGTCATCCTTAAGCAGTATGTTGTACCTCGGCCTGTGCATCTTAATGAGAGTATTTTCAAGAATTAGCGCCTCGGCTTCGGTTTTCGTGGTTATTGTTTCAATACTGTTAATTTTGGAAACAAGCGCACGCGTTTTCGGATCTTTCTGATCGGTGTTTTGGAAATACTGCCGGACCCGATTCTTTAATACCTTAGCCTTTCCCACATATATTATCTTTCCAGATTTGTCTTTCATTAAATATACTCCCGATGAATTCGGGATATTGTCCAGTATTTCCTTTATTTTATCCATTATCCGCACTTTCTTTTCAGTCCGTCATACCCCTGTTTGCAAACATTTCAAGCTCATGCAGAGCAATATTTTCGTCGCTTCCGTCAACTATCAGCAGCACTTTTTCTCCTTTGCTTATCCCAAGTGATAAAATGCCCAGCAGACTTTTTGCGTTTGCTTTCCGATCCCCTTTCTGAATCCATACATTGGCTTCATAACACGACGCTTTCTGGATAAGCCGGGCAGCCGCCTTTGATTCCAGACCGGACTCGCTGCTTATTACTATTTCTTTGCTTATCATTCTGTTTCCCCCTGTAATAATAAACTATCTTGATAATTATTTATTATTTTCTATGATATGATTCTTCCAACGGACATAAATATTATACAATGACAAAAAAGGGTTTTCAAATAAAAATGTTGAACAGCACCGGAAGCATGACGCACGGGAACTAATGGAAATAATTTACGATCATGCTCTTTTTAGTTTTTTGTTAAACATGTTTGAAATTAAGAAGCACACTCCGCCGATTATCAGTATGGCGGCAGAAACAACCGACAGGATGTTTACAGTCTTGTCAGCCAATATAAAGCTTATTATATTTCTTAACGGCCATTTTATCTTCTGAATCAGGCTAACTCCCGCATTCAGGACTAAACTTGCTATATTGCCGGCCATACCGCTAATTATTTTATTCACGGGGATGAATACAATACTTGTCAATATAAGCAATACAAAAGCAGCAGCAATAACAACCGGAAATTTCAAAACGTTATCCACGGGTTTTGTACCCGAAACGGTATTTTTTATTTTATCAATTACTTTTTCCTCAAGCCCGTCAAGCTCGAAATCAAAGTCCAGAAGCTCAATCGCATTATACAGGTTCTCCCATTGGCGAAGCCTGCGTCTGCACAACCCGCATGTTGACAAATGCTCTTCAACCTTTCTTTGTTTTACAGGCTTAAGTGAATTCTCTATAAATAACGCGATATCTTTTTCCTTTACATGCACGGCTATTCCTCCCCGTAATAAGACGCCATTTTTTCCTTAAGCATTTTTCTTGCCCTGTATATTCTGTTTTTTACAATGCTTATCGGGACGTTCATGCTTTTTGCAATTTCCTCGTAGCTGAGCCCTCCTTTGTGGAACAGTAAAAGCGGTGTTTTATACCCGGGAGCCAGAAGCCTTATTTGCTCTTCAAGCCATTCCTTTCTTTCTTTTTTTATTACCGTTTCATCAGGAGAAACTCCATATGCCTGTACATCCTGTTCTTCAGTGCTTACCGTCAAATGGTTCTTATTTCTTCTTATCGCATCAATGCAGGTATTATGTGTAATACGCCCAATCCACGCGGAAAATTTCATATTGCGGTCATACATATGAAGTTTTTTATATGCCTTCAAAAAAACTTCCTGAGTAATATCTTCCGCAGCGTCCGGATCTTTTAAAAACCGAAGGGCAATAGAATAAACAAGCTTTTTATAGTTTAATACAATATAACTGAAACAATCGGTTTCTCCGTTAAGACATCTTTCAATTATTTCCCTTTCTTCCATTTGTATATCCCTTCGGTAATACTTCAAATATGGAGTATTAGCTTAATAAATACGGCAGCCGTCCGGCAAAAGTCTGAAAAACCGGCAGTGGATTACTAATTTTTATTCCATGTTTTATTATTGCATGTTTTCGGGTATAAATAAAGTGAATTTTTGTCCGAGAATATTTCTTAAACGCCTGCATCTTTTGTTGACGCTTAATAATAACAAATTAATTGCCGATAAATTATTAGTAGTTTATCCGGAGGGGATTAGTTATGTTAAAAAAAATAAAGACAAAAGAAAAATCAGCCGGCAGCAGAAATTTCTCCCTGACCCAAACATTTGATAAATTCAAACAGTCAAAATTTAAACAGTCATTAACCGGGATATTTACCAAATCCGAAGGGAGCTTATTACGAAGGATTAAAATCCGCTGGAGGCTTATTATTTCATTCCTGTTACTGTCTATAACTCCTCTGATTGTTCTTGGAATCTCAGCTTATAACAGATCCCGTAATGTTGTTACCGATATTGTCAAGCAGTATACCGGGCAGATCGTAACGCAGTTCGGTTCGAATGTACAAATAGAATTGTTAAAATGCATAGAGGAGGCAAACAGTTTTACACTATCTTCGTTAATCCAGGATGAATTCTCAAATTACGGCGAACTAGAAATATTTAACAGGATGACTCTTCATAATAATATTACACGGGATATGACCTACAGAACATCACAGAACAACTCACTCTCGGACATCATTTTATACCCCGTAGTGGATGCTTCTCCTATATATGTCGGGAATAAAGAGTTTGGAATTCCATTTGATGATCTGAATGTCATGTTTGCAAACGAAACCGAAAACAACAAGTGGTATGTTGACGAAACGGGAAGACTTGCGTATGCGAGGAAAGTGGTAAACATTAAAACGGGTGCAAAGCTCGGCAACTTATTTATAGCAATAAGACCGGAAGCAATTAATTCGATTTTCAGTTCACTTAAGCTTGATCAGTCAGTTGATGTGTATTTCATTACCGAACAGGGGCAAGTGATATATTCCAACCGGGGGGATATACCAAAGGGATCATTTTACCCTGATACACAGTTAACGGAAAGAATAAATGATACTTATAATAAATCGGGTTTGCAGTCATCTTCTTTTGAAATAAATATCAAGGGAAAGTCCGAAAGCAATTATTATAAAATTGACAGAACCCCGTTCTATATCGTAACAGTCACCCCTTACAGCTTCTTTTATACTGCGTCGAATGCTATCGGAAGGCTTATTATAATAATCGCTATCATAAGCTTGCTGCTCTCAGTGGTTTTTGCATTTTCAATATCCGGCAGTATATCGAATCCCCTGTCAAAGCTTGTAAACCTTATGAGAAAAGCAAAACAGGGTGATCTGACCGAGGTCGTTACCGATAAAAGCAATGATGAGATCGGCGAGGTTATTTCGAATTATGATGATATGATACAAAATATTAAAGTTCTGATTCAAAAAGTTCAGTTGTCGGTTGAGAATGTTCTGAGCAGTTCCGAAAAAATCTTCGCTTCTTCCGAGCAAACTTTTGCTTCATCCGAACAAATCGCGATAACGCTTCAGGAAGTGGCCAAAGGCTCTTCGGAGCAGGCTGAGGAGGTAGCCCAGAGCGTCAATTACATGAATGATCTTTCAGACGGCATTAATAAAGCGATAAACGAACTGACAACCATTTCATCGCTGATATCGGATACCGAGAGAATCAGCATTGACGCTATCGGAACAGTTAAAACCCTGAATCATAAAGCGGAGCAGACAAGAAACGCGTCCCAGAAAATCGTTGACGAGATAAACAGCCTAAATAACGATATGAAAGAAATAAGGAAAATAACAAAACTAATCGTCGGAATAGCGGAACAAACCAACCTGCTCTCGCTTAACGCCGCAATCGAAGCCGCCCGTGCCGGAGAGGCAGGCCGCGGGTTCGCCGTTGTAGCCGAGGAGGTCAAAAAGCTTGCCGATCAGTCGAAGGAAGCGTCAATAATGATCAACAATATTATTAACACGATAAATAACAAAACCGAACAAGCCGTATCGGAAGCAAATAATTCGAGCAAAATTATCAATGAACAGATGCTTGCCGTTGAACAGACTGACTCAGCGTTTAACACGATATCGGCATCAATGAAGAAAATCACAACGCATATGAAGGATATGGAAAGCTCGGTATCGAACATGATTACTTTGAAAGAAAAAACGCTGACCGCCATGGAAAATATCTCGGCAGTATCCGAGGAAGCGGCAGCGACATCCGAAGAAGTATCCGCAAGTACCGAGGAGCAAATGGCCAGCGCAGAGGTTCTTACAAACCTTGCAAAGGAAATGAACCAAATGGCCAAAGAACTCGAAAGTGCTGTTTCGCTGTTTAAAATATAAAACCCGCCGCTTATATATAAAGCGAGTTAAAAATATCCCCTGCCTCTTTATGAGGCGGGGGATATTTGTTTTTGCAAGGCCATAGGCGGTTTGCCGGGTTATTATTGGTATCCGGTGTATTTACTGATAGCACCCGTGGGGCATACCAGAATACACTTTCCACAGTTAACGCATTTGCCCGGATCAATAACCGCGCAGTAGTCAACAATCGTTATAGCATTTTCAGGGCATTCCTTTACGCATCTCTGGCATGCTATACACGCAACTTTACAGTTTTTCCGGGCTACTGCTCCCTTTTCATGGTTGCTGCAGCTAACCGAATATTCCGACCTGGCGGGTACCATTTTGATTATACCTTTCGGGCACTCGGCAATGCATTTACCGCAGCCTGCGCATTTTTCCTCAATAATGCGGGCAAGGCCGTTTTCCACTTCTATCGCACCGAAAAGGCATACCTTCTTACAGCTTCCCATGCCCTCACAGCCGTATATGCATGAAGACGGTCCGCCTGCCATTTGTGCAGCCGCCCTGCAGTCAACTATACCGTCATAGTCATATTTTATTGAAACATTATCCCACGTGCCTTTGCACATCACACGAGCTATATATTTTTCACATGCAGCGGTTTCCTTACCCATAATTTCCGCAAGTTTTTCAGCCAAATCCATGCCGCCGACGGGACATAAGTTAATCCCGGCTCCTCCCGCAACAGCCTCTGCATACAGATCGCAGCCTGTAAAACCGCAAGCGCCGCAGTTCGCACCGGGCAGCAGCCCGCGGATTATTTCAATCTTTTCGTCGGGCTTAACTTCAAACTTCTTAGACGCGTAAGAAAGCAAAAGCCCGAACAAAAGACCCAATCCCGATACAATGATAACGGGAATTCCTATCTCTGTCATAAAGCCACCTTCTATCATAAATTTGTCGTAGTTGTTATAAAACTAAAAACAAAACACCGGTCTATATTCCGAACAATCCCTTGAATCCGGTGAAAGCGACCGAAACAAGCGCTGCCGCGATAAAAGTAATCGGGAGACCTTGAAAAGCGTCGGGTATATCACAAAACTCCAACTTTTCCCTTATTCCCGAAAACAGGATTAACGCAAGCGTAAACCCTACTCCGGCCGACAGCCCGAAAACCACCGAATGCAGCAAATTGTAATTACTCTCAATATTCAGCAAAGCCGAACCCAGAACGGCACAATTAGTGGTAATAAGCGGCAGATAAATTCCAAGCGCTTTGAACAAAGCCGGAATAAACCTCTTTAATACAATTTCGACGAACTGCACCAATGCCGCGATAACAAGAATAAACACTATTGTTTGAAGATAGTCCAAACCATTTGGTTCAAGCAAAAATTTGTATACCGTCCATGTTACCGCTGAAGAAAGGGTCATGACAAATATGACGGCGCCGCCCATTCCGAAAGCTGTTGACGATTTTTTAGATACGCCGAGAAACGGGCATATCCCGAGGAATTTGGACAAAACAAAATTATTGACAAGAATAGCGCCAAGCGCTATAAGGAGTATCTCCTTCATTGCCCGTCACCCCCGTTTTCACCGGATTGTATTGCACAGCCCGCGCAGTTCATGCCGCACCCTGACGATATTTCCTTATTTCGTACTTTCAGCACGGAAATCTTGTTTATGACCGCTATTATAAAGCCGAAGGCAAGGAATCCGCCGGGGGGAAGAACCATTATAACCGCAGGATCAAAAATATTTTTTGTCAGTGTTATCCCCATCCATGTTCCGGCGCCGAGAATTTCACGCACAGAACCTATTATCAGAAGCGCTATCGTAAAGCCGCCGCCCATGCCCAACGCATCAAGGACAGACAGTCCTACGCTGTTTTTACTTGCAAACATTTCAGCCCTTGCCAGAATGATACAGTTAACCACTATGAGCGGGATATAAATGCCAAGTTCCTTATAAACATCCGGCAAATAAGCATTTAAAAGCATTTGCACAATGGTCGTAAAACCTGCAATTACAGTAATAAAAACGGGAATTCTCACCTTATCGGGAACAATTTTGCGTATAAGAGATATAACTATATTTGAACCCGTTAATACAAAAGTCGCCGCTATACCCATTCCTATCCCGTTTCTGGCCATTGTCGTAACAGCAAGGGAAGGACACATGCCCAATACCATCTTAAGTACCGGATTCTCTTTCATAATCCCGTTTTTTAAAACGGAGAAAGCTTTAGATGATGGTTTTGCCATATCAATCTCCTTCTTCCATCAATTTTTTCGATATATCAAGAGCAGCCTGCACTCCCTGCGTTACACCCTTCGATGTAATGGTTGCACCGCTTACCGCCTGTATTTCATTTGACGACTTCCTGCTCTGCTTTACAACGGTCAAAACATCATTAACGCTGACTTTGTCAAACTGATCTATAAAATCAGGCTCAAAGGCCTTTGTGCCCAGGCCTGGCGTTTCCTCATTGTCCCCGATGATTATCCCGGTTATGGCGCCGTTTTTATCCACTCCGACTATCATCGCAATATCACCGCCGTACCCTTTCGCGGTTACATTGATTACATACCCTTCAAACTCGCCTTCCCTGTATCCGGCATATACATCCTTAACAGCTTCGTTACCGGGTTCAAGTTCTATTTTCGCAAAATTGTCTGCATCATCAAGCAGTTGCCTGCGGAATTCTTCCTGTTCGGCGTTAATCCTTTGTTCAATAACATCTTTCGTAACGCGATTAACAACAGCCAACGCCCCCGTTATCACAACACAGACAAGAAAAAGCACCAATGCAGGTTTTATAATACTATCCCACATTACGTTCACCTCCGAAGCTGGCAGGTATCGTATACCTATCAATAAGAGGCGTTATTACATTCATCAGAATTATTGCAAACGACACGCCTTCGGGCATACTGCCGTATAACCTGAACAACGCCGTTAATAAACCGCATCCGAAAGCATATATAGCGGCACCCTTTTTTGTTATCGGACTTGTAACATAATCGGTCGCCATAAAAACGGCTCCGATTAAAAGGCTTCCTGAGAGGACATGATAAAGCGGATCGCCCGTAAATAATCCGTCAGGTCCGAGTATCCATGTCATGACCGCAGTGGTCGCGGTAAAGATTACCGGTATATGCCATGTAATGACTCCCTTTACAAGCAGGTATACAAATCCGAGCAAAATCGCAAAGGCTGATGTTTCTCCAATACATCCGGCAACATTGCCCCAGAATAAATCACTGTATGAATACGCCCCGTATATTCCCTGTTTCAGGGCTGCCAGCGGTGTTGCTGTCGCAATCGCGTCCGCTGCCGGAGTAGCAGTAGCGGTCGTTGTAACAGTGTCTTCAAACGGCTGCGTCCATGCGGTCATTTTACCGGCCCATGCCGCGATAAGAATTGCCCTAGCCCCGAGAGCCGGATTCATAAAGTTTTGACCAATACCGCCAAAAAGCTGCTTTACTATGACAATTGCGATAACCGCTCCTACTGCGGCAATCCACAGGGGTATTGCCGGCGGAAGGTTTAAAGCCAGCAAAAGACCTGTAACAACAGCGCTTAAATCCGATATCGTATTGTTCCTCTTTAAACCTTTTCGCATAAGATATTCCGAAGCAACGGCGGCAGCAACTGTTACAAGTATAACAAGAGCCGCGCGATAACCGAAAAACCATATCCCCGCTACTACGGCAGGCAGCAGCGCAATAATCACATCCAGCATTATTTTGGTTGTTGTGCAGCCGTCGCGTAAGTGAGGGGAAGAACATACATACAGTCTATTCTCCAAAAGTAATTCACCCCATTCCTTTTATCCTAAGCTTTCTTTGCGTTCCTTCTGACAGCATCCTTACCAAGGCGTATAGATTGGACAAGATGCCTTTTCGCAGGACATATATACGAACAATTCCCGCATTCAATGCAGTCGAGCACATGATATTTATGCAATTCGTCATATCTGCCGGCCATCACGAAACGGTTTATCTCTTGCGGCAGCAGATTCATTGGGCAAACCGTGGCACACCGGCCGCACCGTATGCATGGGGTTTCCGGCGGCAGATCCCCTTCCTTTTTGTCAAACGCCAATATCGCGTTAGTATTTTTAATAACCGATGTTTCAAGCGAATACTGGGCAATACCCATCATCGGACCGCCCATCAGCACTTTATACGGACTGGACACAAAACCCCCGCAGAATTCAAAAACATCGCCGATTGAGGTTCCGATTAATACCTCAACATTCTTCGGTTCCCTTACAACATTACCATCAACCGTAACCCGTTTTTTGATAAGCGGTATGCCTGTTTCAATGTATTTTGCCATAAACGAAATACTGTTAACGTTAAATACGATGCATCCGACATCAGCAGGAAGCTTACCCGGCGGAACTTTTCTACCGGTGACGGTATATATCAAAGTTTTTTCAGCACCCTGCGGATAACGGGAAGGTAACGAATAAACCGATATCCTGCTGTCGTTTTTGCTTTTTTCCTTTAAAAGGTTTATCGCTTTTGGCTTATTATCTTCAATTCCTATAATCGCCCTTGGTATTTCAAGCATATCAAGCGCAAGTTGTATCCCTTTAATAATATACGGCGCAAATTCAATACATTCCCTGTAATCGGAAGTAATATAAGGTTCGCACTCAGCCCCGTTTATGATTAAATAATCAATTTTTTTATCTTTTGGAGGGCTAAGCTTTACATGCGACGGAAAACCTGCCCCTCCAAGCCCTACAAGGCCTGATCTCCTTATTGCCTCAATAAATTGTTCCCTGCTGTTAACAACAGGTGCCTTTATATCTTCCGACAGTTCCTGCTTTTTATCAGCTTCAATCTCAACCGACATTACCAAATGCCCGCTCGCATATAACATCGGCTCGACGCGTTTTACAACGCCTGAAACACTCGAATGTATAGGAGCGGATATATATGCGTCCGATTCACCGATTAGCTGCCCTACTTTAACGATATCTCCCGTTTTCACTGTCGGGCGGCATGGCGCTCCACTGTGCTGGGCCATCGGAATTATCACCTTTGACGGAATATCCATTACAACCGTTTCTATTTCTGCCGTATCTTTACGGTGAGGCACAGCAACACCGCCTGAAAATAGTCTATTTATAAAAAGCATTGTACCACCTCGTCTTCAAAAAAGAAAATCAAACCATTTTATTTCAACACTGGAAATTGCTTGTTCCTACAGCAAATGCCGTTGTCTTCCAAAGTGGGATAAAATCGGTATGACAGAACCTGTCTTTTGTCTTCATCAAAATAAAAAAAATAATAAAGCACAAAACCCCCCTTGTTATATTAACATATGATAAGCATTTTGTGAATATATTTTTTGTTTATTGTATACAAACGACAATCGCAAAAATGCGCATGTATCAAGGCTTATCGTTCATTTTTCCATTCCGGACAGATCAAGATCGAACCCGGATACAATCAGCGGAAAATCCGTAAGTTCTGTCCCTTCAAGACAGCCGGGCAAAAACGATATATTTACGGACGTATCGTTCCTGAAAAATAAAGATTCTACAGTATCGCGTTTCAGTCTGACTCGCACAATCACTTCGCCGTCCGCTCCATGTTCCCTGGCAATCGCTTCGCCGCTTTTTTTCACCTTGGCTTCCTGCTTCACTTCTCCCTTCGGCATGCTTTCGATACCCCTGTCTATTAACCTGAAAGACTGGGATAAATCGTCGAATTTAAGCATAGTGCGCGCATAACAATTGCTTTCTTCCCGAACCTGGACCGTATACGAAAGATCAGTATACGGAAGCTTCGAATATTTTCTCGAATCAACCGCATTTCCCGCCGCGCGTGCTAGTCTTCCCGATGCCGTCATCGCAGTTTCGCTGTCAATGAAACCTGTTGTTCTTAACCTTTTTGCAATGGCCGCGGTACTTTCCCATTTTTTTCTTATATCCGTGAGTTCGTTTTCTATTTCCTGCAGGACAGCGTTTGCGGCATAAAAAGAGTCTTTGGCAATATCTTTGTTAATGCCTCCTATTTCGATAATACCGAAAAGAAGCGGATGACCGCAGATTAATTCTGCGGCTTCGCGGTACAAACCAACAAGCTTTGAAATACGGACACTGTCGCCATACAATCCAAGGCATTGGGCCGTATTATACAATCCCTGCAGATTCGCATTTACACAGCTCATTTCATTAATAATCATTCTAATCCATCGTGCTTTCTGCGGGATATCAATCGCGTTTATCTCCTCAACTGCCGAAGCGAATGCAAGAGATAACGAAATACCGTTTGCGTCTGAAACCTTTTCAAGGATTCCGGGAATATCCCAAACCTTCCTTCCGGCGCACAGCTTTTCCACTTCTCTGCAGTTATAGCCCGTTTCAACCGATGCTTTTTTTATTACTTCGTCTTTCATTAAGATATGGAATAAAACAGGCTCGGGAAGCAGCGGATGAAACGGCCCCCAGTCAATTAACGAATAGCCTTCTTCATGAGGCATTTCATCGGATTTCCGTTTAAACGACACCGGAAATCTTTGTTCAATGTCTTTTTCCATTCTATCGCCGCGCGGGAAAACAAGAGTTACCGACGGTACGACTGTATTTTCGGAAACGGTTATGTCTACTGATTCGAATTGACCTTCTTTTTCCAACAGGTAATTAACCGTAATCTTGTTATCAGCTTCGGAAGCCTCCATGAGAAGCAATTCAAAACCCATCGATTTAAAACCGGATAGTTTGCTCAAAAGCGACGCGCTTCGTTTTTCGCTCAAGTTCCGTCTCATGATCTCACCCGTCTTTATACTCTTTATATCCGTCTTCAACGACATTTATAACGGTTTCAAGCATTTCGTCCATTCCGGGCACACAACCCCGCACATACGCATTTACAGGAAGAATTTCGTCAAGCGTGCTAATGCCGTTATCTTCACCGCGGAATAATTTTCCGTCGCATGCGCATGTCCCGGCGGCGACAACTGCTTTAGGCGAAGGCATCTTTTCATATATTTGCCTTAAATAGTCCGCAGACTTATTGTTAATGCATCCTGCCACGAACAGAACGTCCGCGTGTCTTGGATTGCCGGTTAAAGTTATTCCTTTGCCTGAATCAAGCAGCAATGCCGCCTGAAACTGGCGGGTACAGCCTGTGCACCCACCTGCGTTTATTTGCAGTACCGATATACTTTTGGCCCTTATTCCATCAAGCCAGGACATTACAACATCTCCTTCATAACATATACAGCCAGATATAGTTTATAGCCGGCAATCCTCCCGCCCATATCCATGAGTTCATCATAACCTTTTTCCAGGTCATTTTCGGAACAACAGCGTTCAGAAGCATTGCGGCAAGATAAAAAACAGCCGAAACCAAAAACGATATCAAGGGCTGCCACGGCAAAAAGAAAGATATGAGCTTGAGCCAGATGCCCGTTTCTATCCACTGCGTCAGTTGAACAAACCCAAGGCTTCGTCCGCCGTATGGCGTATACAGTGCCGTATCCAGAAACGACATTGTGTTTGCGTTTATGCCAAAATCAAAGTACCCGAGATTCCCTTTTATCATTGCCGCTGTAAACAGGCCTGCAGTAACGAGCGGAAGCCTCGAAAGCAGAATACTTTCCCCGGAATATTGGATTGCCAGAGACAGCTTAAGCGTTCCCGCAGCTTTATATAACGATGCCGCCGCAATCATCAGCGCAAAGGACCATACCGTGAGTCTTGAGATTCCTCTCTGCGCGGCCATTATTCCGTACGGTTCCTTTGTGCTGCATGCGCCGACAAGAATAAACAATTCCATCATGACCAGTCCGGAAATGATTAACATTATATTCTCTCCTGCGGATACAAAGAAAAGGGTTACAAGCGCGAAAACACATGCCCCGACAGGAAACCAGCGCGTCAGAGGACGGTTGTATAAATCCGTTTTTGAAAAGTGCTTAATCAACCGGTATATAGGCTGGATCGGATATGATCTGTTTTGACCGGGTATAGCGCTTAGAATAATATTCTCGGCAAGATATATAACCGGAACTATAATAATTATACCGATAAACCAAAGGATTACTTCAAGCATGACAACGCCACCCCCGCAATTATTGCCGCCAATGAAATCCACGCTGCTCTAAGTATAAGCCCCGGATTTACCCAGGCAGGAATCCACGCGGTAAGCGAATAATGGTAAAAAACCCGGGAATCCGTATTACCGGTGTATTTGTCAGCTTTGCCAAACCTTTGTAATATGTAGAAACAGGCAGCTAAAACAACAATTACACCAACGGCATAAATCAATCCCTTTCCAGGCTTCAGCATATATAAGAAGCCTTCAAGTTCCGAATATGTCTCAATATTTTCTGCGGCTAAACTGCCCATCGGTATCGGCTGCTGCCGGAAGTACCGGTAAATGCTGCCGAACGAAAGGTTTGCCGCAACCGTAAAAACAAAGAATAAAGGCAGAATAACCCGGAATACATCAGGGTAAGCATCCCTTTCAATGCTTGTTTTATCCCCGGCGGATAAAAGAACAGAAAGCCATCTGAATATAACCGCGGAAACCAATACCAGAGCCGTAACCGTAAGCAGCATCGAAACGGGATTTTCAGCCAAAAACCTTACATACAGCAATCTCTGCAGAGCGGAATAAAACGGCGCGAACAGGAATAAAAGCATCGCAGCCGACATGAAAAACGCCATTTCGGGCATTTCCTTATGCAGGTTATACATCTGTTCTACATCCTGTGTTCCCTTTATGTATTCCAATATTGTTATGCATGCAAAAAGAAAAGTGATCGTTATTGAGGAAACGGCGGTATAGCCAACGGTAAAAAACATGCTTTCCCTGCTTACAAAAACCGTTGTTATCCCCCATCCGGCGGCGGACATTAATATGCCCTGCAATATTTGCGCCGCTTTCCGGGATACGCACGAATAGTAAGCGCCGCCGGCCATAATAAGGCTTCCGAAAATAATAACCAGCGTCAAAATTATATTGTTAAGCCCCGTAAAAAGAAAACCAAACTTCAGCAAAACCGCAACCGGAGATAAAACGGACATAATAAGCGTAATTATCCCGGATACCGGAGCAGGTACTGAAAAATAATCCTGCCATATATTTTTATCGGGAATAAGACATCCACTGACAATCGTCAATGCAAAAGCCATCACGGCAACAACAACGCGGGATTCCCCGAATCCGGCATCCAAGCTGTTTATATATACGGAGCCGGTTTTTTGATATATGAACGGAATCGAAGCCATCCATACCGTAAGCGCAGCCTGTTGAACAACAAGCACGACCGCTGCCGTTTTGCGTTCACTGCTTTGGAACGCTCTCAAAATAAGCCGGACCGCTATGTACATCCACTGCCAGAATAAAAACAAACCCGTAAAACTGTTAGCCGCGGCCAGGCCTGCAAATGCGGCCATCAAAAGAAGAATTCCCGCTTCAACCTGTTTTTCCTGTTTTTTAACCGCCTTTTTCTGGCTGAAATATTTCTTAAGGTAAATTAACGTTACCGGTACAAAAAATGCAGTTATGCAAGAACCCGCCACCAGCAGTACTTTTCCGTCATAATTGAATGATACGAACGGAACGGCTTCTTCCGGCGCGTTTAATATTTCGAACACCGCCAATATTATTGATTGGGTAAAAGCAAGCACAGATATTATATAATGCTTGTCCAATATCGAACGGACCAAAATAAAAACTGCAGTCAGCAATGTAATTAGTTTCCATACAATATGCGGAATATATAAATTAAACATATTGGATGAAGGAGCAACAAACAAATATACTGCGGTAACAAAAAACAAAACGGCGGATATTTCAATAAAAATTCGGCTTGCCTTTCCCTGTGGAATAAGAAATGATATTAATAAAAGAACTACAGGACCAAATACCACACCCAATACAACAAAATCCATCTGACTTTGGTTCCTTTCGAATTAATACCATGATCTTTAAAAAATTATATCTCTTTTTACCTGTTTACTCAAGACTAAATCCTTTTCCTTCTGCAGACGCCTGCTTTATTGCTGCGTGCGGAATGCTTCCTCCCTTTTCCTTGCCGCCTCGAATACAATCAGCGCCGCAGCCGTTGCAGCATTCAAAGAATTAATCTTTCCGTGTAACGGTATTCTTACAAGTACGTCGCAGTTTTCCTTAACAAGCCGGCTGATTCCGTCTCCTTCGCTTCCTATTACGACTGCAGTCGGCTGTAAGTAATCATATTCGTAGTATATGGTTTCGCCTTGCATGTCCGCTCCTACAATCCAAAAGCCGGACTTTTTCAAATCGTTTATTACCCTTGTTAAATTTGTCACTTTCGATACCGGGATATGCTCCACGGCTCCGGCAGCGACTTTTGCCACAACAGGCGTAAGCAGCGCAGAGCGCTTCTTCGGCAGGATAATGCCATGGACTCCGGCGCATTCCGCGGTTCTGATTATCGCACCGAGATTGTTCGGATCGGTAATTCCGTCAAGCATCAGCAATAAGGGAGGCTGTCCCGCCGTTTCGGCTTTTTTGATAATATCCGAAATATCGGCATAATTCACTGCCGCAGCTTCGGCAATTACTCCCTGATGCCCGCGTGTAACCGACATCCTGTCAAGTTTATCCTTATCGAGAAACGTAACGGTAATTCCGCGTTCCCGCGCATTTGCGTAAATCTTTTTCAATACCGGGTCATTAGTATTTTTTTCAATATAGATTTTGTTAATCGGGCGTTCTGCCCGGAAAGCTTCAATAACGGCATTCTTGCCTTCAATCCTTCCTGTTTCGTCAGTATCCATATCTTCTGTCAATGTTTCTTTCGAATTGATTCTTTTGGCAGAATATTTATCACTGGTTTTCACTGCTATCCGCACCTTCCTGTTCTATAATTTCAGCCGCGATATGCATCAGCTTGTTCAGGCGCTCATAATTGCCGGTCAGGTAAAGGTAACCCAAAACCGTTTCTAAAGCGGTCGCATGCCTGTAATCAGTCATGTTTGCGTTTTTCGGAACAGTAGCCGGATGTGAGTTTCTGCCGCGCCTGAAAATATTCTTTTCTTCATCATCCAGCATATCATAAATGCGCAGCGCAATTCTTCCCTGAGCTTCCGCTTTGACATAGCTTGTCGCTTTAATATGCATTTTATGCGGGGATTCGTTTTTCTTCATCGCGAGCCGGCTTCTTATAAAAAGATCAAATACGGAATCTCCTACAAAAGCCAGCACTAATGGCGATAGCTGCTTTATATGTTTCAAAGAGTTTTCGTCAACATTGTTCATTTCTTAATACCCTGTAAATCCGTACAATTTATTACCGAAACAGCGGAGGAAATTGCCCGCAGGGCACGCGTTACACCCCCGTTATAAAATGATTTTACTTTAAGAACAGATACGAATCAAGGATAAAAGCATTTAAATCAAACTACAGATATGTACAGCATCCATATTGATTCTTAAACAAAAAGTATTTATCTGTACCGGATTTTCCTGACAGCTTCCGTCAATAAATTATCTTACCTGCGGCACAAACGTTTACAAAACAACATCCGGTTAACGACGCATCTCGAAATATATAGAATATACAAACATAGAGATTTTATACAAAAAAATTATGTGTATTTTGTCACTTGTTTTACACTCACGCAAAATTTTATAATAAAAACGTACACTGATACTTTTAACATACTTTTACCTCCTTTCTTTTATAAATAAAAAATTTTGTATAGTCGGAGTCAATAGCTCCGATTTTTTTCTTTTCATTTTTAAGTTTTAAGCCTGATTGTTAAATCCACTTTCATGGTGTACACTATAATTATGGTTTCGCAGAGAATGAGCCCTGCTATCCTTTTTTGAGAGGAGCAAAAAAAATGGATCTTAATGCTGCGGCAATAAAAAATATAATATTTCCGATGCTCAAGTACGCAAAAAACAACAAAACACTGGATTATCTGGCTGATCTGAACAGGACCCAGTTTTTGCCGACGGATGAAATCATTAATATTCAAAGGGAAAAGCTTCGTAAACTTCTGCTTCATTGTGTAAACAATGTACCTGCATATCAGGCTTACAAAGAGATTATACCACTGATAGAGAAAGATCCCTTCGAGGCCCTTTCGCATTTTCCGATACTTACGAAACAGCAGGTCAATGAAATGCAGGATATTTTTATTTTTCCGGGCGCTGACAAATCAAAACTTATACCTAACCGTTCAGGAGGCTCAACCGGGCAGCCCGTAAGATTTTATATCGACAGACCTACATCGGAGCATTCCGAAGCGGCAAGATGGCGCGCACTTTCATGGTGGGATATCTCGATAGGGGATAAATGCCTGATGGTATGGGGTAACCCTCTTGAACTGAGCAATCATGAAAAGCTTATATATAATATGAAAGAAAGGTTTCTAAAAAATATAATATTCGTATCGGCTTACAGCCTGAATCCGAAATCGGTACATAAATACGCAGGGATGATAAATACCTCAAAACCGAAATATTTTTACGGATATGCGTCCGCGCTGCATCTTCTTGCCCAATTGGTCATAAAAAACAACGTACGGATAAAACACCGTCCCAAAGTTATAATATCAACCGCGGAAACGCTTTACGATTTTCAGCGCGAAACGATTGAAAAAGCGTTCCAATGCAGGGTAATCAACGAATACGGTGCGAGAGACGCAGGAGTAATAGCATATGAATGCAGAAACGGCAAAATGCATATATCCGCGGAAAATATGATTATCGAAATAGTCGATATTGAAACGAAGAAACCTCTGGGACCCGGAGAAAGCGGGCTTGTCATAATTACGGACTTAAACAATTATTCAATGCCCCGTTTAAGATACCAGCTTGGAGATATCGCGTCGCTTTCCGGCTCAACGTGCGGATGCGGAATAAACCTTCCTCTTATTGAGAATGTACAGGGCCGCGAGGATGATATATTTGTATCTTCGGACGGCAAATATGTTCATGCGGTTTATTTCTGTAATCTTGCGCGGAGCTATCCAAGTATAAGGCAATTCCAGATTATCCAGAAAACAAGGCATGATCTGCTGTTGAAAATAATAAGGAACGATCCGTTCAACGAATTGGAAATCATGTCGTACATAAAAGAAATATATAAGGTGATGGGACATATAAATATCGATGTTGAATACGTTGATGCAATCGAGCCTGCCGCGTCAGGAAAAATAAGATATTCAAAACGCGAATTCCCTTTAATTGTTTAATGTCGCCTGATATAATATTGAGATGTGCATTTAACTGTAGTATAGTATAACGAGGAAGAAAGACGGGCTCCGACCCTCTTTTGAGGCGGAGGGCAGCGGTGATATACGGGTGGATGAATTGAATACAAATGAAGTAAGGAAAATAATGGTAAAGGATACAATGCTGTATCTGCCGGCGAGAATTATCGAAGGCGTGATCGGGCTTCTTACGATATCGCTGTATACCCGGTATTTTGCGCCTGATGTGTATGGTACTTACGGTATTATCACATCTACGGTGAATATTTCGACACTATTGCTTCTCGGCTGGCTGATTCAATCGGTCTTCAGATATGTAAATTCTTTTGACGGAAGCAAAAAACAGGCCTTATTTTTTTCCACATCGTTTACACTCTGGATATCAATAAACGGCATTATACTAATATTGGGGCTTGCCGGTATATTCATACTCAGCCGCAACAATGAGACATGGCTTACGCAGTTATATATACTTGTTATTTTTATGTTTATATCGTACAACACGACCCAGATATTAACGTCCGTGCTTTCCGCGACAAGAAGAACAAAGCTGCTGCTTGCCCTTTCAATCTTTTCGGTCACGGCGAAACTGCTTCTTACAACAGTTTTTGTTTATTACTATAAAACAAACTCAACAACTCCGGCTGCGGCGGTCGTAAGCCATATAATCATAGATGCGGTTTTTATCCTCGTTGCCGTACAGCGTACCCGTATATACAGGTATATTACGTTTAAGTTTTTCTCGAAAAAGGTTCTGCGCAAGTTCCTTATATACAGCATGCCGTTGGTTGGAGTAAACATAACAATGAGTGTACTGAACCTATCGGACAGGTATGTAATCACACCTATTCTCGGTACCGAAAAGATGGGCATTTACCATGCAAACTATTCAATATCGTCTTCGGTATTCAGTTTCATTCTTGTCGCCGTAATGCGCGGCGTTTATCCCGTCATACTGAAGACCTGGCGGCAGAATAACAAACAGCAGACCGAACAATTTCTCTCGCAGGCGGTAAGATATTACCTTCTTGTTTCAATGCCGGCTTTTACCGGTATAAGTATTCTCGCGGACACAATATCGAAACTTTTTCTTGACGTGGAGTTTTATGAACAGGGTTTTGTAATTATATGGGTCGCGGCAGGCATGCTGTTCTTCGGCCTCGCCGAATACAGCAACAAGGCATGGGAACTGACATCAAACACAAAACCCCTGTTTTATAATACAGTAATAAGCGCGGTTATTAATCTTGGAATAAACATTGCCTTTATTCCGGTTTACGGCTACAGGGCGGCCGCTGTGAGCACAGCACTTTCATACCTCGTATATCTTACTCTTTCTCTGGTGCGAAGCAGAAAAATACTGAAAATATATTTCAGCCCGCTGAGCCTCGCGAGAATATTCTTCAGCTGCGCTGTTATGGGTGTTTCGGTGTACCTTGCCGTTAATTATGTTAAACTGTCCTTCATTTCTCTTTTGCTTATTATTTTACTGGGAATTGCGATTTATTTCGTTTGCTTATATGCCAGCAAAGAAATAACTAATGAAGTTAATTATGCCGTAAAGTGGCTGAAAGATAAAAAAAATAAAAAGGATGTCAGGGAACTGCGATGAAAGTATTGCACTTAATCGGCGGCGGGGACGTAGGAGGGGCAAAAAGCCATGTCCTGTCGCTCGTACGACAATTAAGCAATCATATAACCGTTAAACTTATAAGCCTTCGTCCCGGCCCTTTTGCCGACGATGCGAAGGCGATGGGCATTGATACCATTGTTGTCCGCTCCGGCAACATTTTACGCGATATTAAAACGGTAATCCGCCTGATACAGTCGGAGGGTTATGACATCCTGCACACGCACGGAGCAAAAGCGAATATGATTGGCGTATTCGCAAAAAGGCATACCGGGATCCCCGTCGTATCCACCGTGCACAGCGATTACCGTCTCGATTACCTGCACAGCATTCTGAAAATGTACACGTTCGGCCTCATCAACACCGTCGCGCTCAGATTAATCGATTATTATATCGGGGTTTCGAATAACTATAAGGAAATGCTCATTCGCCGCGGTTTTCCCGCTCACAGGATATATACCGTATATAACGGCATACCGTTTGACAACAGCATCGATATAATGCCTAAAGCCGATTTTGCGAGGAAATACGGTATTGAATTGAATGACGATGATGTTGTCGTAGGTATCCTCGCAAGGCTGCATCCCGTTAAAGGACATACCGTTTTTCTCGATGCCGCGGAGAAGGTGCTTAAAAAGTTTCCGCGCACCAAGTTTTTAATCGGCGGACCGGGAGACGAATTGAGACCGGCGCTTGAAAAAAAGGCGAGGCAGCTCGGCATTTCGGAGAACGTCTTTTTCCTTGGCGCTGTAGCAGAGAATTATTCGTTTTTAGCGCATATCGATATAAACGTCCTGACCTCCTACAGCGAGAGTTTCCCATATGCAATTCTTGAAGGCGCGCGCATGAAAAAAGCAACCGTTTCAAGCAAGGTCGGCGGGCTTGAAGATCTTTTTGTCCAGGGTGAAAACGGCTTTTTATATACCCCGGGAGACAGCGACGCGCTTGCCGAACATCTTATAACACTTATCGGTGATCCGGATAAACGCAAGGTTATGGGTGAAAAGCTCTATGAAGCAGCGAGGTATAATTTTTCCTTAAAAGCTATGACCGAGACCCAGTTGAGCATTTATAAATCGATCCTGAAAAACCAGGCTAAAATCAAAAAAGACGGAAAAGAGTATGATATTGCGATACTAGGCTACTACGGTTACAGGAACAGCGGAGATGACGCTATTTTAAAATCTTTTATTGATCATCTGAAACAGAACCATAAAAACGTATCGGTAATAGTCCTTTCGAACAACCCGTCGGAAACGAGAAGACTGTACAATGTCCAGGCCGTATATCGTTTCCACCCGCTCCGGATACCTTCCGTTCTTTCAAAAACGCGGCTCTTTGTCGCAGGGGGCGGAACGCTGCTGCAGGATGATACGAGCAGCCGCTCGCTATGGTATTACCTTTTTATGCTTCATCTCGCGATGAAAAAAGGCACCCGGCTTGCGCTTCTGGCCAACGGCCTCGGACCGTTGACAAAGAAAAAGAACAGAAAGGCTGCCGCAAGTATCCTTGACAGGATGGACGTAATTACGCTTCGCGATCCGTATGCTTTTGAAGAATTGAAATCCCTCGGCGTTTCAAAACCGGTTACAATGATAGCCGCAGACCCGGCTATGGCCCTCACTCCGTGCGATCACTCCCCCGGTTTGAAAATTCTATCGGCGGAAGGTGTTCCGACGGATAAAAATCTTATTGCGTTCTGCCTCAGGAAATGGAAAAAGGTCAGACGTTCCGAAAAAATACTCGCGGCTCTCGCCGATAAAGTAGCGGATGAGTTTAACTCGATACCTTTGTTTGTCCCGATGCATTACCCTGACGATTTCCGGTTCCTGAAAAAAGTAATGTATCATATGAAGCGCAAAGGCTATATACTGCAGAAACACTATTCGGTTGATGAAACTTTGTCGATTCTCGGAAACGTTAAGATGGTTGTAGGAATGCGTCTTCATTCGCTTATATATGCCGCAAAACTCAGCATTCCTATGGTCGGGCTTGCTTATGAACCGAAAGTCAATTACTTCATGCAATCGATAAATCAGCCTTATGTACACTGGAACAGGAATTTCTCAATGAAAGATTTAATGGAAAAAATATCATACGTATGGAGCAATGCTTCCCGTATAAGAAGCGAACTTGACGAAATTAAACCGGTACTCGAAGAAAAAGTTAAAGAAGCGATTGAACTCACCCTGTCTCTTTTGTCCGATGAATAGCAGCCTCGGAATCCAATGCGATATCCCTTTCAATCCGGGAACGCCCATAAGCAAGAAACATGACAACTCCCGCGAGCATCCAGAAATATGACGATATCAGCGGGATTTCAAGCATGTTTTCAGTCAAATTGTACATCACAATACCGGCCAGGCTCGATGTTATGCCTCTCGCCCAGTCCTTCTGCGCCTCATCACTAATTTTCGATATTGCGCGTGAGCACCACATAACCGTATTGTACATTAAAATCAGCAATGCGATTAACCCGAATATACCCATCTCTACTGCAGTTTTGAGGTAATAATTGTCCATAGAGAAAGTGTTGTTAAGCTTATGACTCAGCGCAACCGACCCTCCGAACTGGCCAAGACCCATTCCTGTCCAGAAATTTTCCTTAAACAGTTCGAACCCCTGTATAGCCCTTAAAATTCTTCCACCTTTGCTTGAACTTGCAATATACTCGGGTGAAAGCAGGTACAAGATCCTGTTCGCAACAGACGGTACGAATATTACCGTAAAAATAAACAGCGCAGCCATTACCAGCAGAGAAGGAACGAAAAACTTCCTGTTTTTCAGCCAAACGTAAACCATCAACGACAGGAAGCAGAAAATCCAGCCACCGCGCGACAGTGTGAATAACAGTGCGGCGCCCATGCAGAAAATGGCTCCGCCGTAATACAATTTCCTCATCCTGTCCTTTTCGCCGAAGAACAGCCCGACTGTAACGGGAATAATCAATGAGAGGTATCCGGCAAGCATATTGGGAGTCGTAAAAATTGAAAAAACCCTCGTCCGGACATTCCCTTCCATCTCATCTACCCAGTGGGCAGGGATTTCGACAGCGATAATAAACTGGTAGATTCCGTACAGGCTTACCAGAAGGCCCGATATAACCAGTATGTTCAAAATCCTTTTTGCGCCTTCGGGCGTTTTCAACAGCTGCGTTACGACAAAAAACCAGAACATGTACTGAATTACAACCCTCAGACCTTCGACACCGATAATAAAATCGGGGGCGGCAATAAACAGGAATATCACTCCGAGAACCATATACAGAATGATCGAAATATCAAGGGGCGTCCTGCGGTATGGTTTCTCTTTAATGTGCACCAGCCATTTGTACAGCCAGACTGCAACGCACAGCAAAAGAGCCGCTTCATCCCACAGGCTCGAGAGAACCGGATGTGAAATAACGGACCTCAGGAAAAAATCAAAAACTGTATACAATGCCACAATAATGGTCGCCTTTTCATAATCGAGGAACAGTACGGCAACAGCGACAGCAACAACTATCAGCGCCAAAACCGGCAGCATGCCTGCCCACGACGCGGCCAGGCCCAATATAAGCACTCCTGTTAAAAAGAATACTGCTTTTGTATTATTCATCTTTTACACCTTTATCCCAATACCAATAAATATAGTTTGTAAACAAGGCTGTTCTTTACATACAATCTGATTTTCTCCCTGTCTGCAGTAAACAGGACAGCCGCGATAACTGATAAACAGAAAAGAATTATATCCCTTTTCATAAGCCTGTTTTGAATAATCCTGCCTATAATATAACCCGCTCCGAAAACCGGGAATACAAGCGCGAAAAACTTTTCCGTAGACATACGGATAATCCCATCGGCAGCGGCAAACAAAAGGCTGGATTTTTTCCACCTGCAAAAGGCGGATGAGAAGTGCACTGCCGTTTTATCCAACTTTACGAATATTTTTTTAATTACACGGACAAAGACCGAATGATCTGCCGAACTCTCACGTTCGGCAGAGGCTTTTATGCATCTGCCCAATAAACTGTGCCTGTAAGCGCAGACTATTCCGGAAACAACCTTAGAAAGAAAGCTGTTTCTGTAGAAAACAAGTAATTTTTTATATAGTGCATAAAAAATGCTTCCTTCGAGAATACGCATTATACTATCCCTACTCCTCAACAGCCGTAATAATCGCGGGAATCTCTACGTATCTTGTTTTCAGGACCATTTCCTTTCCTACCGTTGCATGGAGCTGACCGATAAAAATCATCGGATCGTCGAGTGAATCGGCAACCCTTACCTTAACATATATATCCTTCAGCTTCGGATGCTGCTGTACAACAATCCTTCCGTCCGACGTATATACATCAATCTCCGCCGGTTCGCTGTTTATTTCGACAATTTCGGCATCTATGAACCCTCCGGAATAATACAGCTTATCTCCGATATGCATCGCATTCAGAACATCGTCGCCATAACCGGGGCATTTAATTGTAACGAGATAATCCTTCATGTTTGCCGTGTCAGAAGGTTTATCCCGGTTAATATACCAAATACCGCCGGCGATAAGAAGAAGGACAATTAATAGTACTGCAAGGTCAATAATATTAATCAGACCAAATAGTTTTCCTCTTTCGTCCAAAACTTTCATTTTTTATGCACCCTTTCAATATTTCACGTGTATTTCCTTTTATCCAATTATTTTCAGCATTCTTTTTATATATTATAACAACGGAAGAAATTGCGCAAGCAATTTCATCACACCGTTACAAGGTTCTTGCGCGAAGCGCAAGGTTCTTTTAACAACGGAAGAAATTGCGCAAGCAATTTCATCACACCGTTACAAGGT